>ENA-ORPD01001515-ORPD01001515.1-human-gut-metagenome-genome-assembly--contig:-NODE-1515-length-16664-cov-3.382263_pt1 | contig 16664 bp, 12 predicted proteins | sample MGYA00242143_ERZ509076 | MGnify/ENA primary metagenome ERZ509076 (study PRJEB26280, sample SAMEA2338706) | human gut metagenome | biome: human gut; feature: human-associated habitat; material: faeces... | reverse complement strand
AGAATCTACTCTTTTATGATACGCAGAGAAGAGGCTCTTCACTATGTTCCCTTAGATTAGCAGATGTAGAAATAGACATTAATTACAAACAAGATACGTATTTACTTAATGCGGATCAGTAGTTGGCATCTTGATTCAAAATATGAAGTAACCCACCTAACTAAAATAATTATACTTTATGGAATACATTTTAAAAGCCCGGCTGGTGGATAACCCTGCCACCGTCGGCAACAAAGAAGACAAAATCTTGCTGCCCGGAAACCCTGAAAATGCTACCCTTACCGATATTTATCGACTGATGAAGACCGAAGATGCCGGACTGTACCAAGAAACGATATGCCACGTCACCAACCTGTTTCAGCGCGTGTTTGCACGGCTGGTACTAAGCGGATACCAGATCAACACTGGGCTCTTCTATGCCACTCCACGGTTCAAGGATGCGATTAAGCAAGGCAAATGGAACCCAGAAAAAAGCTCTATCCATGTATCTTTGGGCCAGGGCAAACAGTTGCCCGGGACTATAGCAAAGATAGGTGTACATATTCTGGGCGAGCGTCAACAATCCCTCGCAACTCATCATCCTGCACCAGCCAATCTGATCAAGAGGATCTACGAGCTAAAGGTGACTACGCAGTACACAGGAGGAGACAAAGTACTCAAGACACCGCGCTTGTTGAGGAAGTTCGTCACCGTGAGCGATAAGGAAGGGGAAGATCCCAAGAGTCCCCCTTCGTATAATATACAGTTCTGTACCGACAGGTTGCACCGCAGAGAGAAAAGGCCAAAGAATGTCCTAAGGTGAGAGCTACCAAAGAATTGTTAGTACATGTCCCATACCCAAAATAAAATCAAGATGAAAAAATATTTTCTCATAAGTCAAGTCGTGTCCTTGTTATTTCTTTTCCCTGTTTTTACCAATGCCCAAGAAAAGGTGTCGCTTAAAACGAACCTTCTGGGTTGGTCTATGGGCAATTTGAACATCGGCTTGGAGTTTCCCGTTTCCCCATATGTCAGCGCCGCGCTCGGAGGTAGTTATAATCCATGGCAATATATGTCGTCCTCGAGGTTACAGCATCTGATTCTCCGACCGGAAGCGAGATATTATCCGTGCCGGGTTTTTCGCAAATATTTCTTCGGCTTGCAGGGGCTATACGGGGTCTTTAATGCAGGAGGGCTGAATATTCCGTTTTTTTCGCTGAAAGAAAAGCGATATATCGGCACCTTGTGGGGTACTTCCGTTATCGGAGGATATCAGTTTCCTATCGGCAAACACTGGTCTTTTGAATCCCTTATCGGAATTGGGTATATTGATACTCGTGGCAAGCTGTATGAATTACCCCGTTGCGGGAATTTGATCGGCAGAAAAACAGCGTCCTATTTAGGGATTACAGACGTTGCGCTTTCTTTTATTTACGTATTTAATTGAATTAGCAATTTATGATACTCTCCAAACTACCACCCGCCCTAACCTGTGTATCGATACCATACGTATTATCTGGTCAGAGCAATAATAATATAACGAAGATGGAAGGCTTTATGAGAATCAGAATTTTCTTTTATCTGATCAGCTTGCTCCCGGTATTGCTGCTGACTTCCTGCACGCGGCTGTTCGAGGAGGATTGTCCCCCGGATAACCGGATAAATTTTATGTATCTCAACGAGAATGAGCGGGATGAGACCACTCTTTACATAAACAGCGTGACGGACTATATTTTTAACTCGGACTCTATCCTTTACCGTGTTGATCCTCCCGCCAAGGGATCCCATGTCCGCTCCCGGGGAATAAACCTTCCCGATGGAAAATGGATAATCGTAAGTTTGGCGAACCAATATAATAACACTGGTCTTTCCGCTTATACCACCGGTGAGACACACCTGAAGGATTTGCTCGTAAGGGTCACCAGCCCCGAATTAATGAGGTCCTCACCCCCCTTATATATTGGCAGCAATGATAAATTATACTTTTCCTCACTGAATTTAGAGATTAGGAGTGGTCTGCCCCAAGGGCAGGTTACGGGCTATTATACCCCGGCACATGCCCAGCTTACGGTATTTGTAACCTGGGAGGACGCGGCGGATATCCCCCGGAACCCAGAAAAGTTGTCGGCCGTTCTTCAAGGGGTACCTACCGGTTTTAGGCTTCAATCCTCCATCCTCCAGGACCGGCAAGATGGTACCCCTTTTTCGGTCCCCCTTGCGTTGGATCAAAAAGGGAACCAGCATGTACGATTATATCCCTCAGGCCATTCGTATCGCTTCGATGCGGTGTGCATGCGGTTTGAAACGGGTAAAGCCCCCTATCTTCAGCTGATGGATGGCTTCATGCCCTTGACTAAACCATTAGATTTAAATGAATACTTTAACGCGAATAATATCGATTTGTCCAATAGCCGCATCCAGAACTTCAGTTTCTCCATCCGGATAGATAAATCCAAAGTTATAATTTCCCCTATCCATATCCTTACATGGGACGTGGAGAATCTATAGGGATAAAACAGATTGGCGGCGATAGCCGCATAAATATATATTAAAACCGAACGAATTATTTTAGTATGTTAGCGATGAAGAATGTTTTGTATCTCTCTCTTTTTTTGATCCTCTTGTATTCTTGTAAAAAAGAGATGTACGATAAGGAAAAGGAATTGTTAAACTTCAAACTGGTCAGCCGTTCCCCATCATCTGAGGGCACAATAAAGCGGGTAGATGTATTTCTGCTACGGGAGGGTAGGCTTTCAGAAAAATATACCAGTGTAGCAGCTAATAAAAGTGGCACTTATCCCGTTTTGGTAAAAGATCCTCAAAACACCCGTTTATTATTTCTGGTCAATAATGACATGGTTTTAGAACCTGCAGAAGGGGAGAGTGGGACATTGGAAAATCTCCTGTCCAAAACGACTCCGGCAGTCGATTATGCCGCAACCCAACCCATGTTATTTTACACGGGAGAAAAAGACCTGTCAGGCATTTCCGAACCAATAATAAATGTCCCCATTATCCGATCTTTGGCCCGATTAAGCCTAAAAATGCAAAGTGAGACGACTATAAAAATAGATTCATGCATAATCTCCAATATTGCAGACCGGTCCTATATATTTCCCTCCTCTACAGTCTCTCCTGCAGGTCTGAATCTGATATCGGCCTCGTTGGAAGATTCTCATTTCACAGTATCGCCCACGACTCCTCAAAGCGGTTTTCTCTACCTGTACGAGTCGGAGAACGCGAATTCGAAGGCGGTCTTCTTTGTTAAGATTAATGGTGTAAGAAATAAACTTGAGGTTTCACTTCCGGCCAGGATAGAACGCAACAAGGATTATTGCATAACAATAAACAGCCGAGGGGCAACTCTTTTCGGTTCCTTGGAAATTTTGCCATGGGAAAAAGGTACGGAGCTGAATGCAAACCCCGCACCCTTTGCTCCCTTGGCGGAGAATGTGGAATCGGCACTCCCGGCGTTCATTTATCTGAACGCTACGGGTGATACCATATTCGCTCCTGCGGGGAGTGCTTCATGCTTACTGGATATCAGGGCAAATGTCCAGGTCGAGTTACGTACGGAAAGTAATATCGGAATAGAACCGGTAAGCGAAGCAACCTCCAGATCTTCATATCTTGGGAATAAATTCAAACTCACCTTCGCAGATAAGAATATCAATGAGGCATCTACCTATTCGAAAATCTATATAAAGGACCAAAGTGCTTCCCAATACTATGACCAGTACCTGGTTGTTGCCCGGCCGGCACACCGTACTCATTTTGTGAACCTGAGTTCAAAGGCTGCAATCCATGGGCGTAATGTAAATTTTGACGGCTATATTGACGGCTTGATTTCAGATATCACTTTTTCCTCTCCCCCTCTTAAAGTGATTAGCCAGACAGTTGATGCTGATTTTAACTGGTTACGCCTTGACCGGAACACCGAAACAAGCTACCGGATACAGGGCGGTTTCAAACCTAATGACAGGAAAGCCCTGGGACAAGATCAGGAATCGAGCGTTAAGGTCGAATATCCGGACGGCCTGGTGGAAGAGTTTAAATTCACACGTAAACGCTACTCAATCCCTGTTGTCCTTATTGCCGGGAAATATTGGTCTAAGTTTAATATGCGGGGAAACTCTAAAAGATATGAAGACCAAATCGGTTTCGATAAGGATGTGGACGACTTATTTGAATATCTGAAAAGCTGTCCCGACAACATGTATGTATACTATGCAGGGGCGAATTATAAAGGACGCTCCCGGCAGGGTATGTATTTAAGAAAAAGAGCAGCCGATAATCAATTGTTTTATCCCGATTACACGAAATACGATGCCGGCTCGATAACGGATGCCTCCCCCTATCTTCATTGCCCTGAAGGTTATGAGCTTCCCCACAGAAATGATTTCGGAGCAGTCATGAATCGGACCGTATCTTTGACACTTCCGGAAAATGGCAACAAGCTCAGCTATACCTCATCTACCTCGGCGTCCTATGACATCGAAAGACACCAGCGGAATAATATCGTTATCGACGAGGTTATGGTAAACCAGATGTATCATGCCAGAGTCACTGAGAAATCCACAGGAAACAGCCTTGTCTGGACCGGAACAGGCCATCAGTGGGATAATAGAGGTGTGGATCTATCCTACTGGATTTATGCGCTTATTAATGCCGGCAGTAGCGACTATTATACATTTATAAACAATAGGAACCTGTCTAAGATGGAGTCGCAGAATTCAAATAAAACAAGACTGGTGCGTTGCATAAAGTCCCCCGTAACTTATATTATTTAAGAAATAGCAGCTGTGAGATACCGTATGAAATTAAGAAAACAGTTCGTATTATTTATTTTTGCGTTCATCCTGGCAGACTGCCAGAAAGAGAATATTGCAGGCAACCCTCATCTTGAGAATTGTTCGTTCCGCCTTGTACTTCCTCACAATGCCCTTCCCCCGGAGAAAGGGGAAACCAGGGCATTAAAATTGGAGACCTATACCATCAGGTATTTTTTAGCTGATGAAGAAGGGAATGTAGTGGATAAAAAATTTACAGCCTATGATAAAGAAGAACAAAGGATAACTATTGAGCCTGTTGTGGCGGGCAGATACGAGTTATTTGTGCTGGCATATTCGCCACTTCTGGAGCAGGAAGGCTTTGTCGTCGCATCGTCCCTTAATCATAAAAGCGAGCCTTGGGTACGTTTTACAAAAGAAAAGATCGGCTTGATAAAGAATCGGAGCATTCTTTTCGGAAAAAGCTCCTTTGAAATTCAGGGCCAGTCCCAATTCGACCGGGATATCTTGCTGAGCCATGTTTTCTCTTCGGTTTCATTTGATCTGCAGATACCCAGCGAGTATGTCGGGAGTAGCCTGGATACTATATCGGTATCATCGCAGGGATATTCCACTTTCAGTTCTCTTTCAGTCGATGGTTCCTTGTCGGGGAAAGTTCCTCTGGAGGTAACTGATTTTACAGCCTTCCCGGGAATTCCCGTATATACATTTCCGGCTGATGGCACAGAATCGGTTCCTTTTACCATCAGAACGGAAACGACTAATCATGAGGGGGTTAATTATGCGAATGTATTCAAAGGCATAGCATCGCTGGAAAGATCTGCACATAGTACTATCAACGTCAGCTTATCAAAGCATCCCGACACAAAAACGGGACTGCTGTTTGTCAGGTCGAATATGTACCGGTCAACCGTACGCCCTCAGATATTGCAGGACGATGAGAGTTCTTCCATATATTACGATGCATCGCAACGCTCTTTTCGCATCAATCAGCCCTTACAAATTAGCCTCACGGATGATAACCGACTCCATACACGCTTCTATTCTCCGGTTCCTTTATCCAATGTCAAGATTTGGGCAAAACACCCAGAGTTGCCAGAGGAGATTCTTATAGCATTCTTTGATACCATTCCTGCATTTTCCGATGCGAAATACATAATGAGGCCGGAAGGCGGTCAGGTCTTTAACACAAAAAGAGGAGACTATGTTGAACTCTCCGAAAACCAAGCTTTGCGGTTAAAGCAGTCCGCTTTGTCTATTGAGTCGGATGACCCTTTCTGGCGTAAGATCCGGTCAATCAAGAGCAAGTGGCTGATAAGATTCTCTTCTTACGGGGGGAACCCGAATTCAGCAAATGGAGGGCCCAGTGGTAACTGGATAGGAATCAGGCCTGTGCATATCCGGGAGAGCATTGCCATATGGCTTAATGTTGGTTATATGATGACCTTGCCCGATTTTGAGGAGAAGCTGATGAAATATCAGGGCCTCCTCTATGGAAACAGAGGCAAAGGTGATTGGATCGATGTAAAGTCCATCATTCCCAATATCAATAGCCTTCCCGGATTTAATGTCGGACTTACAGGGAAGGGAGTGTTGGGACTTGGCGGAGGCCAAACATGGGGAATGGCACAATATCCCTATATCAACCATTATCACAGCGCAGGTGCATGTAAGACCATTTTTCATGAGCTTGGCCACTGCATGGGATATTCTCACAGCAGTAATATGACATATGGTTTATGGGCAGAAGAATTGACAAATAATTTTTATACAAAAAATATTCAGAGACTCCCGGTAAACAGTGAAAAATTTTTAAACTCGAGGAATAACACCAATTTATACAGGTAACAACAGGAGGACGTTTCTTTAAATTGTTTTGAGATACTTTAGATTCGGCACTTCCGGCGGCTATCTTTTCTGCATTGACACTCCAATAGCCTATGTTTATCTCCATTTGAGTGTCAAACCGCGACACGATTCAGCCGATGGCAATACGTGCAATAATCGGTGTATGACCGCTTTTCTTCGCTGCGCTTCATTTATACAGGTTCAGCTGTTCACACATCCCTGCATGCCGTAATGACGATATGTCCGAGCTGCGAATCAGTCTTGTTTCTTGCAATTCGCAGTAAGAGCCTGCCACGCAGACATCCGGATTTACCAATATGAGGGTAGCATAGAATCCGCAAAGATCACGCAAGGCGGATTCGCAGTTGCGACAATACGTTTCGTAAAATAGCGGCAATGCGGGATCCGGTTAATACCGATGGAATGTTGTGAGGTAAGCGGGGTGATTTCTTTCACACAAGCAATAGGCGGGTGGGCAGGCCGTGGGCAATGTCACCCGGCTGGGCAGGATAAGCGTCAATACCTACAGTTATGGCAACGACAACAGCAGCCGAATCACTATAGAACAGAAAATAATTTTTCAATTCCATCTTTATATCACACGCAGCTTCTTCCACTTCTCTTCATAATGCAATTTTTAATAGCTGATATTTGTTAGTTACAAGACCACCAACACGCAAATGAAATTTAATAGTTACAATTTCTACCATGTACAAAGCGACCGCATAGAAAACGTTCATACGAATAAAAAAAACATTTATTTGCAGGCCAAACCAAATATAGAAAATAAGATATAAACCTGGTAGAGATATAAACAAAAAAGGACCCCCATTTAAGATCACACCCTAATTTCTTAATAACCCGTTCTGAAACATCTCAATATTCATAAAACAAAATGGGTAAGCGTCATGAAAAGCATATAGAATTTGTATTACTGCCTTTTGAAGTAACTTCTGCCGAAGTTATCGTTCTTATAGACCACGCCTTTCTGAAAGATAAGATGAAACGGAGATTATCGGGCATTTGTAGAAGAACGCCATAGGCGGTTTATTCAAAAATTAGAATAAATATTTCTATGTAAAAAATGTGTTATTTATAACCTCCTATTGCTTTAAATAAGAAATTCCTCGCTTTTCTTTGAATATTAAACGAAAAATGTACCTTTGCATATAATAAGACTGAAATAAAGTCGCATATTTGACATTAAAAATGGAGTTTTTCTCCAAATTATAATCTACATTATTGATAAATTTGGTAATTTATTGATTTACTGATAGATTTGAATATAGATTCGGATACCAGGCCGATCACTCAAACAACCTCAGAATTGCTTCTGAGGTTGTTTGATTATCCCCCCTCTCCCAGTTATCAACAAGTTCCTTATTCACACCTGTTCATAAAACCTGCTTACTACAAAACAAACCACAGATAGCCAGATAATTATCCTGTTAATAACTTCGTTCAAAAGCTGTTCAATAAGAAAAATAAAAGGGATTCTCTCTGTATACTCTGTAGTGAAAAGGAAGCTAAGAAGCAAGTTCTTAAATAAGATACTACCCGTTCCAAAGTGCTAAAGCATTAAATGAGAAACAGAGAAAGAAAGTAATTTAAGTTCATCTTAGCAGCCGAGATGTGCATCTTGACAGCCAAGATCTATATCTTAGCGGCTAAGATGTAAATCTCAGCCGCTAAGATGAAGAAAGTCAGGTGAAGAAAGCTACTTTCCAAAGGGATGAAAAGAACTTTAGTCGAAGTGCTTCTGGATTTAGTATCTAACTTCGCTATGAGTGTATTTAAAGCCATTGACAAGTTTCCACCAACAACGAATCCAAAAAGATGTCTCAAAGCAGACAACGACTTTCCATGAAGTTGTTCACAAAGCCTATTTAAAAAGAGATTATCACCTATATATCAACAATTTACCCTGTTAATAACTTTATAGAAAATTCTCAGGATCAAAGAAAAGCAAAGTGGATATCGGCACAAAAATACGATCTATTCCGATAATCAGCAGATTATCTTTCGTACTTTTGCCCCTTCAGCGGTTAATGCATAGGTGAAATGCAGGGCAAGATGTATAAACAGAAACGATTAATAATTTATGAAGGAGAATGTTTACGATAAAGAATCCTTCTTTGAGAAATATGGCGAGATGCTACGCTCAAAAGAAGGGTTGAAAGGTGCGGGAGAATGGCCGACACTGGAAAAGATATTACCTGATTTTGAAGGGAAACGGACACTTGATTTGGGATGTGGCTATGGATGGCACTGCATATATGCAGCTTCTAAAGGAGCAAGCCATGTGGTTGGTATTGATTTGTCTGAGAAAATGCTACAAGAGGCTGAAAAAAAGAAGGAGTCCGACAAAATAGAATATCACCGGATAGGGATAGAAGACTATGATTATCCGTCGAATCGCTTTGATGTAGTTGTCAGTTCACTGGCTTTACACTACATTGAAAATTTAGAAGAGATGTACCGTACATTAGCCCAAGGAGGAACATTCGTGTTTACAATGGAACATCCGATATTTACGGCACATGGAACCGAAGATTGGTTTTACAACACAGCAGGAACCGCACAGCACTGGCCGGTAGATCATTATTTCACTGAAGGATACCGGGAGACTTCTTTCTTGGGAGAAACGGTAGTGAAATTCCATCATACTTTAACTTCCATATTGCAGGGACTATTGCAGGCCGGATTTACCATAACCAATGTGATAGAGCCTCAACCGACTAAAGAGATGCTGCAACAGATCAAGGATATGGAAGAGGAATTGAGACGGCCTATGATGCTGGCTGTTTCTGCCGTCAAAGTCTGAACAAGCAAAGGGAGCAAAACCTGCGCAAACTTTCACAGACCAGACTTCATATACGGATTTATCCCAATGATATTATCGTGTAAATCTGCTGATAAAGGAAGTTTTTCTCAAACGCTTTTACCATTTATTCCGTCGGACGGCAATCCCGTCGTTACCTCAGGAGGCGCCCAAACGGCTGCACCTGTATTCCAGAGGGGTCAGTCCGAACTTCCGTTTGAAGGCCGTAGAGAAATGGGCATGATATTCATAACCGACACATGCCCCGATCTCTTGTATCGTCTTACTGCTATCCAGCAGATAACGACAGGCTATCTCCATACGATAATCAAAAATATGGCCGAACACGGTGGTACCAAATACCGTTTTGAAACCTCGTTTTAAGGTACATTCGTTGGTACCTACCCGCAATGCCAACTGATGAAGCGAAGGGGGATTGAGATACTCCTGCTCAATAATGGCCTTGGCATGATGGATCTTATCACACTCTATCCCGACAGAACACGAACAATGAAGACACTCCTCTCCTCCCCGCCGTGCGAGAAAAAGCGAAAGAATTTCCCTAATCTTGGCATCCACATACATAAGTGCCATATTCCCATTCAGCTGTGAAAGCTTAATATCACTCAACGCTTTATAAATACCGGTACAAAAAGGGCGATTTGTCCGATATGCCCTGTAGAGTCTATCACAAAAAATGGTTTCGATATCTTCATTACCAAACAGGTCGGGATATTGTCCGGCAAGTTCACGGATATAATCGTTGGAAAGCATAATCTCCATCATGTGAAACGGCGTATGCTTAGGGAAACAGACGCATGAGTCTATCCCGTCACATTGCAGGAGATTGGCATCTCCTTTGTTCCACTCCTCACTCCGGGTAATAGGGTCATAAAAGCAAGTGACGTGTCCGGCTAAGGCGGCACAAAACCAAACAGCATGATATTCATCGGCCTGTGCATACATCTCAATGGACTCCTCACATGATATATGATGTTCCATAATCGAAAAAAACGGAGTACATATTTCTTCGAATGTCGCTTTCAAATACCCATTGTCAATCCGATAACTATTTCTTTCTGTCCGGCTCTCTCCCGCCAGATTCTGTACGGGCCATTCCAGCATCATTTCATGCAAATCATGTTTCATTAACCGAGTTGCCATCATTATTCCTTTAAGTTAAAGTCAAGTTCCTTTTCGCGTAAGCAGTAAAAGCCGGTAAGGCTCTACTTTTGTCTCCAATTGGAGAGTAGATACAAAATTACAATAAGCCACCTATCGGCACAATCCCCATTAATAGGTAATTCTCCACGAATAATAAACAACAACCGGAAATATAAAAGCAGAAACTAAACATGAAAGTAAATTTATCAGGAGTTCCCGAAACTCTGTTTATAACCTTGCGAATAAGGGCTATAGAAACAGTAAAACCCAACGGCGCTATCAAAGACCCTTATGCCATAGATATACTCCACCGAATCGAACTGGCAAGTTCTTCGAAAGACAAAGTTTCGGAAGGTTCGCAGGTGGGCACAATTGCCCGTACCCTCGTATTGGACGAAATCATCCTCGACTTCCTGTCGAAACACCCTAAGGGAGCTACCATCGTAAATCTGGGATGCGGACTGGATGCACGCTGCAAAAGACTTCCATTGCACAATTGCCTTTGGTTAGACATCGACGTAGAAGAATCCATCGGGTTACGAAAACTTTTCTTCAAGGAAACGGATAATTATAAAATGATCGCCCGGTCGATGTTCGATGATTCATGGATGAACTCTGTTCCCAGAGGTCTTCCTCTGCTGATCATATCGGAAGGAGTGATGATGTACTTCAAAGAAGAAGATATCAGAGAGTTAATTTACCGGATCGGGCAACGCTTCCACCATGCGGAAATGGCATTCGACGTAATTAATACATGGACAGCCCGTAACTACAAATGGCATCCGGACGTAAAGAAGTATAACGCACCATTCCGATGGGGAACAGACAACGTATATGAGATGGAAGACTGGTATCCGGGACTACACGTGATTAAGGAATACCTGTATATGGACCGCTTAAAAAAACGATGGCCTCTGTTCTTCAAAGTAATGCTCCCACTATTCCCATCTTTACGGAAATCGTCCCGGATAGTACATATGAAGTTCCAACAACAATCATCTAAATAAGGAGAACAGGATATGAGAAATAAAATCTGTGTTTTCATCATCACTCTGCTCTCACTGTGCAGCGGCCTCCCGGCCCAAACACAACCGGGCAAACTGAGCGGAGTCATCATCGACACCAATGACGAGGAAATACTCCCGGGTGCCAACATATATATAGAAGCACTGAAGAAAGGCGTCTCGGCGGATAAAAACGGGGAGTTCCTCATCGAAGCTCCTGCGGGACGTTATTCGGTCACTTTTTCGTTTATGGGATATCACACCCGGAAAGAGGAAATAACGATTCCGAATACCAAAGGTAAAAAGCTGGTTATCCGCCTGGAACCGGAAACTCAGTCACTGGGTGAAGTTGTCATCACAGCCAAAAGTGAAGCCCGCCAACTGCGCGAGCAGGCCATGCCTATGTCGGTAATCAGCATGCAACAGCTACAGGGGACGGTCAGTAATGTGCAAGATGTCTTGTCGAAAACCGTAGGTGTAACCATCCGTAACACAGGAGGTGTAGGCAGTGCGTCCCGGGTATCGGTACGCGGTCTGGAGGGGAAACGAATCGGTTTCTTCATTGACGGAAGCCCGATGAATGATAATTCGGACTTCATCGACATTAATGACATACCCGTGGAGATGATCGACCGAATTGAAATCTACAAAGGAGTGGTACCCGCAAGGTTTGGCGGATCATCCGTAGGCGGAGCTGTAAACATTGTCATCAGGGAGTATCCGCCCAAGTACCTCGATGCCAGCTACAGCATCGAAAGTTTCAATACCCACAAGCTTTCACTGGTAACCAAACGGAATATTGCTTCTAAAGGACTGGAATTCGGAGGCGGGGGATTCTATACCTATTCTGACAACAACTATAAGATGGAATCTCCCTTCGAAGAGGGGCTTGTCATTAAACGTAACCACGATAAATTTAAAAAGTTAGCTGTTGCAGGTAGTCTGAAAGCACGTAAATGGTGGTTCGACCTGATTGAGTTTGAACCTGTCTTTATGCACACTTTCAAAGAAATCCAAGGAATCGAATATAATATTGAAAAAGCCCACACTTACTCTGACGCTTTCCTCTTTGCCAACAAGTTGGAGAAAGAAAACTTTCTTGTCGAGGGGCTCGATATGGAATCGAATCTGGCCTATGCTTATACGGTATTTCATATGGTGGATACCGCCGCATATCGGTACAATTGGGACGGTACCACTTACCCCGCCGTATCCGAATATGGAGGGGAAATAGGCAAATGGGCTTCAAACGCCAGAAACGAGAAACATACAATCACCCACAAGTTACACCTGAACTACGTTATCAACAACAACCATTCTGTTAACTTCAACTCGCTGTTCAGTTATGCATCCGGACATCCTAAGGATGACCTGAAGGACAAAGTTGTCGGCTATAAAACCAACTTCAAAAGTACGATGATGAGTTGGATTGCCGGAATAGGATACGATTTCCGCACGAACAATGATATTTTCCTGAATTCACTTAACGTGAAGTATTATACATACGGCATGAATACTCACATGAGCAGTATTATGTCATCGGAAGCAGAAAAAGTAGACATGCTGAAACGAGATTTCGGTATCAGCAATGCCCTCCGTTACAGATTCACTCCGGACTTCATGGGTAAGTTTTCGGTTGGATATGACGTACGCCTGCCTGCCGAAAGTGAACTTTTGGGCGATGGATATGCAGTCGCTCCTTCCGGAAATCTGCTCACGGAACGGAACACAAGCATCAATCTGGGGTTCCTGTTCGACCGTACCGGAAAGTCTGCCAGTAATCTTCAACTGGAATTGAACACTTTTTATGGGTATCTCGAGAATATGATACGGTTTACCGGAGGTTATCTGCAATCACAATACCAGAATTTCGGAAAAATGCGCACTTTGGGAGCAGAAGTAGAGGTGAAAGCGGACCTTACCCACTGGCTTTACGGCTACTGCAACATGACCTATCAGGATTTGCGGGATGTACGAAAGTTCGAACCGAACACTCATGTCCCCAACCCGACCAAAGGTAGCCGGATGCCTAACATCCCCTATCTTCTGGCAAACGCCGGACTGGAATTTCATAAAGAAAATCTATTCGGAGGCAAAATGCAGAATACCCGCATCTTTACGGACGGTTCTTTCGTTGAAGAGTATTTCTACGACTTTGAACAAAGCCGGTTCCAAGAGCGAAGAATACCACGCACCTTCTCTGCCAACGTCGGAATAGAGCATAGCTTCATGAACGGACGGTTCATCATCACAGCACGGATAAACAATCTGACTAATGCCCGGATGATGTCCGAATTCAACCGTCCTCTACCCGGACGCAATTGGGGAGTAAGGCTGAGATATGTATTGAAATGAAACAAGATTATTTATTTAAAAACCAAGAGAACTATGAAGATTAGAAATCTGACACTGGCACTTGCCGGTACTGCACTTGTATTTTCGGCATGCGAAAAGGATCCTGACCCTAAAGTCCCGGCCGACAATGCTAACATCGCCCTGGCAACTATTCTGCCCAACCCCGATGGTATGACGGGAGCCGCTTACCTGCAGCTGATCCGTGATGAATTTCCGCAGAACACCAACAATAACAACGGAATTCCCATTCCCTACGGAGGAGCATATCCGGTTATTGAAGGAAACGACATCTTTGTATTCCCGGGATACATGGGTGACAGTAAAAACGAACTGGTGAAATACACAAGAGTCAACGGCCGGTTATCAAAAACAGGAACAATGAAATTGCCTCCCAACTCTTCGGCCACCAATATTGTTTTCGCTTCTGCTGAAAAAGCCTACCTATCTATGGCAGGACTGGGCAGGATCGCTATTTTCAACCCTATCACCATGGTCCAGAAGGGAGAGATCGATCTGTCTTCTCTCGGAGTGTCCGACAATAATCCGGACCCCTCTGCCATGTTGTTGCGCGACGGACTTTTATACGTAGGCCTCAGCCAGATGGTGGGCGGATGGGTTCCCCCACAGGACCGTCCATACAGCGACATTGCCATTATAGACACTCAAACGGATAAACTACTGAAAATGATTACAGACAAAACCAGTGGTATCTCCATGCCTACCCGTCCGATTGACCGCTATTCAATCTTCATGGATGAAAAAAAGGATATCTATATTTCGTGTGTCGGTGCCTTTGGCATGGTCAAAGGTCATAATGCCGGAATATTGCGTATCAAGGCAGGAGAGACTGAGTTCGACCCAACGTATCGCTGGACCATTACGGGAGCTGACATCAGCGGAGAAGAAAAAACTGCGGGATTTATCTCTGCCATCCGGTATGTAAACAATGGAAAAGCATATGCTTATATCAATATGCCCGGTTACTACAAGCCTGGAGAACAAGGACATACCGCCATCGCCGATCTCGCTGTAGAAATAAACCTATACGACCGGTCCATGAAAAAGATCAAGGGACTCGACCTTTCCAATGGTTTCGGAGTCATGCTTGCCCTCTACAAAGGAACTGTGCTGATAGGTAACTCTTCGACTAAAGCGAAAGGTATCTACTCTCTGAACATACAGACAGGTGAGGTGTCTAAAGAACCCATATTGACTACAGTAGGTAATCCGATATTATGCCACTATTTTGATAAATAAAGACCGATGCCTTTCATGGTTCTAATAAACAAGGGCTCTTCTTGCAGAATAAACAGAGTTACCGTATCTTTGCAGCCGTTTAAAAAAGAATGATTATGGAACTTCCAGAAGACCCGATGATGTTGTTCAGCGTCATCAACATGAAACTCCGCGATTGTTACAAATCGCTCGATGAACTATGTGACGATATGAATGTCAATAAAGAAACACTGACTGGCAAACTGGAATCGGCCGGATTTGAATACAATGCCGAACAGAATAAATTTTGGTAAAACAGGCATTCCCCTGCTTTAATTCCCGTAACCTTGTAATTCTTATATCCGGTGGATAATAAATGCTTCGGATAGTAGATCGGAATACAAGGCGGGGAAAGCATAATTCACCACAGAGTTCCACAGAACGAGCTTAATCTATCGATAGCTAATGATATTTATTTGTGTAAATCCTGTGTAACCTGTGGTGAATACGAGTTTCGATAAACCTCCTTTTATATCTCTATTCTCAATCCAATAATTGATTCTTATTTATTGGTAAAACGGAACCAGTTAAAGTCGGCATATCCGTCTTCACCGGCTTTATCTCTGGTAAAATTAAATAAAGCAAAGCGATTGGCTGTCCAGACCAGCCCAAGCCCCATATTAAGATCATTACCTATCGGAATGAATGTTTTCCCATCGAGGCTATAATAGAAAGTAGCACGGAAGTTCACATCCATCACACGGGCACGTACCCACAATTTATTTCCCGTAAAGTTGTCGATGATCTCAATATTCTTACCGTCATTACACATCACGATTCTTTTTATACCCTCCGACTGTTCCACACCGACATAGGCATAAGGAAACTCGAAAATTCCAAATCCTGCCACATTTCCATCCTTTAGTCCGGACACGTCGATTTCGACCGTTGCCTCGGACGAAGGTCCCTGCACACGCTGTGTCAATGTATTACGAGCTGTTTTCAATGAGTCGGCATATGAAGCTTTCAGCCTCATGTAGCCTTTCCGTTCCTTCAAGGACCATCGGGTATTGTCCGGATTATGATTCCACTGCCATTGCAGCCCGAGTACGGGAGTATTAAATTCGTCCGTTGTAGCAGGAGAAGCAAACGGATATGCTTTACCTACTTCCGGTTTCGGATACGTAATGGCATCTTTACCATTTCGCCCCAACATGGGCCATCCGTCTACCCACTCTACAGGAACCAGATGGGGAACACGTCCGATGGGCCCCCTGTCCTGCATAATGATAAACCACCAATCACCATTCTTAAGCTGTACCATCCCTCCCTGATGCAAACCGTTGGGAGGATAAGAGCTACAATCATTCATAATTAATTTATGTTCGTAAGGACCATAGATATTGTCGGAACGCAAACAAATCTGCCAGCCTTCGGTTCCGCCTGCCGGGCAAGTGATATAATACTTCCCGTTTATCTTATAGACGT
>ENA-ORPD01001510-ORPD01001510.1-human-gut-metagenome-genome-assembly--contig:-NODE-1510-length-16694-cov-3.561332_pt1 | contig 16694 bp, 16 predicted proteins | sample MGYA00242143_ERZ509076 | MGnify/ENA primary metagenome ERZ509076 (study PRJEB26280, sample SAMEA2338706) | human gut metagenome | biome: human gut; feature: human-associated habitat; material: faeces... | reverse complement strand
CCTGCCGACGGTCGCACTGATTGTGCTGACTCCGCTGCTGATTCTTCGCCGCGCCCGCAAGCTCCCCGCCGCATACACACTGCATTTTCTCGCCTATTTCGCGCTTGCAATGGGCTGCACGTGGCTGCTTTCCGCAATGCGCTATCTGAGCGTTGTTCCCGCAATTATCGCTGCAATTGCAATGAGCTGCAAGTCGGAAGAAAGAACCGCTGCAATTTTTACAGTCTCTGCGATTGCATATGCCGGCTATATATTCATGTATATGCGCGTGTTGAGTGTGTTTTAAAAACGGGCTGCGGCACCGATTGCCGCGTTAATTTCACAATTTTCCGCGTTTTTCTTTAATTGTCCTGCCTCGGGACGGTTGAAAAAAAGTCCGTATTGGTATAAAATACGATATGGGCAAAATCGTTCGCGGAATCCGCCGCACCTGCGATTTGCCCGCAAAATCAACTTTCGGCGGAAAAAACTTTGTTCGGATACATAAAGCCAAACATTCCGGAGCTTCGGGTCCGCGAAAAAGCGCGCTATGATGCATGGTACTGCGGATTATGCCGCCGTCTCGGGGCGCGGTACGGAACAGCAGCCCGTGCGCTGCTGAGCTTTGACTGCACCTTCCTTGCGCTGCTCGCTGCCTCCGTCAGCGGCGAAGATTCGCCTGAAGATTTGCTGCGCTGCCCGTTCAAGCCCTTCGGCAAAAAGCGGGCAATGCTCGGTTCGCCTTCCGCCGCCCTCGATTTTGCAGCCGATGTCTGCGTTATTCTTTCCGAATTCAAGCTTTCGGACGATATTGCGGACGGAAAGCCGCTGCGAATTGCCGCAAAACTCCCCCTGCTTTGCGCATTCAAAAAAGCACGTTTGCGCCGGCCGGAAGTTTATGCAGCGGTAAAAAAACACATGCGGGAGCTTGCCTCCGTTGAAGCACCTTATCGCGGCAGTCGGGCTTTTCCCCGCCGCAAAGCCGCGAAGAACGATTCAGCGGTTGATCTGCGTTCTCAAACGCTGCGTTCGCAAACGCTGCGTTCGCCGGATCTTCCCGCAAATATTTTCGGGGAAATGCTGCGCGATGTGCTTGCGTCGGCGCCCGTTCCCCAAAAGGAAATCCCCGCGCTGAAGGAAACCGGTTTTTTTATCGGAAGGTTCATCTACCTTTGCGATGCATGGGACGACCGCGAAAGCGACAAAAAGCATTCGCTTTTCAACCCGTTCAATATCTGCGGCTGCACCCGCGATGATGCAGAATTTATTATTAATATCTCGATAAATTCTGCAATTTCGGCATATAATTTGTTGAGCACCGGCCGCGACAGGGCGATTCTCGACAACATTCTGTTCCAGGGGCTTTTTGCCGTTTCCGATGCCGTTTTTGCAAAGGAAAAACAGCCGCTGCCGAACGACGGCATTACGACGGCGGCGCACAAAGCCTGATTTTTTCTGCCTGTATATTAGAAAGGACGAACCCGTGAACCCATATGAGGTGCTCGGCGTTTCGGAAACCGCCACCGATGAGCAGGTCCGTTCCGCCTACATTAAATTAGTTAAAAAATATCATCCCGATCGCTATCAGGACAGTGACCTGAAGGATCTTGCAAATGACAAGCTGAAGCAGGTCAACGAGGCGTATGACACAATAACAAACATGCGCAAAAACGGCTCCGCTTCCCAAAACACTTATTCCGGCAGCGGATTCGGAGGCTATTCGGGCAGCAGCTCCCGCACTTCCTCCGGCGGTTATTCCGGAAATTACGGCAGTGGTTATTCCGGCAATTTTTCGGCTGAATTCGCGCGTGTGCGGCAATGCATAAACACAAGTTCCCTGTATGAAGCGCAGGCAATACTGGACGGCATACCGCTGCACAATGCGGAATGGCATTATCTTTATGGTATTGTCTGTTTCCGCAGCGGCGACTACTCCTCCGCCCGCAATTATCTTGACAGAGCCGTTTCGATGGAACCCGGCAATGCGGAGTACCGCCGCGCAAGGGATTCCCTGAACGCACGAAGCACGCGGAGCTACCACACCTATGACAACGGCGATACGGGAGCAACCGTGAACACTGCCTGCAACTGCTGTTCGACTTTGCTTTGTGCGGATTCCTGCTGCGAATGCATGGGCGGAGATCTGATTCCCTGCTGCTGATTTTCTGCTTTTTCAGCCGCTTTTGGAGCTTTGCAATTGCTTTATAAACATGAAAAAAATTTCTGCAACAACAAAACTGACCCTTTCCGCCATGAGCACCGCGCTCAGCGTTGTGTTTCTTTATGCGGCCTCCGTCATTCCGACGGCAAAGCTTGCGCTGTGCTTTTTGACATCGCTCATGCCGTGGATACCCCTCAGGGAACGCGGCGGGTTCGTATACGCCCTTCTGAGCTATGCGGCAACGGGCGCGATATGTTTTTTTCTGATTCCGAACAAGCTGTATTTTGCAGCGTACATCTTGTTTTTCGGCTGCTACGGAATGATTAAGCTCGGCATAGACAGCGTTATCCGCGACAAGCTTGTTGCCTTTGCCGCAAAGCTTATTCTTTGCAACGGCCTTGCTGCACTTGTGATATTCGGCGCAGGCAAACTGTTCAGTCTTGACATAATCGCTCAGCTGCCGAATTATCCGTTGTACATTATTATTCCTGCGATTGAGATTTTCTTTATCGCATACGAACTTGTTTTCACGCTTTGCGTACGCGTTTTTGATGACAGGCTCCGCAACGTTATCATCACCCGCCGCTGAAGCGTCCGACACCGTTTAAACTTAAACCGCAAAAGGAGAAAAACAATGAAAAAAACCTTCCGCAATGTTATAATTTTTGCACTTGCTCTCTGTTTCGTGTCTGCTGCGCTGAGCCTTTGCGCCTGCAAAAAAACTCCGCAGACGATCGAAACCGACTATTGCGCCTATTCCGAGATTCCTGCCGATTACACACCCGAGCAGGCTGAGGCGGACGGCTGCCTTGTTGTTTACCAAAGCCAAGGAACCATCAAAAATTCAACCGTCATGACCGACTTTGCAAAAACAACAAAAAAGGGCAGCCCTGCACTTCTGCGCGTTGCAACTTACTATGAAAAAGTTGTCACCGGCGGTGAGCCGGAGCTTGTCGTTGTCGATATTGAATACAAGGACGGCATTTATCGCACGCATTACGAACAGGTAAACGAGGACGGAACAAAAGAGGCATTTGACGACAAATATAAATATCTCGTTGCCATTGACCGCGTAAGAGGCACTTCAACGCAGGTTTTCAGCTCCGGCTATATGCTCACAAACGATGAGGATGTTACCTATGCCGACTATGCGTCAAGCTTGTCACGCGATCCCTCCGAATGGATCGATGCCTATATCATCTACCTTCTGACCGCAGTTATGTAAGGTTCAACCGAATTAAAAAAACTTTGAAAGGGGTGAATCGAATGCATTTGCAGGAATCCGGTGAAATGTATCTTGAAACCATTCTTGTGCTTTCCCGCAGGTTGAACAAGGTTCGCAGCGTTGACGTTGCGGAAGAAATGGGCTATTCGAAGCCCAGCGTCAGCCGCGCCGTTGGCATATTGAAGAAAAACGGCTATATCATCATGGATGGTTCCGGGCATCTTTATCTCACGGATGAAGGGCGTTCGGTCGCCGAAAAAACATTCGAACGTCACCGTGTTTTAACAAAAGTATTCACAAAGCTCGGTGTTTCCGCAGGAATCGCCGCAGAGGATGCCTGCAAAATCGAGCATGTTATTTCCGATGAAACCTTTGAGGCAATTAAACGCTTTGCCGCCGAACACAGCGATTGACTTTTCGCTTTCGGCACCGCGCCCGACAAATAACCCTTCCGCCGAACGTTTGACGGAAGGGTTTTGTTTGCATTTGTTCACCTTGTTTCGGCATAATCCTGTTCCGGCAAAAGCCCTTTCGGTTCAAACTGCCGCAACTCCAACCGATAGGAAAACCCTTTTTCCGTCGGCTTATACGGCACGAATCCCACCGACTCAAAGCAGCGTTTCGAACAGATGTTCCACGAATAAATCTCCTGAACAAAAAGCTCCGAAATGCCGTTCCGCTTCGCCCTTGCCGCAAGAAAGCTTACAACAGCCCTGCCTATGCCGCGCCCGCGATACTCTGCCGCGCCGATCACAATCGGCATATCCTGCACGGAAAACGTAACATCCCCAACAGGGCGAAACTCACCGTTTTCCTTTGCTTCAATAAAATACAGCTCACCGTGAACGTTCAAATAATCATACATCCTGTGCAGTTTTTCCGAAGTATACGGTTCACGAACGCCGTCAACAAGGAACACGAGTTCCGGATCCGAATACCATTCAAGTGCAAAATCGCATTCGCCCGCGTACCTCCGCAGTCTGAGTTCGGGCGTTATATCAAGAATTCGTTCGTCCGCACCGCTTTGCATCATTTTCAAGCCCTCCTTCTTGGCTTTCTCTGTTTCATTATACATCCGCCGCCCCGCAAAAGCAAGCAAATCGGGCGAACAGTTTTTGCCGTCCGCCCGAAAAGTTCATGCTTGATTGCCGTTTTTCAGTTTAAGCCCGCTGTCTGCGGTTTAATCCTCATCATGAACAAACGTTCGATCCTTGATATGCATCTCGGCAATGTTGTTTCCGTCGCTGTCAATGCAGCGGAAAACAAGCCTCACAAGCGGTGTTCCCGTTTCAGATGCAATCTCGTCCGCATATCGCTGAAGTGCCTCTGTGATATCGGCCTGACTGTATTTGCTTTCGAACTCCTGACTGTCAACGGCCTTGTTGTATTTGAATTCAAACACAACATCGCTCTCTTCGGCATGGCATCCGTTCCACTTTGCATCCTCCTCCATAAACATGCTTAATTCCGCATTCAACCGCTCCGCATTCTCGCTGCAATATTTCGCGGCGGCTTTTACCGCATATTCGGCTTCGTCCGTGTCATCGATAATTGTAATCGTTCCGGCGGAGGATTTATAGTTTTTGTCAATTATGTGGTCATACAGCACATTATCGTCATTATCGATGAATCTGATAATCAGCCTTACGCTGTCGTCCCCAACGGTTTCCGTAAGGTTCTTGAACAGGGTATTGTTGTACAGATCATCGGTGCGAGCGTATTCCTCCCAAATCTCCTGCGTCCACTTGGAAGCCACAGACGAATCGAACGACATAACATGAACAAGGTCGCGCCCCTCCGCTTTGTAGCATTCAATTGTTGTTTCATCATATTCCAAGCCCGTCGGCAATGTTTCAATGCTTTCGGAGAGGTCCTTATTCATAAGCTCGGCGTATTCGCTTACCTTTTTTGCAATCGGGTCTTCGTTTTTTTCGGCAGAGTCCTTGCAGGCGCAGATTGAAACCGCAAGGAGCAAAATCAAAATCGCTGAAATAATCCTTTTCATGTTTTTCATGTTTGTTATCATCGCTTTCGCAGTGTCGAAAGCTTCCTTTCTTTCTTTTTTGCGGAGGGTTGTTTTGTAAATTGTTTCGCTGAATCTTTCAAAATAAATCGGCACGGAAGCAAACTCTTTTTTATTTGCGCCTGCCTCCGTGCCGAAAGTTCAACCGGGTTAATTATCGCATTTTGCTGTAACGTATCAGCCGTTATCGCCGGAAACAATAACGGGAATGTCCTCTCCGACGGAGTCGTCGGATTCGGCATTCATGAATTCCTCATAAGAAACAGCGACAAGCTCCATTTCTTCGGAATCGCCCTCTTCAAGGAAATATGCCTCAGTGACAATGACACTTGTTGCGGTTGAAATCAATTCAAGAAATTCATCGTCAAAGCAGTCAAGGAAATCGGAACCGCCGGATTCCTGAATACGCATGATGCCGAGTTCGCGGGCGGAAATGTTCGGATCGTCAACAGGGGTGAAGGTAATTTCTCGGCACACAGCGTACGGATTATAATCCGGATCTGAGGCATCGAGAGCTACGGGCTGAAGTTCAAAGTTCGGCTCTTGGCCGGGTTCTGCGGCTGCGTTCGACTTTGTGCCGAAACCTACACATAGCAGCATTGCTGCCATCATAACGAAACATATGATTCTCTTCATGTTACACTCCTTGTTCTGAATAGTTTTGCGGTACCACATTTAGTATTATACAGCAAATATTGACATCTGTCAAGTACTATATCATATCCAGTTATAATATATTTTAGATTTTTCTTCCAAAGCAAAAATAAAAGAATCTGACATACGGCTTTCACCGCCTGCCCGATTCTTCTTTTGCCCGATATGTTATTCGATCGAACATGCCCGTGTCGGTTTATTACCCTAATCCGAAAAATCGACAATCATATTCGAATTATTTGCACCAATCGGAATTGATTGAACCCGTTGGCCTTCGCTGTCCAAAAACATCAGGACAACGCCTGTATATGTGATTTCCGATGCATCGGCAATCTCCTGAGCGATCGGCCGAAACTCGGCAATGATGTTTTCCGTATCCGGAGCAAACCTCTGCTGAAACTCAGGATTGGATATTTTCTCGTCAAATCTGAACTCGATCACAAGAGCCGAATTGTCAACATAGCAGGCGGAGCATTGGGCGCCGCTGAAATAGTTTTTGTATTTTTCAATGATTTTTTCGCCGTTTTCCCTGCAATACTTATCGAGATGCGATTTCAGCACCTCTTGTTCGCTCGGGAACTGTTTTTCACAGCCGAAAGCAAACACCGCAGCAAGAACCATCAAAACCGCCGCCGCAATGCAAAGCAGCCTCTTTTTCATCATAAACCTCCCAATATCAACATATTTGTGTTGTCACATTTGATATTATACCGAAAACATTTACATCCGTCAAGCCTTATCAAGCGTAAATTTTTCATTAATTTGCCGTTTCGGAAAAAAGCTGCAAATTTGCACTTGTTTGTGAATATAAAAAAGGGTATAATGCAGACTGGGCGATGCGCAGTGCGCAGCCGCAAAAACAAAAAACAAAGGAGCATCTATGGGTCTTTTGGAAATCGCACGCGATTTTGCCGTCGCGAACTGGGACAACGCCATTATGTGGGTCATCGGCGGAATCCTTATTTATCTTGCAATCAAAAAGGATATGGAACCCACTCTTCTTTTGCCGATGGGATTCGGCGCGATCATTGTGAACCTGCCGGGTTCCGCAATTGCGGCGGACGGCGGAATCATCCGCATTCTTTACGACTGCGGCATTGCAAACGAATTTTTCCCGCTGGTGCTTTTCATCGGCATCGGTGCAATGATCGACTTCGGCCCCGTGCTGACCAACCCGAAACTTATGCTTTTCGGTGCGGCGGCGCAGTTCGGCATATTTTTCACGCTCTGCATGGCAACCCTCTGCGGGTTCGGGCCGACGGAATCAGCTGCCATTGCGATAATCGGCGCGGCGGACGGCCCGACAAGCATTGTTGTTGCAAACCACCTCGGCATCAGCGCAAACAACCCGGGGCTTTTCAGTGCGATCGTTGTTGCGGCATATTCCTATATGGCTCTTGTTCCGATTATACAGCGACCCGTAATAAAACTTATCACAACCAAGCACGAGCGGCTTATCCGCATGGAATACGAGCAGCGGGATGTTTCAAAGCTGACCCGAATTCTGTTCCCGATCGTTATCACATTTGTGGTCGGCATCGTTGCGCCGGGCGGTCTGCCGCTCATTGCCTGCCTGATGTTCGGAAATCTGCTTCGCGAATGCGGCGTTCTGAATGCACTTTCCGAAACGGCACAGAAGGTGCTTGCAAACCTCGTCACGCTGTTCCTCGGGCTTTCCATCGCAGCCACGATGAGCGCGGACAAATTCCTGCGTCCGCAGACGCTGCTTGTTCTGGGGCTTGGCCTTGTTGCATTCGTGTTTGACACGGTCGGCGGCGTTTTCTTTGCAAAATTCATCAATCTGTTTGCAAAGAAAAAGATAAATCCCATGATCGGTGCGGCGGGCATTTCCGCTTTTCCGATGTCTGCAAGGGTCGTTCACAAGCTTGGACAGGAAGAGGATAATCAGAATTTTCTGCTTATGCACGCTGTCGGCGCAAATGTTTCCGGTCAGATTGCGTCCGTCATTGCCGGCGGCTTGATTCTCAGCATTTTCGGTTCCATGCTCGGTTGACGGAAAGGAGCGAATATTATGACGTTATTCAGCACAAATTCACTCGTTATGAACGGATTCTTTGATTTCAGCAAGGATGGTTTCGGCTTTGTCGATTCGCTTAAGGTCATGCTGCTCGGGCTTATCATCATCTTTGTTGTTACGGGCGTTTTGATTCTTTGTGTTGCCGCACTCAACAAAATGAGCGCAAGGAGCAAGCGTTCCGCAGACAAAAGGAACGCGGGAAAGAATAAGTAAAATATATTTCCTGTTATTCTTGCAGCATACATCAATTCAATCGGAATAATCTTCCCTTGCTCATGCGAAAAACTCCGCCGTTTATGCGGAGTTTTCATTTTGTTTTTATAATTGCTTTAATAATCTCGGTTTTAATTCGGTGCGGTTTCGCGGCAGGTTCAGCCCGGTGCCGCCCCAATTTCGGCGGATTTAACCGAAACCTCTGCAAGCCTGCCAATCCGCGCTCCGTTATGCAAACTCGAAAACGAGGCAGCCGCGCCGCCCCGCTTTCGAAAGGAGTCATCTGATTATGCAAAAAAGCACGGAACCCCGCCTCTTTTATCAGCCTTTTGCTTCATCACCGTTTTCGGAGGAGCTCCGGGCCGCACTCGAACCGTGCGACCCGAAAAAACCTCCGTTTTGGGGTTGAATAATGTCGATTTCGGTGATACAATCAATATAGGGTATAACGTAACGTTACAGTCAAGCCCTTTCAAAAAATTTTTTTGGGCGCGCAATGTTTTCATGCCGAAAACATTCAGCCGCGGAAGGAGCCGCCGTGACAACAAAGGAATTTGCAAAGCTCTGCGGAGTTGAAAAGCGGACGCTGTTCTTTTATGATGAAATCGATTTGCTCAAGCCTGCGCGCATACTGCCCAACGGCTACCGTGAATACGATTTTTCGCAATTGCCGCGCATGGAATCCATCCGCCTGCTGCAATCGGCGGGGCTGAACCTTCGTGAAATCAAATCCATGCTGCTCTGCGAAAGCGGACATAATATCGACATTGTAAACGACTGCCGTCAGCGCGTCATGCAGCAAATGGCGGATATGCAGGCGGGACTTTGCTATATTGAGCGGAGAATTGCCCTGCGCAAAAGTTATCTTGAACACGCGCCCGGCGAAATTTTTACGGAAAACACGCCCGCACTGCCAATCTCCGCAATAAACGCCGATAATGTCGGCAGCAATCATTCCCTCGGCATAAGTTACTTCTCCCTCGGTCATTATCTCGGGGTTGAAGAGGATGCCGAAGCCCTTCATCCGCGCCGCTTTTTTAAGCATTGCCGTTCGGAAACCGCCAATGCGTTCCTTCCCGCCGGGCAATATGCCTGCATGTTCCTGCACGAGGCGGACAATGAGCAGATTTTTTATCTCTCGCCGTGGGTAAAACGCTTTGTTGAGCTTGCGGAAGCAAAGGGTCTTTCCGTTGAACGCACGGTCTATGTTGAAGATTTGCCCGCGTGGCTGATTGACGAGCCCCGCAGCATGATTTTGCGTTTTGCGGCGCGTATCACGTCTTAGTCTGCAAAATATATCTTTGCGCGTAATATTTAATTTAAAGTAATTTATAAAATAAGGTTATGATCATGAAATCCGAATTCAAAAAGATTGCAATTATCTGTGCGAGCGAGCGTGAGCTTGCTCCGTTTCTTCCGTTGATTGAAAACCCGACCGTTTCCGAACGGGCAATGCTGCGCATTCACGAGGGCAGGCTGAACGGGTTTGAAGTCGCGGCGGTTTATTGCGGCGTTTGCAAAGTTAATGCCGCCGCAGCCGCACAAATTATGATAGACTGTTACGGTGCGGACACCGTCATCAGCGCGGGAGCCTCCGGCGGAATGGCGGAAGACCTTCAACTGTTCGACACCGTTGTTGCAGCCGAAGCCTGCTATCATGATGTTCACGAACGCATTTTGACCGATTATCACCCGTTTATGAAAACACAGTTCTTCCCCGCCTCTTCGGAGCTTGTTTCGGCAGCGAAAGCCGCAGCAAAACCACTTGCCGAGCGCGGACAGCGGATATTTTTCGGGCGTACCGCAACAGGTGAGGCGTTCATTGCCGACGAGGGACGTGCGGATATTAATTCCCGCCTTGCACCGCTTGCGGTTGATATGGAATCCGCTGCGATTGCTCATGTCTGCTATTTGAACGGCGTTCGCTTCATCGCGGTGCGCTGCATCACGGACACCGCAAAACACAGCGGAGTCGGCACATTTGAAGAAAACTGTTCCCGTGCTTCCGAAATTGCAAAGGATTTTGTTTGCGCAATGCTTAATGAGCTGTAATCAAAAGCTTTAGAACGCACGGGGTTCGGAAAAGAGCCTGCTTTTTCGGCAGGCTCTTTAGTCTATGGTGTAGGAGGCATGAAGAAATATATTTTAAAATCAGTTTTTCTCTCTGACTGAGCCGGTGTTCGTTGTGTTCGGCTCGGAACTCGGCTCATCGCTCACCGTCGGCTCATCGCTCACCGTCGGTGTGTTCGGAGCCGCTGTATTTTTTTGTCCGTTCGGATCGTTCGGAATCGGTGCATCCGCGCCGCCCGCCTCGGCGCTGCAAATTATCATCGCCTGCGCCTCGTTTTTTTCGTTCAATCGAACTGTCACAATGCTGCCGACCGCAAGTTTGTCCGCCGAAACGAATCCCATGCCGCTCGCAATATATGCACCCTCTGCAACGGTGAATTCAATCGCCGCTTCACCGTTTTCAGTGAAACTTATTTTGCTGCCGCCCGGGTTCATGCCCGAACCGGGATTCCCTTCGGGAGGATTGCCTTCGGGGGGATTGCCTTCGGGAGGATTGCCTTCGGGAGGATTGCCTTCACTCTGTTTGCCTGTATCGTTCTTATCGTTTATATTTGTATCTTTCGCGCCGCTGTCGGCCGGTTCGGCGCCGTCATTATCCGAAATTTTACTGTTGTTGTTCGGTGCGGCCGAAGCCGAACCGTCACGGCGGGATCCGTCATTCATTCCGCCGGGAAATTGATTTTCGATGCTTTCGATCGTCCCCGGCTGCAAAGTGTACTTTCCGTCGGCAATAACGGTGATAATTCCCGAAACCGTCTTTTCCTCTGTTGATTTTGAGCCGCAGCCCGCAAAGCAAAGCATTGAAACCGCCGCAATCACCGCCGTGAAAATGCACAGCACCCGCCGTCCGTGTTTTTTGTGTTCCTTTACCATTCGGTTCATCCTTTCCGTTTCCGTTATTCCTGCGGGAAAGCCCGTTTCGGTGCAAAAGCCGCTCTTCTCCGTCCCTGCTAATATTATATTGGTTATTTACAGCATTCGCAAGGCTTAATTTTGTCTATTTCCGCACGAATTGAATTTATCTTGCGGCATTGCCTCATTCTATATGGAAACAGCCTTGATTTTGCTGTATAATGTTTCAAATAAGGCACAATTCCGCCGCGCAGACGGATGCAGCCGCATTGTGCCGTCGGGATGCACCGCCTCCCGCAAAAGCTGAATGCAAAGGTGGAAGTGAAAATGAAGAAACTTTTGATATACATGAAAAAGTTCCGAAAGGAATGCATTCTGGCTCCGCTTTTCAAACTTTTGGAAGCAGCATTTGAGCTTTTTGTGCCGCTCATCGTTGCTGCAATTATTGACAACGGCATTGACGGCAAAAGCAAAAGCTTCATTATTAATATGGGGCTTTTGCTTCTGGCACTTGCGGCGGTCGGCCTGCTCTGTTCCGTAACGGCACAATTTTTCGCGGCAAAGGCTGCAATCGGCTTCTGCACCGACCTTCGCGCCGCTCTGCTGAAAAAAATCCAAAGTTTTTCCTACACCGCGCTTGATACTCTCGGCGTTTCCGGACTGATAACGCGCATGACAAGCGATATCAACCAGATTCAAACGGGCGTCAACCTTTCTCTGCGCCTGCTTCTGCGCTCCCCGTTTGTTGTTTTCGGTGCAATGGTAATGGCGTTCACAATCGACACACGCTGCGCACTCATTTTTGCGGGCGTTATAGTGCTGCTTTGCGCCGTTGTTTTTTCGATCATGCTGGCATCCATCCCGAAATACCGAAAAGTTCAGGCGGAGTTGGACAGCGTGACCGGCACCGTGCGCGAAAACCTTGTGGGCGTTCGTGTTCTGCGTGCCTTTTGCCGTGAGGAAGAGCAACTTCGAACATTTGACAGTCGAAGCGGAAAGCTTCTCGGTCTTCAAATCAACGCGGGCAAACTCTCCGCGCTGATGAACCCGCTCACACTGATAATTATCAACGCCGCTGTTATAATTCTTTTGCAAAGCGGTGCAATTCGAGTTAATTCCGGCTCTCTGACTCAGGGGCAGGTCGTTGCGCTGTATAATCTTATGGCGCAGATTCTTGTTGAACTGATAAAAATGGCCAATTTGTTCATAACCATCACAAAATCCCTCGCCTGTGCGGACAGAGTTGCGGCAGTCATGCAGCTTGACAGCGGTGCGCACGGCGGCAATAAGCTGCCTGCGAACGGTTCGCCCTGCGGAAGTGTGGAATTTAAAAACGTATCGTTCGAATACAAAAACGCCGGAGCGGAAGCTCTGTTCGACATAAGCTTTTTTGCAAAACCCGGGCAGACCGTGGGCATTATCGGCGGCACCGGCAGCGGAAAAAGCACGCTTGTGAACCTTGTTCCGAATTTTTACAGCGCAACAAAGGGGCAGGTGCTTATTGACGGCGTGAATGCGGATGAATACGACCGCGCCGCACTGCTCTCCGCAGTTTCCGTTGTTCCTCAAAAAGCAGTGCTTTTCGAGGGCACGATTCGCAGCAACCTTTTAATGGGCAACCCGAATGCCTCCGAAGCGGAGCTTTTCGCAGCATTGGAAACCGCTCAGGCGGCGGAAATCGTCCGCACAAAGCCGAACGGCATTGATGAACCCGTTTTGCGCGGCGGCAGCAATTTTTCCGGCGGGCAAAAACAAAGGCTGTCCATTGCGCGCGCCCTTGTTCACGGCGGAAGAATTTTGATTCTTGACGACAGTGCATCCGCTCTGGACTTTGCAACGGATGCAAAACTCCGCGCCGCAATTCGAAAGCTTTCCCCCGCGCCGACGACCTTCATAGTGTCCCAACGCGCGGCCTCGGTCATGTTTGCGGATTTCATAATCGTTCTGGATGAAGGGCGCGCCGTCGGACAGGGCACGCATGAAGAGCTTTTGCGCAATTGCGCTGTTTATCGCGAGATTTATGCCTCTCAGTTCCCGGACGAAGCGGCAAAGCTTAGCGTTCCGAACAACACACCCGAAGGAGATGCGGCAAAATGAGCAAAAACGGTTTAAACAAAAAAGGAAAATCTGCGCACTCAGAAGAATTACATTTTACACTCGATTCAGCGGGACGCGGCACCGCTGCGGAGCTTTTGCGCCGGCTGAAACCTTATCGTTTTAAATTCGCGCTTTCACTCGGGCTTTCGCTCGTGTATGTGTTTTTAACGCTTCTGATCCCCGTTCTCGCCGGAAAAATTATTGACTGCATCATCGGCGCGGGAAGGGTTGACTTTGCCGAGATCTCACCGTTTTTGCTGAAACTCGGTGCAGCTGCGGCGGGAGCTGCACTTTCTCAATGGCTTGTGAGCCTTTGCAACAACAGCATAACTTACGGCTGCGTTCGCAATATTCGTGCAGAAGCATTCCGCCCCATTCAAAAACTGCCCCTCGCCTATTTCGATTCGCACCCGGCGGGCGAAACCGTGAGCCGTATGCTCAGCGATGCCGATCAGCTTGCGGACGGGCTTTTGATGGGCTTTTCCCAATTGTTCACGGGGATTATGACCATTATCGGCACACTCGTGTTCATGCTCACCGTCAACCCGCTGATAACCCTCGTTGTTGTTGCCGTGACGCCGCTTTCGCTTGCGGTCGCAAGCTTTATTTCCAAGCGAACCTACTCCATGTTCCGCAAACAAAGCGAAACCCGCGGGGAGCAAACCGCGCTGATCGATGAATTTATCGGCGAACAAAAGCTCATCCGTGCATTTTCATACGAAGCCCGCGCAGAAGAACGCTTTAATACAGTTAACGAGAAGCTGCAAAAGTTTTCCCTCCGCGCCGTATTCTTTTCCTCTCTCACAAATCCGTGTACGCGCTTTGTGAATGCCGTTATCTATGCAGGGGTTGCCGTTTCCGGCGCATTCTCCGTGCTTGCGGGCGGGCTGACCGTCGGCGGACTTTCCGCTTTTTTAAGCTATGCCAACCAATACACAAAGCCGTTCAACGAAATTTCCGGAGTTATTACGGAATTGCAGGGCGCGTTTGCCTGTGCGGCGCGGCTGTTTGAGCTTATCAACCCCCCTGCGGAAGTCGATGCCGCCGCTGCGCCGAACCCTGCTCAACGCAATGAAAAGGCTGAAAGCACCGGCAATATCAGCTTCCGCAATGTTTGTTTTTCCTACACGCCCGACACGGAGCTGATCCGCGATTTTTCGCTTGAGGTAAAAAGCGGAATGCGCGTTGCAATCGTCGGCCCGACGGGCTGCGGCAAAACGACGCTTATTAACCTGCTCATGCGTTTCTATGACGTTAACTCAGGTGAAATTCTTATTGACGGAGTGGAAACCCGTTCCATGCCCCGCCATGAGCTGCGCAAAAAATTCGGCATGGTTCTTCAGGAAACATGGCTTCAGGCGGGAACCGTTCGGCAAAACATTGCAATGGGCAGGCCGCAGGCAGCGGAAAACGAAATCATCGCCGCCGCAAAGGCCTGTCACGCGCACGGGTTCATAATGCGTCTTCCGAAAGGTTACGACACCGTACTTGACGAAGCGGGCGGCAGCCTTTCCCAAGGGCAAAAGCAGCTCCTCTGCATTGCGCGCGTTATGCTTTTAAAACCGCCTATGCTCATTTTGGATGAAGCGACTTCTTCAATCGACACCCGCACCGAGTTAAAGGTTCAGGAAGCGTTCAACGAACTTATGAAAAACAAAACTTCGTTTATCGTTGCACACAGACTTTCGACCATCAAAAACGCAGACCTTATTCTCGTTATGAAAAACGGCAACGTTGTTGAAAAGGGCACTCACGACGAACTGCTTGAAAAAGGCGGTTTTTACAGCGATTTATATAATTCACAATTCGAACATTAACTATGTCAAACGTAAAACAAATTATAACCGATAACTTAATAGCGTTAAGAAAGTCGCGCAACTTGACCCAGCAGGACGTCGCGAGTTATTTAAACTACACCGATAAAGCCGTTTCGCGCTGGGAAACGGGCGAAAGTCTGCCCGATATAAGCGTGCTTGAAAAACTCGCCGACTATTACGGTGTTGACTTCGAATACCTTATAAAAACGCACGACGAGCCCGTCAAACCCGTCAAGCTCGCCGCAAACCACATAAAAGTAGCGGTATTTTTGCTGTTTGCGGTGTGTTGCTTTACTTTGGCGACGATTGCATACGTCTACTCTATCGTGATAGATAACAGATACTACTGGGTGGCGTTTATATGGGCTTTGCCCGCATCGTTTTTGATAGGCTTTATTTTAAGTAACAGGTGGTGGAATAAAATTTTAACCGCGTCGTTTTTATCGGCGACGGTGTGGACGCTTATTCTAAGCATTTATTTGCAACTTATATACTGGAACGTAACCGACGTTTGGGCGCTTTTCTTGCTCGGCGTGCCCATTCAGCTTATTATAATTTTGCTTTTATACATAAGAAAAGATAAGTAGGAAAACATTCTCAATAGACACGAAATCGCCCCGCGGAATTATTCCGCGGGGCGGTTTCGCTTGATTTCGGTCAAGCGCTTTTTAGGAGAACCGGAAGTGTTTTATATTTAATAAAAATTCGTTGCAAAAACCGATTTATTCCCGCAAAAATAGTTAGGAATAAGGAATATTTGACCAACTCAAGAAAACTTTTTAAATTCTTTTTTAAGCCTTACGATAATCTTTTTTTCTAAGCGCGATATATAAGACTGCGATATTCCGAGAAGGTCGGCAACTTCTTTTTGAGTGAGTTCCTCTTCGCCGTTTAAGCCGAACCTTAAACTCATAATCTTTTTTTCGCGGAAGTTAAGTTTATCTATCGCTTCTTTAAGTAGTTGCCGCTCCGCCCCGTTTTCCAAAGTGTTATATACGACTTCGGGGTCGGTGCCTAAAATATCGCTTAACAATAATTCGTTACCCTCCGTATCTACGTTAAGCGGCTCGTCGAAAGAGACTTCGCCTTTTAATTTATTAACCTTTCTTAAGTGCATCAAAATTTCGTTTTCAACGCAACGGGAAGCGTAAGTCGCAAGTTTTATGTTTTTATCCGCCTGATAGGTGTTTACCGCCTTAATTAAGCCTATGGTGCCGACGGATATCAAATCGTCAAGGTCGACGCCCGTATTGTCAAACTTGCGGGCAATGTATACGACGAGGCGCAAATTATGCTCTATAAGTTCGCCCCGCACGCTCTCGTTACCGTCGAAAAGTTCTTTTAATTTTTGCTTCTCTTCTTCCGCCGTGTAAGCCTTGGGGAGTACTTCCGCTCCGCCGATATAAAACACCTGCTTGCGCCTGCGAAAAAGTTTTAATATAAAGTTTTTTATTGCGTTAAAAAGTTTCATAATTCACCTAAAACATTGCGGGGTTTAAGAGTAAATCGTATCCGCCGCCCGAAAAATCGGCTTTGCCCGCCGCCGCTAAAACGCCGTAATAAAC
>ENA-ORPD01001501-ORPD01001501.1-human-gut-metagenome-genome-assembly--contig:-NODE-1501-length-16776-cov-4.605825_pt1 | contig 16776 bp, 20 predicted proteins | sample MGYA00242143_ERZ509076 | MGnify/ENA primary metagenome ERZ509076 (study PRJEB26280, sample SAMEA2338706) | human gut metagenome | biome: human gut; feature: human-associated habitat; material: faeces... | reverse complement strand
TTGCGGAATTTCTTGGCGTTTTTGCCCTTGACGTACACGATAAGACGGATGAGCAGGGCGGCTGCAACGCCCACGCACAGGTCGATGGGGTGGAAGCTGGGTACTAATGAGGAAAAAGCAGTGGCGAATCCCTCCATGAGGTGCAGCGCCTTCCCCGAGAAATCCGTGCCGGGGGCAAGCCGCCACGCCTGCCCCAGCTTGGTGGCAAAGAGGGCGATAAAGACATACGGGATATTGGGCAGCAGGAACTTCTTGATATTCAGAGGTTTCTTCATATCGTGATGCCCCTGTTCTGATTTCGGGATTTACCCGGCGTAATAGCCTGAACCTTCGCCTTGAGTGCTTGCAGATGCGCCAGCACGGAGGGACGGTTCTGCGCTTTGGCGGCGCGTTTAAGCTCATATGCCGTGTATTCCTTGAACGCCGCCGTCAGTGCGTCCGCGTCCCTCGCCTTAAAGAACACAAAGTATTTCGGCGGTGAAACGCTGCGGTCTTTCTTAACGGCAAAATCCACGCCGTATTTCCGGGCTATGCGCTCAAAGCCTTTGATATTGCTGTTGGTGATCTCAATGTTGGATACACCCTGATTCTGCCCTATGAGCTGCCTCACCGTCTGCTTGCCGCTGGGCTTTTCAGGCGCGGCACGCGCCTTTTCCATGGCTTTGCTCTTCTTTTCGGAAAGATATTTATCCATCCCGGCCTTCAGCTCCCGTGCGGTCAGCTTGACGGCGGAGATGATCAGAGTGACAGTTCTGTTTTCAATTTCTTCCTGCATGAGTTTTTCCTCCTTCCGTTCGCATTGGGAGTGATGGTATCATCGCTCTGTCACCGGAGCGGTCTTGCCCTTGCCCGCAGCCTTGGCGGGCTCGGTGGGGATCGCCATAATCTTGCTGCCCATCTTCAAAAAGGCTTCCGGCTGACGGAACTTTTCCTCATATTTCTGTTGCAGCTCCTTCGGCAGAGACGCAAAGTTCCCATCCCCCAGACCGCAGAGGAAAAACTTACCGGCCACAATATCGTAGATATCGCCGTCCCCGTCCCGCAGGGCGCGGTTCAGGGGCTTGCCCTCCAGCTTGGCTTCCTCCCCGCAGATCAGCGCCACGGGGTCGTCATATGGGTAAATCGCTTCGATATAGCCGTCCACCGCCTTCTGCAAGGAGGCAAGGTCGGAGCCGATGCGCTCCACGCGCGGGTACTGTCCCGGCTCCACCATAAGCACCTCGATGGTATCGTCCGGCGCTCTTTCGGCGGAGATTTCCTTGCCGTCATTGCTCTCAAACTCCACCTCCACGAAATTGTCCGCATCCAGAATATGATCCCCGGCGTGCCACTGGTCGCTTACTATCTGTTGTGCTTCCTCTTTGGAAGAAGCCTCCACGGACACGGTGAGCTTCAGCGTTTCGGTGATGGTCACGTCAAATTCCTTCATGCGCGCCGCCTCCCTCGTCAATTTCAGCCGGAAGAAAGGGAAAGAGCAGCTCCGCCACTGCCTTGACCACAGCTTCCGCTTTCGCGATGGACAGCTCGATTTCTTCGCTGTCATCCTCCGTATCGGGTGCATCTTCATATGGGGCTTCGGGGCTTTCCTCAAGGTCGTCGGCATATACGCCGCGTTCGTCGCAGCAGTCACAGTGGATGTGTACGTCGCCGTAGATGTTGATGGTTACGTTCATGGATAAACCTGCCTTTCTCAGCGCTCGTTCCGGCGCTGCTGTTTTTTCTGCCACTGCTCCAGCAGCTTGATGATGGTCTGCTGCATTTGCAGGGGCGTGTAGCTTCGGGGGAAATATTTGCGGAGGGTATCGCTGCTCAGCGTGATCCGCTCCTGTTCCTCCTTCTTTTCCTCGGACATGATGGAGCGCATGGCCTCCTGCGTGCATTTTCCCTCCCGGCTGAGCTTCTTGAGCCGCTGCGCCTGGGAAAGCGAGGGCGTGTTCTGGGAATAGTCCATTGCGTCCAGAAACTGCTTCTGCTCGTCACGGGTGAGGTATGACAGCTCCACGGCGGGGCTGAATGCGATCTCCTTGCTGTCCACCTTTTCTTGAATCTCAGGAACAAGCTCAGTCAGACGTATAAAGCGGCGAACCTGGTTTTTGCTTTCCCCGGTCTGTTGAGCAATAACTTCTGCCGATTCTAACTTCCGCCCAACTTGGGTGGAAGTTAAATCTGTTCGCTTTCCCTGATGCTTCAACGCTTCCAGCTTCATTTTGTACGCCTGCGCCCGTTCCATGGGACTGATGGTTTCCCGCTGCAAATTGCTGTCCACCATGAGGATCACCGCCTCGTCGTCGTCAAGATTGCGGACGATGGCCGGTATGGTTTTCAGCCCCGCAAGGTCTGCGGCATGGAGCCGCCTGTGTCCGGCTACCATCTCGTATCCGCCCTCCGGTGCGGGGCGGATGATGGCGGGGTTGAGGACGCCCACCTGCATGATGCTGTCGATGGTCTGCTGCATGAGCTCGTCGTCCGTCACCTTGAAGGGGTGGTTCTTGAAGGGACGAATCTCTGACAGCGGTATCTGCTGTACCTGTTCGTTGGGTTTCTGTTTCGGCACGGTCGCATCACCTCCTGAAAATGCCAAAGCCGCAGGCAATAACCTGCGGCTCAGATGAAGCCCTCCGACATATCGTGGCTCACAAGGCTTCGGTAGTAGTTCCCGATGGTCAGAGGGGCGTTATACAGCGTGGCTAAAAGATACTGGCGCATATTGCGGATGCGGGTGGTGTTTTCCTTCAGCCCGCCCACCACAAAGCGGATGTGCTCGCTGTTCAGCTTCAAAAACTGGCTCCTGACCACCTCGGCGGGCTTATCGTCGCCGGAAATGCGGACGGAGCTTTTCGTCGTACAGACCACATCCACCAGCAGCTCCAGGATTTCTTCCAGCGTGTCCTGCTCGTATGGATAGTCTGTCAGGAGTGCGTCGTAGGCGATGTTCTCCGCGATAAGCTCTCTGTACCGCTCTCTCAGAGCCGCTTCGTTTCCTTTCGCTTCCCGCCCGTGATCCCTCCTGAACGAAGTGAAGGGAAAGGAATCAGTATCACTAAAATCAGTATCATTATTCTCAGTATTATTAGATCGTGATTTTAACGATTCTTGATCCGTGATTTTCACTGCTCCTGAATCGTGATTTTCACGGTTCTGGAATCGTGATTCCGGGGAGGGCGCGGTGCTGCCCGATGCGTTATCCACATCCTTATCCACAAAGTTTTTGACGTAGATGAGGTTGGGCTTGCCCAGCCCCTGCCGCTTGCGCTCGATGAGGCGGCATTTGCTCTCCAGCTCATGCAGCAGCTTTCCGGCCTTTTGGTCGGCGCAGCCCAGGGCGGTCATGACCTCCTCGATGGTGAAGATGATATACACACGTCCTTCTTTATCCAGCCAGCCGTTCTTGCAGCTCAGGCTCATACGGTCAAGGAGCAGACCGTAGAGCACCTTGGCTTCTGCGGAAACGCTTCTGAACCGCTCCTCCGTGAACAGCACCTTGGGGATGCGGTAGAAGGAGAACTGTTCCGCTTCCGCGCCGTAGAAATAATCATACATGGCTTCTGTCACGCTCCTTTGGAAGTCCTGCGGCGCGCATGACCTCTTTGGTACACCATCCGATGCAGGGGGCAGCCCTTCCGTAGGGACAGCCCTCGCACTCCGAAACGGGAGCGGCGCTGTCCGCAGCTGCATCGTAAACTTGTTCTATGCCGTTCCGTCTTGCGGGCTTCTGCGGGACGGGACAGCAGCAGCCGTCCGGGTAGACACAGCCCTTGAGCTTCCCTTTCCGGTACAGGCAGTACCGGCAGTCATATACGTTGTAGCCCCACGACTTCCCATATGCTTTCACAATAACACCTCCTTCGCCCGCATCTGGGCATAAAAACAGCGCGCCTGCCGACCCAAGCGCCACTTTGGGTAACAGACGCGCTATGTACTATTTGCGCTTATTTATGTGATAAGGCTCAAAAACGCCGTATTTTCAGCACTTTTTGAGCCTTAATGTTTTTAGTCCTATTATTACAGCCTCGTCCACATAGAAACGGGTATTACCGAGGCTATTTTCTTTGGCGTATTTCTGCAATAAACGCTTTTGATTGGCTACGGAGTTACTGTCGCCTTCCGCTCCATCATCACGGGACAGGCGGCAGTACAGCGCTGTTAATCCCAATTGTTCTTTTTTCTTTTTCGACTGCATAAGTCCTCCTTCCCGGCAGCCGAACACACATATTCCGCTGCCGTTGTATCGGATGCTTGACCGGGCGTCAAAGGTATGAGATTGCTGACCATCGTTCTTTGTACACGGTCACGCAGATTGGTTTGAGAGCTGCGCTCAAATTCTGCAGAAACAAAATAGGTCACATCCCCAATTTTGTATTCGTGGACTTTTCCGTCGGATACGCCGACGATCCAATTCGTTTGCCGCTTCATTTTCTATCACTCCTTATCATTCCTCCCGCCCACGCTGGCGGATGAGGGATTTGCGATAATATTCGAAAGCCTTGCTGATAAAATCCTCCGTCTTTCCGGCATCCAAACCTTTGGGAAGAACCTCCCGCAGGCGGGATGCGGGGACCTTCACCGTCTCCCGCTGATTTGCTTTTTCTTCGCTCATAAAGAACTGGATCACATCCTTCGTCAGCATCCCTTCACGGTCGGCCTTGTGCATTCGCCATGCCTGCGAATAAGATGGCGTGCAGTCGTTGATCTCACATTGCTCCAGCACATCCCGCTGGCTGTATTCATCGAGATAGGACAACTCCACGCCGACAGAGAACGCAATTTCCTCCTTGTCCATCTTTTCCGGCAATTCCGGGATGAGGTAGGTCAGGCGAATATAGCGCTGAACCTGCCTGCCGCTGTCTGTATCGGAAATATCATCCCGGGACTTGTGGCCAACTTGTCCACAAACGATTCCCTGATGGGACAGTGCTTTCATTTTCAACTTGTAAGCATACGCCTTTTCACTGGGCAGGATATGCTCTCGGTGCAGATTGCTGTCCACCAAGGCAATGGCGGCGGCATCCCGGTCAAGGGTGCAAATCAGCACGGGAACTTCTGTCAGACCTGCCTTCCGGGCAGCATACAGGCGGCGGTGTCCGCTGATGACTTCGTATTCATTGCTGCTTTCAACGGAACGGACGACCAACGGGGAAAGAACACCATTCTCCCGGATACTTTCTGAAAGAGCAGCCATCTCCTCGTTGTCCTGTACCTTGTAGGGATGGCCTTCAAACGGGCGCAGCTGTTCAATTCTTAAGAGCGCCGGTTTCATTGGCACCGTGTTTTTGTTATTCATTGTTGACCTTCTTTCTCTTTTTCGGGTAGTAAATATCACTCTCTAAGTCTTATTTCCTTCCGATTCCCGGACTTCTGGAATTCCGATAATCGGACTTTTGGGTAAACTCCTTTAAGTAGATGCGGTTGGCCTTGCCCTGCCCCGGACGGCGGCGCTCGATAAGGTCGGCTGCATCCAGCTCTGCAAACAGGCGGCAGACCTTTTCGTGTCCGAAATGCAGCAGCTCCTGCGCCTGATGGATGGTGAAATATTGGTAGACCCGACCGTGCTCGTCTTTCCAATCGTTCTTCTCGGATAGGGACAGCCGATCCAGCAGCAGGCCGTAGAGTATCTTGGCATCGGTGGAAACAGTTTGGTAAATCTCATCTGTGAACAGCAGCTTTGGGATACGGTAAAAGGTGAAATGTTCGGAGTCGTTGACTGTGAAATATGGGTTCATTGAATTCCTCCTCTCGCTTGAATTTGTCACGCTTTTCAAAGCGGATTTTTGAGGTTAAGGTGTTTCTGTATTGCTTGGGTTGATTTGGGTTCAAAAAAGCCTTGTATTTCAGGGCTGTCCGCACCTTAAAAGCGTGACGCCGATGCCCGCTTTCGGCGCTGCCGTTCGGCTGCCTTCAGCCGTTTCTGCTTGGCGGCGCAGGCCGGACAATAACGCTGATTCTTCGCCCTCGATGCAAACGCCTGACGGCACAGCACACAGCGCTTGCCGCCGGTCGGCTTCATTATCTCGGCGTGCAGCCCTTCGTCCACTGGGAGCACGGCATTCTTGAAGTAGTTGCAGTAGATGCCGTACTTGCTGATGCTCTGGACACAGACACGGGGCTCGCCGTCGTCCAGCAGCAGGCAGTTGCCGCCGTCGTAGTTAGCGCGCAGCTTACGCAGCAGGGCGTCGACTCTTTTCGCCTGCTGCGGCGTGATTTTGATGACCATTGAAAAAACCTCCTTCACTTGTTCCTAAAATGGGCAGGGTGGTGACTCCCTTCTCCAAAATTTCTGCTATTTAATTTTCAAGGTGCACGCGGAAAACCACAGAGCGGCGGACTACGCCGGGATCCTCTATCGCCTTTCACTTTTTCTTTGCCGAATTTTCCCGTGAAATTCCCGCACTTTTTCAAAAATTCGCCTCTTTCAAGGCACAAGCGAAGAATCCCCTCAATAGGTAGGCAGCGAGAAGAGTTATTTTTTACCCCCTTACTAATCAACTTGGAAAATTTTTCGGATTTGAACGAAAGAATTTGAAATTTTCTCTCTACCAACCAACTGGGAACTTTTCTGCGATTTTGGCAAAGGTATTTTCGAATTTTTCTTAAAAATGCAAAAAAGGCGCAGCCAACGGATTTCTCCGAAGGCTGCGCCTCTGTATTTTGGTATTCGGTTTTCTCCAAACGGTGTTGAGAAAATGATAGGTTTATAGTATAATGCTGTTAATCTTCTGAAAGGAGAACTGTTTGATGACGCCTTTAAGTAAGTTAATACGGGTCATGCGCAAGAAAGCCCTGCTGTCACAGGAAGATTTTGCAAAAGCGCTGAATGTATCCGTTGGAACGATAAACCGTTGGGAAACCGCCAAAACCAAGCCAAACATCGCGGCAATGAAGAAGATCAAGGCTTTTTGCGAGGAAAACAGCATCCCCTTTGATGAGATCGAAGCGGCGTGGATCGCCCAGAAGGAGTGAGAAAGATGGCAGAGATAAAGAAAGATCAGGAACGGGACGAGCTGTTCCGCCGCATATATAAAATCGCCACTGACCTTGTTCACGCAGGTCATGTGGCAGAGTGGGACTTCAAATCTTATGTGCTGGGCACGATGTTCTACCGCTATATTTCGGAGAACTTCACCGCCTATATCAACGAGGGCGAGTACGCCGCCGGGAACAAGGACTTTGACTACGCCAAAATGCCGGACGCCGATGCGGAGCCTGCCCGAGAAGGGCTGGTGCAGGAAAAGGGCTTTTTCATCTTGCCCTCCGAATTGTTCTGCAATGTCCTCGCCCGGGCGGACAAGGACGACAACCTGAACGAGACGATGGAGCGAGTATTCAACCACATTGAAAGCAGTGCCGCCAGCGGAGACGCTGAGAATGATTTTGCAGGTCTGTTTGACGATTTCGACGTGAACAGTAAAGCCATCGGTGAAACCGTCGCCAAGCGCAACAAGGTGCTGGTAGAGCTGCTGAACGGCGTAGCGCAGATGCCGCTGTTCTCCACCGATGGCATCAATCCAGACCTGTTTGGTGATGCCTACGAATATCTGATGGGAATGTACGCCGCCAACGCAGGTAAAAAGGGCGGTCAGTATTTCACTCCCGCCGATGTTTCGGAGCTGCTGGCCCGCCTCGGCACCATTGGCAAAACGAAAATCAACAAGGTCTATGATCCAGCCTGCGGCTCCGGTTCTCTGCTGCTGAAGGTGGAAAAAGTGCTGGGCAAGGACAATATCGAGCGTGGCTTCTACGGTCAGGAGATCGACCTGACCACTTACAACCTCTGCCGCATCAATATGTTCCTGCATAACATCGAGTTCGATAAGTTCAGCATTGTCCGGGAGGACACTTTGCTCAGCCCGCAGCACTGGGACGACCAGCCCTTTGAGCTGATCGTATCCAATCCGCCGTTTTCTGTGCCGTGGGAGGGGGATAAGAACCCGCTGCTCATCAACGATCCCCGTTTTTCGCCGGCCGGCGTGCTGGCTCCTGCCTCTAAGGGCGATATGGCGTTTATTATGCACAGTCTTTCGTGGCTGGCTTCCAACGGTGCGGCGGCCATCGTTTGCTTCCCCGGCATTATGTACCGTGGCGGGGCCGAGCAGAAAATCCGCAAGTATCTGGTGGATAACAACTTTGTGGACGCCATCATTCAGCTTCCCTCCAATCTGTTCTTAAACGTCACAATCTCCGTAGACATTATGCTGCTGAAAAAGAACAAGACGGACAACGCCGTTCTGTTCGTGGATGCCTCCAAGGAGTTCGTGAAGGTCACAAAGAACAACCGCCTGTCCGAAGAAAATATTCAGCGCATCGTATCCGCCGTGGCAGAACGCAAGGACGAGCAGCATTTTGCCCGCCTTGTGCCAAACGACGAAGTTGGCAGCAAGCAGAATAATTACAATCTTTCCGTTTCCACCTATGTGGAACAGGAGGATACCCGTGAGAAGATCGACATCGTAAAGCTGAATGCAGAAATTGCGGAAATCGTCGCACGGGAGCAGAAATTGAGAGAGGAAATTGATCGAATTATTGAGGAGATTGAGGGATGAGCAATATAGCAGAATTAAGGAGCCTCGATAGGTTGAATCACGGCATACACAAGCATTGGATTTGGGGTGACAAAGATAATTTCTATCTGAGCTGTGATTATCTTCAAAAGGTGAATTTTTGTATTCAGGATTTGAATGCCGAAATTTACAATCTACAAACTCCATCAATGAAAGAGGTTGTATATATTATCGCTTTGGTTGATTGGGTTTGCGAAGCTGTCGATTCAATCCATACAATCTTGAAGAAAGAAGTTATAGATTATCTTAATCTGGAAGTCGATGCAGATTGCAAACAAGCAAAAAAGTATTTTAAGGCTATCCGCTCATTTGTCGTTGCACATCCATTGAACACCACTCGTCATAAGGCGTATGGCATGGACGGCAATTTAATTTGTGTCGATGTTAGAAACCGCACATCAAAGCTTACAGAAATCTGCTCGAATTCAAATGACTGGCTTTTATTAAATCTTGACGGGTTGAAAGAAAATGCTCAAGGCATTCAGTCAGATTTTATTCTGTATGTTTATTCTCAAGGATTGGATAAGATGAGATATTTTAAGTACATAAGAGCAAATTTTTCGGATTTATATTATGTAGCAGAGTCGCAAATTAATCGGTTGTATGCGCTTGATTCAAGTTTGAAAAATCTGACGAAAAAGAAGGTGGGCATACAATGACCAAACTAGATGAACTTATTCAGGAACTTTGCCCCGATGGGGTGAAATACCTACCAATCCCCGAACTGTTCATAACAAGAAATGGATACACACCCTCAAAAGCGAACAATGAGTTCTGGGAAAACGGCACTATTCCTTGGTTTCGCATGGAGGACATCCGTGAAAACGGAAGAATTTTGACAACAGCGACCCAATATGTTTCTGAAAAAGCTGTCAAAGGAAAGTTGTTTCCTGCAGATTCAATTATCATTGCCACTTCTGCCACAATAGGTGAGCACGCATTGATAAAAGTGCCATCTTTGGCAAATCAGAGGTTCACGTATCTGACGCTTAAAGACGAGTTCAAAGATTGCGTTGATATGATGTTTGTTTTCTATTATTGCTTTAGACTCGATGAATATTGCAAGTCGCACTTGAATCAAGGAAATTTTGCCTCTGTTGATATGAAACAGTTTGCAGCGTTTAAGTTCCCCGTCCCGCCCCTGCCGGTGCAGCGTGAAATTGTCCGTATACTGGACAATTTCACAGAGCTTACCGCAGAGCTTACAGCAGAGCTTACAGCGGAGCTTACCGCAAGGAAGAAACAGTATGCGTATTATAGGGATAAGTTGCTGACCTTTGGCGATGTCCGAGTAGGGGTGACAAGAAATGTCATACAGAGGACGCTTGGAGAGGTTTGCAAAATTTCTGCGGGAGGAGATGCTCCCAAGGAGTCAATGTCAAAACAGAAAACTGAAAAGTATTCTGTTCCGATTATCAGCAATGGAATCGGAGAAAATGCGCTGTATGGGTATACGGATGCGCCGAAGGTTGAAGAACCTGCGGTAACTGTAGCAGCAAGGGGAACTATTGGATATGCAGAATATAGAGATTATCCCTTTTATCCAATCATTCGTTTGCTTACTGCCATTCCAAAGGATTCGACAGTTGTAAATACTAAGTACCTTTATTACTGCCTGCAAGGTAAGCAGTATAGCGTTCCAATGGGTGGTATTCCTCAATTGACGGCTCCAGAACTAAAAAAAGTGGAAATCCCTATTCCCTCGCTGGATGTGCAAAACCGTATTGTTCAAGTCCTCGACAACTTTGATGCCGTCTGCACCGACCTTTCCTCCAGCCTTCCCGCCGAAATCGAAGCCCGGCAGAAACAATATGAATATTACAGGGACAAGCTGCTGACTTTTACACCGGCAGATTGACCCGGAAGGAGGTAGCCCGTGAGCTATTTCAACATCATCGCCCAGAGCAGTGAAAGCACTGTTGTTACCGAATACAAGCCGCAGGCGAAACGCTCGGAGGCATATCAGAGCGAAGCGGATTTGGAGCAGGAGTTTATTCGTCTGCTCTGCGAGCTGGGCTATGAGCGCCTGACCATCCATAAAGAGGCTGACCTGATTGCCAATCTGCGGACGCAGCTGGAAAAGCTGAACAACTATCGCTTTACGGATGGCGAATGGAAGCGTTTCTGGGACGAGGTGCTGGCAAACACCAACTCCGGCATTCTCGAAAAGACCCGCCTGATTCAGGAGGACTATGTGCAGGTGCTCCGCCGGGATAACGGGGAAAGCAAAAATATTCAGCTTGTTGACAAGAAGTGCATACACAACAACAGCCTGCAGGTCATCAATCAGTATGCCATCTCCACAGAGAAGGGGGCAGCTCATGACAATCGCTATGATGTGACGGTATTGGTCAACGGCTTGCCGCTGATCCATATCGAGCTGAAGCGCCGGGGCGTTCCCATTCGGGAAGCCTTCAACCAGATCGACCGCTATCAGCGGGACAGCTTCTGGGCATCCAGCGGACTGTATGAATTTGTGCAGATCTTCGTGATCTCCAACGGCACGAATACGAAGTACTATTCCAATACCACCCGTTTCAATCACATTAAGGACGTCAAAGCGCAGAAGGCTAAGAAGTCAAAAACCAGCAACAGCTTTGAATTCACTTCGTTCTGGGCGGATGCGAACAACCGCATTATCCCGGACCTTGTAGACTTCACCAAGACCTTTTTCTGCAAGCACACCATTCTGAATATTCTTACCCGCTACTGCGTGTTCACGGCGGAAAATATGCTGCTGGTGATGCGGCCATATCAAATCGTCGCCACCGAGCGCATTTTGAACCGCATTGAGATCGCCAACAATTATAAGAAATACGGCACCGTAGCGGGCGGCGGGTACATCTGGCACACCACCGGCAGCGGCAAAACGCTGACTTCCTTCAAGACGGCGCAGCTTGCCACCAAGCTGAACTATATTGACAAAGTGCTTTTCGTTGTGGACCGCAAGGATCTGGACTATCAAACGATGAAGGAATATGACCGCTTTGAAAAGGGCGCTGCCAACAGCAACACCTCCACGGCGGTTTTGAAGCGCCAGTTGGAGGATGACAATGCAAGAATCATTATCACCACCATTCAGAAGCTCGCCACCTTTATCAAGAAGAACGCCGGACACAGCGTTTTTGATAAGCGAGTTGTTATCATTTTTGATGAGTGCCACCGGAGTCAGTTCGGGGATATGCATCAAGCCATTACGAAGTATTTCAAAAAGTACAATATCTTTGGCTTTACCGGAACGCCGATCTTTGCGGTCAATGCAGGCGTAAGCAATAATCCCACACTCCGCACGACAGAGCAGGCTTTTGGCGATCAGCTCCACGCCTATACCATTGTGGACGCCATTAACGACAAAAATGTACTGCCCTTCCGGGTGGACTACATCAAGACAATGGATGCCGAGCCGGATATTGACGACAAGGAAGTTTGGGACATCAACCGGGAAAAGGCGTTTCTTGCCCCGGAACGCATCCGACTGGTCACGGATTACATTCTGACACATCTTGACCAGAAGACCTACCGGGGTGATAAAACCTATACATACAGCGTATTGCAGAATATCGCCGAGGTTGCCTCTGCCGGCAGCAAGCAGCAGATCGAGGAAATCAAGCAGAAGCAGCGGGTCAGCGGGTTCAACTCCATCTTTGCCGTGTCCAGCGTGGATGCTGCAAAGCTCTACTACGCCGAGTTTCAGAGGCAAATGGCGGAAAATCCGCAGAAGCGGCTGAAGGTTGCCGTCATTTACAGCTATGGAGCGAATGAGGAAGAAACGGATGGTATTCTTGACGAGGAGAATCCGGAGGATACCTCCGCACTTGACCAAAGTTCCCGTGATTTTCTGGATGCGGCCATCCGTGACTACAACGGGATGTTCCACACCAACTATTCCACAGACGGGGACAAATTCCAGAATTACTATAAGGATGTTTCCCTGCGGATGAAGAACAAGGAACTTGACCTGCTGATCGTGGTCAATATGTTCCTGACCGGCTTCGACGCCACGACGCTGAATACGCTGTGGGTGGATAAAAACCTGAAAATGCACGGGCTGATTCAAGCATATTCCCGCACCAACCGGATTCTCAATTCCATCAAGGTGTTCGGCAACATCGTTTGCTTCCGCAATCTGCAAAAGCGCACCGACGACGCCATCTCCCTTTTCGGAGATAAGGAAGCGGGCGGTATCGTCCTGATGCGTAGCTATAAGGATTACTACTTTGGCTACGAGGATGCCGACGGAAAATATCACCCAGGCTACCAGGATATGATTGAGGAATTGACAACGAAATTCCCGCTGACAGAGGAACGCATTACTGGTGAACAGCGGCAGAAGGAGTTTATCGTTTTGTTCGGTGCGATTCTACGTATGCGCAACCTGCTGACTTCTTTCGACGAGTTTGCCGGAAGCGAAATTTTGAGCGAGCGGGATTTTCAGGATTATCTTGGCCGCTATCAGGACTTACGGGATGAGTGGAAAAACCGCAAGCCCGGTGGCGAAAAAGAGGACATCACAGATGACATCGTTTTTGAAATCGAGCTAATCAAGCAGATCGAGATCAATATTGACTACATCCTGCTTCTGGTACAGAAATACCACGATTCACACTGCGATGACAAGGAAGTGCTTATCACGATCCGCAAAGCAGTGGACGCTAGTCCTGAACTGCGCAGCAAGAAGGCACTGATCGAAACCTTCATTGCCGGAATCAACGATGTATCAGATGTGATGCTGGAATGGCGCACCTTTGTCGCCGAAGAAAAAGAACGGCAGCTTGTTGCAATCATTCAGGAGGAAAACCTGAAAGACGACGAGACTCGCCGCTTTATGGAGAGCTCTTTCCGTGACGGCTCTGTCAAAACGACAGGCACGGATATTGACCGGCTGATGCCGCCAATCTCCCGCTTCGGCGGTGGAAACCGTGCAGCAAAGAAGCAGACCATCATTGATAAACTGAAGGGTTTCTTCGATCGATTCTTCGGCATCGGGTAAGCAGGTCTTAGGGTGTCCCTAACGAGGCCTTTTTACAGAGTTCTGCAGAACGGAGTAAAAAGGCACTGCTCGCTCAGATGGCACAGACATCGGGCGACACACTGTTTAAGCTCCAGAGGAGTATAAACAGTCTGCTCGCTAAGATAATGCAGACCTATTTCAGAGCAACGAAAAAGGGGCGCAGCCGGTGCTTACCTGCATCTGACTGCGCCTCTGATTTCTATCAAATTTTGTTGCTGCTCACACGAAAATGACCTCTGCATTTACGATTTCTGTAGCTCGATTGCGGATGTTATTGCTCCGCCTGCCCCATTCCAGCGGGTCACTTGCCTTGAGTTTTTCGTTCAAGTTTTTTTCGGACAGTTCCTTCACAAGCGTATCAAACATCGCCTGTGCCAGGCATTCCACCTCAGCAAGATAATCGTTCAGCGTCCCGGTAGTCAACAGATTGTAGCATCTCACCCGGTGGTTCTCCTTCAAAAATCGCCGGTGTCGCTGTCCCCAAACACCAATTTGCACCTCGATTTGATTATCAATCTCGAGATTCGGCAGATAATAATCACCCGCCTGTCGGTATGTGTCACCCAGCTTTTCAAACTCCGTCATAGTGCTTCCCTCCATTCATTCCGTGTATACAATCTTGAACTTCTTGCGCTTTGCACCGATGATTTTCAGCAGCACTTCGTCAACAGCGTCGGTATATCTGCCCTCTGTGAAGAGCCTGCTGCGCAGATCATGGCGAGTGTTCTTACAGCATTTGAGAAGCTGTGAGGACACTTGTTTTTTGTTTATAAGATTTTTTTATTTGCTCCAAGGTGGGGAAGTACACCGTGTTGAATGTTTCTCGCGGCTGCATTTATCTGTCGCGATCGTTATTGCTTTATCTTTTGCACCGAATATGCAAAATCGAGAGCGGAAACCCTGCTTTTGCTCGAAAGCAAACGGAATTGTTGTGATGCTTGTATCTGCGACTATGCATTTGTATACAAGCGGGAACACGGTTTCAAAGCATATAATACGCTCAGATAATATTTTACATAAGCTTGCCTTTAAAAACACTTGACAAATGTTGACAAAATTCGGTATACTGAGAGTATGGACATCGGTTTGTTATTCGTCAGGCCGTGTTCGAGTAAAATCAGGAGAGATATATGAGAAAAACTCTCCTTGTTGCGGCTGGATTTGTCGCATTAAGAGAAAATGGAGACAACGATGGCCGTGGGTATTACTATGACGGAAAAGCCGACAACTTTTTTATCAACCTTGGGGTTGGTATACATTACTTCATGGAACCTGCATCTTTTGCAAGCGGAGAATTTTTCGATTGGATGGTAAATGCAGGAATAAACGGACGGTTGCTGTTAACAATTTATAAAATAGCGAAAGAACTGCGGGGGTCACTATGAAAAGCAAAAAGCATTTGATAATTATTGTTGCGATCACTATGGTTGCCGCAGTTGTTTCGGTACAATTGTGCGGGTGTTTTAGCATAGCTGAGTTTAAAAAGCTCTTTGAGGATTCCGGGCCGCGCGGGTTGTATTCTGCCGGAGTTGCGCAAGACTACTTCAAGCTTCACACCGAGGCACTCGATGTTGCCGCCGACTGGTTCAAGGCGAATCCAAACGTTGTTTATGTGGTAAAAGGCGCGGACAGTTCATACAATAATCGAACCTATACAAAAATCGGTGAACTCGGAGTCTTTTCATCCGAAGAATTATCGCAGGACGAGATCAACGGAATCCAAACTTTTGTACAGCCTCTTTTCGATGATCCGCTTATGACATCGGTCAGAAGGCTACCTTCACGTTTCGCTGAGTACGTAATGTTTTTCTTCTATTCAAGATTTGGGGACAGTGATTATTTGCTCTGCAAAGAGATTGAACGAACCGGAGAAGGCCGGCTTGTTGACGAATGGTCATATATAGTAGACCAGGTTGATCTCGGGAATGATTGGTATACAGTAAAGTCTACGTGGTAGGTGTAAAAAGTTCTTTGATGCACGCGCCGTGCGGCAAGCACCGAAAAAAGCTTCACCGGAGGTTTATCCGGCAGTCCCGAATAAACGCTCGTTAAGTCCTATCGCAACGGTTCGGACGCGAAATATAACTATGATTATGACGCCAACGGCAACATAACCAAGATTTGGCGCGGAAGTTCAACATTCGAAAATGCAGATGAAAAATTCTCCTACGAGTATGATTCCATGAATCAGCTTGTGCGCGAAAATCTGTACTACGGTGAGAATGATTCCGCGAATTCAACTTACACTTATGCATACGATTCCTACGGCAACATGCTCTGAAAGTATCGCTATGCATACACAACGGGTTCAATTGCGAACAAGTTGATCCCAACCATCCGGGGAGGTAGTTTCAATGTTTAAAAGAAAGATGTTTTTTATGTTTCTGTTTGTTCTTTTCGTGGCATTCATTGCAGGGACATTTGTTGTGATTGGCAAAAACAAGCTTCCGGAAACTAAGGCGTTTGATGTGGGCGATTATCAATATTATATTGATAAATTTCCGTCAGAAGATAATTTAGGGTTCATATCCGATCCAAAAGATCTTCTCAAAAAAGTTGAAGTAATTTGGATCAATAAGTATGGAGAACGTATAAAAAAGCAGAAACCCTATCAAGTATTCTATGATAAGGCAAACGGTATTTGGCTTGTTCAGGGAACATTGCGATCCAATATGACGGGTGGTGTTGCAAACATCTTGGTGGATAATGACACAGGCAGGGTCTTAGCACTCTGGCATGATAAGTAATTTATGTCGATGAGCAGATCTATGCTTACACTGTCGGAACGCTCGGCACGGCTCGGGAGACCGTTCCCTATGCCTACACAAACTCGGCATGGAAGGATCAGCTCACTTCGTACGATGGCGAAAGCATAACATATGACGCTTCCGGCAACCCGACGAACTACCTCGGTGCGACTCTGGTTTGGGAAGGTCAGCGGCTGAAGTCGTATACCCCGAAAGCATCATCCTCCGGACACGCGAATTCGTATGTCTACAGCTACGATGAAAACGGCATCCGTACAAGAAAAACCATTGGCAGCACCGTTACGGACTATTACTATAACGGCACGCTGCTCATGGGCACCGTCAAAACCACAACAAACAGCGACGGAAGCACAACGACTTCAAAGCTCCGCTTCAGCTACGACGCTGACGGCAAAGTCGTTGCCGTGAACTATAACGGAAATTATTACTATTACCTCCGCAA
>ENA-ORPD01001500-ORPD01001500.1-human-gut-metagenome-genome-assembly--contig:-NODE-1500-length-16790-cov-2.382014_pt1 | contig 16790 bp, 15 predicted proteins | sample MGYA00242143_ERZ509076 | MGnify/ENA primary metagenome ERZ509076 (study PRJEB26280, sample SAMEA2338706) | human gut metagenome | biome: human gut; feature: human-associated habitat; material: faeces... | reverse complement strand
AACCTTAATTAGAAGTAGTCACAATCAAGCCAATATTTTAATTGATACAGGAGAATTTGGTTATGATGATATTATATTATTTTTAAAAAAACAGGGAATTAAAAGATTAGATTTAATTATCATTACTCATAGTGATAGTGATCATAATGGTATGCTTTCTTCCATTATAGATCATTTTAATGTAAAAAGTGTCTATTATAATAGATATGATACTCAAACAAAAAATAAAATACCTGCATCTATTTCAAATGCAGGGTTAAAAGCAAATGATAAAATTACTTTAAGAGATATAGAATTAAAAGTGTTATCGCCAACAAAAGATTATCAAAATTCTAATAATAATAGTTTAGTCATATTAGCAAATTTATTTGGTAAAAAATATCTTTTTACAGGGGATATAACAAAAGTTGTTGAAGAAAAAATAGAATTAACCAAAGATGATGTAGACATTTTAAAAGTTGCTCATCATGGTTCTAATACATCGAGTTCTCTTTCTTTTTTAAATAAAATTGGTTTTGATATATCTAATCCAAATAAAATTGCTATTTGTATGAATGGCTATTTGAATCAATTTTCTTTTCCTCATTCCAATACAGTTTACAATATTCAGACGAAATTATATATAACAAGTTATAGCAAAACGATTTGTATCAGAAAAAATAAATTATTATCAAAATATAATATCATAAATAGTTGGTAAAAAGAAAAAGAATATTTTACTTTACCTTTTTTTAATTTTATGTTATAATTAGCAATGAATTATCCTCGGAGGTGAAACTAATGGCAAACATTAAGCAACAAAAGAAACGAGATATTACTAATAATAAGAGAAGACTACTAAATAATTCATTTTCTTCTTCACTTAAAACTGCAATCAAATCATTTGATGTTGCAGTAGCAACAGGTGACAAAGTTAAAGCGCAAGAAGCGTTTAATTTTGCTTGCAAAAAAATTGATAAAGCTGTTTCAAAAGGCATTCATCATAAAAATTATGCTGCACACCAAAAATCTCGTTTAGCTAAAGCCTTGAATCAAATGGCCTAAAACGACAAAAAATAAAGAAACTAAAATATGTTTTAAAAAACATAAGTTAGTTTCTTTTTTCTTTTATTGAGTTGGGAGTTTTAAAAGCAAAAGTTCAAGACCAATTGTTTTATCCAATTTTCCACTTTTAATTTGATAATCTAATTCTGAGAGTTTATCAATGTAATATTCTAAATCAGATAAATTAAAAGATTTTGCTTCTTGAACAAGATAATACGCTTTTCCATTAGAAATATTATAAAATTTAGCAATATCACTTTGGCTATATCCAAACTTTAATAATCGATATGTAGAGAGTAGTTCTTTAAATTTATTTGAAATTAAAGAAATAATCATTAAAGGATCTTTGGTATTATTGGATAGATTGTTATATATTTGGTAGGTTTCATTTAAATCATGATTAATAATTGCTTTAATTAAATGATAGATTTCATTATTAACATTTTTAGGAACCAACAATTTAATGTCTTTTTTATAGATTGTACCACCTCGACCAATATAGGATGTTAATTTATTAATTTCTTGAGATAGCCTTGATTGATCATCACCAATATATTCCATTAAAAGATTTAATGCATCATCTTTTATGTCAATATTATTACTATCAAAACTTCTAACAATCCAACCTTTAATTTCGATTTCTTCTGGTTCGGGATAATCAATAATTCTAGCTACATTTCTTAAAGTTTTATAAATTTCATTTGTTTGATGAATAACACAATTTGTAGCATCGATGATAAGAATTGTGGAATCAATAGGTTTTTTTAAATATTTAATAAAATTTTTTACATCACTTTTAGGTGAATCTAGTCCTTTAGTTAAAAATTTGGGATTTTTAATTATAATAATTTTTAAATCTTCTAAAAGAGGAACTGTGATTGCATCTTCAATTATTTGGGATAAGGGGGTTATATCCATATCGTATTTTATAATTGTGGTTTCCATTTTTTTAAAACTTTGAATAATACGATTCATTCGATTTTTAATAAAAATTTCAGAGGTACCAGTAAATAGATATATTAAATCATCATCTTTCATAAAAATTCCTCCTATAGTATAGTTATTATAACAAAATTTTCCAAAATTATAAAGTAAAAAGGCAAAAATCTTTTCGACAACAAGCATATTTTTTAAAAAATTTACCAATAATATTTTGAGGTGAAAATATGAATGGAATAAAAACAAATGAAAAAATTATTATCGGAAGAACCGATCTTGCTAAAGATGAGTATGAAAAGTATCAAGGTAAACAATTACCGGATTTTGGAAATGAAGAGTTTGAAATAAAAAATATTTCTGTTACCAAAAATATTGTTGGCAATCAAGCAGCAACTATACTTCAAAAACAACCCGGAAATTATTACACAATTGATTTAAGTAATTGTAATATTCATGATACTAAAACATTAGAGGATATTGAACATACATTAGCAACTGTATTGAAAGATATGTTAGAAGAATTACATTTAGTTGGAAAAAAAGCTTTTGTTGTAGGTCTTGGAAATAGCAATGTAACACCAGATGCAATAGGTCCATATGTTATAGATAATACAATTGTTACAAGACATCTATATTTAATTGATGCTTTATCAGAAGGTTTTTCTTGTGTTTCTGCGATGTCACCGGGTGTTATGGGAACAACAGGAATTGAAACATATGATATAATTGAATCAATGATCAAAAAAATTGATGTTGATTTTGTTATTGTTGTGGATGCACTAGCAACTAACTCAATAAAAAGAATAAATAAAACAATTCAATTAACCGATACGGGAATTAAGCCAGGTTCGGGAGTGGGTAATAAAAGAAAAGAATTATCGCTTCAAACTTTAGGAATTCCTGTAATTGCAATTGGTGTTCCAACGGTTGTGGATGCAACAACGATAACTGTTGATGCCATTCAAATGACTTTAAAATATCTTTATTTAGAGTCAGAAAATAAAACATCGTATGCTAATAAATTATCACCAACGCTTGTTTATGAAAATTTAAATAGTGTTGAGTATATGAGTGATACACATAAAGAAGCATTTTTAGGACCTTTTGGAAAACTAACAGAAGAACAACAGCGAACCTTAATTGAAGAAGTATTGACTCCTCAAGGATATAATCTTATGGTTACACCAAAAGAAATTGATGTTGAAGTAGAAGATTTATCAAAAATCATTGCCAATGGAATTAATTTAGCAGTTCATAGTGGTCTATATAATGGACAATCAGAATAAAATATAACGGGTGATTTATATTAATTATAAGGTTCTTATTATTACAGGGTTGATTATTTTTTCTTTCATGTTTTCCCTCCGAGTAATATTTTCATTATGCAATCTGAGATAGAAAGATTTAAAATACATTCTAGCCACTGCCATTGCCCATTAGGGTTTATTTCAAGAAAGTACCATTTTCCTTCATCACCCACTATGTAGTCAATTGCACCGAATCGGAGCTGAAAATCCTTCATCATCTTTTGAATACATTTTTTTATTTCTTCTGGAACATCAATTTCTTCGTATTGATTATTACCATTTCGCCAATCAATCGCATTATCAGATACAATTTTCACTGCGAAATAATTATCATCAATGACAGTTATTCGCACCTCATAACTTTTTTGAACATATTTCTGGATATATACTGGTGTTAATTCTATATTATCAAAGCAGTCTTCATCATGCATGAGGTTTGTTTGAATTATACCTATTCCAGAAGGAGTTGCTATTTTTCCCACAGATAAAGGCTTTATAATTTTAGGTTTGTCAATGTGTTCCCATTGATCGTTATTGCCCACAAAGGAATCAGGCATTAAAATAGAATGTTGCTGTGCATATACTAACTGGCAAACCTTATTTTCAGCTCTTCTTAATAGATATGGTTTGGTTAAAACAATTCCATCAAAGCTATTAGTTAATCCATCTATTATCGAAAGAATATCACTATTTATCATACGTCTATATTCAATATCAAACCCACTTGTGTCTGGGAAAGCAGGCTTGCGGTAATAAATACTCTTTGTAGTTTCTTTAGTAATTGTATTATTACCATGTGTTATTTCCCAGTTTATTGCAGATATTGTTACCCTATATTCTGAGAAATGATCTACATTGAATCGAAAAAACTCAGTTTTGTGATCGTATTTATTCATTATATAGTCTACAGTTTTATCGTACGAACATGTAATAATAAGGATTTTAGACATACACATACCACCTAAATGGATAATACATTCGTTTCCTTGGTTCCTAGTAAATATGGATATGGTCGTTTGTGGCATAGCTTAATACTGTTTTTGCAGTGGAAGCCGCACTGAATAATAATCAAACAACGGGTTAAAGAACATCATGCTTTTTCTATATAATTTATTATACTTCATACTTCCCAAAAAAGCAAGCCATTTTCCGCATACAAAATAAGCCCTCCGCCAAACAATAATCCGGCGGAGGGCTTACAACATTAATCCTATTCAGTTCACAACATCAACCATAACACCAGATTTAAACTCAAACACTAGCTTGTCTTCATAAACTGTAACCTTTTTAAGCAGATGCTTCACCAGTATTTCATCAAACTCAGAAATACCGCTGGGTTGTGATACAATAAAATCCTGCAATTCCTTGATGCGTTCAAAGTAATCACTTCGGGATACATCGTTCATCATTGCCCTCTCCTTCTGTTCCCGAAGCCGGAATATTTCCTGTGATATGTCATCATAGTCCTCTCGTCGGCTTGCTCTGTCAATCAACTGGTGCTGAAGTTCATCAAGCTGTGCCTGAATGGTCTCTGCTGAATCTGGATTACCCATGCGAAGAACTTCTGCTATGTTTTTCTGTAGAATGCCGAGATACTCCATACTGCTGCCAATAAGCTGATTTAAGGCTGTGACAAAGGCTTGCTTCAATACATCCTCATAAATTGTTCGTGCATGACACTCACCCTTTTTATCCAACCTTGAAGTGCAGCGCCACACGATGGACTTGCAGCCACGATTATTCCAATGCACTCTGCGGAACGGCTCTCCACACTCGGCACAGTACATCAGATTCGTAAAGCAGTGCTTAGAACTGAAACCTCGCCGCCTCCCCATACAGTCAACTTGCGAACCTCGTCTTGCGATTTCTTCCTGTACCTTCAGGAATAACTCTTTTGGGATAATGGCTTCGTGATCATCTTCTACATAATACTGCGGCATCTCACCGTTATTTTTAATGCGCTTTTTATTGAGAAAATCCACTGTATATGTCTTTTGCAGAAGTGCATCACCCATGTACTTTTCATTTTCCAGAATCAATCGAATGGCACTATCATGCCATCTTTTGTTTCCCCGTGCAGTAAGAACCCCATCACGCTCCAGTCCTCTTGCAATCTGCTGACAGCTTGCACCTTCAAGATATTCACGATAAATTCGTTTAACTACCTCTGCCTGTTCTGGATTGATAACCAGATGTCCGTCCTCGTCCTTATCGTAGCCGAGGAAACATCTTGCATTAACCATTACTTTGCCCTGCTGAAAACGATACTGCATTATGAAACTTACGCTTTATCGACCACTTTTCATTTTGAGAAATAGATGCTGATTCATCTTCTGCCATACTACTAAGTATCGAAAGTATCAGCTCACTTTCCATACTCCCAGTGTCAATATTTTCCTTTTCAAAAGAAACCGTGACGCCAATTTCGAGAAGTTCACGGACAATAGAAAGACAGTCTGTTGTATTTCTGGAAAAACGGCTGATAGATTTCACGAGAATACTGTCTATTCTCCCAAGACGGCAGGCTTGCAGGAGATTCTGCAAACCCTCACGGACATCTGATTTTGTACCGGTGATGCCTGAATCATAGTATAATCCAGCGTATTCCCATTCTGAATGCAGTTTAATCCATGACTCATAATGTGCTTTTTGTGTTTCAAGGCTTTCAAGCTGATCATCGTTATCTGTTGAAACACGGCAGTAAGCAGCCACACGGATTTTCTGCTTATTTGTCGTTATCGGCTTATTCGCTTCAATTTTTCTAACTGTTTTCAAGGCAGTCACCTCCTTTCGCAGTGTCCATATTAACTCTGTTTCGTGGATATATCAAGCGTTTTCGGCAATAAGTCGACGTAAAGCGGAGAGAAAGATCGGCGATTTTTTTGTGTCAGTTTGTCATATTCGTCAAATGAAATCAGACCGGAACGATAAAGCGTTTCCGTGATTTTCTGTGACCTGTGATAATTCAGCTCATCCATTATTTGCTGCTGTTCCATGCAATACCTCCTTTCAGCACTTAAAATTTTCCCGAAACAGCTAACCTGGGAGCCGTTTCAGGATTTTGAATAGAAATATTATCAGATATCAGCCTTGTTAACCCAACCGGTAACATAAGAACCAGCAGGCGTTTTGCTGCAATTGGAAACAGAATTTGTGATACGCATTCTGTTGTTTACTACCTGTCCGTCATAGAGATAGTACGTTCCGGATTTCTTTGTACCGGTTTTGTCAGTACTGGACGAATACAAGGTGGTATTGTTCAGTGTGACCTTTGTACCTTTGACATATGACTTCACAACAGAATATACCACCTTGCCTGAATTGTCAAAAACGCTGTATCCTGCCTTGCAAGCCTTTTTCGCATTTTCTAAAGAAGAATATGCACCGATCTGACTTTTGGCATCAGCCCATGTCTTGCGTACTCGATACAGCTGTGTTGTTGCAGGTGCAGAAGTGTCGGCGCTCATATACGCCTGTACCTTTGCTTTGAATGCCGTCCAGTGAGGAAGTATGTACGCAGGACAGTATTTTCTGCTGTACCAGTGATTATGTGTATAAAGGCTGTCAATTGACAGCTTGTATTTATTAAGAAGTGCCGCTGCCAGTCTTGCACAGTTATCCTCAGACTTCTTATCCTTGTCATTGTATGCAGAACTCATAATGCACTCAATGGTAATAGTTCTGCGGTTGCCGTTACCACTGCCGTCAGCGGCGTACCAACCACTCAGAGTAAGCGGAAGATTCTGCCATGCACAGGTGTTGTCGACATAGTAGTGAACTCGGACATCGTTCATATTCCCATTGACAGTGGCTCTCGTATACTGCTCCGCCGGGGTTGTACCTGGTGTGGTTGTAATCCACGATGTGTTATGAATCGTCACACCAATAATTTTACCCTTCATAGAAGCGGAGGGCATTACAATACGATTGGGATTGTGTTTTGTGAGCAAGTATTCATTGACGGTCACACTGCCGAGAGTTGCGGCTTTATCAGGTTTTAAGATTGCCATAATCAGTTCTCCTTCTCGTTATTTTCAGTTGCTTCCTCATCGGTTCTGCCGACTCAGGCTGGCAAGCGTTGTGCAGCCAGCGAACATAAACGATCCAATCAAACTGCTTTCAACCCTCGCAGTTTTCAGCTTGATGCAATCACGGAATACATAATCTCCGATTTCTATCACGCTCGCTGGAATTGTAATTTCCGTCAATTTTGTTCCGGCAAAAGCCCATTTTCCAATAGACTTAATGCCTGCCGGAATTGTGATTTTTTCTAGTCCACGAACAACACCCATTGTATCTTCAAATATTGCAAGGGCAGCATCTCCGATGGAAATAACTGTATTTGGCAAAGCTGCTGTTTTCAGATTGTCGCAGTTTGCAAAGATATCGTTTCCAATTTTGGTGATGCCGGAAAATACGGTAATATTCTGCACTGTCGCATTTTTGTAAAATGGAGAACGATTATCCGTATCATAATCATAAGTTGCACCACTGCCGTTTAGCCTCAGGGTTCCATCAGAATACAAGGCATAGAATACGTTCTCTCCGCACTGTCAGGCTTTTTCGATAGGCTGCTTTGTACAAAACTTCCGGAATAAATTCTAATTCATAGATGTCATAGGCATAATTTTCTTCTTTACCAAGTTCTAATCGTCCGGAGGTCGAAATAGACGCGCCATAAAGAATCACACCACGGGCGTATGCATCTGTGGGATTCTCTTTTAACGTTTTCACTGCGGAGAGAACGTTGCGAATTACAGAAATGCCAATATCATAGGATATCGGATTCCTATCACCAATAATTGAAGCCGATAGCTGCACCAGTGTAACCAGTGCGGTATAGGCAGTCATTTCTGCGTCAAGAGACATGGAATATTTCGGCACAAGAATTGCCGTATCTGCCGCAATGCCATATGCCGTACCAAAATCTCCGTTTCTGGAATCTGCCGATACAGCCCCAAGACCATATTCCGAACCGCTGGAAGGATAGGTCGGCATCAAAATCAGCGGTAGCTTATCCAGTCCATACGGATTCTTTTTCGCTTTTACATACTCCCAGAGATCATCAGTATGAAGCGTACCGAATGCAATCAGCTTTGCACAGTCCATAATGCTCGCACCGCCTGCCCCGATTACCAAATCAATTGCATTATCCTTAACGATTTGTATTCCCTGCTCAATCTGTTCCAGTTCTCTTGACGCATTTCCAAGCTCATAGAGAACACCGCCAGCGCTTTCTACAGCATTTTTTACGTCATCGTAACAACCATTCTTCTTAACAGAACCTCCACCATAAACAAACAGTACCTTTTTCCCTGCAGTCAACTCTGCTAAATCTGCTGTTGGATCATTGCGAAACAACAATTTCGTATCATTTCTCAGCATAAAATCCTTCATAAAAATATTCTCCTTTTAATTTGCAAATTCTAAATCTTCAATCCACGCTCTAACCTCATCTTCAGAAGCACTTGAGCGAAAACGCTGTCCTGTCTGCCAATCCCCGGTTCCAGCCATTTCAGCAAGCAGCTCGCCGCTTTCACCCAAATCTGAGCTTGCAGAGGTACAGAACGGGATAACAGTCTTTCCGGCAAAATCGTTGGTTTCTATAAATTCATTGACCGGCCATGCAGCAATACCCCACCAGATGGGATAGCCCACAAAAACTGTGTCATATTCGTTCCAGTTATCAACCGTAGCGGATACAAGCTCCACAACTCTTTCGGATTCATTTTCATGCTCCACGGACACACGACTTCTGTCGTTTGTCCAGTCAAGATCCTCGCTAGTGTACGGAATTACAGGCTCTAATGTAAACAGATCTGCTCCGACAGCATCTGCAATATATCCGGCGACATTTTCTGTACTTCCCGTTGCGGAGTAATAGACAACCAGAGTTTTTCCCTCTGTGCTTTCCGGTTCTTCTGCCGATAAATCAGAGGGTTCAGCTTCTGTACCGATTGATTCCGCTGACGATTCTTCTGATTTTGTAGTTGCTTCACTTGCTGCTTCGGAGGATTCAGACTGTGTCTGTGAGCTGCCGCAAGCAGTAAAGCTGAATGCAAACATAAGGCATAAGCATAAAACAGATATTTTCTTCATTTGTAAACACATTCCTTTCATATGAAGTAATTTTTTAGAAGCATTCCTTCAAAAATCCCAGAATTTCTTCGTGCCGGAAACAATGAAACAGGAATACTCCTTTATTAATTATATTATAAACCAAACGAGACCCCTTGAGAAGTCTCGTTTGGTTTATCAGTTTATACCTAAAGGTTATATCTGCTTTAGGTATGCATAGAAATTCTGCTAGAAAATCCGTAAAATATTTTATGTGAACACGTTCTAGTCTTTTACCTTTATGTTTTTTGGAATGAAAAAAATGGAGCTATTGTACCTAAGTGTTCGTACAACAGCTCCAAAAGTATATTTTATGCAAATATTATGCCTGTTCCAAAGGGAACCATCCGAAATCTACACATCTGCCCAAATCCCAGCTGTCCCAGCCAATCCATCCGTTAGTATTGACTGTATCTGTCAGAAGCTTATAGCTCCAATAGAAATAACCGGAACCCTTATTCCATGCGTCCAACTGCGCTTTTGCAACGGCATTATATATCTCTCGTTTTTGCTCTGATGAAACAGTCGCCACAGGTGTACCGTCCAGACCATTCAGGATAGACTGTCCTCCTTTAGTATCCCAGCCGCAGGCAAGGGAATTAAACAAGCACCATTCCCCGCAAATTATCGGGAAAAACTGCTGCATTTCTTCGATTTCTTTTGCAAAATGCTCTTGAATGTATCGAATATAACCTTCTACCGACTGTTCACAGCCATACATTTCTGCCATCATCAGATACTGGTGAGTGTCCAGAACTACATTTTTATAGCGTTCCTTGTCCTGCATGAAGTCCTTCCAGATGGTCAGTTCGAAGCCGTCATGAATGACCACATATTTTTCCTCCGGCAGATACTTTCTAAGCCGATCGTAAGCATCCAGATAAAACTGGCGGATAAATTCGTAGGAGATCGGTGCAGATCCAACTGCCATTTCCGGTTCCATGGGCGGATAACGATGTGCAAAATCCATACTTTCCCAGATCTTCGGCAGTGCCGGTTCGTTCAACACCTCAATGCCCCAAAGCCCCTCACGGTATCCATAACGCTGTGCCAGTCGTTCCAGAACTGTGTGTACAAATTCCACTTCTTCCGGCATCTGTGCCCAACGGATCACACCACAGATACCGCCGTTATCGGAGCCGTTCTGACCAAATGGAGCTGTGTGCAGATCCAGCAGAATTTTTAGACCATACTTTTCAGCCCAGTTGAATGCCTTATCCAGACAGTCTATGCAGCCGATAAATGGCTCTCTGTCTCCAAAGACAAAGTATGGAACCGGAATACGCACTGTGTCCATTCCCCATGAAGCAATAGTCACAAAATCACGTTCTGTAATATATTCGCTGCGATGCACCTTGATGCGTGCTTCATAGACTTCCTTTGACAGCTGACGTGGCAGCCAGTATTCATCCTCTGCTGTTGTTCCTTCAAAGAGTGCGGGATTCATCCACTTTTCCAGAACAAGCCAGTTCCCAAGGTTGACGCCTTTTACTTTCATAAGATTCATTCCTTTCTAACATTAAATCATTATGCATTTTTCTTTGCTTCTGCTCTTGCTTTCAGGTCAGCAATGATGCCCGGGAATTCCTTGTCCAGCTTATAGAACATCAGCATGACGAAACTGATTGCATATACAATAATCGGAATCCAAACGAAGCATACCTGAATGGCAGTGATAGCAGAAGCCGGCTGTTCCACAATCGCATCGGAAGTGGATTCGATGTAATGTCCTGCGGTCAGGATCCAGCCCAGCATAGCAGAGCCGAGACCGTTGCCGATCTTATAGCCGAAGCTGCAAGCACTGTTGGTGAGACCCTCTGTGCGATAGCCGGTTTTCCATTCGCCATAATCAATGGTGTCAGAAACCATTGCCCACATGGTTGCGCCGCCGCAGGCACCGCCGATGCCGCGGATGATGCTGGAAGTAATGAGAACTGCCATGTTGCCGCCAGAGTATGCCAGAAGCAGCATACCGGCAATATCCAGAATCAGACCAGCGCAGAAAACGTTGCGCTTGCCGAATTTCTTGACGAAGAATGCAATGAGGAACATGCTGACGATCTGTGCAATGTTCAGTGTGCTGTTAATGGGAGAAACCAGATTGGCATCGCCCAGCACTTCCCGTGCAAAGTATACGGTTGCACCGCCGTTGATGGAGTACATCATGAAGAACAATGCCAGCATAACGGTCATCATGATCCAGTATTTATTCTTGAACAGCGCCAGCAGTCCCTTGAGGAACGGCACGCCGTCATTCTTTTTCTGAGTGCCGTCGGAAGAAGCCGATACCGCATGGACACGTTCCTTGGTGCCAAAGAAGTTCGCAAGGAATGCGGCAATTGCCAGCAGACCGAAGCAGACAAATGTCTTTGTCCATGCAGAAGCATTGTTGCCGAATGCCTCTACGATACGCAGGGTGAATGTATTGATGATCAGCGTACCGGCAGTTGCCAGGAGATTCCGGAAAATGCTCAGGACAGAACGCTCATAGGCATCCTGTGTCATCAACGCATTCAATGCAGAATAGGGCACGTTGATGGCGGTGTAGATCACCGTAGAAGTCAGGTTATAGGTGATGAAGATGTACACAAGCTTTGCCGCTGTTGTCCAGGATGTGGGCACAGAGAACAGCAGAATGCCGGAGATTGCAAAGGGAATACACATCCGGAGCAGCCAGGGTCTTGCCTTGCCAAATCTTGATTTGGTGTGGTCTACGATGTAGCCCATGAGAATGTCGCTAACACCATCGAAAATACGGGAGATCAGCATAATGGTACCTACCGCAGCGGCGCTGACGCCAGCATAATCCGTGTAATAGAACAGAAGAAATGCGGACATTGCAGTGTAGATGATATTACATCCAAAGTCGCCGCAGCCATAGGAAAAACGCTCCACAACTTTTCGGAACGTCAGTTTGTTTTCAGAAGCCATAATCATTTCCAGCCTTTCTTTTCTGAACTGCAATTCTGTGCAATTTTGACACATATACAACAAAGAGGTTTTTGGGAATATGCGTCCTGCAATTTTGTATCCCGGGATTGTTTTTTACATGAATTGCTCTCGTTTTTGTAATTCTATTATAGCATATGAATACACACTGCAACAGGTTTCATGTTAACGGATTTATAGGTCGATTTTATCTTTTTTTGATTGACTTTATGCGGAAGATGGTTTATACTATATAATAGAAAAAACAAAGTCAGTCAGAAAGGTACGGTGACTATGGCAAACGAAGGTTCTGTTCTCTACGAGCATATTCCCATTTCCGCAGGCATGGAGATCTATTTCTGCCACATGTTTGACGATCACAGATATGTTTCCACCCATTGGCATGATGCTGTGGAGATTATTTTCCTGTTGGACGGAGAATTGACGGTATATCAGCAGGAGCAGAAAACGTACATGGAAAAGAACGATATTATTCTAATCAATTCCGGAGAATTCCACGCCACCCGCTGTCGTGAGGGCAATGAATCTCTGCTGATCCAGATTCCTGACCGTTTTATGCAGAAATATATCCCGGAATTCCAGGATATTCAATTTGTTATGCACTCCAGACCAACCAATGCCATCCAGCAGACAAAGCTGGAACAGCTCCGGAAAATACTGAGAGATATGCAGATCGTCCTGGATGTCAAGCCGGACGGCATGATGCTTCGATTTTATGCGTTGCTGTTTGAACTGCTGTATATGCTGTATCATAACTATCGGCTGGAGCTTTCCTCGACAGAAAAAAAGCGGCAGAAAAATCTGGAGCGTTTACGTCCGGTGATCTCCTATGTTCAGGAACACTATCAGGAACCCATTTCGATTGCAGAAATTGCTAGCATTGCGGCTTTTCAGCCGGAGTATTTCTGTCGGTTCTTCAAGCAGCAGACCGGTATGACGTTCCAGACCTATCTGAATGAATTCCGCCTGTCCAAGATTTATGCCGATATTGTACAAACCGATACGCCCATTTATCAGATCCTGGAGAAACACGGATTCACCAATTATAAAGTATTCCGCCGTATGTTTGCAGAACGATTTCATGACACGCCAAGCCACATTCGCCGCAATATGCAGTAAAAAGTCAGGATCGACCTATATTTTTGTCAGAATTGCAGCTGTCCCGATTCTCATCTGTCTGCTATAATAGAACCATCAAAGAAAAAATAACAGGAGGATACGAACATGCTGAAAAACCCCATTTTACCTGGCTTTAACCCCGACCCGTGCATTTGCCGCAAGGGTGATGATTACTATATGGCAGTTTCCACTTTTGAGTGGTTTCCGGGCATTCCCATTTACCACTCCAAGGATATGAAAAACTGGGAGCTGTATACCCATGTGCTGACCGATGATGAACAGGTTGATTTGAAAAAACTGCCCTCTGCAAAGGGCATCTGGGCACCCTGCTTGACCTATTGTGCAGAAGAAGATCTGTTCTATGTGGTCTACGGCGTTATGAATTCCATGAATGCCCGGTATTTTGACGTGGACAATTTTCTCATCACGGCAAAGGACATCCGAGGACCCTGGAGTGAGTCGGTATATCTTCATTCTGCCGGTTTCGATGCCTCCATTCTCCACGATGACGACGGCAGAAAATATATCGTTTCTTTGGAATGGGAAACCCGTGAAGGCTACGAAAAGCCCGGTGCCATCTGTATGGTGGAATATGACTCCAAGGCAAAAGAGATCATCAGCTATCCCAAGCGCATCTGGAAAGGCGGAACAGATCGGGGCTGTATCGAAGCACCTCATCTGACAAAGCGAAATGGCTATTATTATATCATGTGTGCTGAGGGAGGTACAGGTTACAATCATTGTGTCACCATGGGCAGAAGCAAACAGGTATGGGGACCCTACGAGGGTGATCCGAAGAATCCTATCGTTACATCCAATCCAGCAGTTTCCCATGAACGTCACGACCCCGATCACCTCAAGCCCAAATACTACAATCCCGATACGGTTCTGCAAAAAGCCGGTCATGGCAGCTATGTCGAGACATCTTTGGGAGAAGTTTATCTGGTACATCTTTGTTCACGCCCCTTTACGCCGGAGCTGCGCTGTACTCTGGGACGAGAAACGGCAATTCAGAAAATGATGTGGACAGAGGATGGCTGGCTGCGGATGGCGGATGGCTCAAATCTTGCCAAGGAATACTGCGAGGAAAGCAAGTTGCCGGAAGTACCTGTCAAGCAGATTCCCGATTTCGATGACTTTGACAGCGATGAACTGGGCAACTGGTACTATGCCCCGAGAATCATGCCCCAGCGGTTTGCAGATGTGAAAGCTCGTCCCGGCTGGGTAAGAATCCGCGGTCAGGAGGCAAGAACTTCTCTGAATAAGACCAGCATTCTGGCACGAAAGCTGACAAGTGTCTATGGAACAATTACCACAAAGATGGAATTTCATCCGGAGGTCCATCAGCACAGCGCCGGACTGATTCTCTATTATGACAACATGAATTATATCAATCTGCGGAAATACTACAGCGAGACTTTGGGACAGAGTGCGATTTCTATCATTCAACTGGAAAACGGTGAAAAGACAGAATTCGTCAACACCCGTATTCCGGTGGACGATGTACCCATCTACTTCCGCCTTGTGATTACGGGAAGGCATTCTCAGTTCTACTGGAGCTATGACGGCGAAACCTATACGAAAATCGGCATTCCCTTTGATACTACGAAATTTTCAGATGAATACTGCAAATATGGGGAATTTACCGGCACTATGGTGGGCATCACCTGTGCCGATAGAGTAAAGCACCAGCATTATGCAGATTTTGATTTCTTTGAGTATAAAACGAACTCGGAACATTAATATTCTTTTTCAATCATAAAACGATAACTCCGAAAAGAAAACGTTAACTTGCTATCGTTTTATTTTACCCGGAAAATGACAAACAGCCACAGTGATTTCGACCTCACTGTGGCTGTTATCGTTTGATGATTACCTGAAAAGTGCTTATTTCTCGGCTTTTTTACAATAAAAAAGCACCCAACGATTGTATCATTCGTTAGGTGCGATTATGGTTGCGGCGGCTGGATTTGAACCAACGGCCTTCGGGTTATGAGGGATAAAATCCACTTTTTACAGCTTTCAATAATCTTCAATAAACGACGTATCTATGCGGTTTAAGGTTAATTTGCTTTTAGCCGCTTTCAATGGTTTATAGCGCACTTTCAGAGTAATGGCGCACTAATGGCGCACTAATGGCGCACTCGCAGCGCACTGACTTGACCTCTTCTCCAATCGGTAAGAGGTCATAAACTATACGGATTTTCAGTATGGTTAACCGTAATAAAATTGAGGACGGTTCAGACCTATTACTCAAGAAAAGGTTACCCAAAAATGTCTTACCCTTAATACATTTGTCCAGAGGTAAAGCTTATTTATCTTATCTCCTATAACGATTCCCGAATTTCGGGATTCGTCATTTTTAAATTCTTTTTATTGTCCTAACTCTAAGTTATATCGTCATATACAAAGTGGTTTGAACGTATGACAGAGTATGGATTTACAGAGAATAAGGACTTTTGGACAAATTTGTCCGAAAGTACAGGAGGCAGACCTGTTACCGATCATAAGCTGACAATTCCGATGGCAAAGGAAATTTGATTCATACCATCAATATATTAATTACCGTGAAAGTTATTTGACACTCCTGCTATTTTAGCTATGTCATCACTGGTTTTACTTTTTTGGTGTGGTGCAGAATTCTGTCCCATACCACTAGTATGTTGATTACCATGAAAGTTCTTTTGACTTTCTCTCTGTCTCTCCTTAGCTTGTGCCGCAAGCATAGGTTTCAGCTTCAAGGCAAGCTCGCTCCGCTGAACCGTCCTCATTTTTATGACGGTTATCGTTGGACAATCCAATTTTCGTCAGCGCAATTTTGCGCCGATATCAATATAATTAAACTCTTTGTTAAAAAGTGCTTGACCCCCCAAAATTGAGGTTTCAGAACAAAGCTAAAATAAGCCGTTTTAAGCTATGTAAATTTTAATAGGGTAATTTCGCTATAAAACATTACAATGGCACTGGCGTTGATTCTGATAGCCTTGCTGAGCGTTTCACGTTAATGTCAAGACTTTATAAAAATATTTAGAATTTTGTGTAAGATGTACTATCTCCTGCGGTCAAATATCCCCTTTATAAAAGTTTTTTTGTTACCCCCTATAGCATGACAATAATCATTTTTGTCATGATTTAATTGTATTTTGTCATGTTTGGCATTTTATTGGTAGATGGCGTACCTATGGGGCTTATGGGTATTTTGTCATTTATGTCATTTATGTCATGTACCCTTGAAAGTAAAAAAATAGGAGCTGGGCTATTATCCTGCTCCATAAAAATTAAAGCCGCTATAAATAATGACTTTCTTTTACACTA
>ENA-ORPD01001492-ORPD01001492.1-human-gut-metagenome-genome-assembly--contig:-NODE-1492-length-16832-cov-5.446743_pt1 | contig 16832 bp, 14 predicted proteins | sample MGYA00242143_ERZ509076 | MGnify/ENA primary metagenome ERZ509076 (study PRJEB26280, sample SAMEA2338706) | human gut metagenome | biome: human gut; feature: human-associated habitat; material: faeces... | reverse complement strand
TCATGACACAAGAAAAGCTCCCTCACAGGAAGGAGCTTTGTCTACAGTCTGAAACGCAGAAACCATAACGGCTTCTGCGTTTTTTTAATGCGTTGTCAGATCTGTTGGAAATTAAAAATGAAATTCGCTCATTTCCGTACGATTATTGTAGGCTTCTACAATACCGTGGATCTTTTCGGTGGTAGCCATGACATTGGACAGAGAAGCGTCATGGTTCATAAAGTCGATCAGGGAAGCAATGAACTTGCTCATATCGGCTTCCACGAAATAAGGTCTGGTGTAGATCTCAGGCGGCAGATAGGTAAGGTTCGTAGTAATGACCTTATCGAAATCACCATGCTCGTAAGCAGCGTCGAAATTCTTCAGACCGTCGGTGAACAAGCCGAAAGTACAGCAGATATATACGCGTCTGGCTTTCATGGCCTTTAACTGTTTTGCAGTATCCAGCATACTTCCACCGGAGGAGATCATGTCATCGATGATGATGATATCCTTACCTTCAATATTGTCACCTAAGAATTCGTGAGCAACGATAGGGTTCTTGCCGTTGACGATGGTGGAATAGTCACGTCTCTTGTAGAACATACCAGTATCGACACCCAGAACGCTGGCAAAATAAATGGCACGATCCAGAGCTCCTTCATCCGGGCTGATGACTAATAGATGATCCTTGTCCACGATCATATCGTCTTCGGAATTTAACAAGGACTTGATGAACTGGTAAGGGGTGGTAAAATTATCAAATCCGTTCAGCGGAGTGGAGTTCTGTACTCTGGGATCATGGGCATCAAAAGTGATGAAGTTATCAATTCCCATATCCCGTAACTCTTCCAGTGCATAAGCACAGTCCAGGGATTCTCTGCCGCTGCGGCGATGCTGTCTGCCTTCATAGAGGAAAGGCATGATGACGTTGATACGTCTGGCCTTGCCGTTGCAGGCGGCGATGACACGCTTCAGATCCTGGTAGTGGTCATCAGGAGACATGTGGTTGGTATAGCCGTTCATGTTGTAAGTAATACTATGATTGCATACATCGGTGAGAATGAACAGGTCCTTACCGCGGATGGTCTCGCTGATCTGCGCTTTGGCTTCACCGCTTCCGAAACGGGGCACATCCACGTCTACGAGATAGTTGCTCTCGATATAGCCGTGAAAGGCAGGATCGTTTTTCACTTTATCATTATGGATACTCTTACGGAATTCTACCATGTAGTCATTGATGCGGCGTCCCATTTTTTCTGCGGAAGGCAGAGCGATGATCTTCAAAGGAGCCACGGGCATGGCATTTTCCAGTTCGTGTAAATTAGGCATGATGTCCCTCCTGGACGAGCTTTATTGTTCGTAAAAATATGCAGATCCTCCTTCGCAAAAGCGCATCTTCGATGCTTAATTTTGCGGAACTATTCTGAACATAACAATTAATTTATAACATTATGCTAGTGACACGTCAAGGAATTTCTTGTACAATGGATAGGAGAAAGCTGGTTAGGTGAATTAGAATGAAGAAAAAAGAACATATTGTAAAAACAGTAAAGCCGGGAAGCATCGCGGAGGAACTGGAGATCGCTCCCGGAGATAAAGTACTGGCCATAGATAATACAGAGATCGAAGATATTTTTGATTATCAGTTTCTAACACAGGATACTTATATTGAGATGCTGGTAGAGAAGCCGGACGGAGAGCAGTGGCTCTTAGAGATCGACAAGGAATTTGATGAGGATATGGGCATCGAATTTGAGAACGGTCTGATGGACGAATACCGTCATTGCCATAACAAATGCATTTTCTGCTTTATCGATCAGATGCCGAAGGGCATGCGTGATACTCTTTATTTTAAGGATGATGATTCCCGATTATCTTTTTTGCAGGGAAATTATGTGACGCTGACCAATATGTCGGATCATGATATTGACCGGATCTGCAGATACCATTTATCTCCGATCAATATCTCCTTCCAGACCATGAATCCGGAACTGCGCTGCAAAATGCTGAACAACCGTTTTGCGGGGGATGCCCTGAAAAAGGTGGACATCCTCAATGCCGCCGGAATCCGTATGAATGGACAAATCGTGCTCTGCAAGGGCGTAAACGATGGCAAGGAACTGGAATACAGCATCCGGAAGCTGATGGAATATCTGCCAAATGTGGAAAGTGTCTCGGTGGTGCCGGTAGGATTATCCAGGTACCGGGAGGGATTATATCCGTTAGAGCCGTTTAATGCGCAGGATGCCGGTGAGATCATTGATCTGATCGAGAAATACCAGAAGATCTGCATGAAAAAATATGGGACACACTTTATCCAGGCCAGTGATGAATGGTACATTCTGGCGGGCAGAGAGGTGCCAGAAGAGGAACGTTACGACGGATATCTGCAGTTGGAGAACGGTGTTGGAATGATCCGCCTGCTATTGGATGAATTCCACGACGGACTGAAGAGGCGTACCGCAGAAAAGGAAGCGGGAAAAAAGCTATCCTGGGAAGGCACCAGAGAGATCTCTCTGGCTACGGGAAGACTGGCGTTTCCTTATTTAAAGAAGATGTCGGAAGAAATGATGTCGGAATACCCCGGCCTGCAGATACATGTCTATGAGGTCATCAATGAATTTTTCGGAGAGCTGATCACGGTGTCCGGACTTCTGACGGGACAGGATATCGTAAAGCAGTTAAAGGACAAAAATCTGGGAGAAGCATTGTATCTTCCCCGGAATGTACTCAGAAGCGGAGCGGATCTGTTCCTGGATGATTATACGCTGGCAGACGTGGAGGGGGCTTTACAAGTGCCCGTGAATATTGTAAAATCAAGCGGATATGATCTTGTGGATGCCCTGCTTGGAGAAGATGCATCTGAATAGATTTTAAGATGGTAAATAAGAAACGGAGGAAATTATGGCAAAGAGAAAAACCAAGCCCATCGTTGCGGTGGTGGGACGCCCGAATGTCGGTAAGTCCACCCTGTTCAATGCACTGGCTGGCGAAAATATATCTATTGTGAAAGATACACCCGGTATTACCAGAGACCGTATCTATGCGGATATCCACTGGCTGGATATGACATTTACCCTGATCGACACCGGAGGCATCGAGCCGGACAGCAAGGACGTGATCCTGTCCCAGATGCGGGAACAGGCAGAGATCGCTATGGAGACTGCAGACGTGATCATTTTCCTGGTGGATGTAAAGCAGGGACTGGTGGATGCGGATTCCAAGGTGGCAGACATGCTGCGCCGTTCCCACAAGCCCGTGGTACTGGTGGTCAATAAGGTGGACAGCTTCCAGAAGTATATGGCGGATGTCTACGAATTCTACAATCTGGGTATTGGCGATCCCCATCCGATCTCTGCGGTGAATCGTCTGGGAATCGGTGACATGCTGGAGGCCGTAACGGAATATTTTGATAAGGAACAGGCAGAGGAAGAAGAGGATGACCGCACCCGTGTGGCCATCGTCGGAAAGCCCAATGTCGGCAAGTCTTCCCTGATCAACAAACTGCTGGGTGAGAACCGTCTGATCGTTTCTGATATCGCGGGTACCACCAGAGATGCGGTGGATACCGAGATCACTTATAACGGCAAAGAATATGTCTTCATTGATACTGCCGGTCTTCGCCGGAAGAACAAGATCAAGGAAGAACTGGAGCGTTATATGATCGTCCGTACCGTCAGTGCCGTAGAGCGTGCCGAGGTGGTGGTACTGATGATCGATGCAGAGGAAGGTGTTACGGAGCAGGATGCGAAGATCGCCGGAATCGCCCATGAGAGAGGAAAGGCTACGATCATCGTGGTGAACAAATGGGATGCTATCGAAAAGGATGACAAGACCATTTATAAATTTACCGAAAAGGTGCGTAATACCTTATCCTTCATGCCCTATGCAGAGCTTCTGTTCGTCTCTGCGAAAACAGGACAGAGACTGCCCAAGCTGTTCGAGACGATCGACATCGTCAGTGAGAATCACGCCATGCGTGTGGCTACCGGTGTGCTGAATGAGATCATGGCAGAGGCCGTGGCCATGCAGCAGCCACCTTCCGACAAGGGTAAGAGACTGAGATTGTATTACATTACCCAGGTAGCGGTAAAGCCCCCTACCTTTGTAATCTTTGTCAATGATAAGGAGCTGATGCATTTCTCCTATACCAGATATATTGAGAATCAGATCCGGGAGACCTTTGGCTTCAAGGGAACCCCCCTCCGGTTTATTATCAGAGAACGAAAGGAAAAAGATCAATAATGGAACGTGTTATCTGTTTACTCATCGGTTATGTGTTCGGCCTGTTTCAGACCGCATACTTTTACGGGAAGGCAAAAGGAATCGATATCCGTAAGTACGGAAGCGGCAATGCCGGTACCACCAATGCCCTGAGAGTGCTGGGAACCAAGGCAGGACTGATCGTACTGGCGGGAGACTGCTTAAAGTGTATTATTGCCGTGTGCATCACCAGAGCCTTATTCAGTACCGGACATCCGGAGAATATTTATCTGCTGTGCCTGTACACCGGTGCAGGAGCTGTCATCGGACATAACTTCCCGTTTTACATGGGATTTAAGGGAGGAAAAGGAATCGCTGCCACTGCAGGTCTGATTCTTTCGTTACATCCTTATTTTATCGTGATGGGTGTGGTATTGTTTTTCGGCACTTTCCTGACCACACATTATGTTTCGCTGGGATCATTGCTTGTATATGCCGGATTTATGATCCAGATGGTAGTCTGCGGACAGATGGGACTGTTCGGTGCCATGCCACAGTCACAGCTGTATGAAATGTATGCCATCACTGCATTTCTTACGGTTATGGCTTACTGGAAGCACAGACAGAACATTGTGCGTCTGATCCACGGGAACGAGAGGAAGACTTATCTGTTCAAGAATAAGAAATCAGCCGAAGCGCAGACAGAAATCTCAGGGGAGGACAAATAATTATGGCAAAAGTATGTATCTTGGGTGGTGGAAGCTGGGGCATCGGCCTGTCAGTGGTATTACATAAGAACGGACATGAGGTGACGGTATGGTCTGCGGTTCCCGCAGAGATTCAGATGCTTCAGGAGAAGCATGAGCACAAGATGCTGCCGGGAGTAAAGCTTCCGGAGGATATGATCTTTACGACGGATGATAAACAGGCCATCGAGGGCAAGGACCTGTTGGTCATGGCAGTGGCAAGCTCTTATACCAGAAGCACAGCACACCGCATCAGCCCGCTGGTGGCACAGGGACAGAAAATTGTCAGTGTCTCCAAGGGAATCGAGGAGCATACCCTGATGACCCAGGCGCAGATCATCGAAGATGAGATTCCGCAGGCACAGGTAGCGGTGCTGTCCGGACCTACCCACGCGGAGGAAGTCAGCCGCGGGATTCCTACAACGATCGTAGCGGGTTCTAAGAGCAAAAGCTGTGCGGAATATGTGCAGAATCTGTTCATGAACGAAGTGTTCCGTGTCTATACCAGCCCCGATGTACTGGGAATTGAGCTGGGCGGTGCACTGAAAAATGTAGTGGCACTGGCTGCCGGTATCGCAGACGGACTGGGCTACGGAGATAATACGAAGGCTGCGCTGATCACCAGAGGCATTACCGAAATCGCAAGACTTGGTACTGCCATGGGTGGTAATTTTGAGACTTTCTGCGGTCTGACCGGTATCGGAGATCTGATCGTGACCTGCGCCAGCATGCATTCCCGCAACCGTCGTGCCGGTATCCTCATCGGACAGGGCAAGACCTACGAGGAAGCCATGAAGGAAGTACAGATGGTGGTAGAGGGCGTGTATTCCGCTAAAGCGGCCATGGAACTGTCGAAAAAATATGATGTTCAGCTGCCTATTATCGAGCAGGTAAATGAAGTGCTCTTTGATGGTAAGCCCGCGGATCAGGCGGTAAAAGAATTGATGCTTCGTGACAAGAAGCTGGAAGTATCCCACCTGCCCTGGCCGGAAGAATAGACCCGTAGGCGGCTCCTGCCAGCAGCAAAATTTTAAGTGTTGACAGAAAAACGCAGACTGGCTATAATAAGGTCATGTTTAGCGCAAACATAGGATAAGAAGAATGCGATGAAGGGAAGAAGTACTGTTCCTCCACTTCTGACAGAGAGCAGCCGGTCGGTGAGAGGCGCACAGAAGCAGAGCAGGAATACATCCCGGAGCAGCCGGTGGAAAGAGAAGGATCAGTAGATTTTATCATAGGATCCCGAACGAGTAGATCAGGACGGCAGGCACCGATATCGGCCGAAAGTATTGATAGATACTTACTGAGCTGTCAGATGTGAGTCTGGCGGGAACATTAGGTGGTAACACGAGTGATCAAGCTCGTCCTTTTGAAAAAGGGGCGGGCTTTTTTAGTGTCTTTCGAGCCGGTTTCCGGGAAGTGTATAAAGACATGTGGAATAAAACAAGTCAGTAAAGGAGAAAAAGAAAATGACAGTATTTGATGAATTAAAGGCAAGAGGACTATTGGCACAGCTGACAGATGAAGAGGAGATCAAGGAACTGATCAATAACGGAAAGGCTACCTTCTACATCGGTTTTGATCCTACCGCAGACAGCCTTCATGTGGGACATTTCATGGCACTGTGCCTGATGAAGAGAATGCAGATGGCAGGTAACAAGCCGATCGCTCTGATCGGCGGTGGTACCGCAATGATCGGTGATCCCTCCGGCAGAAGTGACATGCGTACCATGATGACCAAGGAGACCATTCAGCATAATGTAGACTGCTTCAAGAAGCAGATGAGCCGTTTTATTGATTTTGGCGACGGTAAGGCACTGATGGTCAATAATGCGGACTGGCTGCTGAATCTGAACTATGTGGAACTGTTAAGAGATGTGGGAGCACATTTCAGTGTCAACCGTATGCTGACCGCAGAGTGCTACAAGCAGAGAATGGAGAAGGGCTTAAGCTTTCTTGAATTCAACTACATGATCATGCAGAGCTTTGACTTCCTGACCTTATACCAGAAATACGGCTGCAACATGCAGTTCGGCGGTGATGATCAGTGGAGCAACATGTTAGGAGGCACCGAGCTGATCCGCAGAAAGCTGGGTAAGGATGCTTATGCCATGACCATCACCCTGCTGTTAAATTCCGAGGGTAAGAAGATGGGTAAGACCCAGAAGGGTGCCGTATGGCTGGATCCCAACAAGACTACACCTTTCGAGTTCTACCAGTACTGGAGAAACGTATCAGACGCTGATGTCCTGAAGTGCCTGCGCATGCTGACCTTCCTGCCTCTGGAGCAGATCGATGAGATGGACAAATGGGAAGGAAGCCAGTTAAATCAGGCGAAGGAAATTCTGGCATACGAACTGACCAATCTGGTACATGGCGAGGAAGAGGCTAAGAAGGCACAGGAGAGTGCAAGAGCACTGTTTACCGGTGGCAATGCTGCAGAGATGCCTACCAGCGAGCTGACAGAGGCTGATTTTGTAGATGGTAAGATTGATATTCTCGGTGTTCTGGTGAAATCCGGACTGTCCGCATCCCGCAGTGAAGCAAGACGTGCCGTAGAACAGGGCGGTGTTGTCGTAGCGGATGAGAAGGTCACAGATATTAAGACCACTTACGCTCCCGAGCAGTTCGACGGAGAGGGTCTGGTAGTCCGCAGAGGTAAGAAGAACTTCAAGAGAGTCGTTATGAGCAAATAAATACAGGATTCTTCAGACAGGATCTTCCGTAAAATACGGAGGGTCCTGTTTTTATTTTACAAGCAAATCTCCTTTGGAGAACCGTAGAATTGATACATGCCTATTTTATTCTGGACGAAACTGAGACTTGAACGGATATAGTTGATCATTTTCTGCAAAAAACAGTTACTTTCTGCAAAAGATATTGTTTGTAATGAAAAAAAATATTACTATTTAGATAAAGAGATATATAAATATTAAAGTGTTTTGCAAAAAGTCATGAGTAGGCGGATGTGTTGCAGAGTTTATTTATGCAGAGGGATATTCTGCGGAGCATACAAGACAATTAATTTCTATTGCTGATAATGACGATACTATACAAAATATTTCTTATGATGAAGAGGGAAATATTGATGAAATTGATATTTATAAGTATACGCCATACACATGTGCCAGTAATGAAAGCACTCATTCAGCCAATGTTCTATTTTTAGAAATTTATAATGGAAAAATGTTATCGAATTTTCCGTTATAGTTAGTAATAATGACAGGAGACAAAAATGTCTAAAAAATATTTGCTGATCAGCATTGGAATTATTGTAATAGTTATTTTTAGTATATGCATAAAGTGTGGGAAAAATGATTTGCCAACGACCTCTATGATGGACGCCGAAAGAATTTTGCAAGAGTACTTGAAAAGTGCTAATCAATGGGAAGAAGAGTATAGTCTTGAACCAACCGATCCGGTTGTTGGTGAAATTGATAATAATGAAGTGTATAGATTCGAAGTAAGATATAAAGAAAATGTTGAGGAGGTTGGAAGCAGACTGATTAATAACTATGCAATAACGATGGATGGAAAGACTATTTTTTTGTATGATCCCGCAAACGATCAGTGGATTATTCAAAAATGAATATAAGCAGATAATAATGAAGACTGAAAACATATCTATGGTTTTCAGCCTTCATTTTATTATCAAAAATTAATATAATGTAATTTTCAACTTCCTGTGATAAATAGTAAGCGCCAAATAATCCGGCGGTACCTATAAATTTACCCCAACCTATTTTCGGTTGGAGTATTTTGCTACAAATTCATTCTCACATTTTTAGAGTTTGGAGTTTTTCACTCCAGGGTGCCAACTCTGCAAGCTGTTCATCACTCCAGTTTTCATTCGGCCTTTGTTCCAGAACGTAGCTGAGGTATTGATAAATGTTCAGGTTGTGTGCCTTCGCCATCTCTACCATCGTGTAGGCAATCGCACTGGCTTCTGCACCTTCTACGGAATCACTGAACAGCCAGTTCTTACGTCCTACTGTAAAAGGTCGGATGGCATTCTCACTAAGGTTATTGGTGAAGCTGCAGCGCCCGTCCTCCAGATAGGTCATGGATGTTTCCCTGCGGTTCTTCACATAGGTCAGTGCTTTATCCAGGCGGGTGTTGCGGACTGGCTTCTGGCTGTCAACCCACGTCCAAAAGGCCTCGAGAACCGGTTTTTCCTTCTCGAGACGCATTTGTTTCCTTTTTTCATAATCCGTTCCGCACTTACCGGAAATGCTGCTTTCCAGTCTTGCCAGGCGGTCGCAGTAATGCACTCCCTGTACTGCCGGCTGGTTGTAATCCAGCTGCTTTCCTTTCGGGATCGCATCCACAAAGTATCGGCGGATATGTGCCCAGCAGGAGCACCGTTTGATGCCGGATACCTTGTTATACCCCTGGTAACCGTCGGTTTCCAGATATCCCTGAAAGCCGTCCAGAAAGTCTGCTGCATTGTCTCCGCTCCTCGTCGGGGTATATCCATACAGCAGGATGACCGGAAGACCATCTTCCCCGGTGCGGTACAGCCACATGAAGGACTGGCTTTCTGCACTGCGTCCGGGTTCTTTCAGCACCTGTACCCGGGTCTCATCTGCCATGAGAAATTCCCTCAGCAGAAGCTGGCGGTGAAAGTAATCATACAGTGGCCGGAAATAATGCCCAGCACTGTAGATGATCCAGTTCGCAAGGGTTGTCCTGCTGACAGCGGCACCATACTCTTTCCAGTCCTTTTCCTGACGATAGAGAGGCATGCCGTTTGCATACTTCTGATAGATTGTCCATGCAACCGTGGAAGAAGAAGCCGGACCCTTGCCAATAAGTGCGGGCGGTACTTTGGATTTGACGATCACAGACTTTTCCGTATCGCCCTTTCCTTCCTTACAGTCAGGGCAGCCATAGCTTTCCGTGTAGTATTCATAAACTTCACATTTGGCAGGAGTAAAAACGAGTTCCCTGCGGACGTATTCTTCTCCGATACGTTCCATCGGGCTACCGCATACCGGACAGACTTTATCTTCTTCATCCAGCGGTATTACTTCCTTATGAACCTTGAGACCTTTAAAAAGTTCCGCATGGGTAGCTTTTTTCTTCCGTGGACGTGGCTCCCGGCTGCAGTCTTCTTCCGGAAGTTCCGGATCCTGGTAAACTTCAGCTTCATTAAACAGATTCAACTGTCCGGGAATATCAGCCGGTGTCTTTTCGCTGGAAGAGCCGAAAAGTTTTTTCGTCAGATAGTCCACCTGTTCCTGAAGCACCATCTCATGGGCAGTCTTTTCCTCAATGATCGTTCTGAGGGAACGGATCAGTTCTGTCTGCTCGGACATTATCGTATTCAGTTGTGAAATGGTATCCTTCAGCTCTCGCAGCTGAATGTCTTTTGCACTGGAAGCCACGCTTTTTCTCCTTGGTTTTGATACCTTTATTATACCAGAAAAAGCAGTCTTCCTAAAGGAAAATCACTCTTGAAAAATGCCGAAAATATGCGGTTTGCAGGCATTTTTCTGTGCATGTTTTTATTCCTGTTTCAGGGCTTTGGGCTGGTCGATATCGATACCGGACATGAGCCAGTCAAACTCTCTCCAGGTCAGATTTCTGACCTCAGAGTGTTTCCTCGGCCACTGGTATCCGCCATGCACTGTCAGCTTTTTATAGATCAGTACAAAACCATCTGCATCGCGGTACAAGGCCTTGATCCGGTCCCGGCGTCTGCCACAGAACAGAAACAGAGAACTGGATGCAGGATCCAGCTTCAGCTGTTCTTCCACGACTGCACAAAGTCCGTCAATAGATTTGCGCATATCGGTGTAACCGCAGACAATGTAGATCCGTTCCAACCCTGAAATATCGCCTAACATAAAGAACCTTTCAGAATCTGAAGCGTTCTGGAAAGCAGCTGGGGATCCGTTTCATTGGTAACGCGTATCGTTGCAGATCCTAGAATGATCTCTAATGTATGAGGATTGTCAAGGTACGGAGTATGCTGTACCGGGAAGCGTTCCGGTACTATGTCAATGGGAACCACGTCCTGTTTGGGGCGGGGATTCTCAGAATGACCATAGGCAGGTGCCGGTATCTGGGCAGCTTCTTTTCGAAGCTGCTTTACCCAGTAGTAAAAGGTGCTGACAGCAATGCCGTGCTCGCGGCACCAGTCAATGTCTGTCATGCCACTGGTCCGGCATTCATTGATAAGTTTCAACTGTTCTTCCTTTGGAACTCGAGATTTTCTGGTGTTTGCCATGATGTTGTCCTCCATAATTGTAGTTGTTGTAGTAAAATAGTCTAACTACGATTATGAAGTTAGAGGCGGTTGTTGGCTAGCCGCGGGATTATTTGGCGCTTACAAGAATTCAACGTATTTGTGAGGAATTAGGTAAGTTGAATAGTGATTTATGAAAGATAAATTCTACATATCAAAAGTTATTACATAGTACGACATGGGAGGACGAATTAGTGGAAAACGAAAGATATTTATTTAGTACTTCGGATGATAATGTTAGTAAAATAATAGATTTCATATGGCCGGTATATAAAGAAATATTTGGTATAGAAAAAATATACGGAAAGCAGTGCATAATCTATAATGATGCAGAATCGAAACATGCGGATACCGAATTAGGGACAGACTCCGTAAAAATAAAATTAGCTTTGAAAGAACCATGTATGTGGAATGATATGATATTTCAATTAGCATATGAAATGTGCTATTGCATATTACGGGAGTACAAAAGACAGTGGAAGAAAGAACGGTATTTGTCTTGGTATGAGGAGACTGTATGCAATGCTTTTTCAAGGTATATACTAAAATATTCTGTGGAAAATTGGAATAAATGTGATCTGAGTAATATCAATCCAGAGTATTCCAAATATATTGATGAATATCTTCAAATGAAAATAAAAGAAGAAGGAACGAAACAACAAGAAAATATAAATAAATTATATGATATTTTTTGCGAAAATCCCAAGGCAATCAATAGTTTAGGAAAATATTATGATTATATAAACAAAGATAATAGCTCTATTGATGTTCAATGCTGGAGTAAGGATATTGGTATTTCTATACCTGAGACATTAAGTCGAAATGGATCGGTAGAAGAGACCTTGCCACAGTATATATATGAAATATGCAAGAAATATTGGAATGAAAAATTCCCGCAGTTTAGTGCCTGCGTGGCGGTCATTTTTTCTATGGCATTATGGATCATCAAAGGTATTTGGTATACCTATATGGCAGGAAAGTTTTCTGTTTATAAAATAGATAAATGCTATATTGATATGAATAATGACAGTGTGTTTTTGCAAACGATACAATTGATAGCTTATTTAACAATAGGTATATTCAGTAACTATGTTTTTTATAAGATTTTGAAAACAAAGAAGAAAAAGGTGCGTAATATTATTATATTTGTAGCAATAGAAGAAGTAATACTCTTTTTATTTGTTTTTGTGAGCAATGGCTTTACACTTGAGCAGGTTTGCTCTCAACTTACTATTAGGTTAGTAGTAACGGCTTTAATACTGTATATTATAGTGGTAGTATTAATAAATTCATTTGCAATAAATGTCGTACATTCAGAACATAAAAAGGAAAAGATTATAAGGACTCAGAAACAAAATATTAGTAGGAAGAATCAGATTAAGGAACTTATATTTGCTATTACAATTACATTAGCTGCTGGTTTTGGTTATACATATTGGATTGCTGAAACAACGGAACAACGTAGAGAGGACTACAAAATATTAGAACTTACTAATACAGATGATGAGGATATGATGTATGCGGTTGTATATGAAACACAAGATAGTTATATAGTAGTAGAAATGCAAATAGAGAATGGAAAATTAAGTTTAAACCGCAATAACCAGAGAATTATAGATAAAGAAGGACAAGCAACGTATTACATAAATAATATATATGGTGCAAATGTAAGTGAACAATAGCTATTACTGAGTGAAAAGTAGCTAAGGCCAACTTCTGAGTCTGGATGTTTGTAGTAGGTGAAATTTAAATTTCTCTAATGCCCGGAAGTTGTTTGGGCAAATGAATTAAAATGATTATAGGAGAAAATAGGATGACGTTGTATCAACAATTACGAAGCGAAATGGAAAGTCACAGAGAATTTTGGAATTATTATGATATGAAGTTTGAAGATGTTTTTCAAAATGGAGGAGCCGCGAGTGATTTTATATATAATTATTTTCAAAGAGGCTCTAAATTATATACATTAGATACTTGGATAAATTCCCAGAATGAACATTTTGAAATGAGAAATGTTCATACAGTCAATGTTTTTTTCATAGGAGCTTTTTTACAGAGAACAATGGATGAGCATATTGCGATTAGATCGGAAATATCTTTATGCTATCCTTTTTCATATATATGGTATCTATTATGTTTAGCACATGATTTGGGATATGTGTATGAAAATTATTCCAAAGCGTATTTAGAATTGCCTTCTCAAAAGGATTATTATAATTACAATTGTAATGCAATGCATTTTTGGAAATTTCTGACAAGAAAAATATGGTATCAAGACCATGGCATTGATATTGCATACGTACATCCATCGTTTGGAGCTAGGAGCAAAGTGGCATATTACAATCGGAATGCAACAGGTAAATTGGAAGATACTATAAAATACAATAATGGCACAATAATAAAACAACCAAGATATTCTAAAGAAACGAAAAATAATTATTTTTATTATCGTTTGGGGAAAATGGGTAAATTAGATCATGGAATTGTAGGAGCAGATGAATTTTTCTCTAGAATGATTGTTAATTATGTTAAAGAGTATAGGAAAATGGCAACAGAGAATTTTTTTAGGGGAGATATTTATGAGTTTTATAATCAGCAAGGACTCCATTTCTGCATTGAACAAATTAAACTATTTGCTTATATAGCAGATTGTATTGCGGCGCATAATATGTACAAAGCGGAGGATAATGATTGTTGTAAGGAAATGTATAAATATTATTCCCTGAATTGCTTGCTACCAAATAAATTTCAGCTCATATCATATAAAGACAATCCGCTGTTATTTATTCTATGTGTAGCAGATACTATTGAACCGAGTAAAAGATTTCCAAATTATTGCAACAAAGATATCTTAAATTTAATATCAATAAACTATAATGTAAATACGAATTTATTACATGTAGGGATTGATGAAGAAATATATGATAGTGATGCAGGTCATAAGTATGTAGTTGATATAGAGGGATTGGCAGAATGGTGCGATATAAGGACAACTGTGACGCCCCAAAGACTTATGAACTACTAAATTCATGTTTAGAGAGATTATAAATTGAGCGGTAATCTTGCATCCAGTGTCCTGTGCGTGGTCGCTGGCCGCGTTGCTGGCCGAAAAAGTTTTTTGTAAGATTCTGTCGAAATCTGTCATGTATATAATAGAGGGCGCAATTTCGACGAGATTGCAGCATTCCTAAAAATATGCTATGATACTTTTAAATGAGCGAAAAAAGTAAAAAGAATCAGACAATTCAATATTACGATCAAAATGCCGCCTACTTTGTGGAGAATACGCGAGATGTAGACTTCCATGTGATACAGGATGAATTTCTGGAAAAACTTCCTGCAGGAGCTCAGATACTGGATCTGGGCTGTGGTTCCGGACGGGATACCAAATATTTTCTGGAACATGGATATCAGGTCGATGCCATCGACGGCTCCGCAGAGTTGTGCGCACTGGCAACAGAATACACAGGTATTCCGGTAAAGTGCCAGATGTTCCAGGAGTGGAACGAACAGGAAGTGTATGACGGTATCTGGGCGTGTTCGTCACTGCTGCACTTATCCTATGGGGAACTGGATAAAGTGCTGTACAGGATCGAGAACGCATTGAAACCACAGGGCATTTTGTATATGTCATTTAAGTATGGTGTATTTGAAGGGGAAAGGAACGGCAGATATTTTCTGGATTTCACAGAAGAAAAACTGGAGCAGCTGTTGAAAAAACATACCGGTTTGCAACAACTGAGGAGTTTCCATACAGAAGATGTCCGCCCTGACAGGAAAGAAGAATGGCTGAATTTGTTCCTGCAAAAGATCAATTCTTAACTGCATATCCGAACTATGTCCTCCGGGAGACACTGACTTACCCAAATGGTGGTGTAAGCTGCTTTTATGATGATGGAGTGGACATGGTCATTATCGATGATGAAATCTGCTCCTGCCGGGAAGGCGAGCAGATTTTTCCGTATACACTGATCACAGATAAACAGAATAAACATACCGGAGACTGTTCCGGATCCTGGGAGTTCCGGATAACGGATGAGAATAGATATGGGATTTGCTATCATTATTTAAATTAATATAATAACGCAATCATTTATGGAGGAAATTACTGTGAGTGAACCGAAGAGAACGGGATTATTTAAACTTTTAGGAAGTAGTTTGGGATGTCAGTTTGTTATACCTGTGTATCAAAGAAATTACACGTGGGCGGCGGATAGAGAGGTAAAACAATATTTTGATGATTTAGAAAATGTATTACATGGAAACTATAAGAATCATTTTTTAGGAATCATAATTTATCTTGAAAAATCTATTGACTTTAGTTTAAGAGAATTATCTATAATAGATGGACAACAAAGATTAACAACTACATTTTTGATTATCTATGCTATAAAGCAGATATTAATAAATGACAATGATATAGAAAAAGTACAACAATTAGAAGGACAATATCTTACGAATCCATATCACAATGATAAAATAAAATACAAACTCAAACCGCTTGTGTCAGATGATAATGTTTACCGCTGCATTGTAGAGAATAGAATGGATGACATAACAGATACACATTCAAATGTTTTAAAAAACTATGAGTACATTAGTAATCGATTGAATGAATTATTGATACAGGGATATGATGCAAATGCTATTTTGATGGCATTGAATAAATTATATGTGGTATGTGTTCCAATATCTGAAGAAGATAATGCACAGAAAATATTTGAAAGTATAAATGCGACAGGTGTAAAACTTACATCTGCTGATTTGATTAGAAACTATTTGCTTATGGACTTACAGAGTGATGTACAAGAAAAATACTATGCATGTTATTGGAAAAAATTGGAAGAAAATGTGTCATATGACTCAAAAATATTAGAAATGTTTTTTAGAATGTATTTAGTAATCAAAACATATATTTTGGTTCCTAAAAACAATGTGTATCGTGAATTTGTAAAATGGATTGAAATACAACATATGGATATCAAAGATCTATTTGAAGACCTATTGGAATATGCAAAATTATTTAATCTCCTTATTAATGCGAATATTGATAAAATTAATTTTCAATTAAGGGATGCAGTTATTGATTTTAGAAAAATAAACTCGGATATTCCTATGCCGATTGTAGTAGAGTTTTGCAAATTTTATCATGATGGATTCATAGATATTGATACATTAGGTGAACTTATCAAAGCTATTAATGCGTATATGGTTAGAAGAAGCTTATGCGATATAAATTCACAAAATATTTCCAAATTGTTTCCTTCGGTACTGAAAAAAGTTGTTGAAAAATGCGATGGGCAATATGGAGAAATTTTGAAGCGTTTAAATCAGGAAATGGTAGGAAATACAGCTTCTACTAGTGGTAGCTATATGCCCACAGATAAGCAAATGATGGAAATGCTTTTGAATGCTAATGTATATAAAAGGCCTGCGCTTAGAATTGTGCTTGATAGATTAGAACTTTATGATAATCCAGCACCTGTGGATCTGAGTAATTTGAGTATAGAACATTTAATGCCACAGACTCCAATAGAAGAGTGGCTGGAGGAATTGGATACAGATATGGAAACATATTCTGCTGAAATCACAGGCATAAATAATGAAAATCAGAGTATTCTAACAGATACCGGCAACACAGTTTATGCAAA
>ENA-ORPD01001478-ORPD01001478.1-human-gut-metagenome-genome-assembly--contig:-NODE-1478-length-16976-cov-5.934342_pt1 | contig 16976 bp, 10 predicted proteins | sample MGYA00242143_ERZ509076 | MGnify/ENA primary metagenome ERZ509076 (study PRJEB26280, sample SAMEA2338706) | human gut metagenome | biome: human gut; feature: human-associated habitat; material: faeces... | reverse complement strand
TTTCCGATCCGAAACAGTCAAAAATCGACCTTAATCAATTTATTAACTTAACACAGTGACAAAGATATGAGAAAAATTTTGTTGATGAGGCTTTTTTATCTAAAAAAATTAGATTTTAAGCAATTATTGCAAACCTATGAAAATCACATTATTCCTTCTCCTGCTTGTTATATTTCAGGTGTACAGCGGGAACTGCTACTCTCAGAATGCCAGGGTCAGCATTCAAAATGCCCGGCTGAGGGTAGGGCAAGTTCTCGAGCAAATTGAATCGCAAACAGAATACTTATTTGTATATAACAAACAGAACGTCGATGTACGCCGTACCGTCGACATCAATGCAAGCAACCAAACTGTTTCCGAAGTACTTGACCAAATGTTCAAAGGGACAGACATCAAGTATGTGATGGAAGGCAAAAACATCGTTTTAACCAAAAACAGCAGGAGTGCTGAGGATAAGACAGACACTCTGCAGGAAATGGCTACTGTAAGAGGAAAGGTGACGGACTCCAAAGGCGAACCGATTATCGGTGCCAACATTCTTGAAAAAGGGACCGCCAATGGTGTTATCACCAATACCGAAGGAGAATTTAGTATGAATATCCCTCCTTATGCCACTATTGTCGTATCCTACATCAGTTATGAGCCGCAAACCATTGCCCTGAACGGTAGAAATAATCTCCACATCCGGATGGAAGAAAAGAACCTCGCCCTGGAGCAAGTAGTGGTAACCGCCATGGGTATCCAGAAGAAAATGTCCTCATTGACCTATTCTACCCAACAGATAAGCAGCAATGAGCTGACCCGTGCCAAAGAGCCGAACATGATTAATACACTGGCAGGAAAGACGGCCGGAGTACAAATCAATAAAACCGCCAATTTAGGAGGTTCTGCCAAAGTCGTCATTCGCGGTGCACGCTCTGCATTTGCCAGCGGCAACAACCAGCCCTTGTACGTAATTGACGGTGTTCCTATGCTGAACAGCTCAACAGAATCCACCTCCACCGTAATCGGCGGTAACTACGATGGATTGAACCGTGATGCCGGTGACGGGATTTCCAACCTGAATCCGGACGACATAGAAAGCATCAACATCCTGAAAGGTTCTTCTGCCGCCGCGCTTTATGGTTCGCAGGCAGCTAATGGCGTCATTCTGATCACCACTAAAAAGGGAAAGGCCGGACTGCAGCGCGTTACATTCTCCTCCAACCTGACCGTAAGTCACGCCATCAGTACCCCCGAATTCCAAAATACATACGGCCGGAACGAAGATGGCGGTACGGCAAGCTGGGGTACAAAAGGCAATGTAACGGACTATGACAACATAGGCGAATTCTTCAGCAATGGCATCACCACTTTCAATTCGCTGGCCATCACTACCGGAAATGAAAAGGTACAAACTTATTTCTCATACGCCAACACCACGGCTAAAGGAATTGTGGACAATAACAAACTACAGAAGAATAACCTGAACCTACACGAAACGGCCAGCCTCTTCAACAACAAGCTGAAACTGGACGGCATTGCAACACTAATGACCCAAACCGTCAAGAACTCCCCTGCTACCGGCGGCTATTATCTGAATCCGCTGGTCAGCTTGTACAGTTTCCCACGTGGCGTAGACATGAGCACTTACAGAGAAAACTTTGAAACGTGGAATGCCGACCGCAATATGATGACACAAAACTGGATTGAAAAGAATGGAGATGGTACCGTCAGTGAATGGGGACAGAATCCCTACTGGCTGAAAAAACGCGTGCTCAGTGGCTACAAGCGTTATCGCGCTGTGGCATCGGCCAGAGCCAATCTGCACATTACGGACTACTTCAACCTGCAGGTACGGGGTAATGTGGATTATATCAGTGATAAATTCGACAATAAGATGTATGCCACTACAGCTCCCAACATCGCCGGCAAATACGAGGACAAGGAAAACGGACGTTACATCTGGTCGGACAGCCAGGAAATCCAAGTCTACGGTGACGCAATGGTCTTGTTCAACAAGGAATTTGATGACTTTTCCCTCAATACGGCACTGGGAGCCAGCATCAACATGAGTAAAGTCAATTCACTGACAATAGACTCAAGGCTTGCTTCCCTCTACAAACCGAATGTATTTACCGTCCCCAATGTAGTGATGGACTCCAAAGCAGCCGTAAATCAGAGCATCGACAGCAAACGCACGCTCCAATCAGTATTTGCCACCATGCAGTGGGGCTGGAAAGGACTACTATACTTGGACATTACCGCACGTAACGACTGGTCATCCACATTAGCCCACACAGACAGCAAGAATACCGGATTCTTCTATCCCTCCATAGGAGCTACCTGGATTCTTAACAAAACCTGCTCCCTGCCCAAATGGATAAGTTTTGCAAAAGTGCGCGCTTCATGGGCGGAAGTCGGTAATGACCTCCCGATAGGAATCACCAATCCGGTAGACATCATCATGGTAGGCGGCAGTATCAATGTAAATACCGTAGAACAGCGCGGTGACCTAAAACCGGAAATCAGCAGCTCCATCGAATTCGGTACAGAATGGCGCTTCTTCCATCACCGCTTCGGGATAGACTTCACTTGGTATCAGACCAATACCAAGAACCAGTTGTTGAGAATGGACAATCCTACGGGCTCCACCTATAAATACCGGTATGTCAATGCCGGAAAAATACGTAACCAGGGTTTTGAGCTGACGGTAGACGCCACTCCGCTACTATACAGAAACTTTTCGTGGAAGAGTCTCATCAACATGTCCGCCAACAAGAACAAAGTAGTGACCCTGCATCCTGACTATCCGGAATTTTCCTACTACGAAGAAGGTTTCAACGCAGGCTATCAGATGCGTGTCAAAGAAGGAGGCAGCCTGGGGGATATTTATGGAAATGCTTTCCGCCGTAACGAGGATGGCAGCATCATGGTTGATGAAACCAGCAAAAGGCCTTTGGGAAATACCGGAAACAAGGATTTGCTTGGGAATGCCAATCCTGACTTCACGATGGGATGGAGCAACACACTTACCTACAAGGACCTGGAGCTCTATTTCCTGATAGATTTCCGCTTTGGCGGCGAAGTCATGTCACTGACACAGTCTGAGTTGGATGCCAACGGCGTGACCAAAGTCACCGAAGATGCCCGCGCCCGAGGATATGTAGAATACCAGGGACAGAAGTTCAACGACCCGAGAGCATTCTACAGCGCAGTAGGCGGCAGAAATGCCATCTCCGAATATTATATGTACGACGCAACCTGCATCAGACTCCGTGAAGTATCACTGAGCTATTCTTTCCCGAAAACGATACTGGAAAACAGTAGATTCATAAAGGGAATCGACGTATCATTGGCAGCGCGCAACTTGTGTTTCTTAAAGAAGGAAGCACCGTTCGACCCCGATGCAGTAATGTCCGTAGGCAACAACAATCAAGGAGTAGACGTGTTTGGCATGCCTACTACCCGGAATATCGGCTTTAACCTAAGATTAACCTTTTAAAATGAATACCTTATGAAAAACAAGTGCATCATATTCCTTTTCTGCCATAGCATATTGCTGCTTGCAGCTTGCACCGGCGGTTTTGAGAACGACAACGAAATCAAGGGAGGTTTCTCGGACGACAAAAAGGAAATAGATTTCCAGAACCTAACTGCTCCATTCGAACCCATACAGTCGGGTATCTACTTCAATATAGGTTCTGTTGGCTTAAATTGGGTATGGCAGATGACACAATCCCTGAACCATGACATGTTCTCCGGCTACTTCATGGACCCTATTCCTAAATTCATGAAATCCAACGCCTGCTACAACCTGAACTCAGGCTGGACCAATGCCGCATGGCAATGTACTTACGGATATGTCTACACGGAGGTGCAGAAGGCAGAAAAGAACTTTTATGGCAATGACAACTTGAAAGGCTACCTCGGCATTACCGAAATTTTGAAAGTGGAACTGATGCACCGCATTGCCGATACATACGGTCCGCTGGTCTACCATCAACTGGGTGAGACACCCCGGGTTTACGGACAGCAAGAAGCCTATACACGCTTCTTTGCAGACCTGGACGAAGGGCAGCAATTGATAAGGGAATACCTGGACGAGGGCGGTGACAACAACAAATTCAAAGAGTATGATATGCTGACCAACGGCAAGACCTTGAAGGAGTGGTTAAAGTTTGCCAACTCACTACGTTTGCGCCTTGCCATGCGCATCTCCAATGTAGATGCAACACTTGCCAAAGACCAAGCAACCAAAGCACTGAATGACAATCAAGGTGTACTGGAAGGTGCAAGGGAAACCATCGCTGTAATGGGCAAGAACTATATCAATCCTTTGTGTGCCGTTGCCGGTTGGGGTGAAGTCTACATGAATGCCTCGATGGAATCCATTGTCAACGGTTATGAGGACCCGCGTGGCAAGAAATGGTATAACACCGCCCTTCTCGAAGGTTATCAAAAACAGTTGTTAGGCATTCCCATCGGGTTACCCATGAAAGACGGTGACGCCAACATTTACAGTTTTTGCTCTTCCCTCAACACAAGTACCATCGGCGAAAAGACCGGAGCCGTATTGATGAGTGCGGCAGAAGTCTGGCTGCTCAGGGCCGAAGCAGCCCTCCGTGGCTATACCAAAGAGAATCCCCGCACATGCTATGAATACGGGGTAAGTACTTCATTTACACAGTGGGACTGTGCTGGTGCCTCCGAATATCTGGAAAGCGACAAAACCCCTGCCGATTATAAAGATGTAGTCTCGGGCGGCAAGGTAGGCAAGGACATGAAAGCCTTGATTACCATATCCCCCAAATGGGAAGAAGATGCAGACATAGAGACGAAACTCGAAAAGATTATTACCCAGAAGTGGCTGGCATGCTGGCCCGAAAGTTATGAGGCATGGGCTGAGCAACGCCGTACCGGATACCCCAAACTTTTCAAGGTCCAAAACAACACCGGAAAAGTGATTGATACGGATATCATGATCCGCCGCCTTCCGTTCTCGACGGACGCTGCCACTGCCGACCCGGCACAATACGCCACCCTCACGGAAAAACTGGGTGGCGCAGATAACGGCGCCACCCGCCTTTGGTGGGATACGGGGAAAAACTCTTTCTAGAACAGACTCCACGCAACCGTAAGCCCTGCCATCACAATGGCTACCATGCTCATCAGCTTGATTAGGATATTCAAGCTCGGACCGGATGTGTCCTTGAACGGGTCTCCTACGGTGTCACCCACGACTGTAGCCTTGTGGACTTCACTGCCTTTGCCGCCAAAGTTGCCTTCTTCCACATACTTTTTGGCATTATCCCATGCACCACCGGCATTTGCCATGAAGATGGCAAGCACGAAACCACTGCTCAATCCGCCAATCAGCAGGCCGAGCACACCGGGAACACCGAAAATAAGTCCCGTCGCAATCGGAGCAATGATAGCTATCAGTGACGGAATCACCATCTCGCGTTGCGCCCCTTTCGTCGAGATTGCCACACAACGCTCATAATCAGGCTCCGTTTCTCCCGTAAGGATTCCCTTGATTTCGCGGAACTGGCGGCGCACTTCGTCTACCCTATGGGCCGCTGCACGCCCTACCGCATTCATCGTCAATCCACAGAAAAGAAATGCCATCATCGAGCCCAGAAACATACCGGAAAGAACTTTCGGATTCATCAGCGTCACATCGTAGTGATGCATAAAGTCGAAGAAAGTGGCATCTTGAAGAGCCACGGCATCGCCATGAGGAAGCGACAGTTCGGTAGTCCCGAGGCGGGTCAGCCCGATACGGATTTCCTCGACATAAGAGGCCAGCAAAGCCAATCCCGTCAAAGCGGCGGAACCGATGGCAAAGCCTTTGCCCGTAGCGGCTGTAGTATTGCCCAAGGAGTCAAGCGCATCGGTACGCTTACGCACCTCTTCACCCAGACCGGACATTTCCGCATTGCCACCCGCGTTGTCAGCTATCGGTCCGTAAGCATCTGTAGCAAGCGTGATGCCCAATGTAGAAAGCATACCTACTGCGGCAATGCCAATACCATAGAGCCCCAGACCCACATTAGAGAAGTCGAAGCCCGAAGCAAAGAGATAAGAAGCAATGATACCTATCACCACGGCAATCACCGGAATAGCCGTAGAAAGCATTCCCAAGCCTATACCGGAAATTATGACTGTCGCCGGACCGGTCTTTCCGCTTTCACTCAGCTTTTGGGTAGGACGGTAGGATTGGGAAGTATAGTACTCCGTAGACCGCCCGATGATGATACCTACTATCAAACCCACTATCACGGAGCAGGAAATCCACAGCCAGTTGTCCAACTTCAGCAGCCACAGGATAAAGAAAGTGGCGACAACTATCAAAATAGAGCTGAGATTAGTACCGAAAGCCAGTGAGTTCAGCAAGTCCTTCATCTTCGCATTCTCTTTGGTACGCACGGAGAAGATACCGATAATGGAAAGCAATATTCCGACGGCTGCAATCAGCATCGGGGCGATTACGGCCTTGAACTGCATCAGCGTATCACCCGAGTGGATAAAAGCCGCAGCACCGAGGGCAGCCGTAGCAAGGATAGAACCGCAATAACTTTCGTACAAATCAGCCCCCATACCTGCCACGTCGCCTACATTGTCGCCTACATTATCCGCAATCGTGGCAGGATTACGCGGGTCGTCTTCGGGAATACCGGCTTCCACCTTTCCCACAAGGTCGGCACCTACATCGGCAGCTTTTGTATAGATACCGCCACCTACGCGTGCAAACAATGCCTGCGTGGAAGCGCCCATACCGAAAGTCAGCATGGTAGTGGTAATGATGCAGAGTTTATGGGTGGGAGTCATTACATCTTCCGGAATTACAGCATTCAGCAACAGATACCAGAAAGATATATCAAGCAAGCCAAGGCCAACCACTACCAGTCCCATCACCGCACCGCTACGGAAAGCCACGCGTAGTCCGGCATTCAGCGATGTGCGTGCCGCATTGGCAGTGCGAGCCGATGCGTAGGTGGCCGTCTTCATACCCAAAAAGCCGGAAAGTCCGGAAAAGAATCCTCCGGTAAGGAAAGCAATCGGCACCCAGGAGTTCTGCACTCCGAAACCGTATGCCATAATGGAGAAAAGGATAACCAGCCCCAGAAATACCCAGCCCACAATCTTGTATTGTTGGCGAAGGTAAGACATAGCACCTTTGCGCACAGCAGCGGCAATCTTAATCATCTGAGGCGTACCCTCACTCTCTTTCATCATCTGACGATGGAAATACCAGGCAAAACAAAGTGCCATAATAGAAGCGGCTGGAACCAGCCAGAATAGGATTTGGTCCATAGCATTTATTCGTATTAAAAGGTTGAACGAAAGCCTAAAAATATTGATTTGAAACGAAATAAGCAAATGAAAAAGAAAAGAAATCCAAGCAAGCATGTATTTATACTGGCGAATAAAACAACAAGCAGTACCCTTTTTTACCTATTTTTTGTATTTAATGAGAAGAATAGAGCACATATAGATATATATTACAACTTTTATAATACCTTTGCAACAAGTAAACAAGCTAAAAACAAAGGCATTATGAAACCAATCTATTCTAACCTGACATGCAAGATGCTGGCTTTGACATTATGCAGCATTATGCTGGCATTCCTATCCATAGGATGCGAACATGACGTCTACAATCCCGATAATGGAAAAGACGATGAGAAGACTCCCAACTCTTTTGATTTTTCTACGACATCTTCCATCCAAGTAAACGTAAAGTATGATGTCCCCGAAGGCTATAAAGTACTTTTTGAAATCTATCTTGAAGACCCGTTCACGATTGACAAAGATGGCCAGATTATAAAACGCACAGACCTGGAACCGGTCATCAGACGCATGACAGACGGTAACGGTGCATATAGCGGCAAGGAAATCATCAATTCGGACCATGGGGACGAAGCATATATCTATACTTCTTATATAGGGGTCCCCACCCTCTTCAAAACAGTTATTGCAGGAGATGCCATTACTGCCGACATCAAATGGGATTCCACCGATGATAATCCGCAAACACGGGCGGAGGGATGGCAGGCACCCAAAGGATACCATGTATTAGGAACATGGAGCTCCAAAGGATATCCTCATTATTTAGACACAGACAACAAAATCACAATTCCCGGTGATGTATTGACAATCATCAATACGACCTTGAAGGAAGGAGGCACATGCCCTAAGCAATACCGACAAGCCATAGATTTTGAAATCAATGATCCGGAAGGGCGCAATGCGGAAGTATCCATCCGGATAATTGGAGGAACCAGCGGTGCAGCGAGCGCCTTTGGCTATTATTGCTATAGGGCAGACGCATCTTTAAGTGAAATTAAAAAAGCCCCCAAATGCATTGTTTTTCCAAACACTCTGATGGATAATTATTATAATAAAAAGGCTTCCGGACTACAAGGCGGTGAAAGTGTAAAGCTTCATTACATAGACCCCGACGGAGTGGACCAAGGCACCGTATTTCCCAATGGAGTAAAAATCGGATGGTTCCTATTGAATGACAGCTTCTATGGCGGAAACAATAAGCCTTTCTACTCTACTACAAAGCTGAATGGGGACGGCCGTACACATACAGCCGCATTCCGCATCGATGATTTTGTCGTATTGTCCTTTGAAGATTGGACAGACCAAGACTATAATGATATACAATTCAACGTATGGTCCAACCCCATCGAAGCCATCATCAATCCGGATATTCCTGATATCAAACCTGACGGTGGCAACGAGGATAAGAAATACAGTCTGGAATACAAAGGAATCATCGCTTTCGAAGATAATTGGCCCAGAAAGGGTGACTATGACTTGAATGATGTTATTGTAAAATACCAGTCCGTATTGAACTTCAATGATGCCAATCAGGCCCTTTCTACAGAAGACACCTATGAGTTGCTTTGGTCCGGTGCCACTTTCAAAAATGGTTTCGCTTACCAACTGAATACAGAACGCAGCAATATGTCAACTGAAATATTGGAAGCCCCCACAAGTTTCAACGGACAAGGACTGGATACAGACCTTTCCAAAGCTACCGTCAATGTATTTCTAAGTGCGCTCGATGTAACAGAGAGAAATACAAAAACCGCTACATATAAGATAAAGAACACCTTCAAGACTCCACTATCACACGAAACGCTTGGAATTCCCCCTTATAATCCATTCATCATGGTACATGACGAATTGAAAGAATCACGCATCGAAGTGCATTTGGTCAACTATCCTCCTACTGAAAAGGCAGACATGGCTCTATTCCATACCGAAGAGGATTTGTCCTCTGTACCGACAAGCTATTATGTAGCCAATGGCAACTATCCTTTTGCCATTCATCTAAGTGGAGCCACAAACTTCAATACTCCTGAAACCCAGCCGATAGACAAGAGCTTTGAACATTTTATGGATTGGGTCAATTCCAATGGAACAGATTATAAGGATTGGTACAAATAACCGATAAAAGATACTCCTTATAAAGAAAATGGCAACCATTCACAGGGTTGCCATTTCTTATATCTTCCTATGTTGTAATATAGTAGAGCGAACTTATTCCACCGTTACAGCCGTACCGCATGCCGTAACCATCAACATGCTGCCACTGCCTCCTACCGTTTCATAGTCCAAGTCTACACCAATCACGGCATTGGCACCCATAGCACGGGCATGTTCTTGCATCTCGCGCAAGGCTATATCTTTAGCTTCGCGCAGCACTTCTTCATAAGAGCCACTTCGCCCACCCACCACGTCGCGGATGCTGGCAAAGAAATCGCGGAATACATTGGCACCGATAATCGTTTCACCGGAAACGATGCCATAATAGCGGGTGATACGTCCACCCTCAATAGTCGGGGTTGTTGTTACTAACATAATTCATTTTTTTAGTTGTTGACATATTAGACGCAAGGAATGAAAGAAAGGTTGCAAAGCTTTGCTTTGGTCAGAACATCCGGCTGACACGAACTATACCTGCCACCAGCACATCTATCTCCTCCCGGGTATTGTAAAGCCCGAAAGATGCACGCACTGTTCCTTCGATGCCAAGACGCTGCATCAATGGTTGGGCACAGTGATGTCCCGTGCGTACGGCAATGCCAAGACGGTCGAGCAATGTACCCATATCAAAATGATGGATATCACCTACCAGAAACGATATGACACTACCCTTGTCTTCTGCCTCGCCGAAGATACGCATACCGGGAATCTCTTTCAGCCGTTGCATGGCATACTGGGTCAATTCGTGTTCATAGGCGGCAATCTTGTCCATCCCAACCAACGAAACGTAGTCCAAAGCTTTGGCAAGTCCGGTAGTACCGATATAATCCGGCGTACCGGCTTCAAACTTGAAGGGCAATTCATTGAAGGTAGTCTTTTCAAAAGATACATGCTGAATCATCTCTCCACCGCCCTGATAGGGAGGTATCCTATCCAGCCACCCCTCTTTACCATAAAGCACCCCTACCCCCGTAGGACCATACACCTTGTGCGCGGAGAAAACGAAGAAATCGGCATCCAGATCCTGCACATCTACCGGCATGTGGGGAATGGACTGGGCACCGTCCACAAGCACCGGAACACCCTGCTCATGGGCAAAAGCAATCATCTCCTTGACGGGATTGACCGTACCCAGCACATTGGAAACATGCGCCACACTGACAATCCTGGTACGTTCGGAGAACAACTGCCTATATTCGTCCAATAAGAGTTCGCCCTTGTCATTCATCGGAATCACCTTGATGGTAATTCCACGCTTGGCGGCAAGCAGCTGCCAGGGAACAATGTTGCTATGGTGTTCCATCACAGAAAGAATCACCTCATCCCCCTCCTGCATAAATTCCTCACCAAAGCTGGAGACAAGCAGGTTGATACTCTCCGTCGTACCACGGGTGAAGACAATCTCATTCGTGCTGCGAGCATTGATGAAACGTCTCACCGTCTCACGCGAGGCCTCGTGCAGCTCTGTAGCCTGCTGCGACAGGAAGTGCACTCCGCGATGCACATTGGCATTCACCGAATAATATTCGTCCGTAATGGCATTTACTACCTGGCGAGGTTTCTGCGTAGTCGCGCCGTTGTCCAGATAGACCAACGGCTTGCCATATACCTCACGGGAAAGGATAGGGAAATCAGCTCGAAGCCTCTCCCCCAGCCCCTCTCCCATAGGGAGGGGAGCCAAGATACTACTCTTATTTATATCGTTGTTCATAATGAATCGAAATTATAAGCTATCACTTGCAGATGGCGCACCCCTGGCATTTGTTCAGTTCCCCCCGGAAACGCTTCTCTACCAGCAGATGCAGACGGTCTTTCAAAGCATCCAAACGGATGGTGTCGATAACTTCGTTGACAAAAGCGAACATCAGCAGCAGGCGCGCCTCGCGCACCGGGATACCACGCTGCCGCATATAGAAGAGAGCGCTTTCATCGAGCTGCCCCACCGTAGCGCCGTGACTGCACTTCACGTCATCTGCATAAATCTCCAGCTGAGGCTGGGTGTACATATGTGCATCTCGGGTGGCACAAAGATTGCGGTTGGTCTGTTGCGAACTGGTGTGCTGTGCGTCAGGGCGCACTAAAACCAGACCGGCAAAGGCACCTACAGCCTGCTCGTCAAGGACATACTTATAAAGCTCATTGCTGGTACAGTTGGGCACGGCATGGTCGATTGTCGTATGATTGTCCACATGCTGATTCTTGTCTGCAATGGCCATACCGCACAGATTCAGCTCCGCATGTTCACCGGCAAGCGTCACACAGGTTGTATTCCGTGTAGTTCCGTTGTGCAAGGTCATACCATTCAGCAATACATTACTATTGGCTTCCTGCCTTACATACATATTGCTGATACGTACCGTACTGGTGTGTGTCTCTTCGAGTTCATAAAAATCGAAAATGGCATTCTCACCGGCAAAGATTTCTATCACCTGCGTTGCCAGGAAGTTCACGCCGTCCATCGCATGGTCACACACCAACAAGCGGGCTTGTGCACCCTCCTCCAGAATAATCAGCACACGGCGGTTCACCATAAAATTGACGTCACCACGCAGGATATTCACCAGCTGAATAGGTTTCTCTACCACCACGTTCTTAGGAACATAAAACAGAACGCCGTCTTGTGCAAAAGCGGTGTTGAACGCCGTCACCCCATCCTCTGCCGTATCAGCCAACTTGCCATAATATTTCTTCACCAAATCGGGATGTTTCTCGGCCACCTCCTTCAGGCTGCCGAAGATAACCCCTTCAGGCAGATGGGACTTAGGCAAAGCCCTGCCATAAAAAGCATCGTTCACCACAAAATAAAGAGCAGTGCTCATATTGGGAACATCGCACTTGAACACTTCATAAGGATTCACCGGAATTTCCAACCGGTTCAAGTTCAAGCCATAATCCGGCTCAAAGAACTTGCTGATATCCGTATATTTGTATTTCTCCTCCTTACGGGTGGGAAAGCCCAAGCGCTCAAAGTCAGCAAAAGCAGCGGCACGCGGCGCATTCAGCACCTCGGCACTATGCCGGCATATCATCGCCTCCGTTTGGGAGAAAAGGTCTATGTATTGTTGCTCTACACTCATGTTTTCAGATTATGAGTTTATAATTCACCTGCTTCTTTCCTTATCCAATCGAAGCCACGTGTTTCAATCTCCTTCGCCAATTCCGGTCCACCGGTTTTTACGATGCGTCCGCCCAGCAGTACATGTACCGTATCGGGTTTGATATAGTCCAACAAGCGCTGGTAGTGGGTGATGACCATGGCACTGGTTTCCGCAGTCTTGAGTTTGTTGAAACCGTCGGCCACAATACGCAGGGCATCCACATCCAATCCGGAATCCGTCTCGTCCAGAATGGCGAAAGTCGGTTCCAACATCGCCATCTGGAATATCTCGTTACGCTTCTTCTCACCGCCACTGAAACCTTCGTTCACGCTGCGGTTGGCAAGCTTGTTATCCAGTTCCACAATGGCGCGCTTCTCGCGCATCAGCTTCAGGAACTCGCTGGCGGACAAGGCAGGCAGATGGCGGTACTTGCGTTGCTCATTCACGGCAGCACGCATGAAGTTCACCATCGACACGCCCGGAATCTCTACCGGAGCCTGGAAAGAAAGAAAGATTCCTTCATGTGCACGGTCCTCAGGACTCATGGCAAGCAAGTCCTTGCCATTAAAGGTGATGGAGCCGCGCGTCACTTCATAAGCCGGATGTCCCACCAACACGTTACTCAACGTACTTTTACCGGCACCGTTCTGTCCCATCAGCGCATGTACTTCACCGTCACGGATAGTCAAGTTAATGCCTTTCAATATCTCTTTGCCATTGATGCTGGCATGCAGGTCTTTTATCTCTAACATCTTTATATTTACGATTTTATTATTTACGATTTACGATTGATATTACCCCTTAAATATTAAACGATTCACATCTACAATCAAACTTCAATCGTAAATCGTAAATCGTCTAATCGTCCAATCACCCCACACTTCCTTCCAGCGAAATGGCAAGCAACTTCTGCGCTTCTACGGCAAACTCCATCGGAAGTTTATTCAAAACTTCTTTGGCATAACCGTTCACAATCAGCCCCACGGCATCTTCCGTAGAAATACCGCGCTGATTGCAGTAGAATATCTGGTCCTCACTGATTTTGCTGGTAGTGGCCTCATGCTCCACGATGGCCGTTTCATTGTGAATATCCATGTAGGGGAAAGTATGCGCGCCGCATTTGTCACCAAGTAGCAAGGAGTCGCACTGGCTGTAATTACGAGCATTGTCCGCTTTCTGTGCCACGCGCACCAAGCCGCGGTAAGAGTTTTCGCTCTTTCCGGCAGAAATGCCTTTGCTCACAATGGTGCTCCGGGTATTCTTGCCCAGATGAATCATCTTTGTTCCCGTGTCTGCCTGCTGATGGTTATTGGTTACTGCCACACTATAGAACTCCGCTGTCGAATTGTCGCCGGAAAGGATGCAAGACGGATACTTCCAGGTAATGGCCGAACCTGTTTCCACTTGCGTCCAAGACAGTTTACTGTCCACCCCTTTACAATGGCCACGCTTCGTCACAAAGTTATAGACACCACCCCGGCCCTCGGCATCACCGGGATACCAGTTCTGCACGGTGCTGTATTTCACTTCTGCACGGTCGTGCACCACAATTTCCACAATGGCCGCGTGCAACTGGTTCTCGTCACGCATCGGAGCCGTACACCCTTCCAGATAAGAAACGTACGAATCATCATCCGCCACAATCAAGGTTCTTTCGAACTGCCCCGTATTGCGGGCATTGATGCGGAAATAGGTGGACAACTCCATCGGACAACGTACCCCCTTCGGGATATAGACAAAAGAACCGTCGGAGAACACCGCCGAGTTCAGTGCCGCAAAGAAGTTGTCACGATAAGGCACCACCGAACCGAGATATTTCTGTACCAAGTCGGGATGCTCGCGTACAGCCTCGCTGAACGAGCAGAAGATGATTCCTTTCTCCATCAGCGTCTCCTTGAAGGTAGTCTTTACAGACACCGAGTCCATAACGGCATCCACAGCCATACCGCTTAACGCCATCTGTTCTTCCAGCGGAATGCCCAGCTTATTGAAAGTCTTTATCAACTCAGGGTCCACCTCATCCATGCTTTTCGGTCCTTCCTTCTTCTTCGTAGGGTCGGCATAGTAGGATATGGCCTGATAATCTATTTCGGGAATGCGGAGATGTGCCCATGTAGGCATCTCCAATGTCAGCCAGTGGCGATATGCCTTCAGGCGGAACTCCAGCAACCATTCCGGTTCTCCCTTCTTCTCAGAGATAAGCCGCACTACATCTTCATTCAGCCCGCGCTCAATGATGTCTGTATGCACGTCGGTCGTGAAACCGTACTTATACTTCTCCTGAGTGAGTTCCTTTACATATTTATTGGGTTCTTCTTGTTGCATCACTTCTATAATTACAAATTATGAATTACAAAATCACGGTTCACGGTATCAGTCAAAGTCTCCGTTTACAATCTGCTCCGTAACCGCCTTTGCTGCGGGAAAGAATATCCCGGCAAACTCTTCCATAGGATAATATAACACTGATTCTTTCTTTTTTGTTTTGCTAATCAGCGTATTGTCTCCGTCTATAAATTCGATGACACCAATCAGCAGGCTCGTCAGCAGGAGGTACTTCAAAGCCCCTAGACCAGCCCCCAACCAATGATTGAGCCAGCCCAGCGAGACGGCCTCCATTGCCCGGGTCAGCAGAGAAGCCACCAGGGAGAAGAGCAAAGGAACAGCCAGCCAGATGAAGACAAATGCCAGTACTTGCGCCACTGTCATAGAGTCTGTCAACATGGGGCACAGCTTCACTGCCAACGAGGCATACAAAGCCTTTGCCGCCAGCAGACCGACAATCAGCCCCAGCAGAGAGGCCAATTGCTTCACAAAACCTTTCATGAAGCCGATGATTGCGCCCAAGCCGAAAGCAGCCAATATGATGATATCTATAATTGCCATAAAATTAATGTACCAATGTGACAATATGCTAATGTGCCAATATGCTAATGGGTCAATGAGCAAATAACTAATATGCAAAATGTGCCAATTGCCCTGCGGCATTTTCTGTACGCGCAGCCAATTGGCACATTAGCATATTTGTACATTATTCAATTATAATGTTTGCTTCACTTCTATTTCTTCGTAAGATTCGATAATATCGCCCACCTTGATGTCGTTGCAGTTTGTCAGGCTGATACCGCACTCGAAATTGGTACCTACCTCCTTCACGTCGTCCTTGAAGCGCTTCAGGGCATTGATGGCACCCGTAAAGATTACGATACCGTCGCGTATCAAACGGGCCTTGTCGCTGCGTTTCACCTTTCCGGTCTTGACCATGGCACCTGCCACCAGTCCCACCTTCGTGATGTTGAACACTTCGCGCACCTCGATGGTTGCCGTTATCTGCTCCTTCAATGTCGGTGCCAGCATACCTTCCATGGCAGCCTTCACCTCTTCGATGGCATCGTAGATGACGGAGTACTTGCGGATATCCACACCCTCCTGCTCTGCCATCTTGGCGGCAGCACCCGAAGGACGTACTTGGAAACCGACGATAATCGCATCCGAAGCGGCAGCCAGCGAGACATCCGATTCGGAAATCTGACCGACACCCTTGTGGATTACGTTTACCTGCACCTGCTCCGTAGACAGCTTGATTAAAGAGTCGCTCAACGCTTCCACAGAACCGTCCACGTCACCCTTCACAATCACGTTCAGCTCATGGAAGTCACCCAGCGCCAGACGGCGGCCCACTTCGTCGAGCGTCAGCATCTTCTGCGTACGCAAACCTTGTTCACGCTGCAACTGTTCGCGTTTGTTGGCAATCTCGCGTGCTTCCTGCTCCGTTTCGATTACGTGGAACGTGTCGCCAGCAGCAGGTGCACCGTTCAAGCCCAATATCAGGGCAGGTGTAGAAGGACCAGCCTCCTGCATGCGTTGGTTACGCTCATTGAACATAGCCTTCACCTTACCGTAGCTGGTACCCGCCAGCACGATGTCGCCCATTTTCAAGGTACCGTTGGAAACGAGTACCGTAGCCACATAGCCACGACCCTTATCCAATGAGGACTCGATAATGGAACCGGTAGCACGGCGGTTCGGGTTTGCTTTCAACTCCAGCATTTCTGCTTCGAGCAGCACTTTCTCCATCAACTCGGGTACACCGATACCCTTTTTGGCAGAGATATCTTGCGACTGATACTTACCGCCCCACTCTTCCACCAAGAAGTTCATGGCAGCCAGCTCTTCCTTAATCTTGTCGGGGTTGGCAGTCGGTTTATCAATCTTATTGATTGCAAATACAATAGGAACACCCGCAGCCATGGCATGGTTGATGGCTTCCTTTGTCTGCGGCATCACGTTGTCGTCAGCAGCCACAATGATGATGGCAATATCCGTAGCTTTGGCACCACGGGCACGCATGGCGGTAAACGCCTCGTGGCCCGGAGTATCGAGGAATGTAAT
>ENA-ORPD01001474-ORPD01001474.1-human-gut-metagenome-genome-assembly--contig:-NODE-1474-length-17017-cov-6.712888_pt1 | contig 17017 bp, 16 predicted proteins | sample MGYA00242143_ERZ509076 | MGnify/ENA primary metagenome ERZ509076 (study PRJEB26280, sample SAMEA2338706) | human gut metagenome | biome: human gut; feature: human-associated habitat; material: faeces... | reverse complement strand
CAGAGCGGAACGGCGGAAAACCCCGTTGTCGTTTTCGGAATACCGCGCGGCGCAACGGGCGCGCAAGGCGCAAAGGGCGATACGGGTGCGCAAGGACCTAAGGGCGAACAAGGCGAGCAGGGAGTGCAGGGAGAACAGGGACCGCGAGGAGCGCAAGGAGCGACGGGACCTCAGGGACCTGCGGGCGAGGACGGAAAAACGCCCACACTGTCAATAAACGCAGACGGCGAGTTAATCGCCACGTATGAGTAACAGGGAGGACAAGCCATGTCAACGGTAAATTTAGGCAGAGTTCAGGGGGGCGGTTTTTTCGCGTCCACCTCGACAAGCACAACGCTTATTCCAAAATCCACAATCGAGACAACGACGGGCGTGGACGTGTCGCCCCTTGTCGGCGACGTTATAGTAAACGCAAACGGCGACCTGCTGCTCATTAAAAGTATCTCCACAGCCTCTTATACGACAACCAAATTCGGCAGCATAAAGGGGGCAAAGGGAGATAAAGGCGATAAAGGGGATAAAGGCGACAGCGGCAGCGGAGGCGGAAATATAGGTTCTTATTGGGCGATGATTCCAAGCTCCTCAATTCCGACTTATTACGGCGACGTCTATATTTCTTTTAGCTTTACCACAAATAACGGATATGACGAAAATCTTATCGGCGCGGAGTTGGAAGATATTTTGCTTGCGTCGTCCGTGAATATTTACAGAACGCAAACAGATTATGCCAATGAATATCCGGAAATAGATTTGGGCGAGCTGCATTCACATATATATAACGGAGACGGACTGGCTGACGGGAAGCAAATAATAAGGGGCAAGGCGACACTCGCCGACGGCGGCAACACGTCTTACGATTGCCTCTTGTTTGTTTGTGAGGATGCCGGCGGTGGCAATGAAAAATTGGAACTCGGTATTATTGATGGCGACGGGCACGTGCGCACAACCAATGATATTAGACTGGACGGAACTATGTCGTTCTTTGTAGCAGTGTTCTATTTGGGCGGTTCGTATTAAAGATAGAGGAGAGCAAGCATGACAAACGTGTATTACATAAGTAAAGAAGAAAAAAAACGAAGAAGAGACATAAGACAGTTGAAAATGCAGCTGCAACCTCTTAACGAGGATTTGTTGCAGGCAATGGCAGGGGTAGCTATTCCTAATCTGGAAGAAAAGAAAGCCGAATTTAAACGTATTCACGGAGACCTTCGCGAATTGGAAGGCAAGCCAAGAGAAAGAGGGTGACAATGGTTATTACTATTAAGTTACGAGAAAATTCGGCGTATTTTACACCGACAAGAATTTTATATGCGGACAACGAAAATCTCGAAATAACAGTCAGGGACAAAGGTCGGATTGTTAATCGAGGTTTTTTGTTGTTCAACGAAAATTTGTATGCGCTTACGGACAAAGGCTGCGTTATTCCGCACAATGCTTTAAAAACGGTAAACATCAGCGAATTGCAAGACAGAATAGACGATAAAATAGTGCAAAGATGGCGCGTCGAAACCTTGTTTTGCCACAAATACTCGAAGGAAAAGGAAAACAACGCGAGACTTGACGCGGAGCGCGAATTTTATAAAGCGAATGCGGTACAGTTGCGTAAGGACATTTCAGAATTGCAGGAAAATTTTTCTCGACTCGAAAAAACTGTCAGACAGCTTGAAAACGGCAAATTCAGACTATTCAACTTTAAAACGGAGGAACAAAAGCAATGAAAACATTCGGCAAAATTCTAATGGTGACACTCATACTGGTTTTTGTGGCGGTAGCCGTTCTCGGATTTCTTGAAATGCCTGTTGCGCCTGAGAACGGAGAACTAAGCGAAGCGCAAAAATTTATTGTTACGCTGAAAACGCATCTTTCCACAATTTTGGCGGCGATAGGTTTGCCGCTGGACGCTGTTCTTCTCGGTTTGTTTGCGGCCATAAACAAGCAAGCCGCTGCGTTTACAAATAAAGCGGGCGTTACGTCGGACGAGGTTGAGGAGATAAAGAAAAACCAACAAGCTCAGCAAAACCGATTGGAGACGGCAAATCGCAGCGTTGATTCTCTTGTGCGAAAATTGGACATATTATCCGAGATGATGTCCGAAACTCTGTTGATGTCCGATATGCCGTCGTCGCTGCGAGAACGCATTAAAGAATTTGCATTGCGTTACGAAAGTGTAAAGACAGAAGAAAAAAACACAATTTCCGACGTTTCGGAATCGGGCAGTACGGAAGAAACGGTTAGCGGAGAGAAAATAGCGGAAGAAATAAAAAACGCCGTCGAAACGGCGGAAGCGGTTTATAACAGCGTAAAAGAAACGGTCAGTAGATTTTAAGAGGTAAATATGAAAAAGAAAATTACTCTTAACCAAAAGCGTTGGCTGTCTCTGCTTTCAGCTTATTTTTTGAGCATGGGCGTCCCCGTCCTGACCGCCGTGTTTGCGTTTCCGCCCGAAATAGCGGAAGGAACAAAGACGTCGTTGGGAATGACGCTCATTCTTACTGCGATAATTTCCGTTTCTGTATTCAGAAAACAAATAAAAAACGCCTTTAACACGGCGTCTGTTGTGGGAACGTGGACGATAATGCTTGTTATTTGCATTATTGCAAAGTTTTTTGTCGACCAAATGCTTGTTATTTCTATTGTGGGCGTGGTGTCCAATGCGGGGGCGGTTCCTTTGTTCAAGATTGCCGACAACGCTAAGGTCGGGCTTGAAAAGCAGAAAGAGAAAATGCAACTGTCGGAGTTGAAGGAGGCAATGGGTGAAAAGCAATAAACTGATAAAAGTAATACTCGAAAACGCGGCGCTTATGCTTACAATAGCGCTGATTCTCGTGCTTTTTCTTTTTATGTTCAGTACATACGGTTTTCGGGACAGCCTGGATTCGGATTTTTGGGTGCGTCTCACGCTTACGGGCGTCATTCAGGCGCTCATGATTTGCGTATGGCTGCCTGAGGGCAAGAAAAAAGCAGAGGGGGACGAGCGTTACCTGCTCAATAAAAATATACTCGAACAAAAAATTGCTCTTGCTTCCGCCCCCGAACATTTAAAAGAGCTTGAAGAGTTCTGCGAATATACAACCGAAAAAAATCGTGAAGCTGCCGTAGCCAAGCGTCTTGCACGTGTGGAGATAGCATATTCCGTTTATCTTGAAAAAAAGGAGGATAAGGAATGGGTAAACGGTTTGCCTACCAAATCGAAATTATTGGTCAATTATCTTAAAACGCATTCGTTGAGAGTAAGACGTATTAAGTTGACGGAAGTCATAGGGCACTCGTCGATTGCTCTTGCATACGACGTCTGGAATCATGAGCGCGCGGCAACCGGATTGCGTGCCATAGTCAAGCTTGTCACATCGGCAGCAGTTTCGATTCTCTGCGCAGTCATGATATTCGGCAAAAAGGATTTCGATTTGCAGATGATAGTCGATTTCGGTTTTTGGCTTATAACAATAGGATGTACGGTCTTTTTTGCTCTTCGCACAGGCAAGCAGCTTGTTCTTGTTACTAGAATGGATTACATAGTGCGCAATATTGACTTTTTCAATGCTTACGACGCTTACAGAATTGAACGCGGACTGTCGCCGGTAACTCGAAATTAGAATAAATAAGTTTAAAGGGGGAGCGAAACAGCTCCCCTTAATCAATTTTACGAAGCAAATCCTCTGCGAGCAGGTCAAGCGCTTTTACGAGTTCGATAAAATTATAAGTGTTGGGGCAGACGTTGCCGCTTAACCATTTTTTGAAGGAGGGAAATTTTTTATGAAAACCGCGCCGAACCATAAAGTAGAATCTCGGAGCATTTTTGGCGATAAAGTCTTTTAAGTTCGGAGCGATATTTGAAGTGTTTAAACCTTTTTCAAATTCGTCGGGGAAATCATAGAGACCTAAAATAAAGCTCACCGAGCAGTTGCAAAATTCTGCAATCTGAATTATAATTTCAAGCGATGGTAAATTCTTGTGTTGATGAATGGCTCGCAGCTTTGAAAATTTGACGTCCGTTGCGGCGCTGATTTCATCGAATGTCATGTCGGTTTCGTCTAAAAGCTCGTTAATTCTTTTCAAAATCTTTTCTGTCATAGTTTTTACTCCTTTGTGATTTATTTTTAGTCCCCAAAGAAGCAGCCTTATACAGCACGGTTTCGGGACCAAGCAGGGCGATGTCCGCCGCGCCCGTGACGACCGCGGTCATGCTCAGGTCGGAGCCTTGCCCGTTTATCAGCTCTATTTCATAGCCTGCTTCCTCGAAGTAGCCGAGAGCCATTGCAAGGTATTGCGGGGCGTAAAAAATAGAGTGAGTAGTTTCGTTGACGATTATCTTGTTGTCGTCGTTGTTGTCGCAGGCAGTCAAAGGCAGCGCGACGAGAATCAACGCCAAAACCACGAGTAAAATTTTTTTCATTCAAACCTCCTGAATTTTGAATTTTTAGGCAATAACAGTTTATTCGCCCCGAAAAATTACTGTGAATCGGTAGCAAAACAAAGGCTTGATGTGGTATAATCTTTCTTAATACGGAGACAAATTTGTATGGATATGGAAAAGGTTTACGAGCCGCAGAAATTTGAATCGGACATATATGCGCAATGGCTTGAAAAAGGATATTTCACGCCGGAAATAAACAGGGACAAAAAGCCGTTTACCATAGTTATACCGCCTCCGAACATCACGGGGCAGCTGCATATGGGGCACGCTTTGGACAACGCGGTGCAGGACTGCCTTATTCGTTACAAGAGAATGCAGGGCTACTGCGCGCTGTGGCTGCCCGGCACCGACCATGCGTCCATTGCAACCGAGCTTAAAATCGTGGAGCAGCTGAAAAAGGACGGGCTTGACAAACAGGACGTCGGCAGGGAAAGGTTTTTGGAGCTTGCCTGGGAGTGGAAGGAAAAATACGGCGGCAGGATTGTGGAACAGCTCAAACGTTTAGGCAGCAGCTGCGACTGGAGCCGCGAAGCGTTTACGCTTGACGAGAAGCGCAGCAAGGCGGTTCGCCATGTTTTCAAAAAGCTTTACGACAAAGGGCTTATTTATCAGGGCGACAGGATAACGAATTGGTGTCCCGAGTGCGGCACCGCTCTTTCCGACGCCGAAGTGGATTATTGCGAGCACAGTTCCCATCTGTGGCATTTCAAATATTTTACGGACGACGGCAGAAGCATAACCTTTGCCACCACCCGTCCCGAAACAATGCTCGGCGACACCGCCGTGGCCGTCAATCCCGATGACGGGCGATACGCGGATTTTGTGGGACATACGGTAAAGGTGCCGTTTGTAAACCGCACAATACCGATAATCGCCGACAGCTATGTGGAAAAGGATTTCGGCACGGGCGTTGTCAAAATTACCCCCGCGCACGACCCCAACGACTTTGAAGTGGGTTTAAGGCACAATCTTGAAATCTTGCGCGTCATGAACAACGACGGCACGATGAACGAAAAAGCGGGCAGTATGTTTGAGGGGCTGACCCGCGAGGAAGCGCGCAAAAAGGTGGTTGCCGAAATGGACAAGCTGGGGCAGCTTGTCAAAATAGAGGATTATACCCACAACGTCGGGGAGTGCTACCGCTGCAAAACCACGGTGGAGCCTGTCGTGAGCAAGCAGTGGTTTGTAAAAATGAAACCGCTTGCAGAGCGGGCGATAAAGTGCGTCAGGGACGGCGAGGTCAATTTTGTGCCCGCGCGCTTTGAAAAAATTTATTTCAACTGGATGGAAAACATAAGGGATTGGTGCATATCCCGTCAGCTGTGGTGGGGACACCGTATTCCCGTTTGGTATTGCCAAAACTGCGGCGAAACAATCTGCGAGGAGGAAACTCCCCGGGTATGCCCGCACTGCGGGAGCGAAAGGCTGCGTCAGGACGAGGACGTGCTGGACACGTGGTTTTCATCTGCCCTCTGGCCGTTTTCCACGCTTGGTTGGCCGGAGGAGACTGAGGAGCTGAAATTTTTCTTTCCTACCGACGTGCTCGTCACCGCTTACGACATAATTTTCTTCTGGGTTGCGCGCATGATTTTTTCCTCTTTGGAACACATGGACGCGCCGCCCTTCAAGGACGTTTTGATACACGGCATCGTGCGTGACAAGGAAGGGCGCAAGATGTCCAAATCTCTCGGCAACGGCGTGGACCCGTTGGAGTTTATTGACGCATACGGCGCCGATACGCTGCGTTTTTCGCTGCTCAACGGTGTGGCAAGCGGAGGAGATATTCGCTTTTCCGACGACAAGGTAAAAAGCACGCGCAACTTTATGAACAAGATATGGAATGCTTCGCGTTTCGTGCTTATGAATATAGAGGGCGCGGCGTTAAAGCCTCTTTCGCAGTGCAGTCTGTCGCTTGCCGACAAATGGATTCTGACAAAGCTCAACCGCGTGACGGGCGAAGTCAACGAAAATTTTGCAAAATACGAGCTTGGCATTGCGTCGGGAATTATTTACGATTTTGTGTGGAGCGAGTTCTGCGACTGGTACATCGAGTTTACCAAGCCCGTTTTGAACGGCGGCGACGAGGAGGCAAAAATTGCCGCGGCGTCTACTCTCAATTATTGCCTCGACGCCGTTTTGAAGCTGCTGCATCCTTTCGTTCCCTTTATCACCGAGCAGATTTACAAAAATATGCCCGTACATTCGGAAACCATTATGCTGGAGAAATATCCGGAGAAAACCGATTCAATCGAGTTTGAGCAAGAAGCCGAGCTTACGGAAAAGCTCAAGGAGCTGGTAGCTAAGCTGAGAAATCTCCGCGCCGAAATGGGAGTGCCGCCCTCCAAAAAAATCCGTCTGTTTGTCAAAACGGCAGACGACGGCGTAAAAACGACGGGATTGTTTATTCAGAGGCTTACCAACGCCGAAAGCGTGACCTTTACCGACCGTTTCGACGAAACCCAAAAAACCGTTTCCGCCATTTGTTCTGCGGGTGAGGTGCGCGTGCCGCTGGGGGATATGGTTGACACGGAAAAGGAGCTTTTGCGGCTTAAAAAAGAGATGGAAAACGCCGACGCCGAAATAAACCGCGTCAAAGGCAAGCTGTCCAATCCGGGCTTTGTCGCCAAAGCGCCCGCGCAGCTTGTGGAAGCCGAAAAGCGCAAGCTGTCGGAGTTCGAGCAGTTAAAAGCCAAGCTTTCTGCGCGCATGAAAGACCTGACCGACTGAAAGCAAAATTTAAAAGAGGGAGCTTAAAGAAGCTCCCTCTTTCGTATAAAAAGGTAACTTTTTTTCCATAATTGACATATCTTTCTAAAAGGGCGCCGCGGAAACGGAGAAAAAATCCGCGTTGGTTCAAAGCTCGAAAAGGGGAGCGAGATATGCTGCTTGGCACGTTAAAAAAAGACAGGGAAATAAAAGCGCTGCTGCACTGCGCGGACAATCAGCTGGACGCCATGGGCTACACCGAACACAGTTTCAGGCACGTTTCCATAGTTTGTCAGAGAGTGGAAAAAATACTCGCCGCGGTGGGCTGCGACGAAAAGGAGATTGAAATAGGCAAAATAGCGGGGTTTCTCCACGACCTCGGCAATTGCGTCAATCGCAAGGACCATGCCCACAGCGGAGCCATACTTGCCTATACGCTGCTTGTAAAAAAGGGTATGAATTATGCGGACGCAGCCCGCGTCATGGAAGCAATAGGCAATCACGACGAGGAAACGGGACAGGTCGCAAGCAAGCTTTCTGCGGCGCTGATTTTGGCGGACAAGTCGGACGTGCACCGCACGCGGGTGAGAAAGCTGAAAATTAGTCAGGACGGATTGGTAGACAAGGACGACATACACGACAGAGTCAATTACGCGGTTGTAATGAGCGATATTGCCATAGACAAGGACGCCGGACAGATAAAGTTTTTGTTTCAGATAGATACGGGCATATGCACGGCTATGGATTATTTTGAGATATTTCTCGACAGAATGAAAATGTGCAAAAAGGCGGCGGAATATCTCGGCTTCGAGTTTATGTTGGAAATAAATGATTACAGATTGGCTTAAAAAAAGGGCGGTTTGAAACAGCGGTTTACGCATAGATAAAAGGAGCGTTGAATTTTACTATTCATCGCTCCTTTTAATAGCGGGAATTTACAAGCCTTTTTCTATAAAGTGCGTCGGGTACGTCTCCCAATATTTTTTGTAAACTCTGTCGGTGTTTCCGTCGAGATTTAACTGATACATTCTGAACGTAACGGTGATATTTTTCGGTTGCCATTGCTCTACATAAGAATACCTATATTGCATACCCAATTTCTGCATTACATAACCGCTTCGGGGATTTTTAATATCGTGAGTAGCGGTAACGTACGGAATCTTATCTTTTTTCAACTGTTGGATAACAGCCCGTCCCGATTCCGTTACAAACCCGTTGTGCCAAAATTCCTTTCTGAGAGCATATCCGAAATCATAACTTTCTTCTGTGCTTGCTTTTATATATCCGATAGGTATATTATCTTGTTTTAAGCAAACAGCATAAAAATAAGCGCTTTCTTTTCGGTATTCGTTTGCAATTCTTTCGTTATAAAATTTCTCGGTTTCCTTTAAGTCTTTCAATACAAACCACGGCAAAAAGGTGTTTGCGTCTTCGTCGCCGAGTATTTTGAACAACGCAGGTAAATCCGCTTGCGAAAATTTTCTCAATATCAGTCTGTTTGTTTCAAGTTCAGGCGTATTCATAATTCTTTTAACCGTTAAATTACCTTTTGTCTTTTGGACATTATAAAACAAACGGCTTGCAAAGTAAATAAAAAAGCGCGCTTGTCTTGCCTGCAAAGTAAAGCGCGCTGAGTTTATCTGAAAATATCCTATGGAAGTTGAGTCAAAGCCGTCTGTTTTCAACAATTTTCAAACAAAACAAATAACATCACAGTTTTTAAGTTCTTAAATACCCGTATAGATTTTGCCGAGAACGGCTACCGCGATACCGCAGTAAATCATTAGCGAAACGGCGTCTACGATAGTGGTGATAAAGGGACTTGCCACAACCGCGGGGTCAAGCCGGCATTTTTTTGCAATCAACGGCAGAGTGCAGCCTATGATTTTTGCGATTACGACGGTGACGAGCATGGTTACGCACACTACGGCGGCAATGAGGTAGCCGTTTTCGACGGCGTACAGCTTGTCTATGAGCATGAGCTTTCCGAAGCAGACTGCTGACAGCGTAATGCCGAGAAGCAACGACACTCTTAGTTCCTTCCAGATTACCTTTAACGTGTCTTTGAATTGCACCTCTCCGAGAGCAATGCCGCGTATGACGGTGACGGACGCCTGACTCCCAGCGTTGCCTCCCGTGTCCATAAGCATCGGAATACAGCCCGTCAGAATAATACCTATGATTGGCATGTTGAGAGTTTCTTCGTTGGCGTTGATGATTAGACCGGTAAACGTGGCGGAAATCATGAGTATAAGAAGCCACGGCACGCGGTTGAGCCAGATTTTCCAGACGCTCGTTTTCAAGTACGGCTTGTCGTTAGGCGTGATTGCCGCCATAATTTCAAAGTCTTCGGTCGCCTCGTCGTCTATGACGTCCAGAATGTCGTCTATGGTTATTATGCCGACAATTCTGTTTTCGCCGTCAACGACAGGCAGCGAAATAAGGTCGTATTTTCTGATTGTGTGGGACGCTTCCTCCTGAGGCGTATGCGTGTCTACCGAAACTATGCTGACGGTCATAATTTCGTCTACTTTTGTGTCGGGCTGCGCCAAGAGCAAATCCTTGATTGATACGACGCCTTTAAGCCTTCTTGTCGGGTCGGTGACGTAGCAGACGTTTATGGTTTCCTTGTATTCTCCGATTTTTCTGATTCGCGCAAGCGCCTGCTCTATCGTCATGCCCTCCCTGAGGTCGAGATACTCGGGCGTCATTATCGAGCCGGCGCTTTTGTCGGGATAGCGGAGAAATTTGTTTATCAGCTCGCGCTTTTCCGGCTTTGCGGACCTGAGTATTTTTTTGACCACGTTTGCCGGCATTGCCTCGATGATGTCTACCGTGTCGTCTATGAAAAGCTCGTTTACTATGGAGGTGATTTCCTTGTCGGAAGCGGATTCTATTATTTCGCGCTGTTTTTCCGGCGAAACGTAGGAAAACACCTCCGCCGCAGCGTCCGTTTTGAGCAGCCTGAAAACAATCAGAAGCCTGTCGTTGTCAAGCGTTTCGAGAAAGTTTGCGATATCTACGGAATTTATCTCGTCGAGGATTTCGGTCACGAGAGAAAACTTTTTTTCCGCAATCAGGTTTATTATTTCTTCCATTAAAGTTTTCCTCCTTTTCCGTTTTGTCGTTTGCGAAAGAATTTCGCTTAATTATAGCACAAATTTGCGCGTCGGTATACCGAAAAAAGGCAAAAGCGCTTCAAAACGCAATCAAAATCAATGTATGCGTTATTTAACGTCTTTTGTGAATTGACTCCGTAAGCGGGAAAAGGGGAATAATAAATCAACTATTTGCTTTCATTTGTTGAAAAATCAGTCGGATTGTGGTATAATCATCAATACGGTAAAAAGAATTATGAAAAAACCTTCGGACAACACTTTTGCATATATAGCGAGAAATTTTTTCTTTCTGCTTCCGATAGTGGCGCTTCCCGTCGTTTTGCTGACAGTTTTTCAGCGTGAAACGGGGGCTTTCGATTTGTTGGCGGAAATGGCAAAGACGACGGCTCAGACGGGCTCGGTTAAGTTCTCCGACTTTTTTTCCGACCTGTACGCAAAGGTGTCGATTATCAATTTCGACAGATTTGCGGATTGGAACGTTAGCAAGGTGTGGTTCTGGCTTGTTACCGCGATTGTTGTGATGCTCGGATTTTCGCTTACCGTCGCGCATATAGAAAGGCATATGAGACTCGGCGTAAAGGAACCCTTCAAATGGATGTCCATGATGAAGTCCGGCGCTTACAACGCCTTTTTCTATTCCCTGATTATGCTTGTGTTTTACGAGCTGTGCATGGTTGCGCTGAGCAGTTTTATATTGCTCAATTCGCGGATTATGAACGGCTGGTGGGCTTTCGGCATGTCCGTTTTGGCAACCGTCGTCATTTACGCCGTTTTTATCGTCGGATTTTGCTTTTTGCTGCTGACAGTGCCTTCGATGTTTTGCGACGGTTACCGTTTCGGATTTGCGGCGAGCTATTCGATACATCTGGTTGCTCAGCATTTCAAGCGGTTTGTGGGCGTTTTTGCTCTCACGGCGTGTTTGTCGGGGCTTGCGTTGCAGCTGCTTAAACTTGTCATGATGCTTTTGAGCGGAAATATTCCGATACACATACTTCTGTATGCCATACGCGCGCTCAATTATTTGTGGTGGCTTTTGTTTGTTCCCACATACGCAATAAGAAATTATATCGATTATACCGAAGCGTCGAGAAAAGACTTGAAAACTCTTATTTTCGACTGACGGGAGGGTTTTGATGCACAGCAAAAAAATTGTCAGGCTTGCCGCCGTCAACTGGGCGGTTTTCGTAAAAGGTTTTTTGTTTCAGATTTTTACGGTAGGCATTATTGTTGCGGTTTTTTCGCTGATAGTTTCGGATTTTTTCGTGGCTGTCAGCGGCGCCGTCGCGGAGGCGGGGATTCTGGACGCGTTTTCCGGCATGATAAACGGCATTTTCGATTTGTTCAACGGCAAAATTTCCGGAGCCGCTCTCGGCGAAGCAATCGAAAAGTTTTTCGGGACAATCAAAGACTTTTTCGAGCTTGTGCCCGATTTCGCAAGCAACCTCGCGCTTTCCGTCGTGCTTTTCGTCGTGGCGACGACTCTGCTCTATTTTCTGTCGGGCATGACCGATTTGCCTACGCTTTACTGTCTCAACAAATTCATGTCCACAAACAACAGCGGCTTTTATACCTGGTCTTATTTCCGCCAATTCGTAAATTCGCTGTGGTACAACTTTTTGAGAATGGTTGCCGGAGTAGTGATAGATACGGTTATTATCGCGGCGGTCATAGGGAGCGCGCTTTTGTTTTTTGTCAATATCGGCATTGCAGGCGCGGTCATCTCTATTTTGTTCGCTTTGGTGCTGTGCGCGATAAGGGTGAATATTTTTGCTTTCTGGCTGCCGTGCAGGTTGGTTACGGGGGAGAAAATCACAAAATCCTTTAAAGACGGACTTAAAACCTCGCTGGACGGTTTTTGGTGGCTGTTTCTTAACAATCTGATAATAATCGCCGTCTGCGCATCCGTCTGCTTTGCGTTGGTGTTTATATTGCACAACATAATCCTTGCGCTGTGTCTGTGCTTTGTGGTGTTTTGCGTGGCGACCTATTTCCTCAATTGCAGCGCCCTGGTGCATTATTACGAAAATATCGGCAAGCCGTATTTTACCAAAAAGGTCAACATAGGCTTGAGCGACGAAGGATAATTAAAACGGAGAACAAAATGGCATTGGAATTGAACGCGCAGCAGCAGGCTGCCGCAAATTGTTTGGAGGGACCCGTGCTCGTGCTTGCGGGGGCGGGCAGCGGAAAGACGAGAGTGCTTACCGAAAGGATTGCAAACCTTGTGGACAGCGGAGTCAATCCGTATTCCGTATTGGCGATTACCTTTACCAACAAAGCGGCAAACGAAATGCGCGAAAGGCTGTACGCGCGCACCCCTCAGGCGGGCAGAATGACGATTAGCACGATTCACAGTATGTGCGCCCTGATTTTGAGAATGGACGGCGAACAGCTGGGCTATCGCCGCAATTTTTCAATATATTCCGACAATGATTCGGAAAGAGTTTTAAAAAGACTGTTCAAGGAGCTGGGCTTTGACGACGAAAAGCTGTTGAAGCGCGCTCCTTATCATATTTCCGCCTGCAAAAATTCGGGTATTTCCGCGGAGGAATACGAAAAGGATTATCTCGGCGCGTCGGACGACGGGGAAAAACTGTACAAAATAATGACGGAATACAACAAGAGACTTTTCGAGTCCAACGCCATGGACTTCGACGATTTGCTTTTCAACGTGTACCGTCTTTTCAGGGAGTTTCCGGAGACGCTTGAAAAATATCAACGGAGATATTCTTACGTCAGCATAGACGAATTTCAGGACACCAACCGCGTTCAGTATGAAATTTTCAAAATGCTTGCAGCCACCCACAGAAACATATTCGTTGTGGGGGACGACGACCAATCGATTTACGGCTGGCGGGGAGCCGACGCCAACAATCTGTTCAAATTCCGTACCGATTTTCCCGATGCGGAAGTTTTCAAGCTGGAACAGAATTATCGCTCCACAAAGAAAATCCTCGACGCGGCAAACAAGATAATCTCGCTCAACGAAAACCGTTTTCAGAAAACGCTCTGGACGCAGAACGAGGACGGAGTACGCGTCGAAACATACACCGCTTACAGCGAAAACGAGGAGGCCGCTTACGTAGTTCAGCAAATAAGCAATCTTGTTTCGTTCGGCAAGTATACGTATTCGGACTTTGCCGTGCTGATGAGAATAAACGCTTTGAGCCGTGTTTTTGAACAGGAGTTTTTGAAATACGGCTTACCTTTCAAGGTTTTCGGAGGCTTCAAGTTCTTTGAAAGAAAGGAAATAAAGGATACCGCCGCTTACCTTAGGATTTTGGACAACGAAAGCGACGACGAGGCGTTGTTCAGGATTATCAACACGCCGCGTCGCGGGATTGGAGACACGACGGTGGAGAGGTTGAAACGCTTTGCGTCCGTCAACAATATAAGTATGCTTGAAGCGTTGAGAAGAGCGGATTCCGCCGCCGAAATAAGCAGCGCCGCCAAAATCAAGCTCAGGGAGTTTGCGGAATTGCTTGACGAGCTTAAACGCATGAGTATGGAAATGCCCCTTGACCGTTTTGTGCGCAGCATGGTGGAATTTACACACCTGCGCGCCTGCGAGGAAAAGACCGAGGCGGAAATCAACCGCGTGCTCAATATCGACGAATTTGTTTCGGCGGTCGAGGAGTTCTGCAAGGACAATCCGCAGGCGGGCATTTCGGAATTTCTGCAATCGGTCAGCCTGCAATCAGACCTTGACAAGCTCAACGCTTCGGACAACTGTGTGAGTCTGGCTACCGTGCACGCGGCAAAGGGGCTGGAATTCAAGGTCGTTTTCGTAATAGGTCTCGAAGACGGAATTTTTCCGATAAGCCGCGCCGTATTCGAAGCCGATGAGATGGCGGAAGAGCGCAGGCTGATGTACGTGGCAGTCACACGCGCCTGCAACAGACTTTATCTTACGAGGGCGAGAAGCAGATTTTTGAACGGCTCGCGCAAGGAAACGTATCCTTCGAGATTTTTGCGCGAGGTGGAGGAGTTTGTACGTCCCGAAAAGGCAGAGGAACGCAAATCCGACGAAAACGGCGGATACATAACAAACAGACATGGCGCAACGCCTTTGAGAACGCCGCTTTCGGGAGAACAGATTGGCAAATTCAAAGTCGGCATGAAGGTGAATCACAAAATTTACGGAAGGGGAATAATACTTGACGTAAAGGACGGAAACGCCGACGTTGCTTTCGACGCGGTGGGCAAAAAGACGCTTTCTCTGAAAATCGCGCCGTTGGAGATTTTATGACGGAAAAACCCCGAGACACAGAAGCCGCGCTTATCGAAATGCGCGAAGCTGCGGACACGCTCAACAGGTGGGCGAGAGAATATTACGTGCTGGACAATCCGTCCGTTTCGGACGAACGCTACGACGCGCTTTACGACAGACTTGTCCGTTTGGAAAAGACAACGGGAGTAGTATTGGAGGACTCTCCGACAAGACGAGTCGGGGGAGAGCCTCTCAAAGCATTCGAACGCTATCGGCATCTAAAAAGACTTTACTCGCTGGATAAGGCTCAGAGCTTCGGCGAGTTGCGGGAGTGGGTAAACAAAATCGAAGCGTCTTTCGGTCCCGTCGAATTTACGGTGGAGCTTAAATACGACGGACTGACGATAAATGCGACTTACGAAGACGGAAAATTCGTTCGCGCGGCTACGCGCGGTAACGGGACGGAGGGCGAGGACGTTACCGAACAGGTGCGCACAATCAGAACGCTGCCGCTGTCCATAAGCTTCAAGGGCAAGGCGGAGTTTCAGGGCGAAGGGATAATGCGCCTTTCCGCGCTTAAAAGCTACAACAGTCAAAATCCCGAAGAACCGTTGAAAAACGCGCGCAACGGCGCCGCCGGAGCAATAAGAAATCTCAATCCGTCGGTCACTGCGTCGAGAAGACTTGACGCGGTGTTTTACTCTGCGGGCTACGGCGAAGAAGACGTAGCCGCTTCACAGACGGAGCTAGTGGACTTTTTGAAAAGCAACGGCTTTGTCACAAATCATGTTTTCGAGCGTGCAAACGGTTTCGACGAGATAAAAAGAATCATAGAAAGAATCGACTCCGAAAGGGACGGATACGATTTTCTTATCGACGGCGCGGTAGTAAAGGTAAACGATTTTGCCTTGCGTGAAAAGCTCGGATACACCGACAAATTTCCCCGCTGGGCGATAGCCTTCAAATTCAAGGCGGAGGAGGTTGTCACCCGCCTTCTGGACGTCAGCTGGCAGGTAGGACGCACGGGCAAAATCACGCCGCTTGCGTTGCTTTCGCCTGTGGAGCTGTGCGGCGCGACGATAAAAAGAGCCACTTTAAACAATGCCGGAGACATAGAGCGCAAAGGGCTGTGCGTCAATTGCGATGTTTACGTGCGCCGCAGCAACGACGTCATACCGGAGGTGCTGGGCATTGCGGAAAGGTTTCCCGACAGCGTCCCCGTGGAAAAAGCCGAGTTCTGTCCCTCGTGCGGGGCGCGGCTTGAGGAAAGGGGGGCAAACCTGTTTTGTCCGAATCGGTCGGACTGCCCCAAGCAGGTCGAGGGCAGACTCACTCATTTTTGCAGCAAAAACGGCTTCGATATAGAAGGCATAAGAGACAAAACCGCAAGACAGTTTATGAATATCGGCGTGCGTTCTCCCGCTGACCTGTTTTCGCTCGACGAGGAAAAAATAAAAACTCTGGACAAGTTCAAAGACAAGAAAGCGTCCAAACTTGTGGATGCAATCAAAAAAAGCAAGGACGTCAAGCTTGCAAATTTCATTTATGCGCTGGGTATAGACAATGTGGGCAGCGTTACGGCAAAGGAGCTTGCGGAGAAATTCGGCAGCGTGGACGCACTGCGCGCGGCGACAAAGGAACAGCTTTTGGAAATAGACGACGTAGGGGAAATAGTTGCGGAAAGCATAACGGAGTGGTTTTCCGAGCCGTTTAACGGTGCGCTTACGGACAGGCTAAAAGCGGAGGGCATCGACCCGCATTATGAAAACAAAACCGTGCGCGGAGCTTTTTCCGGCAAGCGCGTCGTGCTTACGGGAAGTCTGGAAAATTTTACGCGAAGCAAGGCTTCCGAGCTGATTGAGGAGAGGGGCGGTACGGTTTCTTCGTCGGTATCCGCCTCGACCGATTTGGTGATAGCGGGAAGCGAGGCGGGGAGCAAGCTGGAAAAGGCCGAAAAGCTCGGCATAGAGATAATAGACGAAAACAAATTTATCGAGATGCTTCAAAGCAATTGAAATTCGGACGCGGAAGGTGTTATAATATAATATAGCGTTGTGACGGAGGTTTATTAATTTGAATTACGACAAACTGTCGCTTTGCGGTGCCGCCGCCGCAATCAGGAACGGACAAATAAGCGCGTCGGAGCTTAACCGACATTGTCTCGAGGTTGCAAAAAAGACTGCCGGACTGAACGCTTTTGTCGTCATAGACGAGCAATATGTTTTGGAGCAGGCGGCAAAGACAGATGAGAAAATCAGGAGCGGAGAGGATGCGGGCGCGATAGCGGGAGTTCCCGTCGGCGTCAAGGACAATATGGCGACGGAGGTTTTGCCCACCTCATGCGCGTCAAAATCTCTCCAATCCAATACGATAGAGCGCAAGGACTGCGGCGCGGTCAAAAAGCTGCGCGAGGGGGGCGGCGTAATTTTCGGAAAGACCAATATGGACGAGTTTGCCATGGGCTTTACGGGCACCAACACCGCTTTCGGCGAGGTCTCCAATCCTTACAACAAGGATTACAGCGCGGGAGGCAGCAGCAGCGGCAGCGCGGCGGCGGTTGCGGCGGGC
>ENA-ORPD01001466-ORPD01001466.1-human-gut-metagenome-genome-assembly--contig:-NODE-1466-length-17113-cov-8.388850_pt1 | contig 17113 bp, 16 predicted proteins | sample MGYA00242143_ERZ509076 | MGnify/ENA primary metagenome ERZ509076 (study PRJEB26280, sample SAMEA2338706) | human gut metagenome | biome: human gut; feature: human-associated habitat; material: faeces... | reverse complement strand
CCAAAAATCTGCTATTATAAGAACTGTCAGCAATCAAGACCTACTGCTAAGGAGGATAAAAACAATGAGTGATTACAAGCAGCGGATGATTCGCGAACATCGAGAATTGCAGGAGCGTATCAGCAAGCTGGAGCACATGCTTGAGGGCTACGCGGAGGGCACGTTGGACTTCATGCCCGCGTGCTCCTTCCAGCTTCTTGAAAGCCAATTGTACGCGATGCGGACATACGCGAACATCTTACAGGAGCGTGCGCGTATCGAACAGGTGGATTTGAACGCGCCTCTTGAGGGAGGTGAGTCTGGTGAGATTCCAAGCCCCGACTGCTGGCGTATCCTGCAAGGCGTCATCGAAGGGTTGGAATGATGTACGACCACACGACCACATGGAGGCACATGGTGCGACGGGCCCGCGTCAACGCAGGAGGTCTCACGCAAGCGGAGTTCGGGGACGTGCTCGGTGTAAGCGCCACCGCCGTGAACAACTGGGAGACGGGAAGGTGCAAACCCCAGACCCGATACCAAGCCGAAATACTCGCGATATACTTGGATTGTCGGGGCCGGTGCTAGAATGATGTTTGTCGCGACGGCTGGCACGAACCCGAGTAGATGAGCACGGGAAGCCACGGGGTGAAACCTGCCCGGCTATCGTCGGATAAGGCACCGATTTCGGCTAGTCCAGAACCGCTGTGACATGCTATACTAGGGGCTGGAACATGCATAAGCATGGTTCCGGCCTCTTCTAATTTCGGAAAGGAAGTTTTATGTCAGACGAAAACACAGCCACGGATGAAACCGTGGAGGAGAAGACCGAAGCAGCTGAAACCGGAGCAACCCCCGAGGAAGCGCACCGCGAAGGTGAGTTCGAAGACCTTGTGGCTCGTATCGGCTCCTTGGAGGAAAAGGCTTCGAACATTCTCGACATCGTAAGCATCCTGCGTGAGACGTTGGGCTCGTTCGTGGAAAACGGGGGCGTCGTACGCGACGATTCCGGCACTGACACCGAAACCGTGCCCGAAGACACGGACGGTGATTCAGACCTCGATATGTCCGTGCCTATCGAGGACATGGACTTCTCATTGGACGAAGACTGAGCATAGAGAAAGGAAGTTCCAATGGCTCAGAACAACAACACCATCATGGCTAAGGCATGGCTGGCCGGAACAAACGATTTCCAACAGCGCATCCCCGACCCGACTCAGGCGGGCATCAGCGCGACCATGAGCGCTCTCTTCCAACCCATGAACGGACAGTATTTCAATCAGTTCATGGATATTCTTGTCAACCGTATCGCATACACGTATGTGCGCGGCCAGAACTACAAGAATCCTCTTGCCGTGTTCAAGGGAAACAAAATCAACTACGGTTCCACGATTCAGGAAATCGCTCCGAAGTGGATTAAGGCGCATTCCTATGAGGATGATGCCGAAACCCTGCTGAAATTGCACCGCCCCGAATCCGAGGTCTGGTACCATTCCCAGAACCGTCGAGACCAGTATCCGATTAGCGTGGACGTCGATGAGCTTCGCACCGCTTTCACCGACGAGTATGGGCTTAACAATCTCGTGGCACAGCTGATGAACACCCCGAACAACGCGGATGAATATGATGAGTTCAACATCATGAAGAATCTCATTGCGGAGTATGAGACCCGTTGGGGCTTCTACAAGTATCATCTGGACGATTATCCGGCCGATGATGCTTCTGGCAAGGCGTTCCTGACCGCCCTCCAGACCCTCGGTGGAAAGCTCCAGTTCCCGTCCAGCGTGTATTCCGGCACCGACATTCCGGTTTTCGCGCAACCCTCGGAGCTTGTTCTGCTTGTCACCCCGGAGGCTCAGGCAAGCCTGAACGTGAACACGCTGGCCGCGTTGTTCAACGTTGACCTTGCGAAGGTCTCCTACCGTACCGTGCTCATCGATGAATTCCCGATTCCTGATGCTGTGGCTCTACTGACCACGGAGGATTTCTTCGTATGCCATGATACCCTGTACAACACCACGAGCTTCTGGAATCCGCAGACTCTTACCACGACCTATTGGTTGAACCATTGGGGCGTGTACAGTGTCTCCCCGTTCGTTCCGGCCATTCTGTTCACCACTGCGGCTGGCACCGTCACACCGACCATCAAACAGGAGGTCACCGGTCTGACCGTCACCGCTGAACCGGGCACCGTGGAATTGGGAGGCAGTGTCAGCATCGTCACGAAGCTGAACGGAACCATCGACCCTGCGGATTCGGATGCTGATGTTCTTGTTCGTCCGGACGCCTGCATCTACAATGTGAGCGCCGAGACTCCGGCTGGTGATGACCCCGCTACCAAACCTGCGAAGCCGGTGCAGTTGAACGCGCGTACCCGCGTGGACAATTACGGTGTGCTTCATGTGCAGAAGACCGGTCTGAAACCGGGGGATGTCATCACCGTGACCGCTACCAGCACGTATGTGAACCCGTCCGGTGCGACCGTGCCGTATACGGGCATTGCGACTGTTACTATCGAATGATATGCTTGTAGTGCGATAAACTAACCCCTGCTTGGAGTATTCCTTGCAGGGGTTCTTTCCTGTCTGGACTCTGAAGGAGGTTGATAGTGGACAAGACAATGTTGTTTTCGTTCGTGGTGGTGGACGCGCTTATCGTGTTGGACATCATCACAGGGGTTCTTAAAGCCGTGGAAACAAGAACCATGGCTTCAAGCAAGCTACGGAGGGGCCTGTATCATAAGGGTGCGTTCATCGGTGTCATCGTTCTTGCGGTCATTGTGGAATGGGGTAGCGGGTTCCTGCATCTCGGGTTCCAGCTGCCCGTCGTCACACCGGTATGCGTGTATGTGGCTTTGACTGAAATCGTGAGTGTGTTCGAGAATCTGTGCGAAATCAATCCCGAGCTACGGGGTTCGAAAATATCCGTGATTTTCGGCGACAATATCAATGAGAAAGGAAACGGTAATGGCATTGCGAATTCGTAGGCATATTATCGCGGTGGTTTCCGCTATCGTCGCATGCCTCGGCATGACACCGCTTGCAATGGCGGACATGCAGGGCATCGACGTGTCCAACTGGCAGTGCGGCATCGACATCGCTAACACGCAGGCGGACTTCGTGGTGGTCGGCACCACATGGGGCACCGGACAGGTCAACAACAACTGCCTTGTCTCGGGCGTCAACACGGACGCTAATCGCATGATTGCCCAAGCGCAGGCGTCCGGCAAACGGTTCGGTCTCTACCATTACGCCATGGGCGGTTCGCCCGAGGGTGAGGCTCGATTCTTCTACCGCAATACCAGCAACTATTGGCGTCACGGCATCGTGGCGCTCGACTGGGAGATGGACGATAATCCGGCGTGGGGTAATTGGGATTGGGTGCGCCGCTTCATGGCGGAATGTGAGCGGCTTTCGGGCGGTGTGCGCCCGTTGCTGTACACCGGCCCGGTCGCCGGAACCATCCCGCAGGATATCCGCGACCGATACGGCCTGTGGATTGCCCAGTACGCGAACATGAGCCCGACCGGCTATCAGGCAAATCCGTGGATGCTCGGCGCATACGGCGAGGCCATGCGACAGTACTCAGGGGCTGGTGTCGTCAACACGTGGAGTCCCATTGACCTCGACCTGTTCCGTGGCGACGCATGGCAGTGGGACCTGTACGCTAACCCGGCCGGTGGCTCCACGCCACCGGCCACACCGGCCCCATCCGCGCCCGTTCAGCCGAACAACCCCCAGCCCACTCCCGGCAATGGGGGCATCAGCCACGTCATGCAGTGGGGCGAGACCATCTGGGGACTCGCCGTAGCCTACAACGCATGGCCCCTGTCCGCATGGCACACACCAAGCGGTGACATCAACCGCTACTACGTGGGCGATACCGTCACCTACGGCGGCGGCTCTACTGCCACCCCCGCACCCGTACGAACGCTTAGCGTCCGTATCAACTACGGGGATACGATTTGGGGGTACGCGGTCAGGTACAATGCGTGGCCGTTGTCCGCATGGCGGGTGCCCTCGGGTAATCTGAACGTGTACTATCCGGGACAGGTGGCCACCTACAACGGAGGCTCCCCGTCCACGGCGGCACCTTCCCCGAGCGTGCATTACCATACGGTGGGTGCGGGGGATACGCTGGGATTGATTGCATCCCGCTACGGTATCGGGTGTAATCAGATTCACGGGTATCGTTCCGGTAATCCGAATCTCATTTATCCCGGAGAAGTGGTATACTGGTAGCGTGCCTCATGGCATGGGTTAATGATTGCAGACCGTCGCTCTTCTTGCCGGGGCGACGGTCTTTTATATACGCTTTGGAAGGAGAGCCGATGGGATTGCAATATCCGCACCTCACGCAGGCCACCCGGTTTCCCGATGTGACGCAGGCGAAACCGTACGCGCAGTACCATAATGATTTCGACTACACGCGGTGGACGCCCGGCACGAAAATCACAGTATGCAACGTGCCGTGGGATGATACGCGCAACATCGTCGCATGGGAGGATGAAGCCTCTCGGAATGCGTGGTTCGATGGCCTGTCAGCGCATCGTGAGACTTTGAACAGCGAGTTCCACGTGCTTCCGGACGGCACGTTGAAGCTTCCAATCCCCTTCGCGACCATGAGCCGATACAATTACGTGTGGGTTGAATATCCCATGCCGACGAGTCCCACGGAGCCTTTGGAGTATGCGAAGGAGCCACGCGCACGTCATTGGGGTTTCTTCATGGACTCCCCCGCGCAACTGGCCGCCAGCACAACCGAATGTCATCTCAGGCTCGACAATTGGGGCACGTTCGGATTATGGGCGCGTTTCAACTACTGCCAGTTGAGACGTGGGCATGCTCCGCTTGCCGCCATTGACGCTGACACGTATCTGTCGAATCCCATCGAACATGCTGGCATGCTGTTGACGCCTGACGTGAACTACGGGCCTGACGCGGCCATTACCCGCGACCACACGTTCATCCCGTGGGATGCGGAAACAAAGCTCGTGATGTTTGCGACCACGGTAAGCGTCGAAGGTTTCCGAACCGCCGGGGAGACGAAACCATGGGCTTCGGCACCAACCGCCCCGACGTATTCCGATAATCCCGCACGTTGGGGGCACCAGTACGAGGTGAACGGGTATGCGTGGAACATGGGCGACAGCGATATGCGAGACCTGACCACACCCACCGATACGTACACGTCCACGGACGGTGTGATACCCAACGGGGTGCACGTGTATGCCGTGGACTCCTCGCAGGCTAAGCGACTGTTCGAAGCGTTGGTGAAACGCATGCCTCAAATCATGCAGACCATCAAAGGCATGTGGATTGTCCCATCCACTCTGGCCAGCATGGGAGACGCTTTGACCGTGGACGGCATCACGTTCCACGCATGCAACGGCGTGAACGACATGCCGGACATCCAACTCGCATTGGATAAAAGCAGGTTCCATTATCCCGTGCGGTATGCGAATCTTGCTAAACTGTACACGTTCCCGTATGCCGCATTGGAATTATCCGACAATGACGGCACCAGCGCGGTCATACGCATCGAAAACACGGGAACGCTGACCCTTCACCGGCGTGTGAGTCTCGCATACCCGTATCTGAAAGCGCAGGCGTTTCTGACGGGCGTGAACGGCACCGGCGCACGAACCTACGAGTGGCGCGATTTGAACGGCGTCAGTCATGAGGGCGTCAGCTATGACACCGATTTCACGGAGTTCATGTGCTCGTACGATATTCCGGTCTATGGCTTGTATATCAGCGGCGAAACTGACTGGAGCCTGCACAACCAATTGACCAACATCGACGCTGAACGTCTGAAGGCTTTGAACGCTTACCATACGGGCATGCGTTCCACGAATACCGGATACGAGAACACGAAGGATTCCGCGAACACGTCGTATTCGAACGCGGTGCGTTCCGCGAATACGGGACTGTCGAACGCGACGGCAAGCGCGGATACGGGGCAGACCGTCACGAACGACGCTGCGGACACCGCGTATCGGAACACGCTCAGGTCGAACAAGACCGCACGGCAGAACGCGGGTGCAAGCAACGCTACCGTCAAGTCCAATGCCGATGCGAGCGCCGGCACCGCTTTGACGAACGCGAACGCGAGCGCCGCCACGGGACGCGACAATGCGAACGCGAGCGCCTATGCGGGCGAACAGAACGCCTTCGCGTCGAATGCCACCGCGCAGACCAATACGAACGCCTCCGCAGACAATACGCTGGCAAACCAGCGGAACACGAACGATACGAACAGCACGAACACGGAGGCCACTAACCAGACCGCGTTGGATGACAGGGATTCCAACAAGAATCAGGTATCCGAGAACATGAACCAGTCGAACGCGCTTTCGACCAACAACATGAACGCTGATATCGACCTCGGTAATCTTCAGGCTAATCTGGAAAAGGTCGATGCGGCCATCAACGCGGCGTCCAGCGCGCTTTCCGCGTTCACTCCGGGCGGCGGCGGCGCGGGCGCGGCCATCGGAGCCATCGTGGGTGGCGGCTGGGCCATCGCGAAGAACGAAATGGTTCGTAGCGCCACGGTAGCGAACATGACCACGAAGAACAGCAACGGCGTCACGTTCACGCATAAGACGAGCGCGACAACGAAACGAAACATGGATTCCATCACGAGGCATGGAAACGACCTGCGAACCACGACCACGGACAATTCCAACACGCTCGCGTTGACGAACACCACCAATGACGTGAACACCACGAAGAACAACGCCACACGGCAACGTTCCACGGACGATGCGAACGCTACCCGCTCCTACAATGCGGCCATTGCGAACGCGGCACGTTCCTACGATACGAGCGTGGGCAACAACGCGAACACGAACGCGACCGCCCTTTCCAACAACAAGCGCACCTACGACACCGCCGAAGCGAACGCGGACAGGAACAAGACCACCGGGGATGCGAACGCGAAGGATTCGAACGACGTGGCGCACAGGAACGGCAAACGTTCACGCGACACCGCAGTGTCGAACGCGACGGCCACGAAGGACACCACCGTTTCCAATGCGGACGCCACGTTGAAGGTCGCGTCGGACAATGCGTTGGAATCACGTGGGGCTGCGGAGTTCACGCATAAGGCCATGTTGGAACAGGCGGAGGAAGTGACCCGGCTCTCCTACGCGCAGGCGCGCAACAACGCGCCGGTCATGCACGGTGAATACAAGGGGAATCCGACACCCGACATGTTCGCATACCGTGGCGTGCAGGTCAGGGTGAAAACACAATCGGAATCCGCAATACGACAGGCTGGAGACCAGTTTCTGCGATACGGATACCAGTACGAGGGGAACTGGGACGTGACCACGCTGAACATCATGCCCAAGTTCACGTACTGGGAGATGAACGAACTGTGGCTGGATGTGGACACTGATATAATGATGGAAGCGAAACAGGCCATAAAGGACATGTTCGAGAACGGTGTGACCGTATGGCATAGTCCCAATGACATCGGAAAGGTGGGAATACATGACAATCACGAGTGACGTCACTGTGGAGGTTCCACGCTCGGAATACGAGAGACTGAAGGCGGAACATGAGCGCGCATACGGTCGTTACGGTGATTTCACTGATGATGAGATTGACACCATCATCGAGCTTAAATCACAGGCGGCGGTGAACCAGTGGATAACGAAGGTGGGACGTGCGCAGATTGAAGCCGACCTTGAAATAACACGGCAGACCGCCGAAAGGAACCGGGTGGATGCCGTAAGGGCCATGAGCGCACAGGTCAATCTGCGGCAGGTCATGCTGGAGGAAACCGAATTGAGACCCGTGCCGGAACCCGACGCGGATATGGAGGCTTTGCTGAGATGAGCAAACGAAACAGGAACGACCGCAACGGGCTGTTGTGGGGCAACGACGCGTATTGGGCGACCGGCGCGTACAACACGCGCCTGTTCCAGATGTACCGGCAGCAGATAATGGAATTGGCTCTGGTGCGGTTTGAATGGGTGAACCTTCCCGCATCCTGCGACGAACGTTATCTGGAATGGACGCTGCTTACGCAGGGCATCGCGACCATCGCATACCCGCGCAAGCAGCCGGGCGTGTTCTACAGCACGCAGGTCGCATACGCGAGCCCATTGAACGTGTACGATAATCCGACCCGCTGGAAGAGCATCGGCAACAACGGGTGGAGGTTCGATGTCACGCCGTCGCGGGGCGTGCTCGTATGGGACAACCGGTACAGGGTGCCCATCATCGACTGGGTGGACATCTGGGCGCGTGAGCTCGTGGACATCATGCGTACCATGCAGATGAACCGCATGCATCAGAAGATACCGTATATCTTCAAAGGACCGCAGGAGAAGAAGTTCGACATGCAGAACCTGTACAAGCAGGTCGCGGGCGGTGAACCGGCGGTGATAGCTACGAACGGCATCGAAACCATCGACATGGACGTGCTGAGCACGGGTGTGCCGTTCATCGGAAATGACTTGTATTCCGCATGGCAGAACCAGTGGAACACCATCTATCAGGGTCTGGGAATCGATAATCTGCCTTTCAAGCAGGAACGTCAGATTGAGGATGAGGTGAAATCGCAGACCATGCCGACACAACTCATGGCGTTGAACCCCTTGGAGGCGCGGCGTGAGGCATGCGACCGTTTGAACCGTCGTTTCCCCGAACTGTTCCCCGAACCGATAGACGTGGTGTGGAGGCAGGACAACACCAGTCAGAACTACAATTACCTGCACAATATCCAAGAAAGGATGGAAGATGATAGCACCGACGCCGAAACCACCATGGAATAGGCCCCCGTACCCGGACATGGGAACACCTCCGACACCCATGCCCATGCCCCGATTCGGATGCGACCCAATGGGAGACATGATGCCGCAGGAAGATTTTCATGCGGTTATGTCCATCCAGTTCTGCGAACTGTTCCGTTGGGGTTTCATCGTATGGGGTGAACCCTCGTGGACATGGGATTACTACGATGAGAAACAGTATTGGAGGGTGTGCGAGAAACTTGAGAACCATTACTGGCAGCGTGAAATCGGAGTGCTTCCCCCCGGCGCTTGGAAGATGGAGTTCATGCGTCGCATGAATGAAATCATGCCGAAGTACAAGCTCGCCTACAAGGCGTTGGATGACGGTGTTTCTCTCATGCGCACGGAGGACACGTACGGTAAAACCCGCGACGTGGACAGCGAGTTCCCCGCAACCCAATTGTCCGAGAACAACGATTACGCCTCGAACGCCTCGGACAGGGAGTTCGAAACCCTTCACGAAGGCGATTACCTCGACCGCGTGGAAAAACTACAGGCGTATAATGATATAGATTTGCAAATCGTGAACGACATGGAAACCATGTTCTCCTGCCTGTTCACCAGTCACATGAATGGAGGAATGGGATTATGACAGACTCCCACACCATCAATCCGGTGGAAGGCTCCGTGCCCAACACCCCGTCGAACCCGACGCAACCGGTGTTCCCGCCCGTGGACGCGACGAAGGCCGTGCCACCCATCACCCCGTTTCCCGCGTGGACATGGACCACTCCGGTAATCCCGCAATTCTATTGGAACGTGTATTCCGCAGAACAGCGTATTCGTCAAATCTGCGTGGAAATCGGACGTATCCAAGCGTATCTGGGATATATGGCCGCGAACGCGAACGCGGCGCACTGGTATCTCGATAACCGGTTCACGGAAACCGAGACCCGTCTCACCCAGCGCATCGACAAGCTGGAAGCCGAACTGACCGAAGAGGTCACACGACTGGACAAGCTCATCGCCGACGAACAGGCCGCACGAGAGGCGGCGGACACCGCGTTGGGCAAGCGTATCGACGGAGTGACCCCGAAGGCTGGCCGGTTCATCGAATTGACCCCCGGCACTGACGGCACACTCATCGACAACACCATGTTGGACGGTGTGGCAGGGCATGGTCTGACCGGCACGGACGATACGGACGCGAAGACCCGCACATACGCGGTGGACACGGACATCATCGCAACGAAGGCCAGCGTGGACACCGAACGCGTCGAACGCAAGCAGGCGGATGCCACGCTCCAAAACAACCTCGACAACGAGACGAAGACCCGCAACAATGCCGACCTCGCGTTGGGAACCCGAATCAGCGAGGAAACCAGCGCACGCACGCAGGCTGACGCGACCCTGACCAACAGTCTCAACACGGAGATTCAGGCCCGCAGGGACGCCGACACGTCGTTGGGTGAACGCATCGACGCCGAAACCACGGCCCGCAGGCAGGCGGATACCACGCTCCAGTCGAACATCGACACCGAAGCCTCGACCCGGCAGACCGCTGATAATCTGCTTACGGCGCAGGTGAACGCGCGTGTGAAAGCCGTGAACGTGAAAGCAGCCGATGATTCCCACATCAACGTGAACGTGACTTCCAGCGCGACCGACCCGGACAATACAACCGTCACAATCGGGGATTCGTTCACGCCCGCGTTCGATGATGTGAACGCGAGAATCACGAAGGAAATCACCGACCGTACCGCCGCCGACAACGCATTGCAGAGAAGCATCGACGCGGAAATCGATGAACGCCGCCACGATGACGAAGTGCAGAACGAGCAAATCAACAACCGATTGAAGCTGGGTGCCGTGCTCGCGGGCGCTGGCATCACGGTTACGAACGACCCGGACAAGACCACCGCGACCATCGCAGCCGAAGTCACGCAGTCGAAACTCGATACCGCCATCAATGGTCTCGAAAACCGTATCAACGATTTGGAACAGGCCGGATATCTCACGTCCGTCTCTCGCGACACCTCGTTGAAGGGCAATGGCAGTGATAATAGTCTGGGCATAAACTATAACGCGTCAGCGTGGAACGAGGGCACGGCAACGGAATTGCCCACTGAATTGTCAATCGTTCCGGTTTCCCCGATGAACCGTGACTCCCGGTATCCGTACGTGTATCTGGATTCCCAGACCCTCCGTTCGAAGCGAACGGATGTGAATGGCGCAAGCACGCAACGCATCATCACGCGCCCGGCAACAAAGGACGCGCCGGGCGTTGTCCAAGTGGGAGAGGGTCTTACCACCACCTCCAAACGCGGCACGCTGACAGATAATCCCGCACAATCCACCGATGACACCTTCGGCACCATCAGCGTGGACCCCGCTTACATCGAGGCGCATGCAGGTCTTACAGCTGTCGCGCATGACGATTCAATCACGGGAACCGGTGACAGCGGCAATCCGCTGGCCGTGAACTACGGCAACACGAACACGCCCACCGCATCCCGAAGCATCCTAATCGCGGCCGACGCGAGCGGGCACCCCGTTATGCCGTTCGACCCCGACGAGTTCGACACCGGAACGGACGGCAACGGATACGGGCTTCATCTGAAAGCCGCAACCGATAGCACGCTCGGCGGCGTCAAAATCGGAACAGGCCTGACGATTTCAAGCGACGGTGTTCTAAGCGCTCCAGAAACCCGGAACAAGCACGCTTTCAGCTACCAATTAGGCACAACGCATCCGTCACAGAATGTGAAAGTACCCGCGCACAGTGTATTGTTAGTGTCTCTGGGAGCGTTCTCCAAGGCCATAGTAAGCGAAGTGGTTTCCAATACGGAGGTCGTTAGCCGTGGCACCTCCGTTGCGACCGGTCTCAGCGTAACCGTTGAAACCTATGCGGGGACTTCTCAGATCGACGTCAAACTCCGTATCGAGAACACCACCGAAGCGGAAATCGATGTCAACGAATACATTCAGGCAATCCACGTTTGGACTTCCACGGCATACCCGTACGCCTGACATGAAACACGAACGCCCCGGCCATTCCAGCCGGGGCGTTTTTTTTTTTTTTTTTTTTTTTTTTTTTTTTTTTTTTTTTTTTTTTTTTTTTTTCGTATCGATTATCGAATGCCGAACATGCTCAACGCCTGATAGAACCGTTCACGGACACCGACCGTGGAAAACTTCAACTGGTTCCACAACGTCAAATCAACCAGCGACTGCAACACCTTGTTGGAACGTTTCACCATCAGCATGTCCACCCGGTTATCCGCCCGCGTCAACGCATACACCGGCGCTTTCGTATTCGAGGGTATCCGGTCGTTCACATAATACATGCCGTTCAAATCATCGCACCAGACTCCAAACCGTTGTCCCATGTATATCATGCCGGTTTCGAACCGCGCCCATTTCGGTTTCGCTTCGATGAAATCCGTATTAGAGCCCGAAAACTCATTATAGGATGCAACCCGTTCACCACCCATGCCCATCATCATACGACCCGCGACCGTGCCCGTGGATTTCGCATGCGCGTAATCGACATCCTTCACGTAATGCAACAGGAACGTCTTGTTGGCATACCATGAGTATCCGAATCTCGGTGGTCTGTCGATGCCGTACCGAATGAAGTACGGGTTCGTCAAATCACAGGCGTTCGACAGCAGATACACATGTGGTTTGCGTCCCTGTTCGTCCGCACGTTCACGGGTGCAGGAGTCCACGATGTTCGCCAGCAGTTCGAATTCATGGTTCAGATACCCGTGATACCGGTCGGTGCGGTCAATGGTGGCTTCATCCAACAGCAGACGGTACACATGTTCGAACGTGCGTTTCTTGGACTTCTGCATTTCCGTCATCGCGACGAAATAGCCCGCCACCTTCCAATCCGGTTTAGCGTCCGGGTCATCGGGTTTGCGTGCTATATACGCCTGCTTGCCGTCCGTCTTGAACACAAGGCGTCGGAATTCCTCCAGCTCCTGCAACCGGTCAAAATAGCCTCGCGACACATCAGGTATCTCGCTTTTGTAGCGTGCGATTTCCACGAACCTGCTACCGTCCTTCAACCAGTCGCGTACGAACTGCGCACGCAGGCCGAACGTCTTGCCGATGCCACGGGCACCGAATACGGCGGTCACGTCCGCATCATACGACAGCGTCCGATTCCAGTCATAATATCTAGGCTTGTTCATGCCTGACCCCTTTCATCAGTATGGTTTCACCGTCCAAACCTCCTACCACGTACGGGGTCATATCCCGCACCTCCACACGACGTAGACCGGTCTCCACGTCAATGCCATGGCGTCTGAGCCATATCACATTCTCCATATTACTCGGTTTCCCGGTGTCTCCCAACGTACGGCTGGTGGGATACAGGGCGACGGCCTGCAATGCCAGCACACGGGTTTCCGTCCCCTCGTAGTCGATGATGTCCCTGTCGTACACATCCCCCGGTTTCGGCCTGTACGTCTGGAGACTGAAGCACGCCTCGCTGGACACCTCCACATTGTATCCGAGCGTCAGACGCATGACCTGCTCTACAGGGTATCCGGCAGCATGCAAATCATGCATGATGTGTTCGATATGATAGGCCCCCAGCGGACGCGACAATCCGGCCATGGTCACATGGAACACTCCATCACGCTCGGACACACGGGCCTTGTTCCAGTATTCCATGTGATGCTCGTATCGTGCGCCCGCGTTTTCGACCTCGAACCCTCCCACATGCGTAAGCTTGGAAGCCCACTGCGGGTATGAGTCGCGGAGGGGGCGCATGCAGTAGTCAATGGCTGCGGTCGCGGCATCCAACGCGGGTTTCAGAGCGTCGCTTATCTGCTTATCAGTTACGTCATCAGGAACGCTCATCTTGATGCTGTCGGTGTCCCCGCCCGTGGCTTTGACACGCCCGTGGAAAGCATTCCAAAGCAGCAGCATGGCTATGGTCAGGTGCATGCGGCTGCCTGCTACGATACGCATGCCGTACGTGTACAGGACGCGGCACCGTTTCGGAATCTTCGTGGCAAAGTTCTCACGGGTCGCTATAGTGGTCTGGTCTACGTAGATGTCCCCGCCCTCGTCCACGCCGTAACCGGGTTTGAAGATGTCCTGTGCCATGGTGCCATAGATGCTGTTGAACTGGCCTTTGACGGTGCCGTTGTAGTAGCTGTTGAGAAAACCGGCGTCCATGGTGCCCTTGCGCATCTCATTGGCAAGACCCTCGGGAATCGAAGCGGGAATATCACCCGTGAACGGGATGCCGGTCTCATAATGCTTCGTCATGTACTTGCAGTCCGATTTACGTTCGAACAGCATGTTCGACTGGAGTGCCACGTAATCGGGGGGGAACTTCCATTTAACGGTGCCCTCTCCGCACAGCACGGTCATCGAATCCCACTCGTACACCTGCGCCATGCTCCATAGTTCGATTTCATTGACGTGAATCAGGGCGTGGGCTGCGGAATACAGTTTGCCGAATGCGAACACGGGACGGTCGGCATCGTCCAGCCACCCGTTGTCACGGGTCGCGTTTTCGGCTGCGACCGCGGCGGGGTCATCCTGCCAGTAATCGACCCCTGCGGCATGACGTGCGAATTTGCCGCGCGGTGTGAGAGCCACACCCCAAGCTTCGAACGGTGAACCCGCACGAAGCCGAATATTGTCGAATCGGATACGCGCATGGAAAGCGCCGTCGAACGGACGGTAATACCGTTCAAGCACATCCCGAAGCGGGGTGCGTACCACCCTGTCCGCAAGATACTGAAGGTCTGCGGCGCTCATGCGGGTGAAACCGACCGGTATCATACGACCGTTGATGAACGTATGATGCATTGAAGTGACATCAGTGGACACGACGCCTTGCATGCATTTCGTTGCGAATGCGGCGCTGGTGAACGTGAAACCTCCCCTGAAGCACGCCTTACGCAGGGCGTAAGTATCGTAATCCTTGGGAAGCTCATCATGGCACAGGTATTCGAATTTCCTGAGCATGGTGGGTGCGCGGCGGTTTCCCTTGGACTCTCCCACACGTACGCTGCCGAAGGTGTGGAGCGCCATTTGCCGCACGGTGCTGGTTTTCGTGAGCACGCGGGACCCCAGCATGTCGGAGGTCATCCACTCATTCGACCTGAGCAGGTACCGGAGGTATGCGGGTATCACCTGCACGTCACGTTTCGCGTAGAACAGTTCCAAGTCGGTGAGAGGCGTTTCAGGGGTACGAATCTTGGAATAGTCCCAGTCTCCGGTGGCTTTAGCGACGCCTGCGGTCTCTCCCATGGCTTTCAACCCGTTTTGTTCGAGGAAAAACGTGTCCCAGAAACGCATGAGCGGTCTGCCGTCATTGTCTGCATCCTGCTGGTTAGCGTACACGTCGATGGTGTACACGTTTGTGGAGGATTGCGCGTTGAGCTTCAGCACGGCAACGCCCGCGAATGTAGCCATGAGGGTCTGCATGTCGAACATGAGGTTGTAGGCGCATACTACGGGCACATACCCGTTTCTACGGCCCGCGTCCATGAGGTTGAACAGGCGGGGCATGAACGTGTCCAGCGTGCGGTCGAAAGTCACGGTCTCACGCGGGTCGTCCGGCTTGTATTCCTCCAACGGCACGTCGGTGAAATCGTTGAGGATGAACAGTATCGGGTATGCGCGAGTGTCGGGTCCGGTGCCGACATTGCAGGTCTCCGTATCGTATGCGGCCACCACGCGAAACGGCGTCCCATGGCTCTTGCCTGCCATGATTGCCTCCTATGTTGATTGTTTGATTGCTATATCACCATAGCATATGTCACGCCCGGTTATAGCTGAAACCGGAAATCACGACGCGATACGACATGTACTTAGCATCCCCCTCATCATCTCCAAGCATACTCGTATCATCATACGACCCATCCCCGGAATCCAGCTTGTTCAACCGTCTCATCATCTCACGAACCTCATCACGATTCTGCCGCATGGTCTCACGAAACACCTGTTCCAAATCATTTGCCCCGGCGCTTCTCAAAATCAACTCGTACTGTTCGGACCGACGATGCCCGCGCCGCTCATCTGCGAAAGCGTTCATGAAACCTATGGCCATGGCCTGACCCTTGAACCCATCCCGATTGATTGCGGACGGTTGCCCCGCAAGCGCCAGATTAAGCTGACGCGCGAAGGAACGATTACGGGAATCCTGACGCGCCTGCGCCTGCGAACGAACACGGTGCGTCGTACCGAACTGTCCGCGTAGCTCATTGAACGCCTGTTCACGACCCGCCTTGCTGTTGACCCGCGCATACGTGCGTCCAATGGTCTCCTGCAAGGATTCAGCGGCCTCACGCGCGGCTTTGCGCTGAAGCGGAGTGGTCTTGGAATCCATGCCTATCTTCTGCAAGCGTTCCACCTCACGGCGGGCCCGACGGCGCACGTTATAGTCGGAATCCGCGTTGGTCTTCTGTCGTACGACACCGCTGACAGCCTTCCCCAAGGCCGCTCCCTGTGCGACCTCCCTACTGGAAGCGCCTGCGCTTCTACGTGCGGCCTGCGCGGTTTCCTTGGCTTTGCGGGCGGCTCGCTTAACCCTGCGCTCGCGTGCGCGACGTGCCTTCTCTTCCGGGCTGAGGCGTTTCGTCATGATAATATGCTCCTTGATATGAGTAAGGGCGGATACCGTCTAGGATACCCGCCCTGTTGGATTAATCTATGCCGGTCAGTCATTGTCGAGGAAATCGACGGACATGTAACTACGGTTGTTCTTGCTCTTCTTCATGGTAAGAACGATAGGTTGCGCGGTCAGCTCCTCACGCATGCCGTCCGCATCAATCTTACGACAGATGTCGGTCAGCGCAAGTCCAGCGAAGTAGAAGCTTTCCGGGTGTTCCTTGAAGGATACGACCGCATACTCTCCGTCACGTCCGTTGATGAAACCGAAATCATCGATATGAAGAACATCACCGACGAGTGTTTTGATGTCTCCCTTGTCGCGGTCATCCATGAAAGGGATGCCTTTGCCGGAGAACTGGTTGAAGTATGCGCGGATGGTGTTGGTGTTGTTGGTATTTTCGTTCATAATGCCCTCCTATAGGCTATGGATGTTTATTTGGTTGCGGGTGTCGCGTATCGGATGAAGTCTTCGAGACTCATGCTGTACTCGTTGACCTCGTATCCGGTTACGTGTGCGTCGATGAAGTAGCCGGGGTTGGAGCGGCTGAGAACGCTGTTAAGTCGTTTCTCGTTGTATGCTCCTGCCAGTTTGCCTTCGATATGTTCCCCGTCTCCGGTATCGGTGGACCGGGTGCCCTCGTAGAAAGTTGTCATCACTTCACGACGGATTCGGGTTTGTGCCATGTTGTTCACCTCCTTAGCAGTAGGTCTTGATTGCTGACAGTTCTTATAATAGCAGATTTTTGG
>ENA-ORPD01001456-ORPD01001456.1-human-gut-metagenome-genome-assembly--contig:-NODE-1456-length-17207-cov-7.811451_pt1 | contig 17207 bp, 10 predicted proteins | sample MGYA00242143_ERZ509076 | MGnify/ENA primary metagenome ERZ509076 (study PRJEB26280, sample SAMEA2338706) | human gut metagenome | biome: human gut; feature: human-associated habitat; material: faeces... | reverse complement strand
TTGTATGACACTTACGCATTTCTATCCACGCTCTCCTTGCGGAGAGCGACCGCCATTGGCAGATGGGGCACAGCCTGACGCGGCAATTTCTATCCACGCTCTCCTTGCGGAGAGCGACCTTTGCGGCATTGTACGACATACTTAAATTGTTCCCGATTTCTATCCACGCTCTCCTTGCGGAGAGCGACTTGATAGTATCCTTGCTGGTGTCAATGAGTTACTGATTTCTATCCACGCTCTCCTTGCGGAGAGCGACACCAGTATCAGCATTGCGAGTAACTTCTAGGACACATTTCTATCCACGCTCTCCTTGCGGAGAGCGACTGCCGGGTTGATTTTTTTTTGTATGATGTATCATTATTTCTATCCACGCTCTCCTTGCGGAGAGCGACAGCAAGCCAAGGCGTTTAAAGTCTCGGCGTTGCGTATTTCTATCCACGCTCTCCTTGCGGAGAGCGACAATCTTCGCGTTGTTGACGGTTCCAGGTCTTCGATTATTTCTATCCACGCTCTCCTTGCGGAGAGCGACGGTAGCACCCCCTTTACAATTTAATGATACATCAAAATTTCTATCCACGCTCTCCTTGCGGAGAGCGACTTTGTACAAATTATCATGTCAGGGTACGCCAGAATTTCTATCCACGCTCTCCTTGCGGAGAGCGACGGGGTTGACGGCTCCGGCAGCGTGGCAACATCGAAAATTTCTATCCACGCTCTCCTTGCGGAGAGCGACAAATATTCCACTTCCTAACGCACATGTGATTTCAATTTCTATCCACGCTCTCCTTGCGGAGAGCGACTAGTGACTTTTAATGTTATTGCTAGCCGCGTGTATATTTCTATCCACGCTCTCCTTGCGGAGAGCGACAGCAGCAAAACGCACGACAGACATAAGACCACTATTTCTATCCACGCTCTCCTTGCGGAGAGCGACCGGTATCAGCATTGCGAGTAACCTCTAACGTGCATTTCTATCCACGCTCTCCTTGCGGAGAGCGACCGTAACTTCATCAACAGTAATTGTAATTCTATACAATTTCTATCCACGCTCTCCTTGCGGAGAGCGACATGGTGAAACGATGCCAAGCATCGGACATATCAGTTATTTCTATCCACGCTCTCCTTGCGGAGAGCGACTAGACGTAAATAACCCAGTAGCGGCTTTAACATCCATTTCTATCCACGCTCTCCTTGCGGAGAGCGACTGTTACAGTCTTAGGCATTCAGCACAAGGTCGGTATTTCTATCCACGCTCTCCTTGCGGAGAGCGACATCAGCCAGTTACAATGCATACTTGGCGGAAAGTATTTCTATCCACGCTCTCCTTGCGGAGAGCGACTGCAATCTGAATGTCCTTTTGCCGAAGCTGTTCCAGATTTCTATCCACGCTCTCCTTGCGGAGAGCGACTTGTCAATCTTGGTAATATAGCCACCACGAGAACGCTATTTCTATCCACGCTCTCCTTGCGGAGAGCGACCGCCCGTCCGCGATATTATTCAATGGGAAGGTATATTTCTATCCACGCTCTCCTTGCGGAGAGCGACCACTCATTTTCTCATGCTATTATAATACTCGTATTATTTCTATCCACGCTCTCCTTGCGGAGAGCGACAATTTAAGTATGTTGTACAATGCCGTAAAGTCATATTTCTATCCACGCTCTCCTTGCGGAGAGCGACTGTTTGCGTTGCTGTGCAATCTCCTGCATCACGATTTCTATCCACGCTCTCCTTGCGGAGAGCGACCCGGGCAGAATCTGGTCAACAGCGTTCGCCGCATAATTTCTATCCACGCTCTCCTTGCGGAGAGCGACTATTCGTGGTATTGTCCTTAAGAGGTGATTATGTATTTCTATCCACGCTCTCCTTGCGGAGAGCGACATAGTGGATACCTTGATACTCGCCAACTTTGTGCTATTTCTATCCACGCTCTCCTTGCGGAGAGCGACCGCACCCAGTCACAGTCCTTGTCTGCATAATAGAATTTCTATCCACGCTCTCCTTGCGGAGAGCGACGGCGGGGGTGAATAGTATGCTTACACTAATTCAGATTTCTATCCACGCTCTCCTTGCGGAGAGCGACTGTTATCGCTAGCCGTGTTTACGAGGGTATAAGATTTCTATCCACGCTCTCCTTGCGGAGAGCGACTGTTAATCCTTACAAGCTTACAATGATTTTCGGTATTTCTATCCACGCTCTCCTTGCGGAGAGCGACTCGAATGCCTGTTGCGCCGCAACCATCTCACGGTTATTTCTATCCACGCTCTCCTTGCGGAGAGCGACTTACTATCTTGCTGATTACGGTAACAACGTTGCTATTTCTATCCACGCTCTCCTTGCGGAGAGCGACTACATCAGGAGCAACGTACCTAATTTTTCTAGCATTTCTATCCACGCTCTCCTTGCGGAGAGCGACGGAGCAGCAACTTTGGCAAAATATCAATACCTACATTTCTATCCACGCTCTCCTTGCGGAGAGCGACTACTACTAACAGTAGTACCATATGGACAATACAAAATTTCTATCCACGCTCTCCTTGCGGAGAGCGACATCAGCCAGTTACAATGCATACATGGCAGAAAACATTTCTATCCACGCTCTCCTTGCGGAGAGCGACTGTTTCGACAGAATTATGAATGTTTCGAATGGATTATTTCTATCCACGCTCTCCTTGCGGAGAGCGACGGTTGGTCGTTAAATATTAACGGCGCGATGAAAATTTCTATCCACGCTCTCCTTGCGGAGAGCGACGCAAGCCAAGGCGCTTAAAATCTCGGCGTTGTGTGATTTCTATCCACGCTCTCCTTGCGGAGAGCGACCGGAAACGGGCAAAACGCCATAAAAGGACATAAAGATTTCTATCCACGCTCTCCTTGCGGAGAGCGACCATAAGTAAGCCCGATAGATGTACCACAGTACCATTTCTATCCACGCTCTCCTTGCGGAGAGCGACTCGTTGACTGATGATGTGTCAGCAGGAGGGAAAATTATTTCTATCCACGCTCTCCTTGCGGAGAGCGACTCATTTTGACAATTTCAATTTGCACTGCGTTGAAATTTCTATCCACGCTCTCCTTGCGGAGAGCGACACTTGACCGAACGCCGCCATTGGCAAGTAGGGCAAATTTCTATCCACGCTCTCCTTGCGGAGAGCGACGCCAACAACCAGACGGAACAACAAGCACGACATGAATTTCTATCCACGCTCTCCTTGCGGAGAGCGACTGTTGCAAAGTCTCTTGCTCAAGGTAGGGATATTCTATTTCTATCCACGCTCTCCTTGCGGAGAGCGACCCACCCGTCCGTGACATAATTCAATGGGAGGGAATATTTCTATCCACGCTCTCCTTGCGGAGAGCGACGAACAGCTTCGGCAAAAGGACATTCAGATTGCAGAATTTCTATCCACGCTCTCCTTGCGGAGAGCGACCAGAACGGCCAGTAGAATCACGAAGCAACATTTTGAAATTTCTATCCACGCTCTCCTTGCGGAGAGCGACATAACCTTACTCAAGGTGTTTTCAATTTGTTCACATTTCTATCCACGCTCTCCTTGCGGAGAGCGACATGAGCTCCAGCAGTGGCGAAGCGGCCATAAAATCATTTCTATCCACGCTCTCCTTGCGGAGAGCGACCATAATCGCCGGAGCCAGAAACAACGCCATCCGCATTTCTATCCACGCTCTCCTTGCGGAGAGCGACTGTTGCTTCATTGTTTTTTTGCACTTTGCTACTCTATTTCTATCCACGCTCTCCTTGCGGAGAGCGACCGGTTGCCGCCCACGTTGGCAGGCGCAAGCTCAAATTTCTATCCACGCTCTCCTTGCGGAGAGCGACCAGTTCTGTTTCTATTCGCTTTTTTGCACATAAAAATTTCTATCCACGCTCTCCTTGCGGAGAGCGACATCACCGGATACTTCTTCAACGCAGTGCAGATTATTTCTATCCACGCTCTCCTTGCGGAGAGCGACCCGCTGTTGTCTCTCCGCTCCATGATAAGGATGTATTTCTATCCACGCTCTCCTTGCGGAGAGCGACCGGGAAAGGTCAAAGTAGTGGAGCCGGGATTAGCATTTCTATCCACGCTCTCCTTGCGGAGAGCGACTTAAAAACGCCTTGCGTCAAATTGTCGATAGACGTATTTCTATCCACGCTCTCCTTGCGGAGAGCGACTTGGGGGGGATATCTGATAGGTTAATGGGGTCAGTATTTCTATCCACGCTCTCCTTGCGGAGAGCGACCTCTTCAAAAATCATTTCTTCTTCTGTCATAACTTATTTCTATCCACGCTCTCCTTGCGGAGAGCGACAAATTCCGGCAGGGCCGAAACGGCCAAAACATCATTTCTATCCACGCTCTCCTTGCGGAGAGCGACACCAGAAAAATCTGAATCCTTGACCACATATTTAGATTTCTATCCACGCTCTCCTTGCGGAGAGCGACGGTAATATCATCAACAGTAATTGTAATTTTACGCATTTCTATCCACGCTCTCCTTGCGGAGAGCGACAGAGTTAAACTCTAGTTGAATTTCATCAATAAGGAATTTCTATCCACGCTCTCCTTGCGGAGAGCGACGCGGGGGAAAAAAATCAACCCGACAAATCAAACATTTCTATCCACGCTCTCCTTGCGGAGAGCGACTGGTAAAACGATGCCAAGCATTAGACATATCAATTATTTCTATCCACGCTCTCCTTGCGGAGAGCGACATTGTAATTTTACGCAAAAGAAACACCCCCTCACATTTCTATCCACGCTCTCCTTGCGGAGAGCGACTAGATGATTTAGAGCCGTCCAGCACTCGCAAATTGACATTTCTATCCACGCTCTCCTTGCGGAGAGCGACTTTCTCTCTTCTGTGTCGGATTCTCTTCCGGCGCTATTTCTATCCACGCTCTCCTTGCGGAGAGCGACCCTTCATCAACTGTAATAGTAATTTTGCGCAAAAGATTTCTATCCACGCTCTCCTTGCGGAGAGCGACCACCTCCTTATAATCTAATTATACATCACGCAAAAATTTCTATCCACGCTCTCCTTGCGGAGAGCGACGCCGAAACGGCCAAAACATCAACAGGAGACATCAATTTCTATCCACGCTCTCCTTGCGGAGAGCGACACATCATCAATCAACGTATCGGCATCAGGATCGACATTTCTATCCACGCTCTCCTTGCGGAGAGCGACTTTGCGCAAAAGAAACACCCCCCTCACATAACCCATTTCTATCCACGCTCTCCTTGCGGAGAGCGACAACGCGAAGCCAGCCGGGCAAGCTAAGGCGTTTATTTCTATCCACGCTCTCCTTGCGGAGAGCGACAGGGAGACAACCAGCATTAAGCCAATCTTCAGAGATTTCTATCCACGCTCTCCTTGCGGAGAGCGACCCAATCGGGACATTGCGAACGGTGAGCGTGAGAAATTTCTATCCACGCTCTCCTTGCGGAGAGCGACGCCGTTAATCTCCATCCCGAAGCCGGGAAAGGTCATTTCTATCCACGCTCTCCTTGCGGAGAGCGACCTTGGGTGCGTGGAAGTCGTGTGACGTATATCGAATTTCTATCCACGCTCTCCTTGCGGAGAGCGACAGTTCCGGAAACTCTTGTACCCAGGCGCTACCAGAAATTTCTATCCACGCTCTCCTTGCGGAGAGCGACAGGCCAATGGATGTACCACAGTACCAAATTTTGGAAATTTCTATCCACGCTCTCCTTGCGGAGAGCGACCTGCCGAAACAGCTTAACAGACCGCCGCCATTGACATTTCTATCCACGCTCTCCTTGCGGAGAGCGACGGCATAAAAGACGGACAAATGACGGGCAAATTGATATTTCTATCCACGCTCTCCTTGCGGAGAGCGACTTGGCGGGGGTGAATAGAATGCTAACTTTGATACATTTCTATCCACGCTCTCCTTGCGGAGAGCGACCGGGTTGATTTTTTTCCCCCGCTTGATGTACAATTATTTCTATCCACGCTCTCCTTGCGGAGAGCGACCTTGGGCGCGTGGAAGTCGCGTGTCGTATGTAGAATTTCTATCCACGCTCTCCTTGCGGAGAGCGACTCTAAAATCATATCTTCTTCAGGCATCACAGCTTATTTCTATCCACGCTCTCCTTGCGGAGAGCGACGAAAATTCGGCCTGTCGCTCCTGACATATCATCTATTTCTATCCACGCTCTCCTTGCGGAGAGCGACTTGCCGCTGTAGTTGTTATCATTATACCCACCAAATTTCTATCCACGCTCTCCTTGCGGAGAGCGACCACTTGCGCATCCCAGACAATTAAGAGTGACACATTTCTATCCACGCTCTCCTTGCGGAGAGCGACGATTTCCTTCTTCTTATAGTATACATCAGTAGGGTATTTCTATCCACGCTCTCCTTGCGGAGAGCGACGTAGTAGAAGAAGCGATCACCTTCTACCCACCAGTATTTCTATCCACGCTCTCCTTGCGGAGAGCGACGTTGTAAGTTCAGCAGGGACAACCGGAAAATCAAATTTCTATCCACGCTCTCCTTGCGGAGAGCGACTAGTAGAAGAAGCGATCACCTTCTACCCACCAGAAATTTCTATCCACGCTCTCCTTGCGGAGAGCGACAGCAACATTTTAAAAACCTCCCAATATAATATATATTTCTATCCACGCTCTCCTTGCGGAGAGCGACCGAATCAGCGCAAGATAGACCAAAAGAGAAGTAGCATTTCTATCCACGCTCTCCTTGCGGAGAGCGACAGCAAAAGTGCACAAAACAGTGGGGCACTTTTGCGCATATGAAACAAATTTTATGGGGATTGCATCTTCATGCTGACAGGCAAGGCTGTATTTTACCCTTTCTGCCCCTGTTTTTTCCATATTTTCTGGTGCGAAGAAACCGGGAATTTTATGATTGCCTTCCCCTCGCACTAAGCAAACAAGATTCCATCCTGATCAAAATCCGGGTGCAGACCCACATGCTCGACTTTGCTTTTGTAATGGTTTCCCAGTTGATAAAAGCGCAGGCTGTCCGATTCCGAATCGATCAGTTCGGTCAATTTTGCTTTGAACATCGTGTATTGCGCGGCATCCAGCAGGCACTCAAATACGGAGTTTTGCACCCGCTGGCCGTAGTCTACACAGACTTTTGCTACTTTGCGCAGCCTGCGACGACCGGCGGCTGTTTCGGTGTTGACATCATAGGTTACAAGCACCAACATAACGGCACCTCACTTCCAGAAAAACGGTGGGTACACTTCCAGGTCGCCGCGCAGAGCACGGGCCAGCAAAAGCGCCTGAACATAGGGCACCAGCCCCCAGGGCAGTTTTTCTTTCAAAAACGGATGGGTGATCTCTTCCTTCTTTTTGTTCTGCCATGCGGTCAGGAAAGCTTTGCGGCCATCATCCGTCAGCAGTACGGCACCATTTTCCTGTTTTTGCAGGTGTTTTGCCGTGATGATCTTTTGATTGATGCAGCTGATGACCAGCCGGTCTGCATAAACCACCCGCAGTTCTTCCATCAGGTCAAGTGCCAGACTTTTGCGGCCGGGGCGCGGGCGGTGCATAAAGCCAACATAAGGGTCCAGGCCCACAGCGGTCAAGGCGGATGCACACTCCCGCGCCAGCATGCTGTAGGCAAACGAAAGCAGCGCATTCACATTGTCCAGCGGTGGACGGCGGCTGCGGCCCTCAAACACAAAATCCTGCTTTTGCTGCAGAATCAGGTCATTCAGGCAGTCAAAGTAGCGCTGGGCTGCCTCGCCTTCCAGGCCGCGCAGCTGTTCCGGATCATCGCTGGTCTGTATCAGCGGCAGCGCGGCGGCCAGCTGGGTGGAGGTGCGTTTCAGTTTTTCGACCGGGACACGCTGGGGATGATCGCGGGTTGCGCGTTCCAGCACCCAGCGTGCGTTATACACTTTACCAAGGATAAAGCTCCGGGCATAGCGACAGCTCTGGGCCGGGTCATCCGACACGCGGTACTGCGCCTGACGCAGCAGCACATTGCCGCGTTCTTCCCCCACGGTACGGGCCTGAAATCTGCCATACGGGTCAAAAAAGCAAAGGTCAATGCCCCGCCGGGCACAAGCTCCCATCAAAGCGGGGCTGGCACCCGCGTAAGTAAAGCAGACGATGCCTTCCAGCGTATGCAGGGCATAGCGGTGGGTTTCCTGCTTATTGCGGGTAACAACAAGGTTTTCGCCATCCAATGTCAGGTAAGCGTCCTCATTGATGACAAACAGGGTGTTGAGCAGCTTTCTCATGGCGCGCCCTCCTCAATATGCTCCCGCAGATACGCCGCCGGGTCTGCCTGCTGATACAGCGCCGGCAGGCAAAGCTCTTTCAGTGAGCAGGCATTGCAATGCTTGCCGGGTTTGCTTTTTGGGGTATAGCCGCGCGCAAACAGGCGGTTCATCTCATCCGCCATGGTCTGCGCGGTGCTGCGCAGTTCCGGTGTCAGGGAAACATGTTCCCGCTGCCGGGTTTCTTCATAAAAGATTTCCCCTTCCGGCACTTCGCACACCAGCATTTCTTCCAGCGCCATGGCCTGTGCGCAGAGCTGCAAACGGTCGGCATCGTTTACCTTGCTGCGGCCATGCTTATATTCCACGGGCATGGGCTGCCACAGGCCGCGGCGGCCCTGCAATGACACGCCGTTTTGATCCTTGTGAAACTCTACCACATCGCAGTCGCCGGTCAGTTTTAAGCGGTGGCTGACGACCCTCATACCGCGGGCGATCAGCAAATCGCCGCGTTTTTCCGTCAGGGTAACATCATGGCAGCGGGTATGCTGCAGGCGGCCTTCGGCGGTGCGTTGGTTTTCGGACCATTGTTGTTCCAAGTACGCAAGTGCCCATTGGCGGCGGCAGAATGCAAAGTGCTGGATGCCAGACATTTGCAGATAGTCATCAGTATTCATCATACACTTCCGGTGTCAATCCGTTCAGGGTATCGCAAGTAATATTATAATCTTCCACCCGGTGTGCTTGTGCCACACTTTCTTTTAGCTCCACATGCAGACAGCGATGGACCTTTGCCGAGGAATACTGTCCGCTTTTGCAGTTATGACGCCACCAATACAGGCGAACCACCTCCATACTGCCATCCGGGCGGGCAGAGGAAATATCGTTTTCAAACAGTGTGCGCAGCGTTTCTTTGATGATTTCTGCATCTTCATCTGTAAAGCCGGTCTTTTCTGCCAGCTGGCAGTTAATGCTGCCAAAGGTTGTGTACACGCCAAAAGCCACACGGTGCTTCATACCCATGGTATCGCTTGACTTCTTTTCGCCAGTCGTACCGTTCACGCTCTTTGTGATCTGGATATCATCGACATCAATCGGGTCCACGCTGAAAGCCGGATGAATAGATACCGGGCCTCGCACGCCAACGGAAACACCATCGCCCTTGGATTCTTTCCCCTTAAAGGCAAACACCTGGCCAAAGCTGCGCACATCCAGCCAGGTTTCACAGGCAGCCTTTGCATAAGCATCTTTATCTTTTTCAGCTTTTTTCACTGCTGGGCAGCCGTCTGCACGGTCTTTCAGGCTTTTGAAGCCATCATTGCAGCGGTCGTCTGACTGGACAAACACATTCTGGCCAAGGTCCATCATGCGGTTGCGGATCTTGCGTTTCAGGCACACATCCGAAATTTCACCCAGTCCCTCATACGTTTCGCGCGGGCGGTTTCCGTTCAGCGGGTCACCGTTCGGGTTCGCATGGTTTACAGCAATCACAAGTGCAAAGTCGATTTTATTCTGCAGCACAGCCATCTTTTATTCCTCCTGCTTTTTTGCTTTCGCTTTATATTCTGCATTTTCGGCCTTAAAGTCCATCATCTGGTCGGCATAGCCAACCAAATACAGCTCACCAAGTCTTTTGTTCGTAAAGTTTTCTGTGCCAATCTTATGTAATAATTCTTGCATCATCGCATACCTTTGGCTATCCATTCCGTTACGGTTTTTCATTCTGTTCAGGTACGGATTTAATTTTTTATCCAAAAGAAGTGTTGTTGCTGCCGGGTGCAGAGCAAACGCGGTTCTTAAACGCTCTGCATTTGTCAAACGTTTTTCGTTCTCATTTCCTAGCTGGATCAACGCCCGTCTTTCAATCTGTTCTGCACAGGCTAAAATTCTCCCAAACAAATAGTTTCGGTCTTTAATGGTTTCATCAACATTCATCGGATAATCCACCTTCTTATTTCTATGATAGTACCCACGCACAAGGGCGCAGGCAATGTTTTGTGTTTTTTGTTGTTCCCAATAATCCAGGCCAATGCTGTTTGTTGCCCGATCTACCGCGCTGATCATCAAATCCCGCGGGAAACGCTCCCCATTGGTAATACAGGGAATCAGTCGTTCGATTGTCGCTTGTTTCAGCTTTGCATCCACTTTTTCGCCATAGGCTGCTTTTGCAATGTCCGCCGGGGCAGGCGCACCAACAAAGACAACTTTCTTGATCTTGGGCTTTTTGCCCAGTTCCGTCGGCTCCTCTACACTGCGGTATTCCAGCTGCCATTGGAACGTATCGTGCCAATCCTTTATATTGGCAAGCAACTTAGAGCCCTGCAGTTCCTGATAGTACCGGATGGACAACCGGCCAGGTGTAGCAGAATCCAAAATCATGACCGCCGTTTGGGAATTGTCCTTCAACTGGTGCTGATACCCCAGAATGGCCCGGTTAAACTGCCGTGCAATTTCTTCTTGGGTATCCGCAGGCAACCTTTCTGTATCTTCCTCAAAATCGTCCCAATCATCGCCTGCCAGTGGATTATATTCCTGGGCAATATCGAGAGTATCCCCCAGCACATTGGGTACTGCTTCGTTCTGTGTTCCCCAAACAAGTACAGTCTGGTCCCCTGTATTTACCCCTTGCTTGCTGACCAACCATCGCAAGGCGCTGTGTGCCTTTTGGGTTGTTTCATAACCAATCGAAAGTGCCTGCGCTGCATCCGCAAAGCGCCCGCGGTAAGTATAATTCGTATTGTCATTGCTGGATATCAGCTTTGCACGGTCACCTGGGTTGCGGATCTTATACGGGCTTAATGTAGAAACCGGCATTTTGATTCCCTGAACTGTGCAATAGTCAATATCTTTTAACTGTGTTTCATAAAAGCGGATAAAGCTTTCTCGGACTGTTGTATCACGCGACAAATCAACATTGTCAACGCGGAACCGGACAAAAGATTCCGTCTGGTCACTACCGGTCAGCGTATCCAAAATAGGGGGCTTGTCTTCTTTGTTTCCCTGCCATTTTGTTGGCAGAGTTCCATTTTCATCTATAAACAAAATATTTACCTTGACCAGGTCTGCGATCAGGCATTCTTTTTCCAGGTAGTGCAGGACTGTACACACAGCCGGGTGGGCATAAGGAGATGTACACCACGCTTGTAACTGCTTGTGGTAAAGCGGCCATCCGGATTCTTTACTACCACCAAAAGTGGGATAATCTGCCGCAATATATTGCAGTTTATCCACTAGCGGGTGCGGCACCATGCCGGATGTCCGCGCCGAAGATTCCTCTGTGCAAGGAATGATCGTTGTCCTTTGATCTTGTGCCAGCAAGCCTGCATACTGAAAGTTTCCGTCCTTGTCCAGCTCCACTTCAATGTTGACCTGCTGCGTCGTGTGAGCCACCGGCAGTAGTGGAACTTTCCCAGGCTGCTGCTTTCCAATTTCTGACACGCTATTCTGGTAGGTTTTATAGCAATAGCTAAGCCAGCTCATTCCTGTATCACCTTCCTGTACAAATCATCGCAGTCGCTGACTGTTTCACCCAGCGTAAAGGTCTTCATCTTTTGCGGGTGGATATCGCGCACAATTTCGCATTCTTCCGGGCGGCAAAAACAGATTTTTCCGTTCTGCATTACCGGGTGCCAAAAGCGTTCCTGCATCACGCCTTTCCCGTTTTCGTCCGCATAGGTAATGCCGTGCTCCATTAGGCCTAGGTCCAGGGATGAAACATCATCATAATGCCCTTTTCCCAGGCCAAAAATGCAGGGTTCAATATACCCCTGGCATTCGCGTGTTCCCAAAAAGATATCTCTTCTGCCGCCGCGTTCCAACATACGCTTTGCAATAGCGTAATGTTTGTTTTCATTGCGGTCTTTTTCCAGGTCTGGGCGATGTTCGTTCCATTCAAAATGTGCCCGCACCTGGTAGCAAACATCGGAAAGATACGTATAGATGGAAAGATCGTTTTTTCCATTGTTATACATAATGGGACGGATGCCTTTGGATTGTCTTTCAATCGGGTTCATCACGCGCAGTTCATCAATTACCCAGGTGAACGTTGGTTTCCAATAGCAGCTTTCATAAATGCCCTTCAATGCCTGGTAGGTGGGCACCGGGTAGCTGAATTTTTCGCCGCCTACGCGGGTAATTGGGTCGCTGAACAGTGCATAACGCCCATATACCTGCATGGATATTGAATTTTCGTATTGCAAAGTCTAACCCTCCTTGTTAAGCAAATTGTATCGGCATAAATCCGGGGCTTGTCTGAATTCCCTTTTCGTCATCGTAATATTCCTTGTTAAGAATTGTCACTGCCCCTTCTTTTACTGTGTACAGTGCGCCTTGATCTGCCAGGCGCATTTTTTCATTTGTTGTAATACCAACGGTAAAGCGTTGTGCGTCCCGCAGCATTTTGGGGGTAAGCGGTTTACTGGACGAAAGTCTTGTTGCCATATCCGCGCCATCTTCCCCATAGGGAACCACCACCGGCGTTGTAATGTCCTCCAAAGCATGGAAATTCCTTTCTGCCGTGGCAAACGCCTGCCGGAGCAAGTAATTGGGGAACTTTTGTTTTCCTGTTGTCTCTTTCCAGGCTAGCACACTTTCCTGATTATCTGACAAAAGGTCAAACAAATTCACTGTTTTTGGGGGAATGTACCCCTTTAATTCAACCGGATCGCCCATCCGTTCCTGTTGTTGGGACTCTGCATAATAAAGCTGGTAGTACCTCAAAATACTTTCCGGCTCTAACAGGTCCGCATCCCTTTGTAATTGCTGCAGCAGGTGCCGTGTGGCTTCCCTGCCGTTGCGCAGTTCCGGAAGTCGATCCAGATTTTCCAGATTGTAGGTTTTAACAAGATACACCGTGCGGCATTTCCTTTCCGCATTGCGGTTGCATCGGCCGGAAGCCTGGGCCACACTGGGCAGCGCAGCCATACTTCGAATGACGCAATCAAAGCTTACATCCACGCCTGCTTCTATCAGCTGGCTGCTTACACAGATCAAACGTTCCTGACCGTGTAAGGTGTTTAATTTTTGCTTAACTTCTGCGATAACATCTGCACGGTGCTTTGCACACAGGTGCGTGGTCAGGCAGTAAAGTTGTGTATGTTCCGGCTGGCATTGTTTCAAAGCCTCAAACACCTTTTCGACCGCCGAACGGGTATTCAAGATGATCAAAATGCTGCCATTCTCGTCTTGCTTGCTCCGTACAAATTCTGCGAGTTCTCCTGCCTGAAATCCATTTCCTGTTTCGGGCACTTCAATCTTTGTCCTTCGGAACTGCGCAAAGCGCAGCTGGTAATCCGGGACCAGGTCCACCGGCGATGCAAACCGCAAAGGGTTTGCTACTTCGTTTAGCGCTGGCTGTGTTGCCGTACACAAAACAACAACGCACCCCAAATAGTACGCCAAGAAATTTGCCGCCTGGTTGAACAAGTATGTATGGCAAATGGGCAGGGACTGTATTTCGTCAAACACCAAGATAGAATTTGCCAGTGCTGCCATGCGGCGCACATTCTGCCGCCTGCTGCAAAACAGGGTTTGCAGCATCTGTACCATAGTTGTACATATCACCGGCGCTTCCTGCCAGCGTTCCAGCTGGCGGAGAACTTCGGGGTTCTCTGTATCCAGCACCGCATCCGTATGGTGCTCCAATAGATATTCACTGCCGCCTAATGCCTTTTTGAACTCCTGTACATTCTGTCCGATAATCGACCGGAACGGTGCAACATAGAAAATATGCCGGGCCGAAAGTTTTTTGGCCGCATGCACACAATATCGCAGCCCGGAAAATGTTTTTCCTCCGCCTGTTGGCACATACAAGCGGTAAATACCCCGCTTTGCACATTCGCCTGCTGTCTTGCACTGCTCCGAAATTTCTGCACGCAAGGTATCTATTTTATGTCGGGGCTGCAAATTGTTCAGGAATGTTTCAACATTGCTTTCTATCAGATCCCATGGCGGAAGCTGCTCTGGGGGAAGGCATCCTTCTTGATTATAATAGTTGCCTGAATCCAACCAGTCTGCATCGATCAGGGCTGCAAACAAAAATCTGTGTGCCAACCCCAACATGACCTGATAGATACAAAGCCGCGGCTTCTTTCCTTCCTGCGTTCGGATTTTCCGCACAAGACATTCTACCTCCTGCGCAGCTTTGGCAAACATTTGCCGTATCTCTGTTTCACTTATGCAATCCGCAAAAAAGGCCCGGCAGCTTTCTTCATATAGCTCTTGAGCCTGCTCTGAATACATATGTTTTATCCAGGGTTCTACTCCACCCAGGTCGAAAAGATCCATACGTTCAGAGTGATGGGATCCGATTGCCAATGCTGCCATTTGCGCAGTCAAGCGAGAAGGTGGTGAAGCTGTTTCTCCGCCATAATTTTCCCATAGCCACCGCATTCCGGCGCTGGAATGATTGATTCTTTCGTTTGTCTGACCTCTTAGATGTTTTTGCACGTTGCTATGAGATTTCCCAGCGTCATGGAGCCAGCCCGTAAGACGGCCCAAGTTTTCAAGTCCCAGCGGCTGGCACGCCCGTGCGCAGTACTCGGCCACGTTTTCACTGTGTTGTTTTAGGGATTGTATTTTCCAGACGCCATTGATTTGTTTGGTATGACCGAGTAGCATGGTAATCATCTCCTTATATTTTTATTTTGGATTATATAAAAGTTTCATTTGTAATCAATATAACATCATAAATAGGACTCTGTCAATCCTCTTTACTAAAAAATTTGCTTTTCATGATAAAATCATGTACACTACTTTATGTCAGAAAGCGACCTTAAGGCTTTCTGTGGATAGAAATGGATTTTATAATAGTTCCACATTTCTTCTTATTCCTAGCCGTCACAGCCCGACTGTGGCGGCTTCTTTGTTTCTTTTATTATAGCAGATCACTCATCGCATGATTCGAACTTTCACTCCAGTTCTGCAATCTTTGTCATACTATCCAAATTTATCCATGTAGAATTGTTAGCTATTCCCATTAGCAGATATTTTTGATAAAATAAGATATTATAGGGTTTATGAATTCACTTTCTTATATTACTTCTTCATCTTACCGAAAAATCATTTACGCAAGGAGTGAAAAGCCATGAAAAGGAAGTTATTCTCATTTTCAGCCAGTGTTATCACCGCAATAATGCTTACCGCTTGTGCTGCAGCGCCAGAAAATAAACCTGCTTCCTCCGCTGCTCTTTCCCCGACCAGTGAAGCTGTTGCCACAGCTATACCATCCACTAGCAATGCCAACTGGAAGTTACCGCCGCAATATGATTTTGACGAGATGATTCCTCTCTTCTCCCGCGAAACCCACACTGCCGGTTACGCCGCTGCCCGAAATCTGTACGCTGTGCGCAAGGGCGAACGCTGGAGCCTGTTTAATGCTGCCAACTGTAATGCTTTTCTGGAAGATTTGTCAGAAAGCATCCCGTACCTGTATGGTGAGCAGGAGCTCTCCATTGGGGTAGATGATACATACGATTACCAGAAGCTGAATGCCCTGGAAGAACAGATTAACCAGGAGCTGGTTGCCCAACAAATGCCTTTTATAACCATGCTGGGCGGGCACGGCGGGTATGGCATCCAGTGGATTTTAGGTGACAGCCAGATTTACCGTTCTGCTATTGGTGTCTATACATTTAGTGGCACGCCCATCGAACAGGTGTATGCTCCTGATTTGGTTGGCATCCAGCAAGGCATTTGGGATGATGAATATGCCGGTTATCTTGTTGACAATTCTGCACCTTTTGCCGTTGCGGATAAAAACGGTACAATTTTAACCGATTTCGACTACCAGGATGCCTGTATGGCCGGTGAATCTTTAATCGCGGTAAAGGATGCAGCCGGTAACTGGGGATATTGCGACCAAAGCGGTGCTTTAGTAATCCCCTGCATTTATCAGCCGCAGATGAGTTTGTCCATCATGAACGAAACTGTTGAATATCCTTACGCAGACTTATCTGGCATGGTAGTTGTGAAAAATCAATCCGGACAAAAGCTAGTTCTGGATGTTTACGGCAATGAGATAATTCCCGCTGGGCAATATGAAGATTTAGCCCCCGCGCGCGATGGCTGCGTATGGGCAAAACAGAATGGCCTTTGGGGCTTGCTGCAAGTACAGGATTATACCGAAAACAATGCCGACATTATTCTGCCGGATGGATGCGTTGCACCAGATGTAACGCTTAGCCGAATTGATAGCCTTTGTACCTACACCACTGCTGATCATGGGCTGGTTATGCGTAAAGGTCCCGGTACAAATTATGAAAAAATGGATAATATCCCCTACGGTATCATCATATGGGAATGCGGCTATAGCAGCAATGTGCCTGACTGGGTTGTTGTATATTACAATGGGATTTATGGTTGGGTCAGTGATGAATACTTGGCTACCACTATTTATTCCACCAGTAAATAATAAATAAAAAAGCAGGTGTTCATGTAGAAACGATATCGTCTTCCACGTGAATACCTGCTTTTTATAGCTTCTTTTATTATATCTGTTCTGTGCCGCTATTTGTCTCTGTATGAAATAAATAGCCGCTATATGCATTTGAATGAAGTGTTCTGTTTGTTTGCTTTTTTACCTAAAAGAATCGCGTAGGAGGCTCTCTTAACTAAAGAGCCGACCTCTCACACCACCGTACGTACCGACCGGTACACGGCGATTCAACCGCATAAGTGCAAGGACTTGTAATAGCGCCTGAGGATACTAAAATATCCTGCTTCTGCGAGTCTTTCGTTTGCAATGGAACCTTTTAATACAGGACTACCGGCGATACGCCAATAACCCAGTCTGGAATTGCCCCACTGGTACTATTCCAAAATTCTTTGTTTGAGTTTCATTACTCATCGATATAATCTTTATCGAACCACTCGCCTAGCGAGTGGTTTTAGACATACAAAAAAGCACCTTAGCTTACGCTAAAGTGCTCTTCCTGGTGACCCGTGCGGGAATCGAACCCACGTTAACGGCGTGAGAGGCCGCTGTCTT
>ENA-ORPD01001445-ORPD01001445.1-human-gut-metagenome-genome-assembly--contig:-NODE-1445-length-17305-cov-5.284116_pt1 | contig 17305 bp, 12 predicted proteins | sample MGYA00242143_ERZ509076 | MGnify/ENA primary metagenome ERZ509076 (study PRJEB26280, sample SAMEA2338706) | human gut metagenome | biome: human gut; feature: human-associated habitat; material: faeces... | reverse complement strand
TTGGCGGGTATATCTTCCGGTGCCGCCGTCTATGCGGCGCGTTTGCTGGCAAAACGTCCTGAATTTGCAAACAAAATGGTGGTTGCTTTGTTACCCGATACGGGAGAAAGGTATCTTTCTACGGAGCTGTTTGCGTTCGATACGTATCCTTTGGAATAAGTGCAGGGGATAAACGTTTATTCCCAAGGCAGGTACTATAAAAATAAAATCATAAGTATGAAGAAGCTGATTTTTCTCGTAGTGTGTTTGGTGTCAGGCGGTATGCCTGTGTTCTCGCAAACCTATCAGGAGCTTTGCGACCGCGCTGTCACTTATACCGAACAGGACAGTCTGCCGCAGGCGGAGGACTATATCCGCCGGGCCTTGAAGCTGGAGCCGGCAAATCCCCATAATGCCCTTCTGTTCTCCAATCTCGGAACGATACAGCGCCGGCAAAGACAATATGAACAGGCTTTGGAATCTTATAACTTTGCCCTGAACATCGCACCGCGGGCGGTTCCCATCTTGCTGAACCGGGCGGCTATCTATATGGAACTGGGACGGAATAATTTGGCACAGGCCGATTATTCTTTAGTGTTGGATCTGGAGAAAAACAATGAGGAGGCTTTGCTGATGCGTGCCTATATCTATATGCAGCAACGCGAATATAAAATGGCAAAGGCAGATTATGAGCGTCTGTTGAAAGTGAACCCCGCCAGCTATAACGGGCGCCTCGGCTTGGCAACCTTAGAGCAGAAAGAGGGAAAGCATGAAGATGCCCTGCGCATATTGAACAATATGTTTGCCGCCAAAGGGAAAGACGCGCAGTTGTCACCTTCCCAATATGCCATGCTCTATGTGGCTCGCGCCGGAGTGGAGAAGGACCTGAAACACATGGATATGGCATTGGTCGACTTGGAAGAGGCAATAAGGCTGGACAGTTCGCAGCCGGATATATATCTGATGCGTGGCGAGATCTACCTTGCCCAAAAGAAAAAAGACCTTGCCAAACGTGATTTCGAGAAAGCCATATCATTAGGAGTACCCCAGTCCGACCTACGCGACCTACTAAAACAAACAAGGAAATAGTGGTTAGCGATTAGTGATTAAGGTATGATGCTATAAACTGCTAACCGCTAACCCTTAATCGTTAATCGCTAATCATAAAACGCTGATCACTGATCACTAATCGCTAAATTTGCGTATCAGACTAACGAATTCTTTTCCGTATTTTTTCTTCTTGTATTCTCCGATGCCGCTGATGTTTCCAAACTCTTCGATTGTGGTGGGGCGTGAAGTGCTGAGTAAATGGAGCACTTTGTCGGACAGGACGATATATGCCGGCAGGGCTTCTTCGTCGGCGAGCCGTTTTCTTAGTTCCCGCAAGGCTTCAAAGAGATCTTCGTTTTCGGTGTTGGGAAGTCCCAGCGGCAGTTCCTTGGAAAGAACGGGGAGCTTGCGTTTTCTGCCCCGCTTGGTCTCGTTGGCTTCTTCCCGGCGTATTACTACCAGTCGGGCAGTGGCCCTGCCGAAGAGGACATCGCTTCCGGCGGGGGTTATCTTCAGGTGATTGTTCTCATTGTAGGCTATCTCAAAGTAGCCGAGTTGCAACATCTGTAACAAATAATCGTGCCAATCGCGGGCGGGCACTTCCCGTCCGGCAGCAAATGTTTTCAGTTGTTCATACCCCTTGTCCACTACTTCGGGAGTCATATTTCCTCTTAGGATATCAACCAATACACCTGTGCTGATTTGCTGTTCCGTACGGACAATGGCGCTCAATGCTTTCTGTACGATGATAGTCCCGTCAAAGCGTTCCGGAGGGTTCTTGCAAACGTCACAGTTGCCACAGTCATGGGTAGCCGTTTCTCCGAAATAACTCAACAAAATGCGACGGCGACAGATGTCCGATTCGGCATATTGCTGCATCCGTTGCAGCTTCTCTATATTGATGCTTTGCTGTCCGCTGTCGGTAGCGAATTTAGTAAGCAGAATCAAGTCGGACAGCGAATAGAACAATAACGTGTCACTGGGCATCCCGTCCCTTCCGGCACGCCCTATCTCCTGATAAAAACTCTCAATGCTTTTGGGTAAATTATAGTGAATAACCCAGCGTACGTTACTCTTGTCTATGCCCATGCCGAAGGCAATGGTGGCGCATACCACCTGCACGCGGTCATTGATGAAATCATCCTGCGCTTCGTCCCTGCGGGTGGGAGAGAGTCCGGCATGGTAGACGGCAGCGCGTATGCCTTGCTTTTGGAGCATTTGTGCAACGGATTCCGTCTTGCTGCGGCTCATACAGTATATGATGCCGCTTTCTCCGGGATGACGGGCTATGAAGTCTATAATTGCCTTTGACTTTTCCTTCTGCTGGTAACCCCGTTTTACGGTGAGGCTCAGGTTGGGACGGTCGAAGGAAGAGATGAATATCCGGGGATGGTTCAAGTGAAGCTGTTTGATGATGTCTTCGCGTGTAATCTTGTCGGCGGTGGCGGTCAGGGCTATGATAGGGACCTGCGGAAACTGTTGGTGCAGAATTCCCATTTGTGCATATTCCGGACGGAAGTCATGTCCCCATTGCGAGATGCAGTGCGCTTCGTCGATGGCAAAAAGCGAGATATGCATATCCCGCAAAAGATAGTTGGCTTCAGCCAATAGCTTTTCAGGAGAGATGTAGAGCAGTTTCAGTTTCCCTTCCATACATGCCCGGCGCAGGGCGGCATTTTCCGTTTCATCGTTGCTGCTGTTCAGCGCACCGGCGCTGATGCCGTTGGCGCAGAGTGCTTCCACCTGGTCTTTCATCAGCGAGATGAGTGGTGAAACCACTACCGCAGTACCTTCACGCAGCAGGGCGGGAAGCTGGTAGCAAATGGATTTCCCACCGCCGGTAGGCATTAATACAAGTGCGTCGTTTCCGCCCAGAATATGGCGGATGATTTCTTCTTGCAAAGGGCGGAAACTATCGTAACCGAAATATGTTTTAAGCGTTTGTTGCATAAATAGGTGGCGGTATATTTTGAGGGGACAAAGTTACATTAATTATTGTATAAAACCTCAAAGGAAGTGTAGTTCAATTTAATAACCTAAATTTAATGCCCAAAGTTAAATAATCTTATTATTAAGCGTACTTCGCTTCTTTTCAACCTTTTTCGCTGTTTATATATTAAAAATATCTGTTGGAAAAGTTGCGTATAAAAAAAAAATGTTAGACTTTTGTGTTGTCTAAAGGAAACTCCTTTGGATTTCCTAATTTAACAACCCCTAACCAGTTAATTCAATGAGTGATTTAGAAGAAAAAGCACAGGAGGAAGCTGCAAAGAAGCATCCCTACAACCTGCGTGAAAAGAAAGAAAAGAAGGCTGCCTACCGTTCCTTGATTCGTCCGGAACTGGCAGATGAACTGTATGACAGGATATTAAATATCATCGTTGTACAGAAGAAGTACAGAGATCCTAATTATTCTGCTAAAGATTTGGCAAAAGAGTTACAGACTAATACCCGCTATTTATCGGCAGTCGTAAACTCTCGTTTTGGAATGAATTACTCTTGTTTATTGAATGAGTACAGAGTGAAAGATGCTTTGCATTTATTGACAGATAAGAGGTATGCTGACAAAAATGTAGAAGAAATCAGCACGATGGTTGGTTTCGCTAATCGTCAGTCTTTTTATGCTGCATTCTACAAAAATGTAGGAGAAACTCCTAATGGTTATCGTAAGAAACGTGCAGTAAAAAGCAAATAATTCAGTGAAGCTGAATTTATGAAAGGAAATATTCTGGGACGGTTGCTTCGGAATACTTCCTTTTGTCATTTTAATACTAACTATATCCTCCCGACACACATGAAAAAACAACTGATGTCCGTAGCAGTCGCTGCATCTTTGCTGACGGCTTGTGGCGGAGCGCAAAAAACGACTGCCGAGGCAGAAAAATTTGATTATACAGTGGAACAATTTGCAGACTTACAGATTTTACGCTATCGCGTACCGGAATTTGAGAACTTGTCTCTCAAACAGAAAGAATTAGTTTATTATCTCACAGAGGCCGCTTTGCAGGGACGTGACATCTTGTTCGACCAGAATGGAAAATACAACCTCAGAATACGCCGGATGCTGGAAGCCGTCTATACGGGGTATGCCGGTGACAAAACTACGGCGGACTTCAAGGCTATGGAAGTGTATCTGAAGCGGGTGTGGTTCTCCAATGGTATTCACCACCATTACGGCTGCGAAAAGTTTGTTCCGGGCTTCACTCCCGAGTTCTTCAGGAAAGCCCTTTTGAGCGTGGATGCCTCCAAACTTCCGCTTGCAGAGGGGCAAACGGTGGAACAGCTTTATGAGGAGGTTGCTCCTGTCATCTTCGATCCGAAGGTAATGCCGAAGCGCGTGAACCAGGCTGCGGGTGAGGACTTGGTGCTGACTTCTGCGTGCAACTATTATGACGGGGTGACACAGCAGGAAGCCGAGGACTTCTACGGTGCGATGAAAGATCCCAAAGATGAAACGCCGGTTTCCTACGGTCTGAACAGCCGTCTGGTAAAAGAAGACGGCAAGATACGGGAGAAGGTGTGGAAAGTAGGAGGATTGTACGGACAGGCCCTTGAGAAGATTGTATATTGGCTGAAGAAGGCGGAAGGTGTAGCCGAGAATCCCGAACAGAAAGCGGTGATTGCCAAACTAGTGGAGTTCTATGAAACGGGAGATTTGAAAACATTTGATGATTATGCCGTTCTCTGGGTGAAGGATCTGGATTCCCGCATTGACTTTGTGAACGGATTCACCGAAAGCTATGGCGATCCTTTGGGAATGAAAGCAAGCTGGGAGTCTTTGGTGAATTTCAAAGATTTGGAAGCTACCCGCCGTACGGAGATCATCAGCAGCAATGCGCAGTGGTTTGAGGATCACTCTCCGGTGGAGAAGCAGTTCAAGAAAGAAGAAGTGAAAGGTGTTTCGGCTAAGGTGATTACCGCTGCTATTCTGGCAGGCGACCTTTATCCGTCAACTGCTATCGGCATCAACCTGCCCAATGCAAACTGGATCCGCAGCCATCATGGCTCCAAGTCCGTTACGATTGGCAATATTACGGATGCTTATAACAAAGCTGCTCATGGCAACGGTTTCAACGAGGAGTTTGTATATAGCGATGCCGAACTGAAGCTGATAGACCAATATGCCGACATCACTGACAATCTGCACACCGACTTGCATGAGTGTCTGGGACATGGCTCCGGTAAGTTGCTTCTGGGCGTAGACCCCGATGCACTGAAAGCCTATGGTTCTACTATCGAAGAAGCGCGTGCCGACTTGTTCGGGCTTTACTATGTGGCCGATCCGAAGTTGGTGGAATTAGGGCTGACTCCCAGTGCGGATGCCTATAAGGCGCAGTTCTATACCTATCTGATGAACGGCCTGATGACGCAGCTCGTACGCATCGAACCGGGAAATAACGTGGAAGAGGCCCATATGCGCAACCGCCAGCTCATAGCCCGTTGGGTGTATGAGAAAGGTGCTGCCGATAAAGTGGTGGAACTGGTGAAGAAAGACGGTAAAACTTATGTCGTAATCAACGACTACGCAAAAGTGCGTGAATTGTTCGGTGAGTTGCTTGCCGAAATACAACGCATCAAGTCCACCGGTGACTACGATGCCGCCCGCAAACTGGTAGAGGCCTATGCCGTAAAGGTGGATCCCGAACTGCATGCGGAGGTTTTGGAGCGGTATAAGAAATTGAACCTGGCTCCGTACAAAGGTTTCGTCAATCCTAAGTATGAAGCGGTGACAGATGCCGACGGCAACATAACCGATATAACGGTGACCTACGATGAAGGTTATGCAGAACAGATGCTGCGTTACAGCAAGGACTACTCCGTTTTGCCTTCGGTAAATAATTAATTCATCATTTCTCTAATCCTCATTATTGATGGAACTAACAGAACAACTCAAAGAAATAAAGACACAGCTCCGCCTCTCCATGAACGGGGCTGTGTCCCAAAGTATGCGCGAGAAAGGTTTGGTTTACAAACTCAACTTTGGCGTGGAGCTGCCCCGTATCAAGAGCATTGCTGCCGCTTACGAGAAAGACCACGCTTTGGCGCAGGCACTTTGGAAAGAAGATATTCGCGAATGTAAAATATTGGCGGGACTGCTCCAGCCGGTTGACAGTTTCCTGCCCGAAATTGCGGATATATGGGTGGAGAACATCCGGAATATTGAGATTGCGGAGCTTACTTGTATGAATCTTTTCCAACATCTTCCGTATGCTCCTGCCAAGTCTTTCCATTGGGTTGCGGCTGAGGAAGAATATACGCAGGTCTGCGGCTTTCTCACCATTGCCCGCTTGCTGATGAAAAAAGGCGATATGAACGAACGCGTGGAAAATGAGTTCCTTGATCAGGCGGTAACCGCTTTCTTGTCCGGCTCCTATCATGTGCGCAATGCTGCACTGACCGCTATCCGCCGTTTCATGCAGCATAGTGAGGAAAATGCTTTTCAGGTTTGCCGGAGGGTGGAGGAGATGAAAGAATCTTCCTCGGAATCCGAGCAGCTTCTTTATAATCTGGTAAGGGAAGAGGTGACAGAGTGATAATTCGGTTTACTATTCTCATTATTAATTTTTCTTTTTTTGTTTGCTTTCCGCAAAAAAGGCTTAACTTTGTTGGCTGTAAAAAACTGCGCCGCCAAAATGGAAAGTCAGAATGTGAAAGATACGGTAAAGCAGATATTCACTGAATATCTCAACGCGAACGGGCATCGCAAGACTCCCGAACGCTATGCCATACTCGATACTATCTATTCCATTGATGGTCATTTTGACATCGATACGCTTTATTCGCTGATGGCTGACCAGGAGAATTTCCGTGTGAGCCGCGCGACTCTTTACAATACTATTATCCTTCTCATCAATGCACGACTGGTAATCAAACATCAGTTCGGAAATTCCTCCCAATACGAAAAGAGCTATAACCGTGATACGCATCACCATCAAATCTGTACGCAGTGTGGCAAGGTGACTGAATTTCAGAACGAAGAGTTACAGCAGGCGATTGGGAATACTAAGTTGAGTCGGTTCAGTCTGTCACATTATTCGCTTTATCTGTATGGATTGTGCAGTAAGTGCGACCGCGCTAACAAACGTAAGAAGAAAAATAATAACCATAAGAAAGAAAAATGAAAGTAGATGTTCTATTAGGATTACAATGGGGCGACGAAGGCAAAGGCAAAGTCGTTGACGTATTAACTCCGAGATACGATGTTGTGGCTCGCTTCCAAGGCGGACCGAATGCCGGACATACACTCGAGTTCGAAGGGCAGAAGTATGTGCTCCGTTCTATTCCCTCGGGAATTTTCCAAGGTGACAAGGTGAATATCATTGGTAATGGCGTGGTGCTTGATCCGGCTCTCTTCAAGGCAGAGGCTGAAGCATTGGAAGCATCCGGTCATAACCTGAAAGCGCGCTTGCATATTTCTAAGAAAGCGCATCTCATCTTGCCGACCCACCGCATATTGGACGCCGCTTACGAAGCTGCGAAAGGTGATGCTAAAGTAGGCACGACGGGTAAAGGTATCGGTCCGACTTATACCGATAAGATTAGTCGTAACGGTCTGCGTGTAGGTGATATCCTGCATAACTTCGAACAGAAATATGCTGAAGCCAAAGCTCGTCATGAGCAAATTCTGAAAGGTTTGAATTATGAGTATGACCTGACAGAGATTGAAAAGGCCTGGATGGAGGGTGTTGAGTACCTGAAGCAATTCCCGTTGGTAGACAGCGAGCATGAGATTAATAACCTGCTGAACGATAATAAGTCAGTACTTTGTGAAGGTGCTCAGGGCACGATGTTGGATATCGACTTTGGTTCATATCCGTTTGTTACTTCTTCCAATACTATTTGTGCAGGTGCATGTACTGGTTTGGGTGTGGCTCCTAATAAGATTGGTGAAGTCTATGGTATCTTCAAAGCATACTGTACACGTGTAGGTGCAGGTCCGTTCCCTACGGAGCTGTTTGATAAGACAGGTGACCAGATTTGTACACTGGGACATGAGTTTGGTTCGGTAACAGGTCGTAAACGTCGTTGCGGTTGGATTGACTTGGTGGCGTTGAAGTATGCCATTATGGTAGACGGTGTTACCAAATTGATCATGATGAAGAGCGATGTACTCGATTCATTCGAAACAATCAAAGCTTGTGTAGCTTATAAAGTAAACGGTGAAGAAATTGATTATTTTCCGTATGACATCAGCGAAGGTCTTGAGCCGGTTTATGTTGAGTTGCCCGGTTGGGAAACTGACATGACAAGAATGCAGAGCGAAGATGAATTCCCAGAAGAATTCAATGCTTACCTGACATTCCTGGAAGAACAACTTGGTGTGCCCATCAAGATTGTTTCCGTAGGTCCTGATCGTGGACAGACGATTGAACGTTATACAGAAGAGTAAGTCTAACTATATTATAATGAGATTACATCAGATATACATGCTGATGTAATCTCATTTTTTATTAACCCATCCGCATACTTTATGATGAAAACACACCTTCTTTTATCCCTTTTGTTTGCAGCATCCTTTTTGCCTGCAAAGGCGCAGACTTATCAACCGTCTGCCGAGAACCTGAAAGCCCGTCAGGAGTTTCAAGACAATAAGTTTGGAATATTCCTGCACTGGGGACTATACTGTATGTTGGCTACCGGTGAGTGGACGATGACCAATAAAGATTTGAACTATAAAGAATATGCCAAACTTGCCGGAGGTTTCTATCCTTCCAAGTTTAGTGCGGCTGAATGGGTAAGTGCCATTAAGGCATCGGGAGCCAAATATATCTGCTTTACAAGTCGCCACCATGAAGGGTTCTCTATGTTTCATACCAAGTATTCCGCTTATAATATTGTAGATGCAACCCCTTTCAAGCGCGATGTAGTAAAAGAATTGGCAGACGAATGTCATAAACAAGGTATTCGGCTTCATTTCTATTACTCCCATATCGACTGGTATCGTGAAGACGCACCTTGGGGACGTACAGGGCGTGGAACCAGAAGGCCTAATCCGAAAGGAGACTGGAAAAGCTATTATACTTTTATGAATAACCAGTTGACGGAGTTGTTGACGAACTACGGTCCGATAGGTGCTATCTGGTTCGATGGCTGGTGGGACCAGGATGCTAATCCGGATTTTGACTGGCAGCTACCGGAACAATATGCGCTGATACATCGCCTGCAACCTGCTTGTCTGGTAGGGAACAACCATCATCAGGTACCTTTCCCAGGGGAAGATATACAAATCTTCGAGCGTGATCTGCCGGGGGAAAACAGTGCCGGACTATCTGGGCAAGATGTCAGTCACCTGCCTCTGGAAACTTGTGAAACCATGAACGGGATGTGGGGATATAAGATTACCGATCAAGATTATAAGTCAACGAAAACATTGATACATTATCTGGTGAAGGCTGCCGGAAAGAATGCAAATCTTCTGATGAATATCGGCCCTCAGCCGGACGGGTGTCTGCCAGAAGTGGCAGTTCAGAGGCTGAAGGAAGTGGGAGAGTGGATGAAAGTGTATGGCGAAACGATTTATGGCACTCGTGGCGGTATTATTCCTCCACATGATTGGGGAGTGACAACACAAAAAGGAAACCGACTTTTTGTTCACATCTTGAATTTGAAGGATAATGCGCTTTATCTTCCATTGGATGGAAAAATGGTGAAGAAGGGTTTTCTGTTTAAAGATCAATCCCCGATACGAATTACCCGTACCGGACAGGGAGTGGTGTTGCAATTATCGGAAGTTCCCGCAGATACGGATTACGTGATAGAGTTACAACTTGTTGGGCAATAGTCGGTTTTCGCTAATTCTTCCTAAAATATAAGGGAAACTGTAGTAAAGCTCACGGTTTCCCTTTATTTTTGGCAAACAATTTGTATTATATATAACAAACGACACATTTTTAATTACTAAAAACAGAAAAAGATTATGGAAGGAATGATAGGAATACAATGGATTATCTTTATTGGTATAGCTGTAGTTAGCTGGCTGGTGCAAATGAACTTGCAGAACAAGTTCAAGAAGTACTCCAAGATCCCTACCGGTAATGGAATGACGGGCCGTGATGTTGCCCTTCAGATGTTACATGACAATGGAATTTATGATGTTCAGGTGACACATACGCCGGGACAACTGACAGACCACTATAACCCTGCCAATAAGACAGTAAACCTGAGTGAAGGTGTATATGAAAGTAACAGTATCATGGCTGCTGCCGTTGCCGCTCACGAGTGTGGACATGCAGTGCAACACGCACGGGCTTATGCTCCGCTGACTATGCGTAGCAAGTTGGTGCCAGTGGTATCGTTTGCTTCACAGTGGATGACCTGGTTGTTGCTGGGTGGTATCTTGCTATTGAACACGTTCCCGCAGTTATTGCTGGCAGGTATTATCCTGTTTGCTATGACCACACTGTTCAGTTTCGTCACTTTGCCGGTGGAAATAGACGCAAGTAAGCGTGCATTGGTATGGTTGAGCCGTTCGGGCATTACGAACTCTTACAATCATAAGCAAGCCGAAGATGCACTTCGTTCCGCTGCTTATACCTATGTGGTGGCTGCATTGGGTTCATTGGCAACGCTGATTTACTACATTATGATATTTATGGGACGCAGAGACTAAATTTTGTTTCTCACCACAGAGTAAAAGAGGAGTCCCACAGAGTTTAATCAATTTGAAATTAAACTCTGTGGGACTCCTCTTTTACTCTGTGGTGAAATCTTATTCCGTCAATTGGAACTTGCGACTGACTTTCATCAGGTTGATTGTATAAGTGACAACGTTTTGGGCTTCCTGTATCATTGTCAGATAAACCATGCTGACTTTGATGCTGCCGGCTTGGCTTTGAATGCGCTGTAACTCTTCACGCTTCAAGTGCGATAATTGTCCGTTCAGATCATTCGCTTTCCGGAGTTCATTCTCAAACTCATCATAATCATTGTTTTCCATCTTGTGGCGGCAAACTTGTAATAAGTAGATAATATCTTCCGTAACGTCAGAGAACTCACCTTTCTGAATGGTATCCAATGGCTTGAAGTTATTGTCGATATGTTCGAGACAAGGTTCACAGAGACGTCCGATGCTGTATACCAGTTCGCTGGCGAAATCATTGCCTTGATAGTAGTAAAGACCTTTTTCCAATACCGTATTGTTGTCCAGGCGACACATGGCGAGGGTGCCGGTACGTTTCATCTGCTTAATGAGTTGTTTTTCAAATTTCACAGAACCCATGGAACGACGTAATCCGCGAAGGTTTTCGTGCAGGAATGCCGTTACGGTACGTTCTAAGTTTTCTTCGGTAAATGCCAGTACCTTCACTAACTCTTCACGGGTATGTTTACGCAGCAGTTCCAGAATTTCTGCATTGTTGCTACTCTGCATCAGCTGTTTGATGGTTTCATTCCCTTTTTCTTTAGCTTTGCGTTTCTTGTACATCACCTGGCTACGAATCAGTGAGAATATTGCCAAGCCAATCAGCGCGATGATGGCAAATGTACCACCGAAGTGGATTATCATGGCAACGAAGAAACAGATGGTAAATGCGGCACCGGCTGTAATAAACCAGCCACCAATCACACTAAGTACACCTGTGATACGGAATACGGCAGAGTCACGTCCCCAGGCACGGTCGGCGAGGGAAGTACCCATGGCAACCATGAAAGTCACATAAGTGGTGGAAAGAGGTAATTTTAATGAAGTACCCAATGCAATGAGCAGACCTGCCAATACCAAGTTTACTGAAGCGCGAACCAGATCGAATGCAGCACCATCGGCAAGGATGGCCTCGTCTTTGCGGAAGCGGGTGTCGAGCCAACTCTTCATACCTTCGGGCATCACTTTAGAAATATTATTGGACATTGTCATACTTAAACGTACCAGTGTGCGGGCAATCGGCGTGCTTCCGAAATTCTCTTCTCCTTCATCCTGGCGGGCAAGGTCGACGGAAGTCTTGATTACATTATGTGCTTTTTTAGAAGTGCAGAGAGCGTATACCATGATGATACCTGCTCCGAAAAGAAAATACCAGGGTGTTTTGGCGGGACCGAGAAGTGAGGACATCAGGAAACCGTCCGGTGAACTGCCTGCTCCATTAGTGGTAAAGTCGATGAAAGAAGAATATCCGGCTAAAGGTACACCTATGAAGTTTACAAGGTCATTGCCAGCAAAGGCGAGAGCCAGAGCGAAAGTACCCAGCAAAACCACTACTTTGAATACATTGATTTTGAGCCAGTGCAGTACTTGCATGAGTATCGTGAAAAATATAAAACAGAAACCGATCAGCATAACTGTGTTGTCCTGTATCCATTGTTTGTTGTCGGGGGTCATGAATGAGCTGTCCTTCAAACCTTTTATCAGCATGAAATAGATGATGGACGTAACGGCGATACCTCCGAATATCCCGATGCTGTATTTCATTTTCTTCTTGTAGTTGAAAGTGAACACCACGCGTGCCAGCCATTGTACCAGCATACCGAAGAAGAAGGCGATAGCGACAGAAACGAAAATTGCCATAATGACGGATAGTGCTTTGTCTGTATTGATGAGATCGCCAAGTCCCAGCGTATCACTGCCTTGCACCTTGATCAGTGCCAATGCGAATGTACCTCCGAGTAACTCGAATACCATGGATACGGTAGTGGAAGTCGGCATACCCATTGTGTTGAAGACGTCCAGCAGCACAACGTCCGTCAGCATTACGGCAAGCAGGATGCACATGATTTCGGCAAAGTAGAAATGCTGTGGTTGATAGATACCATGCCGGGCGATGTCCATCATTCCATTGGACAACGCTGCACCGATGAATACGCCCAAACCGGCGATAAACAGTACGGTTTTGAAAGAAGCAGCCTTTGCTCCGACTGACGATTGAAGAAAATTGACTGCATCATTACTGACGCCCACAATGAGGTCGAACACCGCAAGGACGAACAGGAAGATGACAATGCATAGATAAATAGTTTCCATAATAATGTATTTTATTTCTGGCTGCAAAGGAACGTAAATCGTGTTGCAGAGAAATGTCATACATATTACATAGATGTTACAAAACTATTCGGTCTTCTCCTTCAGGTATTCATAAAAAGTATATTGTGAACGTACTTTTTCCTTTTGTGGATGAGCTGATTTCCAACAGTTACGCAGATTCTCATCTACAAAACAGGCTTTACGCTTATCTGAGAGCTGGATAGAAAGCATATCTATCAGTTCCTGCTTTGCATCCGGGTCCAGTATGGGGGTGACGGCCTCGATGCGACGGTACAGGTTACGCCGCATCCAGTCCGGTGAGCCGAGGAATAGTTTCGGATTTCCTCCATTACCGAAATACCATATACGTGCGTGTTCCAGAAATGTATCCACAATACGTGTGACACGAATGTTACGACTGTATGTTTGCCCCGGTATCAGGCAGCAGATGCCACGGACGATCAGGTCTATTTCCACACCGGCTTGCGAGGCTTCATACAGACGGTTTATCATGGTAGGATCTTGCAGTGCATTCATCTTTAGTATGATGCGACCGGCTTTTCCTTTTTTCGCCAGCTCCATTTCATGATCAATCAGACGGTTCAGTTCCGGTATCAGGTTAAAACGGGCTACCAGTAAGCGGTGGAACTTCAGATTCTCTTTACCTTGCAGGGTACGGAACAAGTTGTACAGATCGTTCACGATGATCCGGTTACAGGTAAATAGACCACTGTCTGCGTAGAGCGTAGCAGTCTTTTCATTGAAGTTACCGGTGCTGATATAGGCATAACTGGTTAGTTTTTTCCCTTCTGCGTCGCGCCGAAGAACGAGGGTAACCTTGGCATGTACCTTTAATTTAGGAATACTATATATGATATTAATGCCCGAAGCTTTCATCATTTCAGCAGTGGCAAGGTTGTTTTCTTCGTCGAAGCGGGCTTTCAGTTCCACAAAAACAGTAACTTTTTTGCCATTCTGTGCGGCGGCTATCAGAGTGTTGATTACAGCTGAGTTCTCGGCAACCCGGTATTGTGTTACCATGATTTCACGCACGGTAGGTTCGTGTACGGCTTCGTACAGGAAGTGGATGAAATGTTCGAATGAATGGTAAGGATAATGTAGTAGCAAATCCTTTTTCTCCACATAGCGGAATATGGATTCCCGTTCATCAAGGCAGGTCAGTTTCATCGGTTGCGGCTTCCGTATAGGGTGTATATTGGGATTGGGATTAGGCAAATGGCGTAAGTCTTCCAGGTTGAGGTGCTTGTCTCCCGGAACCAACTCGCGGCGGTCGATATGGAAAGCGTCTACCAGGAAATCAAGAAAATCCTGCGGCATGGCACGGTCGTACACAAAGCGGCATACATCTCCTATCTTGCGTTTCTTTACTTTAGTCTTTACCTGTTCGATGATTTCGGAAGTGTTGGCGGCATCGTCTATCAGTATATCCGCATCGCGAGAAATCTTGATGCAATAACTGCTTTCTACATCATAGCCCGGGAAGATAACATCCAGATTAGCCTTGATGATATCCTCTATGAACATCAGATAATAGTTGTTTCCTACTTTGGGCAACTCTATGAAACGTGGAACTTTGCTGTACGGCTGTTTCATTACGAAATATTGCGTACGTCCCGGAGCACCGGGCGGCAATCCTTTCTGTTGAAGACGGACGGCAAGATACAGACGATTATCGCGCAGAAATGAAATGACCTTGTCCTTGGACACCGGCACAGGTTGCAGGAACGGGAAAATCTCTTCCCGGAAGAAACGACGTACGAAGTCGTGATGGAAGGGTTCCACATTTCGGCTCTGATAGAAAATGATATGATTTTTCTTCAGGGCAGGAAGTATCTTTTGCTCGTAGATACGGATACGGTCCTCCATTTGGCGGTTTACTTCAAGGTTTATCGCATCCACCAGTTCGATGGTAGACTGTACGGTTTCCTCGTCACTTTGTGCAGCACCGGTAGCTATAGCTTTATGGTCGGCAACGCGTATTTTGTAGAATTCTTCCAGGTTGGAAGAATAAATGGATATAAAGTTAATGCGTTCATACAGAGGCAAGGTGTCATCTTCCGCTTCCAACAGAACACGGTAATTGAATGATAGCCAACTAATGTCCCGTTTAAAATATTGATATTGGTTTTCCATACTCATCAAGATTTTCCCAAATATAGTTACCTTTGCACAGATAAACAAAAGAAAGATGACAAAAGTTGGTTTATTATCCGATACACACGGATATTGGGATGAAAAGTATCTGCAATATTTCGAAACGTGTGATGAAATCTGGCATGCCGGTGACATCGGTTCGCTGGAAGTGGCGCAGAAGTTGGCGGCATTCCGTCCTTTCCGTGCCGTGTATGGCAACATTGACGGGCAAGACATCCGTCAGGTCTATCCGCAAATCAATCGTTTTACTATTGACGGTGCCGAAGTGTTGATAAAACATATTGGCGGCTATCCGGGCAATTACGATCCTTCCATACGGGGAAGCATTCTGGTGCGTCCGCCCAAACTTTTCATTAGCGGACATTCTCATATATTGAAGGTGAAGTATGACAAAACACTGGATATGCTGCACATCAATCCGGGTGCCGCAGGTATTTCCGGATTCCATAAGGTACGCACAATGGTCCGTTTCATTGTTGACAATGGAGTGTTCAAGGATCTTGAAGTAATAGAGTTGGCAGGTTGAGAAAGCTCCTAAAAATAAATTAAATTATTTTGTACTACATTTGCTTTGCATTATCTTTGCGACTTGAATAGCAAATTGAGAGCCGTGGGGCTTGGTCCTCCTTCTTATTTTATTCTATATTTGTATCAACCGAAAAAAGAACTGAAATATGAAAGGAATTATTCTTGCCGGTGGTAGCGCCACCCGCCTTTACCCCTTATCAAAGGCTATTTCCAAGCAGATTATGCCGGTTTATGACAAGCCGATGATTTACTATCCGCTTTCCACGCTTATGTTGGCGGGGATACGCGAAGTGTTGATTATTTCCACTCCACGTGACTTACCCATGTTTCGCGAATTGCTCGGTACGGGTGAAGAGCTCGGAATGTCCTTCTCTTATAAGATACAGGAGAAACCTAACGGACTGGCACAGGCTTTTGTCCTGGGTGCCGAGTTTCTGAATGGTGAACCGGGATGTCTTATCCTAGGTGATAATATGTTCTACGGCCAGGGCTTCTCTGCTATGTTGAAGCGTGCCGCTTCGATAGAAAAAGGCGCATGTATCTTCGGCTATTATGTAAAGGACCCACGTGCCTATGGCGTGGTGGAATTCGATGCCGACGGCAAAGCCATTTCGCTCGAAGAGAAGCCTGCGCAACCCAAAAGCAACTATGCTGTGCCCGGTCTTTATTTCTATGACTCTACTGTCACTGCCAAGGCTGCCGCTTTGAAACCATCTGCCCGTGGCGAATATGAAATCACCGATCTTAACCGCTTGTATCTGGATGAAGGCACTCTGAAAGTAGAAATCTTCGGCCGTGGTTTCGCATGGCTCGATACGGGTAACTGCGACAGTCTGCTGGAAGCAAGCAACTTTGTGGCTACCATACAGAACCGACAAGGTTTCCGCGTCAGCTGTATCGAAGAAATAGCCTGGCGCAAAGGTTGGATAGATGCCGATCAGTTATATCGTCTTGGTGAGCAACTCGGCAAAACGGAATACGGTACATACCTGATGGAACTTGCCAATTCTCACCGTTGAGAAAATCATAAATTATAAATTATAAATCATAAATCAATGAAGACTTATCTCGTAACCGGTGCAGCCGGGTTTATTGGCGCGAATTATATCAAGCACATTCTGGCAAAGCATGATGATGTCAAGCTTGTGATATTGGATGCTTTGACTTATGCCGGCAACCTCGGTACCATCGCCAAAGACATTGATGATGAACGTTGTATCTTTGTGAAGGGTGACATTTGCGACCGTGTATTGGCTGACGAACTGTTTGCCAAGTTCAAATTCGACTATGTGGTGAACTTTGCCGCTGAAAGTCATGTAGACCGCAGTATTGAAAATCCGCAGCTTTTCCTGGTTACTAACATTCTGGGTACGCAGAACCTGCTGGATGCAGCGCGTCGTGCCTGGGTGACGGGTAAGGATGAAAATGGTTATCCTACCTGGCGCAAGGGTGTACGCTATCATCAGGTTTCTACCGATGAAGTGTATGGCTCATTGGGTGCCGAAGGATACTTCACAGAGCAAACTCCGCTTTGCCCGCACAGTCCTTACAGTGCTTCCAAAACAAGTGCCGATATGGTGGTTATGGCTTATCATGATACGTATAAGATGCCGGTAACCA
>ENA-ORPD01001433-ORPD01001433.1-human-gut-metagenome-genome-assembly--contig:-NODE-1433-length-17403-cov-2.392322_pt1 | contig 17403 bp, 14 predicted proteins | sample MGYA00242143_ERZ509076 | MGnify/ENA primary metagenome ERZ509076 (study PRJEB26280, sample SAMEA2338706) | human gut metagenome | biome: human gut; feature: human-associated habitat; material: faeces... | reverse complement strand
AGTAATTTTTTTGTATAGAAATTTTATTCGCTATCAAAATATATGGTTTCGTATGTTATAATTATTAATAATAATTATACTTTTTTTGTTTAAGGGGAATTTATGTCTAAATATATAGTCGGTGTTGGATTCGATAGTCCAAAATTAAGTTATTATGAAATTGAAACTGATGTTAATGTCGGTCAAGAAGTTGTTGTTGAAACTTCTTTGGGTTTTGAATTAGGTAAAATTCAAATTGTTAAAAATTATAAAGAAAGCGATGAAGGATTATTTCCACACGTATTGCGTTTAGCTACATTCCAAGACAAAAGCACCCATGCTAAAAATATTGAAAAAGGAAAAATAGTTGGTAAATCAGTTCAAGAATTATCAAATTCAATGCAATTAAACATGAACGTTATACAAGCTATGTTTTCGTTAGATAATACAAAAGTTTTGATTACTTATACATCTGATGATAGAGTCGACTTTAGAGAATTGTTAAAAGTATTATCAGGACAATTAAAATGCCGTATTGAATTAAGACAAATTGGTCCACGTGATAAAGCTGGTATTGTTGGTGGTTTAGGTGTTTGTGGTTTAAAACTATGTTGTTCTTCTTTTTTAGATACGTTTGATGGTATTTCAATTAGTATGGCCAAAAACCAAATGCTATCTTTAAACATACCAAAGCTTTCAGGACATTGTGGTAAATTGATGTGCTGCTTGAAATATGAAGACCAAGCATATAGCGAATTAAAGACAAAGTATCCACCAATTGGATCCAGAGTAATATACAATAATAAGCAATATACAATAACTGGTTTAAACGTTATTTCAGGTAACCTTACAATTTCTGATGGAGAAGGGTTAACTATTGTAAGTTCAAAAGAAGTAAAAGTAATTGGCTCAGGTAAAGATAAAGATGTTAAAAAGAAATAAACCATTCAGTAATGAAAAATCACCAGTACTATATTTAGTTGGTACACCAATCGGAAATCTAAAAGATATCTCTCAAAGAGCAGTCGAAGTTTTAAAGTCTGTTGATTTAATCGCTTCTGAAGATACACGTAATACTTCTTTCTTATTAAAAAATTCAGGAATAGAAAATAAAAAACTAGTCAGTTGCTATTCCCAAAAAGAAAAAGAAGAAGGAAAGAAAATAATAAACGCAATGCTTACTGAAGGAGTTTCAGTTGCATTTGTTTCTGATGCAGGTAATCCTGGAATTTCTGATCCTGGAGCAATTTTATGCTCAATGGCAATCGAAGAAAACATACCTGTAACAGCTGTTTTGGGACCAAGTGCTTTTGTTCAAGCTTTAATTACTAGTGGATTTGATACATCTGATTTTTCATTTTATGGCTTTTTACCAGTAAAAGAAAATGTTAGAAAAGATTTTTTAAAAAATCTTAAAGAAAGAAAAGAAACTTTAATTTTTTATGAATCTCCTCATAGAATAGATAAAACTTTGTCCTCTATGTTTGAAGCTTTTGGTGCTGAAAGAAGAGTGGTCATTTCTAGAGAATTAACTAAGATTCATGAAGAATATCTTCGTGGAACTTTAGGCGATATGATTGATTTTCCTGAAGATGCTAAACGCGGTGAATTTGTAATTATTGTTGAAGGTGCTAAAAATATCGAATCAGATACAGATGACGATAAGATAATTGAATGCATTAAAGAATATTTAGAAAAAGGATATTCTTTAAAGGAATCTGTTGGAATTGTTAGCGACGAATTAAACTTAAGAAAAAATTATGTTTATAATATAGCAAAAAAGATATAAGGAGAACATATGGCAAATAATGGAAAAAAGACTTCATCAAAGCAAATTGAAGAACCAACAATTACTGATGTTCAAGAAGTAGCAGTAGATTCAGAAGAAAAAAAGCCGGTTAGAAAAAGAAAAATAACAAAGAAATCTATTGAACCAATTATTGAAGAAAGCAAGAATGAACAAGAGGTCTCTTTAGGAAGCACTTCTACAGATGAGCTTAAAGTTGTTAATGCAAATAAAAAACAAAAGAAAGAAGTTAAGTCCTCTGTTCCTGCTGCTGCAAAACCTCAATCAGATAAAATTGCGGATGAAGAAAATAATGTTAAAGACGTTAAGCAGTATGCTGAAAGTCAAATGATGCTAGCTGATGATGAAACTATTGAAATAAGTGTTTTGAAGCGTGATACAAAAAAGAAGAGTAATAAAAAGAAAGTAGCAAAGAATATTCCTTTAAATATTGTTAGATTTTCTCCGCTCTTATCTCAAGGTTTAACTTCATCTCAAGTTGAACAAAGAAAAAAAGATGGATTAACCAATATTACAAATAAAAATTATACGAAACCTTATTGGAAAATTATATGTGATAACGTATTTACTTTCTTTAATATGTTATTAACATTTATCGGTATAGCTTTATTGCTTGTTGGATCTTATACTGATTTACTTTTTATGGCAATTATGATTGCAAATATGTCTATTGGTATATTTCAAGAAATTAGAGCTAAAAAAACTATTGATAAATTAAGACTTGTTACAGCACCTACAGCAACTGTAATTAGAGATGGTGCAGCTGTCTCTATAAATACTGATGAAATTGTATTAGATGATTTAGTCGTGCTTACAAACGGAAATCAAATATCTGCTGATGCCATTGTTAAAGATGGAACAATTGAAGTTAATGAAGCTATGTTAACAGGTGAATCTTTACCAGTAAAAAAACATGTTGGTGATGTTGTCTATGCTGGTTCATTTGTTGTTAGTGGCCAATGTACATGTCAAGTAGATAAAATAGGTGAACAAAGCTATGCAATGACATTACAATCTCAGGCAAAAAGATACACAAAGCCTAAATCAGAGCTTATTAAATCGCTTAATAACATTATTTTAGTTATATCGGTAATAATTGTTCCTATTGGTGCAATTATGTTCTATAACAACTATAGAGCTTCTGATGCATTAAATGTTTTGGATAAAATTAAAGATGCAGTAGCACCGACAGCTGGCTCTATTGTTGGTATGATTCCAGCTGGAATGTTCTTATTAACTTCTGTAGCATTGGCAATGGGTGTTGTTTCACTTTCGAAATATAATACTTCAGTTAAAGAATTATATTGTATTGAAATGCTAGCTAGAGCTAATGTTCTTTGCTTAGATAAGACAGGTACATTAACTGATGGAACTATGAATGTTGAAGAAGTAGTTATTTTAAAAAACAGTTATGATATTAATAAAGTTATGGGTGCATATTTAGAAAATATGAGCGATAACAACCAAACTTCTATAGCATTACAACAAAGATTTAAATTTAATACAGACTACAAATTAGAAGCTAAGATACCTTTTAGTAGTTCAAGAAAATATTCAGCTATTTCTTTTGAAAATGAAGGAACATTTATTTTAGGAGCTCCAGAATTTATTCTTAAAGAAATGGAGCCTGTTCTTGAATCGCTTATTTCTAGTAAACAAGCTAGAGGTTATAGAGTCTTAATGTTAGCTCATTCTAATGCTACAATCAAAGATGAAAAATTAAAAGGAGTCATCTCTCCTGTCGCTTTATTTATCTTAGCTGATCACATTAGAAAAGAAGCTCCAGATACTATAAAGTGGTTCAGAGATAACGGTGTAGAAATTAAGATTATTTCAGGTGATAATCCATTAACAGCAAGTGAAATTGCAAAATCTTGTGGAGTTGAAAACGCTGATAAATATATTTCACTAGAAGGTATTTCAATTCAAGAAATCGAAGAGTTAGCTGATAAATATACAGTATTTGGTCGTGTAACTCCTGAACAAAAAGCAGCTTTAGTTAAATCGTTAAAGAATAGACAAAAAGTAGTTGCAATGACTGGTGATGGCGTCAATGATATTTTAGCAATGAAGAACGCCGATTGTTCTATTGCAATGTCAGGTGGTTCTGAAGCAACAAAGAATGTTGCTCACTTAGTTTTATTGGATTCTAACTTTGCTTCAATGCCAAAAGTAGTAGAAGAAGGTAGAAGAGTCGTAAATAACGTGCAAAGATCGTCATCACTATTCTTAATGAAAACTTTCTTTACCATTATTTTGTCACTATCAATTATTATTGTTAACTTGTTCTTTAAATCATCAATATCGTATCCTTTCAGCCCAAAGAATTTAATTGTTATGGAAGTGTGTGGAATCGGTATTCCATCTACTTTATTAGCTATTCAACCTAATAAGAGTCAAATAAAAGGTAAATTCCTTAAGACTGTTATCATGAAGGCTTTACCTGGAACAATTTTAATGTTATTTGCCGTTTTGATTACAGGAATGTTAAGCTACTTAGACTTCTTTGAATTAGGAGCAACAAGTTCAGTTGAACAAGTATTCACTAACGAAGTAAAATCATTTGCTATTATTGCATTAATCGTTGCTTCGCTAGTTATGTTATATCATTTGTGTAAACCATTTAACGCTTATCGTTTAACACTATTTATTTCAATGCTTGTTTGTGCTGTTATCGGAATATTTATGGTTCCATATAACTTTACAGGTATTTCATATACTGATTTAAATAAAATACAATGGCTATCTTTAATTGTTCTTTGTGCCTCGTTTGGACCTATTAGTTATTGTTTGAATTGGATTTCGGATAGATTGCTAATTGGGAAAGGCGTTCCAGAGGTTAAAGAAGATGCAAATGGAAAAATAACCAAATAAAAATAGAAGTTATAGACTTTAAAATCTATAACTTCTTTTCTTTTAAATAATTTTTTCTTGCTTCAAGTGAATAAGAACACCCACAATAGTCTTGTCTATACATGTTATGAGCTTTTGCTGTACTATTGGTTTTTCTATATAATATTTTCCTATTCTTATTCCTTTTAATTGACCATCTTCTTTTTTGAAATCAGAGACTAAGAATTTTGTATTTGTATACTCTTTATTTAAACTTATTCCTATTTCATTTAATATGGCCGATGGTTTTTTGCTAGATACTGTCATTACAGTAGCAAAATATTCATAATGATTGTCGTTTGCATATTTGTATGCTTTGTTCATTCTATACCAATGGCAGAATGTACAACGTTCCAAACCTTCTCTTATAGGTCCATATTTTTCTATTAGAGGAAAAAAACTATCATAATCGTATGGTAATGATATTACTTCAACATTTAGGTTGTTTTCTTCGTTGAATTCTTTAACAAATCTTCTTAATGTTTCTTCACGTCGATCATATTCTTCTTTGGGATAAATGTTTTGATTAATATATCCAACAGTAACATCAAAATGATTAACAAGTTCCGTTAGTGGATAAGTTAAACATGGTCCACAACAAGCGTGTAAAAAAAGCTTTGGTTTAATTCCTTTATTATCAATTTCTTTGACTATATTTTTATATTCTAAATTGTAGTTTTTATTTTGTTCCGTCATAGATAAACATTGCATCTCCAAAAGAGAAGAATCTATATTTTTCTTCAACAGCATGCTTATAGGCATTTAATACGTTATCTCTTCCAGCTAATGCGCTAACGAGCATAACAAGTGTGCTTTTAGGAAGATGGAAATTGGTTATTAAGGCGTTAACTGCTTTGAATTTGTAACCAGGATAAATGAATAATTTAGTGTCTCCATGACATTCTTTAAATTCTCCATATTTATCCATAACACTCTCAATTGTTCTTGTTGATGTTGTTCCTACTGCTATGATTCTTCTTCCTTCAGCTTTAGCTTTATTTAAAGCATCAGCTGCTTCTTTGGACATCATATAATATTCGCTATGCATATTGTGTTCAAGAATGTTATTTACCTTAACTGGTCTAAATGTTCCTAATCCAATGTGAAGTGTTACATCAACAACTTCTACTCCCATAGCTTTAACTTTTTCAAATAGCTCATCAGTAAAATGAAAACCAGCTGTTGGAGCTGCAGCAGAGCCCTCTATTTGTGCATATACAGTTTGGTATCTATCATTTGGTGCGCTTTGATTGTGAATATAAGGTGGTAAAGGCATTTTGCCAAGCTTATCTAAGACTTCATAGAATATACCTTCATAGCTAAATTTGATTTGTCTTAATCCTTCTTCAAGTTCCTTCACACATTCGGCTTTTAATTCAGCGCTTGGTCCAAAATCGACAACGGTTCCAACCTTATAAGCTTTAGCGTTTCCAACTAATGCTTCCCAAACATCTTTTTCACCTTCGATTGGATGTAAAAGAAGAACTTCGATGTGTGCACCTGTGCCTTCTTTAATTCCAAATAATCTAGCTGGAATAACTTTAGTATTATTTCTTACCAAGACATCACCAGGTCTAAGATATTTAACTATATCAAAAAAGTGTTCGTCTTTATATTTTCCGTTTGATAAATCAAGTGTTAATAGTCTTGATTGATCTCTTTTTTCAGCTGGAGATTGAGCTATTAATTCTTCTGGCAAGTAGTAGTCATAAGAATTTAAATCATATACGTCAAAATCAAAATTTTCATTCATATTAAAAACCTCTATCTGATCCAAATTTAGCCATGGTTTCTGCTTCGAACTCTAAGAATCTATCTTCCTTGATAGCTTCTCTTGCTTTTTCCATTAATCTAATTAAGAATCTTAAATTGTGAATTGAGCAAAGTCTTTTACCCAATATTTCATCGCACTTCATTAAGTGATGCAAATATGCTCTTGTAAAGTTTTGGCAACAATAACAATCGCATTCTGGATCAAGTGGTGTAAAGTCTCTTTCGTATTTTTTGTTTTTTATGTTAATCCTTCCAGTTGAAGTCATAAGAGTTCCGTGTCTAGCAATTCTAGTAGGCAATACGCAGTCAAACATATCTACACCTTTGCGAATACCATCAAAAATCATGTCTATTGATCCGACGCCCATGAGATATCTAGGTTTATCTTCAGGTAAGAAAGGAACAGCATAAGAAACCATTCTATATTCAACCTCTTTTGGTTCACCGATAGATGTTCCACCAATTGAATAGCCATCAAAATTCATTTTTACGAGCTCTTCAGCACAATATTGACGCATGTCGGCAAAATCTCCGCCTTGTACAATGCCAAATAAAGCTTGATCTTCTCTTTTTTTAGCTAATTGACAACGTTTTGCCCATCTAAGTGTACGTTCAACACTATTTACCATGTATTCTTTAGTTACTGGATAAGGAGCGCATTCATCTAAACACATGATGATATCAGCACCGATTTTTGCTTCGATTTCCATAACTTTTTCTGGTGAGAAAAATAATTTAGCGCCATTAAGGTGATTTCTAAACGTAACTCCTTCTTCTTTTATGTCTCTATTTTTAGCTAGAGAAAAAACTTGGAATCCACCACTATCAGTTAGCATTGGTCCATCATAGTTCATAAATTTTTGAACGCCACCAGCTTCTTGGACAATGTCAGCACCAGGTCTTAGGGCTAAATGGTATGTATTTGCTAATACAACGCCACTGTGTATTTCTCTTAGTTCTTTTGGAGAGAGAGATTTAACAGTAGCTAACGTTCCGACTGGCATGAACATAGGTAATTCAACTGTTCCGTGAGGAGTTTTAAGTAAACCATATCGGGCATTACAATTTTTATCTTTGTGTAATATTTCAATTTCAATGTTTTTGCTGCTCATAATATATCCTTTTATCAGTGCATATTATAACTTATTTAAGGCATTAATTAAACTATAGTAATTTTGTAGATAAACAATCTTTTTTATTTAGTTTGAGGTTTTTATTAATTTACTAGACTAACATGAACCATTCAATTATAATTTTAGATTAGAAGGAGCATATTTAAAATGCCTAAAATTGTTTTAATTGGTGGAGGCTCAGCCTCTGGAAAGACATTTGTTACTAGAAAGGTAATTGAAATGTTAGGAGTAGATAAAGTAACTCATTTATCTATAGATGATTACTATAAGGATTTAACTGATCTTCCAATGGAGGAAAGAGCAAAAATCAATTACGACCATCCAAAAGCCTTTGATTGGAAACTTTTAAGATCACAATTAGCTGATTTAAAAGCAGGGAAAACAATTGAAAAGCCTGTCTACGATTTCACAGTTCACAATAGAAGTCAAAAAACTGAATCTATTTCTCCTAAAGATATAATTATCGTTGAAGGTATTATGGCTTTAGTTGATGATAAAGTTAGACATTTAAGTGATTTAAATGTCTTTATAAACGCTTCAAGAGAAAGAAGATTCTTAAGAAGACTCATTAGAGATCATAACGAAAGAGGTAGAGCATATGAAAGTATCATAGAACAATACTTTGCAACTGTTCAGCCGATGTTTGAAGAAGTAATAGCCCCTTCAATGAACTATGCTGATGTTTTATTAGCAAACGATGGTGTTTCAAATAAAGCAATTAACGTATTGACTCAAATCTTGACAGATTTAATAAATAACAAATAACGTATAAAAAAATGGTGTGAAATTAATCACACCATTTTTATTAATCATACATATCAGCGCCGTTAGGCATTGCTGGTTTATCTTCCTTTATATCAGCAACAGCTGCTTCTGTTGTGATGAATAAAGCTGATATACTTGAAGCGTTTAAGATTGCACTTCTTGTAACCTTTGTAGGATCGACAATACCAGCATCAAACATGTTGACCCATGTTCCATTTTTGGCATCGAATCCCATGTGAGTTCTCGAGACTTTTTGCTTGCTAACAATTTCATCAGCATCAAATCCAGCATTTTCAGCAATCTGATGTAATGGGGCAAGCAAGGATTCTAATACGACATTGATTCCTTTTTGAATATCAGAATTATTATCTTTGAGTGTCTTCTTCAAGTCTTTATATATTTCAACAAGTGCTGCTCCACCACCGATAACAATACCTTCACTTACAGCGGCTTTTGTGGCATTAAGTGCATCTTCAATTCTTAATTTCTTTTCTTTAAGTTCGCTTTCGGTTAACGCACCAACTTTAATTAAAGCAACACCACCAGTCATCTTAGCAACTCTTTCGAGATATTTCTTCTTGTCGTATTCAGATGTGGAATTATCAGCTTGTTTCTTTAATTCTTCAACACGGGCATCTAATTCTTCTTTTGAACCAGCACCATCTATTAAAGTTGTATTGTCTTTTGTAACTGTGACTTTCTTGGCTCTACCTAAATCGTTTATAGTCATATCTTTTAATTCCATGGCTAAGTCTTTAGAGTAGAATGTTGCGCCGGTCATAATTGCAATATCTTGTAAGATGTTCTTTTGGTTATCACCGAATTCTGGTGCCTTTGTAGCAACAACGTTAAATGAACCTCTTAATTTATTAACAATTAAAGTTGATGCAACTTCATTTTCGATATCGTCAGCAATAATTAATAATGGCTTGTGTGATTCGAGAACTTGTTGCAAGACATTTAAAATATCTTGGATGTTTGTTATTTTTTGGTCTGTAACTAAGACGTAGCAATCTTCTAGTTCAGCAACCATTTTTTCACGGTCTGTTACCATGTATGGGGAAATGTATCCCTTGTCATATTGTAGGCCTTTAACGACTTGAAGTTCGGTATCAAATCCTTTACTTTCATCGACTGAAATAACGCCATTTTTACCTACTAATTTCATTGCTTCAGCAATAATATGTCCGATTTCAGCTGAAGAGCTTGAAATTGTTGCGACTGATTCAATATCACTATCAGAATCAACTTTCTTTGAATTGTTAAGCAATTTTTCAGCTACAGCTTTACCAGCTCTTTCAATACCTTCTCTTAAAAATACTGGGTTAGCACCTTTATCAACGCATTCAAATCCTTTATGAATCATACTTTGTGCAAGTACTGTTGCAGTTGTTGTTCCATCGCCAGCTAAATCGTTTGTTTTGTTTGCAACTTCGTACACTAATTTAGCACCCATATTTTCAAATTTATCTTTTAATTCTATTTCTCTTGCAATGGTGACGCCATCATTTGTAATAAGTGGTGATCCGTAGCCTTTATCTAATACTACGTTTCTTCCTTTAGGACCCATTGTAACTTTTACAGTATCTGCAAGTGTATCAACACCTTTAAGCATTGATACTCTAGCATCTTTTGAAAATCTTATTTCTTTTGCCATATTATTTATCCTCCAAATTATTCAACAATAGCTAAAATATCATTTATTGATGCGACAAGATATTTTGTTTCATCTTGTTTATATTCTGTCGTTGAATATTCTTTATATAAAACTTTATCGCCAACTTTAACTGGCATTTCGACTGTTTTTCCGTCTTTATTTATTCCAGGACCAACTGCAACTACTTTAGCAACTGCTGTCTTTTCTCCTTTTTTAGGAATAATTAATCCACCAACTTTTTCTTCAGTTGGCTCAACTTCTAATACTACGTTATCATGTAATGGTCTAAGCATATATAAGCCTCCTATAACGTCATTTTATGATGACACTTATATTTTAATCCAATAATTAGCAATGTCAACATATGAGTGCTAAAAAGATGTCGACTTTTATTGACAAAATGGCATTTGTGTAAAAACCGACATCTATTTTTTAATTGTTTGGATTCTTGGCAACTTTATCTAAGACTTTACAAGCAAATTTTTCATTAGCAAACTTAGATAAAAAATGCCCGCATTTAATCATTGCCCCGGGAACAATAACTGTTTTATTTTTCTTTTGTTTTTTAATTGTGTATTTAACAACCTTTTCAGCAGATAAAGATTTAATTTGAAACTTTACATTAGCTACTTCTTCAAAATTTGTTTTAACAGGTCCAGGGCAAAGTATTGAAATTTTAACTTTTGATTTTTGATCAATTAATTCTTGTCTATATCCTAAGACTAATCTAAAAAGATAAGCTTTTGTCGCATAATATTCGGCCATATATGGAGCAGGGCAAAACGCTGCGGCAGATGCTACAGCCAATATTTTCTTTTCGCTATTTTCTTTATTAAATCTTTTTATAAATTCTTTAATAAGAATAAGTGACGCTTTACAATTTAGGTCTGTCATTTTTAACGCTTTTTCTGTATTTGTTTCTTCAATTAATCCAAAATCTCCAAAACCAGCATTATTTATAAACATATCTATTTTATATTGTTCCACTTCTTTAAGCAGCTCATAACAATTATCCATTATCGATAAATCTTTAATGATAATTACAGATTCTGTTTTTAATTCAGCCTGTACTGCTTTTAACTTTTCTAAATTTCTTGCTGTTAGGATAATTTTATATCCTATATTTGAGTATTGAATTGCAAATTGCTTACCTATACCACTATCAGCACCGGTAATTAAAATATAATTCTTTTCTGTGTTTTTATTTCTTTTCATTGTATTTAACAGCAATCTCTCCAGCAAGTTTAGCATTATTTTTTATAAGAGCAATATTTGATTCTAAAGATTTACCACTTGTTAATTCTACAATCTTAGAAAGTAAATAAGGTGTTACTTCTTTGCCTTTAATTCCTTTTGCATTCATTTCTTCAATCGCTTCTTCAATTGTTTTTTCAATTTCTTCGTTTGGTAGTGAATATTCTTCAGGTATAGGATTTGCAACAATCATTCCTTGCTTTAATCCAAGTTCATTAGATATGTGCATAATGTTAGCAATAGAATCTGGATTTTTAGCTTGCATTTCGAGTTTATAATTTGAAGTTCTTGAATAGAACATTGGAAGTGTATCGGTATTATAAGCAATAACAGGTACACCTTGTGTTTCTAAGTATTCTAATGTTAAAGGAATATCTAAAATTGCTTTTGGTCCAGAACAAATTACTGTTACAGGAGTGCGGGCAAATTCATTTAAATCAGCGGATATATCGAAAGTTTTTTGAGCTTCTCTATGAACTCCACCTAAGCCGCCAGTAGCGAACACTTTGATACCAGCCATTTCAGCTAATATCATAGTAGCAGCAACAGTTGTTGCACCGCTTCTTTTGTTAGCTAAACAGTAAGCTATATCACGACGTGAACATTTCATAATATCGTGTCTTTTACCAAACTCTTCAATTTCTTCATGTGTCATGCCAATTTTTATTTTTCCATCAACGATACCAATTGTTACAGGAATTGCTCCTGTTTTTCTTACTTCTTTCTCAACGGCTAATGCTGTTTTGACATTTTCTGGATATGGCATTCCATGTGATATTATAGTTGTTTCTAAAGCGACAGCTGGGACGTTTGAATAATCAGGTATTCCCCAGGCTTTTCTTGTTTTTTCATCTAACATAATTTATTCCTCCAAATTATTTTGTTCAGTTATAAGTTTATCACAATTAGTATCTAAATTTGATTGTTTTACAAAAATAAGCATTATTAATCCGATTATTGAAAATAATGCAAGCAATGAAAACATTAAAGAGTATGAATAGCTTGAAATTTTTGGTCCGAACTGATTGAATAGAGCATTGAATATTTGAAGAAATATATTTAAAGCAAAAATGGATTTTGTTAAATATTCTTTTTTAACGATAGAAGAAAAATAGTTTAAATGAACTGCTAGCATTGATCCCCAAGCTATACCTCTTAAACTAGCAATAATAGCTAAAGCAATAAGAGGCATTGGAATTGCAAATAAAACATTTCTTAGACAAATTAGAATTGCAGAGCAAATTAATACAAGTTTATATTTATCCTTTTTTATCACTTTTGAAACAATAAACATACATATTATTTCAAATAAAACTTCCATTGAGAAAACCATGCCATAATTAGCTTGATTCATTCCTAAATCTGAGACATATAAGGCAAAGATATTATCAGAAACATTTGATGCACCTAAGGCAAATACATAAAATAACAAGTAAAAACAAAAAGATTTGTTTTTAAAGATATCGACAATTTTAACACTATCTTTTTCTATAACATTATCATTCTTATCTGATTTTATAAACAATATGAATAAATTAGAAATTAAATATAAACAACTTGCAATAATAAATACGTATTTGTAATTAAAGAATTCTATTAGATAGCCTCCAAAGAAAGAAGAAATTAAATAAGCTATCGAACCAAATATTCGAATGTTTGAATAATTTTTATTGGTGCTTTTTGATACATCGATAGCTATAGACTCTAAAAGAGAGTAATAAGCTTTATTACAAAAAGCTACAATAATATCGAAAATAAGAATAGGAACAAGATAAGAAAGAAACCCCGAAATAGAAGAAGTCATGAAAAAACAACTAAAAGATATGAGAACACTTTTCCTTCTTGGTACCTGCCTCCTGATAGCAGCCTGCACAGGACGTTCCTCCCAAGCAAGTAACGATGACGAGACAAAGCCGGTGATAACCGTCACACTGGAACCGCAACGTTATTTCACGGAAGCTATTGCCGGAGATAAATTTAAAGTAGTCAGCATGGTCCCCAAAGGTTCCAGCCCGGAAACCTATGATCCTGTCCCCCAACAACTTGTTTCTCTGGGAGACAGCAAAGCCTATTTCCGCATCGGGTACATCGGTTTCGAACAAACCTGGATGGACCGCCTAATGAACAATACTCCCCATATCCAAGTGTTCGACACCTCGAAAGGAATCGACCTCATACTCAATAATGATGACCATGGCCATGCCCACGGCCACAACAGTCACGACGGCCATATCCACGCCGTAGAGCCACACGTATGGAATTCTACCGGTAATGCTTTAATCATCGCCGGAAACACCTACAAGGCCCTTAGTCAACTGGATAAAGCAAATGAGGTATACTATAGAAACCGCTACGATTCGCTCTGCCAGCGCATCCAGCACACCGACAGCCTGATTCGCCGGCAACTCTCCACCCCCGAAGCAGCCAAAGCCTTCATGATTTATCATCCGGCCCTCTCCTACTTCGCCCGCGACTACGGATTGCATCAGATTTCCATCGAAGAAGGAGGTAAAGAACCTTCTCCCGCCCATCTGAAAGCCTTGATAGACCTGTGTCAGGCAGAAGATGTACGTGTAATCTTTGTTCAACCGGAATTTGACAAACGCAATGCGGAAACCATCGCGCAGCAAACCGGAACGAAAGTGATCCCTATCAATCCGCTAAGTTACGACTGGGAAGAAGAAATGCTGAATGTAGCCAAAGCCCTCGCGCCACAGGCTGCAACAAAATAAACGTATAAAGAAAGAACCCATCAAGCCATTTCCAACGATGAAACCAATTATCGAAATAAAGAATCTTTCCGCCGGATATGACGGTCGCACTGTTCTCCACGATGTTAATCTAAGCATCTACGAACGGGATTTTCTAGGTATTATAGGTCCGAACGGAGGCGGCAAAACGACGCTTATAAAGTGCATCCTCGGTCTGTTGAAGCCAACCGGAGGGGAAATTATATTCAATGTTCCCGAAGAGGCTTCATCAACAACATCTACAGGAGTCTCCTTTCAAAGTTCTTCTGCAAAATCCCAGCTTCTCCTCGGCTATCTACCACAATATAGCACCATAGACCGGAAGTTTCCTATCTCCGTGGAAGAAGTAATTCTATCCGGATTGAGCATACAAAAGTCGCTCACTTCCCGATTCACTCCCGAACAGAGAGAGAAAGGCAGACAGATTATTTCCCGTATGGGGCTTGAAGGACTCGAACACCGTTCTATCGGACAATTAAGCGGCGGACAACTGCAACGTGCCCTGTTGGGGCGCGCCATCATCTCCGACCCTGCGGTATTGATTCTCGATGAACCCAGCACATATATCGACAAGCGTTTCGAAGCGCGTCTTTATGAGTTATTGGCTGAAATCAATAAAGAGTGTGCCATCATTCTTGTCAGCCATGATATCGGCACTGTGCTGCAACAGGTAAAATCCATCGCTTGTGTCAATGAAACGCTGGATTACCATCCGGATACAGGCGTCACTACCGAATGGCTGGAAAGAAACTTCAACTGCCCTATCGAGCTATTGGGACACGGTACATTGCCTCACCGGGTTTTAGGAGAGCATCATCACCATCATTAAACATAGACTTTATATAGATATCCAGCTACCTTGTTTTAAAGTGTATCTTCCCTCTCTGCTGCCTTCCGGAAGAGTGAAAGAGATAGTAAATCACCCCTTTGTTACTTAATATTTCTTACTTTCTTCCTCATTATCCTTACAAATCACTATCTTTGCGACCTCATAATTTGTTTTTAACGAATAAACTACGATAGTGCTAATGAAACAGTACAGAACCGTAAACAACCTTATGGGTTGGCTTACATTCATCATTGCGGCAACCGTCTACTGCCTGACAATAGAACCGACCGCAAGTTTCTGGGATTGCCCGGAGTTCATAACCACCGGCTATAAACTGGAAGTCGGACACCCGCCCGGCGCACCTTTCTTCATGCTGGTAGCGAACCTGTTCTCTCAATTCGCCTCCGATGTAACCACCGTAGCGAAGATGGTAAACTACATGAGCGCACTGATGAGTGGTGCCTGTATCCTGTTCCTTTTCTGGAGCATCACCCATCTGGTACGCAAACTGATTATCACTGACGAAAACAATATCACCAAAGGACAGCTTATCACGGTCATGGGTAGCGGACTGATCGGTGCACTGGTTTATACATTCAGTGACACATTTTGGTTCTCGGCTGTAGAAGGTGAAGTATATGCCTTCTCCTCTCTGTTTACCGCTGTCGTTTTCTGGTTGATTCTGAAATGGGAAGACGTGGCCGACCAGCCTCATAGCGACCGCTGGATTATCCTCATCGCCTATCTGACGGGATTGAGTATCGGTGTCCACTTGCTGAACCTGCTTTGTCTGCCCGCCATCGTACTGGTATACTACTACAAGAAAACTCCAAACGCTACCGCCAAAGGTTCGCTAATTGCGTTATTCGGTTCAATGGTACTCGTTGCAGCCGTGCTTTACGGCATCGTACCGGGTATTGTGAAAGTAGGCGGCTGGTTCGAGCTGTTGTTTGTCAACGGACTCGGAATGTCATTCAATTCAGGCGTAGTGGTTTATATCATTCTGCTTGCAGCGGCTCTGATCTGGGGCGTATACGAAAGCTATACCGAAAAGAACAAAACGCGCATGGCTATCTCCTTTATCCTGACGATTGCTCTACTGGGTATCCCGTTCTACGGACACGGAGCCAGCAGTATCATCATCGGTATTCTGGTTATCGCCGCACTGGGACTTTACCTCGCTCCGGGTGTACAGGCCAAGATCAAAGAGAGATGGCGCATCACCGCCCGCACCATGAACACAGCATTGCTGTGCACCATGATGATCGTAATCGGATATTCTTCTTATGCACTGATCGTTATCCGTTCTACTGCCAACACTCCGATGGACCAAAACTCACCGGAAGATATATTCACACTGGGCGAATACCTTGGTCGTGAACAATACGGAAGCCGTCCGCTTTTCTACGGTCCTGCTTTCTCTTCGAAAGTGGCACTCGACGTAAAAGACGGATATTGTATTCCGCGCCAGTCGGAAGCAGGAAGCAAGTTTGTCCGCAAGGAAAAGACTTCGCCCGACGAAAAAGACTCTTATATCGAACTTCCCGGACGTGTGGAATATGAATATGCACAGAATATGCTTTTCCCGCGTATGTACAGTTCTTCACATGCACCGCTCTACAAGCAATGGGTAGACATCAAAGGATATGACGTCCCTTACGACCAATGTGGAGAAATGGTGATGGTAAACATGCCTACCCAATGGGAAAATATCAAATTCTTCTTCTCCTACCAGTTGAACTTCATGTACTGGCGTTACTTCATGTGGAACTTTGCCGGACGGCAGAATGACATACAGGGTAGCGGAGAAATCGAGCACGGCAACTGGATCACCGGTATTCCGTTTATCGACAACCTACTGGTAGGTAACCAGGAATTGCTTCCGCAAGATCTCAAAAACAATAAAGGTCATAATGTATTCTACTGTCTGCCGCTGATTCTCGGTTTGATCGGACTCTTCTGGCAGGCTTACCATAGTCAGCGAGGTATCCAGCAATTCTGGGTGGTATTCTTCCTGTTCTTTATGACAGGTATCGCTATCGTACTCTACCTCAACCAAACTCCTGCACAACCCCGTGAACGAGACTATGCGTATGCCGGTTCGTTCTATGCCTTTGCCATCTGGGTAGGTATGGGAGTGGCAGGTATCATCCGCATGTTGCGAGATTATGCCAAGATGCAGGAACTTCCGGCAGCCGTTCTGGCTTCTGTTCTCTGTTTGTTCGTCCCCATTCAGATGGCGGGACAGACATGGGATGACCACGACCGCAGCGGACGCTTCGTTGCCCGCGACTTCGGACAGAACTACCTGATGACTTTGCAGGAAGAAGGCAACCCGATTATCTACACCAATGGTGATAACGATACTTTCCCATTGTGGTACAATCAGGAAACGGAAGGTTTCCGTACGGATGCCCGCACTTGTAACTTAAGTTACCTGCAAACAGACTGGTATATCGACCAGATGAAACGTCCGGCCTACGATTCTCCGTCACTCCCTATCACCTGGGACCGTGTGGAATACGTGGAAGGACAAAACGAATATATCTCTATCCGTCCGGAAA
>ENA-ORPD01001408-ORPD01001408.1-human-gut-metagenome-genome-assembly--contig:-NODE-1408-length-17619-cov-8.263892_pt1 | contig 17619 bp, 11 predicted proteins | sample MGYA00242143_ERZ509076 | MGnify/ENA primary metagenome ERZ509076 (study PRJEB26280, sample SAMEA2338706) | human gut metagenome | biome: human gut; feature: human-associated habitat; material: faeces... | reverse complement strand
GCGCACACGACGCGACGCCGCCGGCCAGCAGGGCGACGACCGCACATTTCGACCATACACTCTTCCAATAGTTTCTGTCTGCCATATAGTTAAAGTATTAATGTTTCCATCGCACGGCGGCCGCACCGAGAAAAAAACGACTCCGCATCCGATTCCGCACCGGACGCAGATCGCCCCGTCGCCAACGAACGGGCGCATCGGCCTCACTCCCTCTGTCACAAGTCCCGCGGGACTTTATCCACAAAGATAAAATAATTTCGAGACTTACGCCATTTTTTCGGACTTTTTTCCATTTCGGACTTTTTTTTCATCAATTTCGTTCGCATAAATTTTGTCGGTAAGATTCTTTTGGCTAATTTTGAATAAATTTCATTTTTCCCCGATATGACCAAACTACTGCTATACGGTGCAAGTGCCGCGCTGGGACTCCTCTCCCTGTTCGGGAGCCTGACGGCACAGGCCGCCATCGACGCGAAAATCACCTTCGAGACCGAAATCCCCAAGGCCTTCGTCTGCGGCGAAAACAGCACGATCGAATTGAGCGACCGCCACTTCAAGGACGGACGGCAGTCGCTGCACTGGAGCTGGACCGCCCCCTCGACCCTCCGCTACAACGACTTCGGCGAGCTCATCAGCTCGTTCCGCGTCAAGGGTGCCGGCATCATGCTCTGGATCTACAACCCCGTGGCGGTCGACGCCGACCTGCACTTCGCCTTCGAGACCCCGACGGGCGAAATCCCCTACCACTTCGACTTCCACCTCGACTTCACGGGCTGGCGCGCCTGCTGGATCAAGTACAACGACATGCCGGGCGACCACGCCTCGCAGCAGATCTCGCGCCTGACGATCTCCACGCCCGAGGGGGTTGCGAGCGGCGAGCTCTTCCTCGACCGCCTGACCTTCGCGCGCACGAAGCTCCACGACCAGATCACCCCCGACCAGCAGATCCCCGACAACAACTGCCACCTCACTCGCGCGCTGTGGCACTGGGCGCGGCTCTGGGAGTGGGAGCAGTATGAATACGACATCCCGCTGCAGGAGCTCACCCCCGAGCAGAAACAGCAGCTCGACCTGGTGAAGTCGCGCATCGACGCCATCGTCGAGGCCAACATGTCGAGCACGAACTACATCAACGGCACGATCATCCCGCGGGCACTCAAGACCTTCGGCGCGGGCGCCATCTGCCGCACGGCCGACGGCGGCGTCATCGGCGCCCCGCTGCTCTCGAACGACGAGTGCAACCGTCCGAAGGGCGAGCTGCGTCTGGACGACATCGAGAACATGCTCAACGCCTTCGCGCTGAACAACTACATCAACCGGGACAAGAAGTACGACGACGACTTCTTCCTGGTCATGGACCACGCCATCGACCAGGGCTTCGCCTTCGGACACGGCAACGGTACGAACCACCACTACGGCTACAACTTGCGCAAGATCTACGACGCCATGTGGCTCATGCGCGACGAGATCGCCGCCCGCGGCAAGACCGACGAGTACGTCCGCACGCTGGCCTACTGGAGCGGCCTCTCGGAGACGCGGCACCCCTACGTCTACGGCCGCGACGAGCTGCTCGACTCGTGGCACACGCTGCTCATGCCCAAGCTCATCAGCGCCCTGATGCTGCCGACCGAGGCCGAGCAGTACCGCGCCATGACGGGACTCTCGCGCTGGCTCTCGGGCAGCCTCGACTTCACGCCCGGCACCATCGGCGGCATCAAGGTCGACGGCACGACCTTCCACCACGGCGGGCTTTACCCGGCCTACTCGACCGGTGCCTTCGCCATGCTCGGCTACTACTGCAAGGCGGTCGAGGGGACCGACTTCGTCCCCACGGAGCAGGCACGCCGCACGCTCAAGCTGGCGCTGCTGACCATGGCCCGCTACACCAACCTGCGCGACTGGGGCATCGGCATTGCCGGACGCCACCCCCTGAACAAGAACGGCCGCATTCCCGATCCCGACGTCAACGCCTTCGGCTACCTGGCCGCCCTGGGTGACCTGACGGGCAGCGGCAAGGGGGTCGATCCCGAACTGGCGGGCGCCTACCTGCGGCTCAAGGGGACGGACAAGCAGCTCAACGCACGCTTCAAGAAGGAGGGCGTCTCCGAAGGCGCCACGCCGTCGGGCTTCTTCGTCTACAACTACGGAGCGCTGGGCATCCACCGCCGCGGCGACTGGATGGTGACGCTCAAGGCCTACAACTCCGACGTCTGGTGCTCGGAGATCTACACGCGCGACAACCGCTACGGCCGCTACCAGAGCTACGGCACCGCCCCGATCATCGGGTCGGGATCGCCCGTGACGGCCGCCGAAAGCGGCTTCGTGCAGGAGGGCTGGGACTGGAACCGCATGCCGGGCGCCACAACGATCCACCTGCCGTGGGAGCTGCTCGACAGCCCGCGCCCCGGCACGCTCATGGAGCGCAACCCCGAGCGCTTCTCGGGCGCCTCGTCGCTCGAGGGCCGCAACGGCATTCTGGCCTTCCAGTTCGTCGAGCGCGACTACAAGAACTTCACGCCCGGCGCCACGGCCCGCAAGTCGGTCTTTTGCTTCGACAACCGCCTGGTCTTCCTCGGCAGCGGCATCGACAACGACAACCAGGCATACCCCACCGAAACGACGCTCTTCCAGCTGCAGCTCACCGATCCGGGCGAGCAGATGGAGGTTGGCGGCGAGTTCTACACCGACTTCCCGCTCCACGTCACCCCCGACGGTGACCGCATCGCGCTGGCCGACACGAAGGGCAACTTCTACGTCGTGCGCAACGCCGCCGGCACGCTCCACGTCCTCAAGCAGGAGCAGAGCGCCCCGAACGACAAGACCCGCCAGCTGAAGAAGGGCAACTTCGCCACGGCCTACATCGACCACGGACGGGCCCCGAAACAGGCCGGATACGAATACGTCGTCTACGTCCAGCCCTCGAACAAGGAGATCAACCGCCTGCTCAAGAAGGACGAGTACCAGGTCATCCGGCGCGACAACACGGCGCACGTCGTCAAGGACCTTCCGACGGGCATCACCGGCTACGTCTGCTTCGAGAAGTATGCGGGCGACGGCCTCGTGCGCGGCGTGACGGCCGAGACGATCGTCATGGAGCGCACGGCGGAGGACGGCACGGTGGTCATGAGCGTCTGCACGCCCGACCTCGGCATCACCGAAAAGGGCTACACGACCCGCCAGGAGAGCCAGCCCCTGCTCAAGGAGGTGCGTCTCGACGGGGCGTGGGAGCTCACGGCCGAAAACCCCGCCGTGGAGTGTGCGCCCTCCGACGCAGGCACGCTGCTGAAGGTCACCTGCCGCCACGGACAGCCCGTAGAATTTCACCTCATAAAGAAATAAACCCTTTCTACCCCACCAACCTACTCTGATTTGTTATGAAAAAAGCACTGAAACGAATGACCGCGGCAGCGCTGCTGACGCTCGCGCTATGGCTGCCCGAAGGGCTCTTCGCGCAGAACACCGTCGTCGGGCGCGTGGTCGACACGAACGACGTGCCGCTGATCGGCGTGAATGTCGTGGTCAAGGGAACGACGACCGGTACGACCACGGGAACCGACGGCAACTACACGATCAAGGTCGGCGAAAACCAGACGCTGATCTTCTCCTACCTCGGCTACACGACCGTCGAGCAGCCCGTCGGCAAACGCACGGCCATCAACGTCAAGATGACCGAGGAGGCCACGCAGCTCGGTGCCGTCGAGATCGTCAACATCGGTTACGGCACCACGACGCGGCGCGACCTGACCGGTTCGGTCGCCAAGGCCGACCTGGGGACGATGATGAAGGCCAACGTCACGAACTTCGACCAGGCGTTGAGCGGCCGCATTGCGGGCGTCGTCGTCACGACGGGCGACGGTTCGCTCGGCTCCGAGGCCACGATCACCATCCGCGGCAACAACTCCCTCACGCAGAGCAACGCCCCGCTCTACATCATCGACGGATTCCCCTCCGAAGGCTCGTTCGCGGCGTCGATCAACCCCGCCGACATCGAGTCGATCGACGTGCTGAAGGACGCCTCGGCCACGGCCATCTACGGCGCCCGCGGCGCCAACGGCGTCATCGTCATCAACACCAAGCGCGGCCACGAGGGCAAACCCACGGTGAACTTCAGCGCCTCGTTCTCGATGAGCCACATCGCCAACAAGGTCGACCTGATGGACTCCTACGAGTTCGTGCGGCTGCAGGAGGAGCTCATCGCCGCCTCGACCATGGAGAGCAGCTACTACAGCTACAGCGAGGAGCTGGGCCGCAACCTCACGCTCGACGACTACCGCAACATCAAGGCCATCGACTGGCAGGACCAGCTCTACCGCACGGCCTTCCAGCAGAACTACAACGTCTCGCTCTCGGGCGGAAACAAGGAGGGGCTGCGCTACAACGTCGGCTTCTCGGCACTCGACCAGGACGGTATCATCATCCGCTCGAACTTCCAGCGCTACCAGGGCAAGGCCAACTTCACGCTGCCCATCTCGAAAAAGCTGACGCTCAACGTCAACGCCAACTATTCGCGCACGGCGACCAACGGCGTGAACCCCACCACGGCCGAGACGACCTCCTCGTCGTCGGGCTGGCTGATGTATTCGGTCTGGGGCTACCGTCCCGTGACGCCTCCCGGACAGGACATCCTCGACTCGATGCTCGACGAGGCGATCGACGGCTCGAACGACTACCGCTTCAACCCCGTGAAGACGGCCAAGAACGAGTACCGCAAAACGCTGGTCGACTACCTCAACTCGAACATCGCGCTGACGTGGAAAATCACCCCGCAGCTGACCTTCAAGACCACGGGCGGCTACGTGCTCAACAAGCGCCGCCGCGAGGAGTTCAACGGCAGCGAGACCTACACGGGCTACCCCGGCTCGCCGAGCGGCAAGGGGGTCAACGCCTCGATCTACTGGACCGACCAGACGAGCTGGAGCAACGAAAACACGCTCACCTACAAGCGCCGCTTCGGCCGCAGCCACAACGTCGACCTGATGGCGGGTCTCTCGCTGCAGGGCCAAAACTACACCTACGACGGCGTGTCGGCCACGCAGATCACCTCCGAGGAGCTCGGCATCGCCGGCATCCACACGGGCAACTACCAGAAGGTGCAGAGCAACTACTACGACTGGCGCATGATGTCGATGTTCCTGCGCGCGAACTACAACTTCCGCTACAAGTATTACCTCACCTTCTCGTTCCGCGCCGACGGCTCGTCGAAATTCCCGACCGACAACCGCTGGGGCTACTTCCCCTCGGTGGGTGCGTCGTGGAACTTCAACCGCGAGAACCTGTTCAAGGACTCCGACTGGCTCAACAACGGCAAGCTGCGCTTCTCGTGGGGTCTGACGGGTAACAACCGCACGCAGACGCCCTACGACTTCTACCAGCAGATCACCGTCAACCCCGGCTCGAACGGTTCGTTCGACTACGTCTTCGACGGCGAGCGCGTACCGGGCTACTACGTCTCGAACATGGCCAACGAACGGCTCAAGTGGGAGACCACCGAGCAGTGGAACGTCGGTATCGACCTCGGCTTCTTCGACGACCGGCTCAAGGTCACGGCCGACTGGTACGACAAGGTGACGCACGACCTGCTGCTCTACGCCCTGCTGCCGGGTTCGTCAGGCTACGAACAGGGCATGCTCAACATCGGCAAGATCCGCAACCGCGGTTTCGAGTTCACGCTCGAGACGGTCAACATCAAGACGCGGCAGTTCCAGTGGTCGACCTCGTTCAACATCGCCTTCAACCGCAACCGCATCCTCGCGCTCGTCGACGGTCAGAACTCGCTGCAGACCGCCGTGACATGGGACACGCGCTTCAACTCGCAGTTCCCCTACATCTCGCAGGTGGGCCGCCCGACGGGCATGATGTACGGCTTCATCTACGAGGGGACCTACAAGCCCGAGGATTTCGACGCCAGCGGCAACCTGCGCGACGGCATCCCGAGCTACAAGGGCAACAAGGCCCAGCCGGGCGACCTGCGCTACCGCGACATGAATGGCGACGGCAAGATCGACGACTACGACCGCACGATCATCGGCTGCGGACAGCCCCTGCACACGGGCGGTTTCAGCAACACCTTCACCTGGAAGAACTTCGACCTGAACATCTTCTTCACGTGGAGCTACGGAAACGACATCCTGAACGCCAATCGCCTGATCTTCGAGTCGGGCTACAAGAGCCAGACCAACCAGTTCGCCTCGTTCGCCGACCGCTGGACGCCCGAGAACTCCACCTCGAACATCCCGCGCACGAACGCCACGGGCAACGAGGAGTACTCCTCGCGCATCATCGAGGACGGTTCGTTCCTGCGACTGAAGAACGTCTCGCTGGGCTACACCTTCAGCGGCCGCGGCATCCGCAAGGCCGGCATCAGCTCGCTGCGCCTCTACGTCTCGGCCGACAACATCTGGACGCTGACCAACTACAGCGGCCCCGATCCCGAGGTCTCGACCCGCAACTCGGTGCTGACCCCCGGCTTCGACTGGTCGGCCTATCCCCGCGCCTACGGATTCACGGCCGGTCTGAACATCTCATTCTAACGATTAACCGTTCATTACGCCATGAAAATGAAAAACATATACAAACTGGGAAGCCTGATTCTGCTCGGGGCCGCATGCTCGGCATGCACCTTCCTCGACACCGAGCCGCAGATCATCCCCAGCAAAGGCTATTACACGAATGAGACCCGGCTGAAATACGGTCTGGCCGGCGTCTACGGCGCGCTGAACAGCGAGGAGCTCTACGGCAGCTACTACTCGCTGCAGATCGCCAATGCGGACGACCTCTGCTACTTCAACAACTACAACAACGGCGAGACGCGCCCCGACCGCTACAACCACAGCGCCGGCACGTCGGTCATCTACGAGACGTGGCTCAAGCTCTACGAGGGGATCAAGAACGCCAACGAATACCTCGACGAGGCCGGCAAGGCGGAGATCGACCCCGAAGAGCTGTCGACCGACCTGAAGACCTACCTGGCCGAAGCCCGCTTCCTGAGGGCCTTCTACCACTTCCTGCTGGCCCAGGCGTGGGGCGACGTGCCCCTGCGCTCGGAGGCCGCCACATCGCCCAATCCGGTGAACGTGCAGATTGCCGCCACGCCGCAGGAGAAGGTGCTCAAGTGGTGCGTCGACGAGATCGAGGCCATCGTCTACGACCTCGACGAGGGTGTCGAGCAGACCCCCTCGCGCGTCAACAGGACCGTGGCCGAGGGCATTCTGGCCCGCATCTACCTCTTCATGGCCGGCGAAACGGTCGACGAGGTCGAGGGGCTCTCGAAGCAGGAGATGTACGGCAAGGCCGCCTACTGGGCCAACGAGGTGATCGCATCGCAGAAACACCACCTGAACGAGAGCTACGAACAGGTCTTCATCAACATGATCCAGGACCAGTACGACACGGAGTTCCGCGAGTCGATGTGGGAGGCCGAGTTCCTCGGTGACCGCACCAGCTCGACCTACTGGACCAACGGCCGCATCGGCGACCTGATCGGACTGAAGTCGCAGTCGGGCACGACGAACTACTCGGAGTGGGCCTGCAACTACTCCTACGGCTACTACAACGGTTCGTACACCCTCTGGCAACTCTACTGGACGGACGACCGCACGGCCGACGAGGCCTCGAGCCGGACGGTCATCGACAAGCGCCTTACATGGAACCTGCCGGGCTACAACTACCGCGGCCTGAACAACCAGCAGATCTCCTACCAGAAGGACGGCGCGACGGTCACGGCCGTGCTCAAGCAGGACCAGAGCATGTACAAGACCCCGTGGCTCTACAAGAACAACTTCGCCATGCCCGAGATCGAGGGGCTCGACACGAGCGTCGAGAACGCCTTCGACCCGGCGGACATCATCTACGATCCGACGATCATGTGCGCCGTGCGCAACGCCGGCAAGTGGCGCCGCGAGACGATCTACGAGAGCCAGATGTCGGCCAAGAGCCTCTACACGATCAACTTCCCGATCCTGCGCTACTCGGACGTGCTGCTGATGTACGCCGAGGCGATCAACGAATACGCCGGGGCGCCGGACGAGCAGGCCAAGGAGGCCGTGCGCGAGGTGCGCCGCCGCGCAGGCGTCGCAACCGACGAGAGCCAGTTGAGCGGTCAGGCGTCGTTCCGCAACCTGGTCCGCAACGAACGGGCCCGCGAGCTGGCCTTCGAGGGGCTCCGCAAGTGGGATCTGATCCGCTGGGGCATCTTCGTCGAGCGCATGCACCTGGCCGGCACCAACGTCCCGACCGAGTCGATGTACCTGAACAAGACCATCACGGACTATGCGGCCGGCAACTACGCCAACGTCTCCGCACGGCACATCTACCTGCCGATCCCGACCAAGGAGCTGGCCGTGAACCACGCACTCCAACAGAATCCCTTATGGTAAAACGCACAAGAGCAGCACATCCCATGAAAACAAGACGCATCACATACCTCGCGGCGGCACTGGCCCTGACCCTGGGCGCCGTCTCCTGCGAGCACGACGAGATCTACGAGCCGCTGGAGTTCTCGGTACGGCTGTCGCCGACGAACACCTACCGGGCGGGCGATCCCGTGGTCTTCAACTTCCAGGGCAACGCCGACTTCATCACCGTGTGGAACGGCGACACGGGCCACGAATACAAATACCGCAACCGCACGCAGGTGGCTCTCGAGGATATCGAATCGTGCCAGCTGACGATCGAGATCAGCCAGCAGTACGGCGGCAACCCCGAGGTGAGCAACCTCGACATGATCGCCGGCAACAAGTTCCCGGGACTCGCGGGCAACGACGCGGCGGCCGACCGGCCGATCGTCGAGGCCATCGCCCAGAGCAACTACGCCGACTGGCAGGTGCTGGAATACACGCCCAACAAGTCCAACACCTTCGAGACCTACACCTACGACATCACCCCCTACGCCGACAACTTCTCGTTCGGCCTGCACCTCTACCAGGAGCCCGGCACGGCGATGCGCACCTACCGCATCAACCCGTCCATCACGGTCAAGCTCAAGGGCTACGACACGCAGGAGTACCCCTACTCGTCGATGAAGTTCATCACCTTCTCGCTGGCGCCGCAGCACGCCGACGACCCCTACATCCACAACGTCTCGGGCAACGGCAACCTGAAGCTCCAGGGCGAACCGGGCTCGAACAGCGCGGCCAACATCGTCTTCCAGGGCTTCAGCGCGGGCGTGATGGAGCAGATCGAACAGTGGGCCTTCATGCAGCCGATCGCCCTGAACAGCATTTCGCCCGATACGGGACAGAGCATCAAGGGCGTGCCGGACGACGTACCGAGCTATTCATACACCTACGACACGCCGGGCACCTACACGGCGACGTTCCTCGCAGGCACGGGCAACTACCAGGGCGAATCGGGCATCCAGGCCTACGAAGTGACCTTCACGATCGTCGACCGGCTCGAATAGGCACTTTTTTCCGTCGGCAAGTCCGTCCGCAACCCCTGTCGGACGGATTTGCCGGTTTCGGTCCAACAATTTACACAACTACTGACCCTCAAAAACAAACAACATGAAAAGAAATCTCACCCCGTATGCAGGAGAGGAGGAGAGGTCCGTCCTCCCCTATCAGGCGCCAGACATCGAAGCGCTCGACATCGCCGTCGAGAAGGGATTTGCCACAACCAAAGGCGAGAGTTGGGACTATGACCCGATCGTCGACGACGAATACAACATGGACGACATTTACGGATCTTACTAAAACACGGCAACCATGAAAACGATTCTGCTTTACGGCAGTACGGCTGCCGTTCTGATGCTGCTGGCATCCTGCTCCACGGACTCGACCGAGCCGTCCGCACCCGCAGTGCGCACCATCACCCGCACTTTCCCCGTCAACGAGACGATCGGCTCGGCGCACGACACCCGCACGGCCTACGAGAACGGCCAAATCGGCTTTACGGACAACGAGCATCTGGGAGCCTATGTATGGAATGCCATTGATGGCAAGGGTGCCACTGGTGTAACTGTAGCAACCCGCACCCCGGGATCACCTGCCAAGATCACCGTATCGCACGACGCAATGGACGGCGTCAAAGAATACACTTATGTATTCGTATCCCCCTACAAGTACAACAACACGCCCAATAGGACCACTTCGACCGTCACGCTGAACCCCGTTCAGCACCCGACGGCGACGACGTTCGATCCGTCACAGGATATTCTGGTCAGCAAACCGGTCACCGGCCCCGACGGGGCCACAACGTCGCCCGTTCTGGAAGAAGTGGGGTTCAAGCGCCTCTTCACCTTCTTCCGGCTGAAGATCGACCGCTCGAAATTCACCGGTAACATCACGCTGGCCGAAGGAGAAAAGATCCGCTCGGTAACGATCACGGCACCGGAAGGCACCGCGCTGGCCGGAACAGCCGAGGTAAAAATCGAGGAGGCATACGATGCGACGACTTTCAACTTCACTGAGCCGTCCAACTCGGTAACGGCCGACTACGGCACCGACGGCGAAGCACTCAACGCTGACGGCACCTTCGACGTATGGTTTGTGGTCAACCCCGTTGCATTCAACGGCCTGATCATCGAGGTAAAGACTTCGACACAGACAATCACGCAGACGTTCAACGAGCAGGTTGCGCTTGACTTCAAGGCCAGCGGCATCAACACGCTCAACTTCAAGCCGGCCAACAATACCAACATCACTACTACAACCGCAGCTGTTCCGCAAGACTATTACGAGGAAGGTGTTGAGATCGAGGGGGTAACCTACAGCAAGAATTCAGAGAGCAAAACAAATAAGACTGCAAGTGCGCCCAATACTGCACTCAGCTTAAGTTCCACGACCCTCGTCTATTTCCTCGGCGATGGAGGGAATCCCGACAACTCGTTCTACATCGAAGCGGCAAATAGTGGAAGTCACACCTACCGGGAGAATAGTGCGATTTTTATTGGCCGTCATGCAGACCACAAAACCAAACTTGTGCTAAAAAACCAGTTCCACCTGCGCAACAGGGAAAGCGGCATCTACGCCTTCAAGAATCTCGATATCGACATGCGGGAGGGCTCTCAGGCACAGTTATTCACCATGACAAACGACACGGGTGGTGCCAAGACGCTGATCTTCGAGGATTGCGACATCACCTTCGGTAGCAACAAAAGCATCGTCGCACCTTACAGCTCCACGAAGGAGAGTTCGTATATCGAAAACATCATCTTCCGCAACTGCAGACTGCGTTACGAAGCAGGAACTGAAGGCTATTACGCCCTCATAAAACTTCATGGAGACAATGATAAAAACTTCCTTAAGAGCGGCCTTGCGGGCTTCAAAACATTGGTACTCGAAAATAACGTATTCTACTCGACCCAGGGAAGCAATGTAAAGACAGCAGTATCCATCCTGTATCAACGATACTGGGAGGCAGACGCTGCATCGTATTCATTGTCCAACCTGAACATCACCTGCAAGAACAATACTTTTATCGACTTAATTAGTTATAGTTCCGGTGCCAGCAACCCGGCCGGCATGGGTTCGGCATACTTTATGGTCGATCAGATCGGCTCCGTCGAATTTACGGGAAACATGCTCTATTCGGAAGCACTGAAATATGTCTCCATTATGCGCGTAACCCATGACTACAATACCAATGGTCCGTGGCCGAGTATCAACCTCGACAGAGAAGGGAATGCGGTATACGGAACCAACGGATGGAAGTTCTACTTCGACGGAACAACCGTTCTTCCGACTCCGTACTATCCGGAAAAGGGAACCTATCCAAAAAAACTTGACAGCCCGCTGTCGGAGTACGACCCCGCAAACGGCATCTTCAAGGTAAGTCCGGCCTATGACGGATACGGATCGACGCTGCTCTATTGATCCGTCACATGTGAATCAATCAAGCCTGCGAAAAAACCCGCTTTTCTGCGCGAAAAGCGGGTTTTTTCACAAGATACGATTGCAGTTCTGCGTTCTTTTCCGTACCTTTGAATAGGCATTTGTGCCCCTTTTTGACTGAAACCGCAAAATAACAACCCATGAAACCTGATCTTCAGAGCATAGCCTCCCGATTCGCGCTCGAAGGCACCATCGCCTCCATCGATTCGCTCGGCGACGGATTCATCAACGACACATTCATCGTCCGCACCGCGGGCGACACACCGGACTACATTCTCCAGCGCAAGAACCGCAGCGTCTTCCCCGACGTGCCCGCCATGATGGAGAACATCCGCAAGGTGACGGAGCACATCCGCCGCCGCGTTGTCGCGGCCGGGGGTGATCCCCTGCGCGAGGTGATGACCGTCGTGCCGACCCGCGACGGAGCGCTCTGCTACGAGGACGAAAAGGGCGACTTCTGGACCGTCACGGTCTACATCGCCGACACGATCGCCTACAACAAGGCCGACACGGCCGAGCTGGCCCGCAAGGGCGGCGAGGGCATCGGCAAGTTCCAGGCCCAGCTTGCGGACTTCACCGAGCCGCTGGCCGAGACAATCAAGGGCTTCCACAACATCCGCCACCGCTTCGTGCAGTGGGACGAGGCGCTGGCACGCGATGCCGCAGGCCGCAAGAAGGACCTTGCGGAGGAGATCGGCTGGATCGAATCGCGCCGCGCGGAGATGCTCGCCTTCTGGTCGAAGGTCGAGGACGGGACGATCCCCACGCACGTGACGCACAACGACACGAAGATCAACAACATCCTCTTCGACAAGCAGGGCCGCGTGCTCTGCGCCATCGACCTCGACACGGTGATGAACTCCACGTCGCTCAACGACTTCGGAGACGCCATCCGCTCCTATGCCAACACGGGCGACGAGGACGACCGCGACCTGTCGCGCGTGAGCCTCTCGCTCGAGATGTTCGCCGCCTACACGGACGGCTACCTTTCGCAGCGCGCCGCACAGCTCTGCCCGGCGGAGATCGACCACCTGGCCTTCTCGGCCCGCTACATCACCTACGAGCAGGTGCTGCGCTTCCTGATGGACTACCTGGACGGTGACACCTATTACAAGATCAAGTACCCGGAGCACAACCTCGTGCGCACGCACGCCCAGTACAAGCTGCTGTGCAGCATGGAGGAGCAGTACCCCGAAATGTGCCGCATCGTCCGCGAGACGGCAGACAAGTACCGATAAAACGACACGAGCATGGAGATACGCAGAATCCCGGGAATCAACCCCGACGACATGCAGGCCGTGGACCAGGCGTTCGACGGCATCGAGGCGCAGCCGATCGCCTGCTGCAACTGGCCGGAACAGTACCCCTACACGCCGAAGGTTTCGTTCCGCATCTTCCACACGGGCGACCTGCTCTGGCTGCGCTTCGATGTGGAGGAGCGCTACACGGCGGCCCGCGTCACCGAGGACAACGGCCAGGTGTGGACCGACTCGTGCGCGGAGTTCTTCATCGCACCCGACACAGGGATGTACTACAATTTCGAAACCACCTGCATCGGCCGCATGCTGCTCGGATTCCGCAAGACGCATGCCGACGCCGTGCACGCCGACGCCCGGGTGTTGGCTTCGGTGCGGCGCATCACGACGCTGCCCGCCGAGCCCTTTGCCGAGCGCGAGGGCGACAACCGCTGGTCAGTGACCCTGGCCATCCCGCCGCAGGCGCTCTTCCGTCACGACCTGAAGACGTGGAACAGCCTTGAGGCGCGCATGAACCTCTACAAGTGCGGCGACAACCTTTCGCACCCCCACTTCCTTTCGTGGCGCCCCATTGCGACGGAGAAGCCCGACTTTCACCGCCCCGAATTTTTTGAACGAGTCAAATTTCAAGACATACTATGAACAACAAGTATTCACTTCCCAAGGACGGCGGGCTGATTGCCGAATCGGCCCCGCGCGACATCATCCACCGCTACGAGAAGATCCGCACGCTGGTCTATGAAAACGAGTACGACGGCGTGCAGTACGTCGCCGACACGATCGTCAAGGCGATCCGCACCTACAACGAGATCCACTGCTCGAACGAGGTCTACGAAGAGGCACAGCCCTTCGTGTTGGGTCTGACCACGGGCCGCACGCCGCTGGGTCTCTACCGGGAACTGGTACGGCGCCACGAGGCCGGGCTCGTCAGCTTCCGCAACGTGGCTGTCTTCAGCCTCGACGAGTTCTACCCGATCAAGTCGACCGAGCAGCAGAGCCGCAACTTCCGCATCCACGAGGAGTTCCTCAACCACATCGACATCCTGCCCGAGAACGTGCACATTCCCGACGGCACGGTCCCCGAGGAGCGGATTTCGGAGTACTGCGCCTCGTATGACCACGCCGTGCGCCACATCGACCTGATGATTATCGGCGTGGGCGAGGACGGACAGATCGGCTTCAACGAACCGGGCTCCTACGCCAAGTCGCGCACGCGTCTGGTGCAGCTCACGCACAACACGCGCAAGGTGCAGTCGAGTGCCTTCTTCGGGCTGGAGAACACCCCGAAGATGGCCATCACGATGGGTATCGACACGATCATGCGTGCCGACCGCATCATCCTGATGGCCTGGGGCGAGGAGAAGGCCCGCATCGTGCAGAAGGTCGTCGAGGGCGACATCACCGGCCAGGTGCCCGCCTCCTACCTGCAGGAGCACCCCCACATCGAGGTCGTCATCGACGAAAATGCCGCCCAGCTGCTCACGCGCGAGCAGACGCCGTGGCTGGTCGGCCCCTGCAACTGGACGCCGAAGTTCGTCCGCAAGGCCGTCGTCTGGCTCTGCGGCGTGGTGAAGAAGCCCATCCTGAAGCTCACCTACAAGGACTACATCGAAAATTCGCTCGGCGAACTGCTCGAACAGGGCCGCACGTTCGACCAGATCAACATCGACGTCTTCAACGACCTGCAGCACACGATCTCGGGCTGGCCGGGCGGCAAGCCCAATGCCGACGATTCGACGCGCCCCGTCTCGTCGAAGCCCTTCCCGAAGCGCGTGGTGATCTTCTCACCCCACCCCGATGACGACGTCATCTCGATGGGCGGCACGTTCATCCGCCTCGTGCAGCAGGGCCACGACGTGCATGTCGCCTACGAGACGTCGGGCAACGTCGCCGTACACGACGACGTGGTGCTCCAGAACATCGACACGGCGCGCGAACTGGGCTACGGCGACCACTTCGCCGAGGCCGAGAAGATCATCGCCGGCAAGAAGAAGGGCGAGCCCGAACCGCGGGCGCTGCTCGACCTGAAGGGGGCGATCCGCCGCGCCGAGGCACGTGCCGCCGTGCGGTCGTTCGGGCTCAACCCCGACACGAACGCCCACTTCCTCAACCTGCCCTTCTACGAGACGGGCGGCATCAAGAAGGGGCAGCTCACGGAGAAGGACACGCAGATCATCGTCGACCTGCTGCGCCAGATCAAACCGCACCAGATCTATGCCGCCGGCGACCTGGCCGACCCCCACGGCACGCACCGCACCTGCATGGAGGCCGTGCTCAACGCCCTGGAGGTGGTCAAGCAGGACGACTGGTTCAAGGAGTGCCACCTGTGGCTCTACCGCGGCGCCTGGATGGAGTGGGACCTCGGCATGGTGGACATGGCCGTGCCCCTGTCGCCCGACGAGCTCATCATGAAGCGTCACGCCATCTACCGCCACCTCTCGCAGAAGGACATCATGCCCTTCCCGGGCAGCGACCCGCGCGAGTTCTGGCAGCGGGCCGAGGAGCGCACGCAGAATACGGCCAAGCTCTACGACCACCTCGGCATGGCGGAGTACCAGGCCATCGAAGTCTTTGTAAAAATGTTCTGACACGCCCAGACAACCACAAAAACACTTTCATCATGAGACTCATCATCGAGAATACCCCGAAAGAGGTCGCCCAGTGGGCCGCGAACTACATCATCGAGCAGATCAAGAACAAGGAGCAGTACACCTCCTCGCCCTTCGTGCTGGGTCTGCCCACCGGCTCCACGCCGCTGGAGACCTACAAGGAGCTGATCCGCCGCCACAAGGCCGGCGAGGTATCGTTCCGCAACGTCATCACCTTCAACATGGACGAATACGTCGGCCTTCCCGAGGAGCATCCCGAGAGCTACCACTCGTTCATGTGGAACAACTTCTTCAGCCACATCGACATCAAACCCGAGAATGTCAACATCCTGGACGGCAACGCCGAGGATCTGGTCAAGGAGTGTGCCGACTACGAGGCGCGCATCGTCGAGGCAGGAGGCATCGACCTCTTCATGGGCGGCGTCGGCGAGGACGGCCACATCGCCTTCAACGAGCCCTTCTCGTCGCTCAACTCCCGCACGCGGCAGAAGACCCTGACGCTCGACACGATCCAGGTGAACGCCCGCTTCTTCGGCGGCGACGTGTCGCTCGTGCCGAAGACGGCGCTGACCGTTGGCGTCGGCACGGTGCTCTCGTCGAAGAAGGTGATGATCCTCGCCACGGGACACAAGAAGGCCCGCGCCGTGCGTCACGGCGTCGAGGGGGCATACAACCACCAGTGGACGATCTCGGCGCTGCAGGTGCACCCGAACGGAATTCTGGTCTGCGACGACCCGGCCGCCGAGGAGCTGCGCGTCTCGACCTACCGCTACTTCAAGGACATCGAGCGCGACAACCTGATCTGATCCGAACGGTTCCGCCTGCTGCGGGTAACAGACCCGCGACATGGCCACCCGCCGGAGATCCAATGAAAAACTCCCCTGCAAACCATGCAGGGGAGTTTTCGTTTCCGTAAAGTTCCAAAAACTGAGAAGGGCCCGCAGATTGCCGTATCTGCGGGCCCTTCACCGGAGCGGACGACCATATACTAATCTCTCTCGCAAACGTCCGCTCCGAACCGTATTACTTCTTCACGAGCGTGATCTCGTCGATGCAGAAATAGGAGGGATCGGCGTAGATGTTGATACCCTGCACCTTGAAGACGAGCTTGTCGACCTCGCCGAACGACGCGAGGCTCACCTTGCGCCAGCCGTCAAGCTTGGAATCGGGCGTTACGAGCATCTCGGTCGTGCTGCCGACCTCGACATCGTTCTTGAAACCGGTGATCTTCACCTCGAAATGATCCGTTTCGGCACCGCTGAACCACTTGTAGACATAGGTCGAATTGGCGATGTAGAAGTGATCCACCGTGCGGGGCTCGGCAAAGAGGACCGTCGGGTAACCCGATGCGGTCATGTATTCGGGATAGGCCTCGGTCGGGGTGTTCGAGTCGTAGCAGACGGCATAGGTCGACGTGCCGTTCGCACCGCCGTCGGCCCACACGGAGAACTGCTGCGTGAGCGAAGCCGCATCACTCCCCTTGTCGGGGCAGGCCGCCAGGGCAATGCCGCCCCAGGCATCGTAGTCGCCCGAATAGTAGGAGAGGAAGGAGGCCATGCCGTCGGCCGTCGAGAAGAGCATGTCGTCGAAATTATGCCCCTGGGCATAGGGTTTGCCGCAGAAGACATTCGAGTAGGTGTGATCGACATACGCGCCGTTCATGTAGAGCGACATGGTCACGTTGCCCAGCGCGATGGTCTCTCCGCTCGGATCGACCATGCCCGTGGAGGGTTCAAACGAGATGACGTCGTACTTGACCGACGGACCCGGGGTGTCGTCGTCGTCATTCGAGCAGGCAACGAAAGCCGCGGCCGAAAGCAGCAGCAGGGAGGTGGCGAAAATTTTTTTCATCTTCATACAGATATTAAATTACTCAAGTTTCGGATTTAGATATTAAGAAGTGAATTTGCACAAAAAAAGGCT
>ENA-ORPD01001405-ORPD01001405.1-human-gut-metagenome-genome-assembly--contig:-NODE-1405-length-17670-cov-12.826511_pt1 | contig 17670 bp, 18 predicted proteins | sample MGYA00242143_ERZ509076 | MGnify/ENA primary metagenome ERZ509076 (study PRJEB26280, sample SAMEA2338706) | human gut metagenome | biome: human gut; feature: human-associated habitat; material: faeces... | reverse complement strand
GCGCACCCCCGGCGGCGGCACCGACCTTGCCTGCATGATGGGCCGCGAGACGACCCTTGCCCGTGTCAAGGCTGCCATTGAAAAGCTGAACGGGTGATTTTCCTTCCCTTTTCGCAATCATATCCACGGAGGTGTTTTTATGATGTACCCGTTTATGACACTGGACGACAACACCGAGATCGTGCATTCCGAGATGCAGCCAGACCACCGTGTAAAGGTCTACATCGAAAAGCCCGACGAGAAGGATTGTTTCCACTCTGCGGTCTGCTATCTGCCGGATTATACCTGGGAGGATGTCAGCGGCTTCACCCCTGCTGAGATCGACCGCTACCAGAAGTTCCTGGAATCCACTGCACATCTGATCCTGCAGTTTTCCCAGGAAGGAGGGGTAGAAAATGCCGCAGGTTTTTAAAATCGGTTCCTACTGGGTCTACTTCTGGGCCAACGAAAATGATCCGCTGGAACCCATTCATGTCCATGTTTCACAGGGTGCTCCCAGCAGCAACGCGACCAAGATCTGGATCACCCGGGCCGGGAAATGCTATCTGTGCCACAACAATTCCAACATTCCGCCCCGTGTCCTGCGAAACATCATGGCCATCATCGAAGCACGAAGCGATGAAGTGATTGCCAAATGGATGAATTTCTTTGGTGAAGTACGCTATTTCTGCTGATTTGAGCCGCTTCCCCGCATGACCCCATAAAACGCCGCGCGCCCGCGCTACAGTATATGCAAAGGGCGCGGGAAACAGAACATTGCAAAAGATCCCCGCCGGATGGTAGCTACTCATAAAACAGCATCAACAATCAACTGAAACAGGGTAGCTGCCATACGGATTGCCACAAAAGCGGGTAAGAGGTCAAAGACTTCTTGCCCGCTTTTTCTGTGCCGCGTGGAACGATAGAAAGGCATTTTTGCGCTTTCAAGGGATACGATACTACTTGTTCTGTTTCCGTTCTCTGCAAGTCGCATAAATCAAGGCTTTTCGCCTGCCTAAATGTCCACGCTGGCATGGCAAAATGTTACGCAGTAGACCGCCATTTTTGAGGGTGGGGATATAAACACTCAACTCTTGTGTTTTCAAGTCTGCAAAACCGCGTTGTGTAAGGCGCTCTCGCTCTCTATTGCGTAACACATCATCATAGATTGAGGGCGCAAGCGGTCTATCCGTTTGCGCCCTCTTGATTACCCGACAGCAAAGACGGGCAAAGCCGTCAAGGACGCGAAGCGCGAAGTTTATCCTTGACGGCTTTTTCTGCCTTTGCTACTTGTCATCTGTCAAAGCGGAACTTGGGTAGTGCTTCCATTAAGGACGCTTTGAGATAATCTTGAATATCGTCGTTGATACTCCCTTGAAAGTAGGACAGATATTTGATGTAGCCGGTATAGGTTTGAATGACGGTGTTCACCGCTTCCGGCTCCCCGGCGGTTGCCTTTACAATCGTTTCATAGGGCAGCAAATTGTATTTCCTATTCTTCATCTTCTAACGCCTCCAGTTCTTTTCGTATGAAGCGCAATGACCTTTTTCGTCTACGAAAGATTGTGCTTCTGCAAACTCCGAATAGCCTTCCGATTTCCGTATCGCTGTAACCGAGGTAGTACCGCAAAAACAGCACTTCACGCCGCTTTTCCGGCAGACGCAAAAGCGCGGCCGCTAACTGCTCGCTTTCTACAATGACCGTTTCCCCACGAACGGTAAAAGTGGTAGGCATATCGTATTTCACAAAATACTCGTCTGTTGTGGCAATCGGCTCAAAATCAAACTCCCGAAGATAGTCGAGTGATACCTCAAACTGTTGCTTCCGCCGTATTTTCTTGTAAATACCCAGCGCCGCATGGTAAAGGACAATCTTGCAAAAGGCGTTGAAAGTGCGCTCGATATGTTCCCGATACTGCTCACTATTCATCATTTTTCTCACCCCCTTTCTTCCCAAGCAGGGGGCAAAATACCAAACGCCCACGCAGCATAAAACCGCATGGGCGTTTGGTACAGGAACTATAAGAGATAACTATATGACTTGTGTGTTCATACTCATAGGCGCAAAATCCCATGCAAGCGCAAGGGCTTTTTTTGACCGCAGGTTATGAGAAGAAAGATAATGAAATACAGACATATTGACACATCCCCAATACTGCTAAACGATAAACTTCTCTATGGCAGCAACGATTTTCTTGATTTCTGTATTGGTGGTGTTGATACATAAATCGTAGTTTGCTTTATTGCCCCAATCTTGTTCTGTATAAAATTGGTAGTAACGTGCTCTTTTCTTATCAATAGATATAATTTTTTGCTGCAATTCTTTATCCGTCATCGCCGCTGCGTCGGCTCCCTTTTCCCTGCAACGGGCAATTTTAGAACTTATATCCGCATATACAAACAAGCGAAAAGGGTTCAAATCTTGCAAAACATAGTCTGCACATCGTCCTACAATGATACAATCCGATTTCTCTGCCATTTCGCGGATTATTTCGCTTTCCTGCTTATAAATGGACAGACGATTTTCCAATGTATAGTTGGTAGGAATACCAAAAGTGCGAGCAGTTGTTATTGGTAACAGCGGCAGGGGCCTGCTTTCCTCCACTTGCAACACATAACTTTCCGCTAATTGAGTTCGTTTCATCAATTCATCAATAATCTCTCGGTCGTAATAGGCAATATTCAGTCTTTCGGCTAAACGCCTGCCAACTTCTCTTCCACCGCTTCCAAATTCACGGCCTATGGTAATGATCCGCTTCATATCATGTCCCTCCTTAAAATCCAACTTTCTGATTTTCTTTCTTGCGCTTTATGAAAACAATCAAAACAACTGCTATAATCGCCGTCATGATTTCACTGATAGAATGGCAAAGCCATACGGCTTCGCTGCCAAAAATCAGCGGAAGAACGGCAACCAAAATTGGCGGCCATATGACGCTACGGCATAGAGATACCGTAAGGGCGTTACTTGTGCGCCCATTTGCCTGCCAATAAGAAATCATTAAAATATTAAATCCTGCAAGGAAGAAACCGGAAAAGTAAGGTAGGCTTTTACTTTCCATAAAGTTGATTAGTTCAATATCTCCCGGATTGAAAATCGTGAAAAAGCCGCGAGAGAAGAACACGATCAAGACATAGCACAAAACGCCTATTGCTAAAAATGCTTTAATGGAAAAGCCAAGTAGAGATTTGCTCCGTTTTTCTTCCCCTGTCCCCATAAAATAACTAAATACGGGTTGCAAGCCCTGCGCCATACCAAGAAACAGTGTCAAAATAATCAACATTAAGTAGCCGATGACAAGGTAGGCTGCAAGTCCGATTTCCCCAAAGCCATAATGCACAATGGCAAAGTTATATACAAAGGTAATAATGCCAATAGTAAACTCCATGATAAAGGACGGGAAGCCAAGTACATAGACCGAGCAAATGCTCCGCCACTTCAGTTTGAATTTCGTTAAGTACAAATCCCCGCGCTTGAATATGAAATGGGGCAGCATAATTAAAACGCTGAAAATGGGGCCAAGTGCGGTAGCCAATGCTGCACCGGCAATCCCCATGTTCAATGGGTACATAAACACATAGTCCAAGACAATATTTGATACAGAGCCAAACATGAGGGCAAACATGGCAAGTTTTGGACGGTTATCATTACGCACCAGACCGCTTAACAAGAAACTGAAAAGCAGGAATGGGGAAAAGGTAATGATGTACCACATATAACTGATTGCTTCATCATGGATAACCGGAGTTGAGCCTAAAAGTTCAGCAAGCGGGTGAATAAAAATATTTCCCAATACGCTAATCAACAGCCCCATAACAGCCGTACATAGGGCGGCAAGGCTAAAAATGTGGCGTGCTTTTTCTTTCTCACCTTGACCGAGATGTGAGGAAATCAAAACGCCCGCGCCTGTGGCAACTGCCATAGACAATGCAATTAGTATCTCGACAAGCGGAACAGAAACGGCAGCGGCGGCCATAGCGTCGCGGCCAAGTCGATTGCCAATGAATACACCGTCAACAATCATATAGACCGAGTTAAACAGCAACCCTATCATTTGCGGTACGGCATATTTGGCAAATAAAGTGTGTGATTTGCCTTCATACATGATAATCAATCCTCCTAACAAATAAAAAAAGGCCAGCGTTTGTGTAACGCTGGCCTACTACACAATAAAATGAAACCCCGGCGGGCTGATTTTATTTACAGTCTATTTAATTTTTCCTTTTCTTTTACAAGTCCTATCGCCTCTTTTCCTGTTATGTGGTCGATTGTCATTTCCAACATACAAAGAGGCTTCCACCCACGGTTTATGGCATGATCGCGGCTTGCGGCAGTATCTTCCGGCGCATATTTGATTGCCAATTTTTCTATCGCTGCTCTCTTTTCGAGATCACCTTCGATTATCCGTATTTGTCCAAAAGCAATTACACTTCTAAAATAAGTTGTGTACTCCTCCGGCACAACTAAATCTTTATCAATCACACAAAACGACGCTTTTTCAGTTCTTTGAATAGCGTCTATTTTATGACCGCTTTTTGCGCTGTGAAAATAGATTTTCCCGTCGTCATACACATAACTGATTGGAACGGCGTAGGGATAATCGTTGTCGCCCAAAAGGGCAAGCACACCAGATGTCCCCTTATGCAGAATATCCGCAATCTCTTGCCGCGATAGTTCCTGTTTTTTTTGCCTCATTTCTCGAAATATCATATTGACCTCCACAAAAAAATAGACGTTTTTTTTTACTCCTTCCATGGCCGACTGGAGTAAGAATAAGCGTTTCTCGGCAGAAACATATTTTTATTTAGAATATCACAAATTGCATGGTAAGTCAATATCATTTTCCGGATTTTCATTTTTATATAGTGAGGGGGAAAGTGCAACAAAAGCTGCCTTTCAAACGGGATATTGAGTGAGAGAAAGTAAAGGGTTTGGGATTTTCCCAACAAGCCAAAATCGCAAATGGGTACTCATTTGCTGTGCTTGCTCCCTACTCAAAACAAAGGAAAGGACGGGAAAGGAATGGAAAAGAAGCGAACAATCAAAGACGGGCAAATCGTTGTAAAAAATCCACTCTATCAAGAGTTGCCCACACACGAAGTTACAATTCAATCCGGCAGGACGTTCTATCGTTTTACGGGAAGCTACGACGGAAGCCGAAGCCTACCCCATAAAGTTTTACGGCTTATGGGGCACTCCCCTATTGATGAAAAAGACGAGGAGCGTTAAAATGAGTATAAGCAATCCTGTAATGGCAGACTGCCCGCCGATGAAAGGAGCAGAAACGATGTTAAGGCAGTCTGGCAAGATTACCGCCCTCTATTGCCGCCTATCCCGCGACGATGAACTAACGGGCGACAGCAACAGCATTGTAAATCAAAAGGCGATTTTAAGTAAGTACGCAAAGGAAAATCATTTTTCAAATCCATTGTTTTTCGTGGACGATGGATATTCCGGGACAAACTTCAACCGTCCAAGTTGGAGCGAACTTTTGGAAAAAATCGAAAACGGCGAAGTGTCCACCTTGATCGTCAAGGATATGTCGCGGCTTGGGCGTGATTATCTGAAAGTGGGATTTTATACCGAAGTCCTGTTCGTGGAAAAGGGCGTGCGTTTTATAGCTATTAACAACGGCATAGACAGCGCAAACCAGCAGGACAGCGACTTTACCCCCTTTCTCAATATCATCAACGAGTGGTATGCGAAAGACACCAGCAAGAAGATACGCGCGGTGATGAAGTCAAAAGGCGAAGCGGGGGAACACCTCTGCACCAACCCGCCATACGGCTACAGGAAAGACCCGGAAAACAAAAAGCGGTGGATTATCGACCCCGAAGCTGCCGAAGTTGTCAAGCGGATATTCGCCCTTTGTCTGGACGGTTACGGGCCGTCGCAGATTGCCCGTATTCTGAAAGATGATAAAGTCATAACGCCGACAATCCATTTTCAGCAGACAGGCAGGGCGACAAGGAACGCGCCGCCGGATAATCCCTTTAACTGGACGGGCGATACAATAGCCGACATTTTGGAGCGTCCGGAATATCAAGGGCATACAGTAAACTTCAAAACCTACAAGCAGTCCTACAAGAGCAAAAAGACCTGCAATAATCCCGAAGAAAAATGGCTTGTGTTTGAAAATACCCACGAAGCAATCATTGACGCTGACACATGGGCGCGGGTGCAGGAATTGCGGAAGAACAAACGCCGCCCGACGAGGACAGGAAAGACAAATATGTTTTCCGGCATTGTGCGCTGCGCCGATTGCGGTGAAAAGCTGTATTACTGCACAAGCAGGAACTTTGAAGCAAGGCAAGACCACTTTGTCTGCTCTACTTCAAGGCTCAAAGGGAAAGAGGTTTGCGCGACGCATTTTATCCGCGCCGTTGTCTTGGAACGGGGCGTACTCGCCCACATGAGAATGACGATTGCCTGTGTTGCGAACCATGAAGAACAATTCCGCAAGGCTATGGGTGCGAAGCAGAAAGCCGAAGCAAAAAGAGAACTCGCGGCGAAGCGTCGGCAACTGACGCAGGCAGAACGACGGATAGAAGAACTTGACCGACTATTCAAGCGTATTTATGAGGACAACGTAGGCGGAAAACTATCTGACAGCAGATTTCAAATGCTCTCTGACGACTACGAGCAGGAGCAGAAAGAACTGCGGGAAAAGCTGTTGCGGTTGAATGAAGAAATTACAGAACAAGAGGAACAGGCAGAGAATATCGACAGGTTTATCTGCAAGGTGCGGAAGTATCTCGACTTGAACGAGCTGACACCCACTATCCTAAACGACATGGTAAAGGCGGTATATGTTCACGCGCCGGACAAGTCGAAGGGTTATCGGGAACAACAGATTGACATTTCCTATGACCTTGTAGGAATACTCCCCGCGTCTTTACTGATTGACCTGCAAAACGGAGAAACGGCATAGCCGAAGCTACGCCGTTTCCTGAAAACATTCTTATGCTGTTTTATGCGTGCCGCCCCGAAAGAGGTGTTTTTTGTTTGCGACTAAGTAAGCAGGCGCAGTTTTTTTGAAAAAAAGGAGCAAAGCGGACTTTGCTTTGACGTGGCACAGACAGCAGGATTTGTCCGAAGCGAAGCGAAGGGGAGGGAGCAAAGCGACCGAAACAAAATTCAACGACTCCGCATACGCGAAAGGAAACGTCGGCAAGCAAAAGGAGAGAAACAAAAAAACACCCTGAAAGAGGTGTTTTTTTGTTTTGCGACTAAGGCGTCGCCGACGTGTGTGAAAGGGCGATAAAAAAGATATTTTCAAGATTTTTGTATAGACTTGAACTTGTGTGTAAATTACGAAGCATCGCTTGCGCGATGTGAAGCAACGCCTTCGGCGTTATGAAGCACCTCGCTTTGTTCGGTGTGAAGCGAAGCGCACACTAACTTTCCCGTGTGGCAGAGCCACGCTTCATAGACGAAGTCTGCTTCATTTTTCATGCGTCGCAGACGCGCTTCATTGAAAAAGCGACATATTTCTGTCGAAATTTATCGCTTTTTCTTTGAAAGGCGGACAAAAAAGATATTTTCCGTTTTTTAGGTATGGAGTTGAACTCGTGTGCGAATCCCCATCTTTGAATACGCGTGAATTTTATCCATTTTTATTCTCCTTGGCGGTGTTAAGAGAAGCAATCAAAATTCTTTTTATCTCTGTACACTTATCAAGCAAAGTTCTGTCGTGATAATATCCACTTTCTAAAATAAGTTCAATCCAATATTCCGTTTCGGAGCACTCTTTCAAAGCGATTTGCAGTTTGGCAATGAAGTCGGCTTTTCCGTGTGCGTAAAAGGCTTCGCGAATATTCGCGCCGATACTTGTTCCCGAACGCAAAAATTGATTGATCAAAGCACTTTCACACTTTGCCACTCTCAACTCCTTACAAACCTGTATCACATCAAGTGCAAATGCTTTTGATTTTATAATCAAAGGACTTTCAGCCATAACTTACTACCTTTCATTTTGATGTATCAATTATACCATAAAACCTACTGCTTTTCAACCGGATATTTTAAAAATGCTTTTTGCCACGGCAAAAAGCTACATAAAACACCTTTTCACTATTCACTGTTACTTATTACTTACCAAAAATCGACAAGAGGATTTTAGTGAAAAGTGAAGAGTGAAAAAGTAAAAATCGACAAGCTCCTGTCGAAACTTGTCGATTTTTGGCTAGGGTAGCAGGATTTGAACCTGCGAAATGACGGAGTCAGAATCCGTTGCCTTACCGCTTGGCTATACCCCAATGGACTTAAACATTATAATAACTTTCGCAGGACTTGTCAACGATTTTTTCGGAATATAGCTATTTTTCTACGTTTGCAAAGCTTCAATCGGCTGTCAAAAGTTTGAAAGCTGCGGCAAATGTGCTATAATACTTAGACACTTATGAAATACAAGCTCCTTTTTCTCCTGCTTGCCGTATTTTTTGCGTTATCGTCCTTGTGCGGCTGTGCGGGCGGCGAAAAAATTTATACCGCGTCCTTCGAGTCCTATGAATTTTTCGGGACGTATTGCTGCGTCAAAATTTTCGCTAAAAATCCCTCTCAGGCGCGAAAGGATGAAATGGACGAGACGCTCGAAGAAGTTAAAACGCTGCTTGAAGAAACGGACTGCGCTTTGAGCGCGTCGAGGGAGGGCAGCGACATCTACCGTTTCAACGCGGCGTCGGCGGGAGAAAGGATTGAGATAAGCCCCTTGACTTTTGCGGCGCTCAGTGAGAGTAAAAGGCTTTTTGAGGCGAGCGACGGGTTGTTTGACCCGACCGCAGCCGCTTCCGTGGACTTGTGGGGCTTTTCCTCGCGCTTCTACAACGGAGATGAAACTGAAATGCCTTACGACCGCGAAGAGGGGGTTTTGCCCGAACAAAGGTACGTGGAGGCGTTTGCGGAGCTAATCGATTTTTCCGCAGTGGAGTTCGGAGAGGATTTTTTGATTAAACCCTCAAAGACCGTTTCCGTGGACGGAACGGAGTTCGGAGTCATGCTGGACCTCGGAGCGGTGGGCAAAGGCTTTGCCGCCGACCGCGTGCGCAATCTGCTTTTGGAAAAGGGCGAAACCTACGCTTCTATAAACATCGGTCAAAGCAGTCTCGTGTTTCTTGACAGTCCTTTCGACGGGGGCTTTTCCGTCAGGATAAGACACCCGCGAAATCCGAGTCAGAGCGCGCTGATTCTGTCGGGGTTGGAAAACGTGAGCATAGGAATAAGCGGAGACTATCAGCGCTTTTTCGAGGCGGACGGAAAGAGATATTGCCATATCATAGACACGCGCACGGGGGTACCCGTGGACAGCGGAGTTATGAGCGCGGTCACGCTGTGCGACAACGGCGCGGCGGCGGACGCGCTGAGCACCGTTTTCATGACCGAAAAGGCAGCCGTCGCAGACAAACTCGCCGAGCGCTTGCAGGGGGAGTCGGGGCTTTGCGGCTTTGCGGTTTTGACAAGCCAAGGCGGAAAATACCTTGCGGCGGGAAACACGGATTTCGAGGTCGAGGGGGATTTTTTGCGCGCCGAGTTTTCCGCCTCCGACGACGGTCTGAAAATCGTCGCGTCAAATTACGCGGGACTGATTGCGGGCTTGGCTCTGCTTGTTGCCGCCGTTGCGCTTGTGATTTTGCTTGACGTCAGAAACCGCCGCGCAAAAAAAGCCGCGCAAAACGCGGAAGGGAGCGCAACGGATGAAGGCGGCTCGGTTGAAGGCGTCAAACCGTCGGGTGTTGTTTTTGACGGCGCGGCAGACAACAAACGCGTTTCAAGGACGGATATAATAAAGGCTCAACGGCTTTTCCGCAAAAAGGATATGATAATTTTCGGAGCGCTGCTGCTTTGTATAATTCTGCTGTTCGGTTTTGTTGTGTTCGGAGCGCCGCGCGGCGCTTTAAGCGCTGTCGAAATTTATTTCGACGGAGAAAAAATTTTTTCTTACGACGTACAAACGGGCGGGTTCGAATGCAAAGACGGCTTTCACGGTCTCGCGACGGAGAAAATCGGCGACTCGCTTTTCGTATCGGTGGAGACCGAAAAGGGCTTCAACAAAATCGAAATCAAAAGCAACGGCGAAGCCAAAGTCGTTGAAAGCGACTGCCGCGGCGGACAGTGCGAAAGCTCCGCGTATGCGGTAAAGCGGTCGGGAGACGCGGTTTTGTGCGTCCCTCACGCCTTGAAGATTTTGGGCGTCGGAGAAAACGACAGGCAGGGAGAGGAGACGCTATGATGAACGTAAAAAAAATCGGAGCGGCAAAAATTGCGACTGCCGCCGTGTTGTCCGCCGCAGCGCTTGCCGTTTACGTTGTCGAAAGCCTTTTTCCGCCTCTGATTCTGCCCGGCGCGAAAATGGGGCTGTCAAACGTGTTTGTGCTGTTGGCTCTCGTATGCTTGGGGGTAGGCTACGCCTTTGCCGCGCTTGCCGTCAAAATCGCCGTGGGCAATCTGATTGTCGGCAATTTTTCGACTCTTATGTACAGTCTGCCCGCCGGAGTGATTTCGCTTGCCGTCATGTCGCTGTTGTTTTTCAACGGAAAATCCCGCTTCGGACTGATTGCTTTGAGCGTTGCGGGAGCGGTGGTTCACAATGCGGTTCAAAACGCGGTTTACGCTTTGGTCACGGATACGCCCGCCGTTTTGTCCCTCTTGCCTTACCTCGCGTTAATCGGGGTGTTGTCGGGAGCGATTGTCGGTGCGGCGACGTATTTCGCACTTAAAATCGTCCCCAAGTCCCAATGGCAAAGACTGCTCGACGGCGTCGGCTGAAAATAAAAAAATTTTTTGCGCGAAAAAAGTTGACACGACGCAGGTTTATATTTAAAGCATAAATAATTCTTTGGGACAGGTGAAATTCCTTATCGGCGGTAATGCTGCCTCAGCGCAGACAAGTCCGACAGCCCCAACAGCCGATGCGGTGAGATTCCGCAACCGCCAGTCAAAGTCTGAATGGGAAAGAAGGGCAGGCAACGGCTTTTTGCTTTGCGTTTTTTTAGCGCGTTCTTTCCGATTGGGGAGAGCGTTTTTTTACGCCTTTCCGTCGGTCGGAAACGCGTTTGCGGAGCGGAAATTCGTCGTCCCGCGCAATTTTTCCTGCCGCCGAAGAAAGGAGGCTTTTTTTATGGGCAGAAATTTAACGCTCAAAATCACTTTTTCGGCTGTTGCCGCCGCGCTGACCTTTGTTGCAACGGTGTTTATTCAGGTGCCCTCCGTTGACGGAGGCTACACCAACCTGTCGGACGCGATAATTTTTCTTACGGCGGCTTTGCTCGGACCTGTTCCCGCCATGCTTGCAGGAGGTCTCGGCACGTTTTTCGCCGATTTGTACGTTTATCCGGCGACAATGTTTTATTCTTTGGTCATACACGGGCTTGAAGGCTTGTTCTGCGGGCTGCTGTTGAAGCTAATACACTCCAAATGCCGCAACTCAAAGCTCGAACCGCTGTTGGGCGGGGCGGCTATGGCGTTGTGCGGCTTGTTTATGGCGGGAATGTATTTTCTTGCAAAATGGCTGTTTTACGGCACATGGGCAAGCGCGCTGGTAAGTCTGCCCCGCAATCTGATTCAGGCGGGCTTGTCCGTCGTTTTGGCGGTCGTGGCGGTTTACATCGTGAAGCTTCCCTCGCTGCTTAAAAAGCAGGGCGTAAACGTCGGAACGGATAAAACGGCGGCAGAGGACGTTTCTTCTCAAAACGGGGAAATATCCTCAACCGGTAATACGCACGGACAATGAAACCAATCAAAATGGAGAAATCGTAAATATTCAAAAACAAAAAGCGCGACAACAGTCGCGCTTTTTTTGTTTGAATTAAAATTATCAGTGAGTCAGGAAGAACATAGCCGCAAAAAGCAGTCCGAGAATTGCCGTGACTACATTTATTTCCTTTACCTTTCCCGTGCACAGTTTGATAAGCACATAAGAAATGATGCCTATTCCAATGCCGTAGCTGATGTTGTAGGTGAAAGCCATGATTGCTATGGTCAGGAAAGAGGGGACGGCGACGGAGGGGTCGAGCCAATCAATTTCTCTTACGCCGTTCATCATGAGCACGCCTACGTAAACGAGAGCGGTGGCCGTCGCTGCGGAGGGGATGAGTTGGGCTATGGGAGAGAGGAACATAGCGACGAAAAAGCCGATAGCGACGACAATGGAAGTCAGTCCCGTTCTGCCGCCCTCGGCAACGCCGGAGGAGGACTCCACGAATGTCGTGACGGTGCTTGTGCCGAGCATTGCGCCGGTGGCGGTGGCAATTGCGTCGGCGAGCATGGCTTTGTTCATGTTGGGGACGTCGCCCTTTTCGTCAAGCAGGTTGCCTCTTGCGCACGCCCCGTAAAGGGTGCCCAGAGTGTCGAACATATCGACGAGGCAGAAGGCGAGGGAGGAGGTGATGATAACGAGAACAAGGCTTCCCACGCTGTTGTTTGCAAGATAGCCGCTGAAATCGAAGCCTTCGGTAAACACCTTTCCGAAGGACATTGTTCCGAAATCCTTAAAGGGCTGGGCAATGCTCAGATTGAGGGAATTGGGCAGGTAGTTGAGAGTGAAGGTATGACCGACTTCTCCGACGACGGGAAGCGCGTCTGAGGTGAAGTAACCGAGGAAATAGTTCCCCGCCGTGCTTCCGATAGTTGTTTCCGTCAAAACCCAACTGTTGGTAAGAGCGTCCCACGTGTAGGTTTCCTGATAGCCGATTCCGTTGTAAAAATTGGGAACGGTGAGACCGAGCAGGAAATAGAGCGCCGCCGCGCCGAGAATTCCCCAAAGGATTGCGCCCTTGACGTTCTTTTTGGACAAAACGGCGATGGCGATAAAGCCCGCGAGGGTGACGAGTATGGGCATAACGCTTGCCCACGTCGCGCTGCCGAGCAGGTTGAGGGAAACGAGATTGACGAGCGTAGAGCTGTTAGCCACTACTATACCCGCGTTTTGCAGACCGATAAACGCGATGAACAGACCGATACCCGCAGGTATGGCTTTCTTTACGCAATCGGGAATAGCGGTGAAAATAGCCTTGCGCAGTCCCGTAACGGTAAGTATAATAAAGACTATTCCGTCGATAAGCACAAGCACCAATGCGTTGGCGTATGTCAAGCCGAAGCCCATGCAGATTGTGTAGACGAAGAAAGCGTTGAGCCCCATGCCGGGAGCCTGCGCCAAAGGGAGACCCGACAAAAGACCTATGAGCACCGTGCCGATAATGGCGGAGATTGCCGTCGTTATGTACATTGCGCCGTAGCTGGGGCCGTTAAAGACAGTGCCCTGCAAATCGCTGAACATACCGGCGTTGACCATCAGAATGTAAACCATGGCCATAAAGGTGGTGATGCCTGCCATGATTTCGATTTTGACGGACGTTCCGTGCTCTTTCAGCTTGAATTTGCGGTCGAGCCAACTGCGCTTTCCCATTGCTTCGGGAGCGACATTGTTTGGCGTGGGGGTGTTGTTTTGTTCCATAATTATACCTCCGTATAAAATTTTGCAAAATTTTAAGCCCCGACTTGGTTTGTTCGGGGCTTTTTATCAAAAGGGTAGCGGAAAAAACGCGCGAAGCGCGGCGTTTCCGAAAAATTTGCGGTTGTTTCTAGCGTCCTTTGACACTTTCATCTGCAGGAACCTTAAAAAAAAGATATGTTTATTATATAGTCTGAGTTTGATTTAGTCAACGCTTTTACATCAACTTAATCACTGTTTTTTCATTTTTTCGGCAAAATCGACCGCAGTTGAAAAGCGTTTTCCGTTTGTTGAAAAATTCGACGGTTTTCTCTCTGTTTTTCGAGCGCAAGTCAGACAAAAACAGACTTTTTACGGCGCTTTTTCGCCCTAACTGAAAAACTGAAAAAAGGTTGGATGAATATTTTTTTAAACCCGTTGACGACTGAAAAATTGTAGGATATGATTATATCGAAGACGGTCATTGTCACGCTTCAAGACATTTGCCGACAGCATTGTAAATCAACTCACCTCGAAAAAAAGCAGCCGACCGCATAAGGGGGCTGCATTTTTATTTTAAAAAATACGGGAGGTATTAAAATGAAGAAAAGTATGAACATCAACGATTCGGTTCACGGACTTGTCAGGCTGACTGCCTACGAGAAGAAAATTTTGTGCAGTCCGGAATTTAACAGATTGCACGACGTTTATCAGAATTCTACTGTTTTCATGACTTTTCCCGCCAACAGGACCAAGCGCTTCGAGCATTCGATAGGATGTATGTATCTTGCTTCCGAAATGTTTTATCGCGCGGTTCTCAATTCGGACGACGGTACGTTGGACAAGTTTTTTTCAGAATTCGGCAAGGAAATGCAGGAAATTCAGAAAAGCCTTGACAAGGAAAAGATTGCCAACGTCATAAAGTCGGTGATTATTAACCAAGACGTCTGTCTTTGTGACGACGCTTACTTGGATACGCCCGATTGGAAAGATTTGCTTGATGTCTCGGTAGGTTATACGGACGGCAGTCTCATACCTTACAACCTGAAAGAAAAATACCGTATTGTTTATCTCATACTTATCCAATCGCTGAGGGCGGCGGCTCTTTTGCACGACGTGGGGCATCCTCCGTTCAGCCACATAGTGGAAAGTGCTATAAACAAAGCAAAAAATGACGTTTCCGATGCGAGGCGGTTGTTGCGCGGGGAGGATTTTGAAAAGACTTTCAACCCTGAAAGACTGAATGTGTTTGAGAACGCGCTGAACAGCATCAAGCCCGGCAGTCAGCTCCACGAGAAAATGGGTTTTGCAATCAGTCGCAACGTTCTCAGCGAAATAGTGACGGACAACAGAAATTCCAACAATAAGGAATATGCGTGCACGTCGTTTTTCGAGCAGACGGTTATGCTCTGCACGTTGAAGATTTTGTCCGACGAGGGTTATTTCAAATATGTGCACGCGGTAATCGACGCCTCCCTCGACTGCGACAGACTGGACTATGTGGTAAGGGACTACCGCGGAAGCGGAATCAATGCAGGCGACCTTGATTACAAACGTATTTTCAACGAGCTTAAATTGATTTACAAGGCGGAAAAGAGCGAGAGCGGAAAACCGAGATTTTGCATTCCCGCAAAAGCAATCGGCGCGGTGGAAAATTTTTTGAAAAAAAGATGCAATCTCTACATGGACGTAATTTACCATCACCGCGTGATAAAAACCGATATGCTTTTGGAAGACGTCGTTTACAGGCTGATTTTAAAATATTTAAAGGAGAAGGCACGGGAGGAAAGCAGCGGCTTCGACAAACGCATAACGGTTGCGACGCCCGACGACATAAGCGGTCTTTGGACGCCGCTCACGGGAGCCACGCGGCAGGAGAGAGCCGAAAAGCTTACTCAATGGAACGATTCCTGGCTCATGGTGCTTTTGAGGCGGATTTATTACAGGGATTTGTTCGGCAAAGATTTGTCGGATTTGGCGGAAGAAGACAAAATAATATATATCGAGCTGACCGAGCTGCTGCGAAACGTAAGGCAGTTTAATTCCATGATAAAGAGGAGGGAGGACTACAACTTTGTCAACATGGGCATAGCCTGCATTTTGAAAGAACGTCGGGACTTGATGCGTCAAAAGCTCAAAGAGACGATTAACAGGATGAAACAGTTGAGACGGCTCAACGAGAAAATACCCAATACCTTGATATTGCTGGATTCCTTGACGAAAGACGAAAATTCTTTCAATATTCTCAATATGCTGTTCAAAAATCTGCGGCAGAATAAATTTATGTTTGACTCCGAATATGTTAAAGAAATCGTCAGAAATGCGTGCAGGAAATTTTCGGGCGACGCTTACGTCAAGGTGGTGTTCAAGACGCTTGGCGACGGACTTTCCCGTGACGCAAACAAGAAAATTTATTTTTACGGCAATGACGCTACTTATGAAATCGAGGAAATTTCGGAAATAAAAAGCGTGTTGGAAAAGGAAACGGATTCAATCCCCGCATTTTATTTCTATGTCGCGCCCGGGAGCGAGGACAAACTGAACGAAAACAAAGGAGAAGCGCTTTTGCAATTGGGAAAGGAAATAGGAACTTTGCTTGCGGACGGATTTGACAGAATTCTTGACTTTTTGTCGGCGAAAAGGAAAAGGCAGACGAAAGAAGCAGGGTAAAGCAAGCCGACCGAAATGAAAAAGAAAAAGCCGCCTGAACGGCGGCTTTTTCGCTGCAATCAAAGCAACGGAATCTTTGCCAAATAAATTATGTCCTTGCGCTCCGCGGCGTTGCCCTCCGCGAGCACGAAGGCTTTTTTAAAAACGGAGCCTCCGCACATGGCGACGAGCTTTTCCAACCCTTCGAGACTGTTGCCCGTGGAAACAACGTCGTCAACAATGCCTACCTTTTTTCCGCGCAGAAGCTCTGCGTCGTGCTTGGACAGGTAAAGACGCTGTTCCCTGCCCGTTGTAATCGACGAGGAAATGGTTACGCTTATTCCGTCCTGCATATACAGCTTCTGCGATTTGCGCGCAACGGCGTAAAAATCTTGACCGAGTTTGTCGGCTATGCAGTGGGTGAGCTGCAAGCCTTTGGATTCGGCGGTGAGCAGCACCTCGCAGCCGTCAAGCAATTTTGCAAGCTCGTCGGCGCAGTGCTTTGTCATTTTGGTGTTTCCGTGCAGGTTGAAAAAAGCTATTTTCACTCCGCTAGGCAGCGGCAAAACGGGAAGTTCGGCTTTGTAGCCCTTTATATCCACTTCAAGAATATTCTGCATTTTTCCTCCGTAAAAAGGCGCCGTTTTCGCGCCGTCAATCATTGTATATCAAATTTTTCTTTATGTCAAACGTTTGTTTGTGCGGGATAAAAATGAAATTAACGCAAATAATTTTACTTCTTGTTCGTTTTTGCTTGTCTTTTTTGTGCGGATATAGTACAATGACGGCAAGGAAAATTTCGTATGCAATACCTAAAAAACGACGTAAGGGAAAAGATTTTGAAAGCGGCGATAGCCGAATTCAAGGAAAACGGATACGCAAACGCTTCGATAAGAAACATAGCGGTAAACGCGCATATATCTCTCGGCAACATCTATCGCTATTTTACAAACAAGGAGGCGCTTTACTGCGCAGTGGTCGAGCCTCTTATGGAGGAAATAGTCAGAAAAATAGATTCGGAGTTCGAGCACGGAAACGTGGAGGCAAAGGACGTGTCCGACGCGACCGTCGATTTTATCTGGGAAAACAGGGACAAGCTGGAAATCATAAATCAGGGCAACACGGCTTTTTTCGAGAGCTTCAGAAAAATGCTCGTCGATATGGTAAAGCTCAGCTTAAACAAGCTGATAATAAACCGTTATCCCACCTTGCTCACCAAGATAAAAAATCCCAACTTTTTTTCTACCATAGCCGCAGGGTTTCTGCACTGTCTTAACATGGTCGCCCTAAACGGCGAGGATTACGAAACTCAGAAACGCAACGTAAAGGAGCTGGTTGTGTTTTTCTTTGAGCGGATGGGAGAGCGTTTTGAAAATTTCTGAAGCAAAAACAGGGCGGCGTCTGCCGCCTTTTTTCTTTGTCTTTACGCATAAATCGCGCCGCCTTGCAGATACTAAATGCAAAAGAGGTGGCGAATATGCAGGACGGAAAAGATAAGAATTCCGAAACCAAAAAATACAACGACAAAGAGGAACGCGGGCTTAAAGTCGAGAGTCGGCAAGCTTCCGCAGACAAAGAGGGGCTTTCTTCAAAGGCGGACGGACGTCAAAAAACA
>ENA-ORPD01001403-ORPD01001403.1-human-gut-metagenome-genome-assembly--contig:-NODE-1403-length-17672-cov-17.523869_pt1 | contig 17672 bp, 27 predicted proteins | sample MGYA00242143_ERZ509076 | MGnify/ENA primary metagenome ERZ509076 (study PRJEB26280, sample SAMEA2338706) | human gut metagenome | biome: human gut; feature: human-associated habitat; material: faeces... | reverse complement strand
TAGAAGAAGTATATATAATACATACCTCTTGCACTTAGTATAAAACTGCACAAAATGACAAGCTTATTGGTTTTTTCCTTGACACTTTCAACAAAAAAGTATAATATTAGTATGTTGTAGTTTGTACAATGAAAACTAAATAAGGAGGTGCTCCTGTGCCAGAATTGTCTTATATTATAACGGCAGGCGTTACGCTTGTTGTTGCTGCACTTATTACATGGTTTATAGCAGCTGCGTATCATAAGAATGTAACCGATAAGAAGATCGGAAGCGCTGAAGCTAAAGCCAGAGAGATAATAGACGATGCACTTAAGACAGCTGAGACACGTAAGAAGGAGATGCTTCTTGAAGCGAAGGAAGAGTCTATTAAGACTAAGAATGAGCTTGATAAAGAGACCAGGGAGAGACGTGCTGAGATTCAGAAATATGAACGCCGCGTTCTTTCCAAGGAAGAAACTCTTGACAAGAAGCTGGATTCCGTCGAGAAACGTGATAATGCACTCAATCGTAAGGAAGATGATCTTAATCGAAAGAGGCAGGAAGTTGATGCTCTTAGTGCGAAACGCGTACAGGAACTGGAAAGAATCTCAGGACTTACCTCCATTCAGGCTAAAGAATATCTTTTAAAAACTGTAGAAGAAGAAGTTAAACATGAAACCGCTGTGATGGTTAAAGAGATGGAAATCAAAGCCAAGGAAGAAGCTGACAAGAAAGCTAAGAATTATATTGTCAGTGCAATACAGAGATGTGCTGCAGACCATGTGTCTGAGGCTACGATATCGGTTGTACAGCTTCCTAATGACGAGATGAAAGGCCGTATCATTGGTAGAGAGGGACGTAATATCCGTACTCTTGAGACAATGACAGGTGTTGATCTTATCATAGATGACACTCCTGAAGCAGTGGTATTATCTGGATTTGATCCGATTCGAAGAGAGGTTGCAAGAATCGCTCTCGAGAAGCTTATTATTGACGGACGTATTCATCCGGCAAGAATTGAAGAGATGGTTGAGAAGGCCCAGAAAGAAGTCGAGAACATGATAAGAGAAGAAGGCGAAGCCGCCACTCTTGAAGTCGGTGTTCACGGCATACATCCGGAACTGGTCAGACTTCTCGGTAAGATGAAGTTCAGAACAAGTTACGGACAGAATGTTTTAAAACATTCTATCGAAGTTTCGTTATTATGCGGACTTTTTGCATCAGAGATTGGACTTGATGTCAGAACTGCTAAGAGAGCAGGTCTTTTACATGATATTGGTAAATCAGTCGATCATGAGATGGAAGGATCCCATGTTCAGATTGGTGCTGATTTGTGCAGAAAATACAAGGAATCAGAACTTGTCATCAATGCGGTTGAAGCTCATCATGGAGATGTTGAACCGCAGTCTCTTATTGCGTGCATTGTTCAGGCGGCAGATGCTATTTCAGCTGCAAGACCTGGTGCTAGAAGAGAAACGCTCGAGACTTACACGAACAGATTAAAACAGTTAGAAGATATTACGAACGGGTTCGATGGAGTAGAGAAGTCATATGCTATACAGGCAGGACGTGAGATTCGAATTATGGTAGTTCCGGAAGTTATCAGTGATGCTGACATGGTTTTACTTGCAAGGGATATATCCAAGAAGATTGAAGATGAACTTGAATATCCAGGACAGATTAAAGTTAATGTCATAAGAGAATCAAGGGTAACTGATTACGCAAAATAGTGTAATGAATGACTAGCCCTGAGATCTTTGGTAATCAAAGGTTTTGGGGCTTTTTACATTAAGAAGTAAATGCGTTATGCGGTCTTTTGATAAGCAAATTTTAGCTTGACCGCAGACAATTAATAATATATAGTATTATAAGGTTTGAATACAAAATTCAGGAGGTTACTATGAGCCAGGAAAAGATTGATAAAAGAAAACAGAACAGAGGAGATATGCTGCATAATACTAAGAAGCACATGAAGATGACAACATTAATCGTTGCATTGGTCCTTGTTGCGGCAGGTGCATTCGCAAGCGTTGTATCATATCATCAGGGATATACAAAGGGCGAGAAAGACGGCGAAATCAATATGCTCAATTATCAGGCTCTTTTCGGAAACAAGACAACAGCAAGCGGAGAGACTTCAGGTGAGACATCATCAGAAAACACAACAACAGCCGCCAATGAGACTACTGCAGCAGCCGAAACAGAATCAGCACAGTAGAATATAATAAGAATGTTATGAAAGTACGGTACCATAATTATATGGGCCGTACTTTTTTGCTTGCTTTTTATATGCAATGAGGTTACAATTAGCGATGTATGGATTAGAATTAGGAGAATATATGAAGATTTTATTTATATCACTCGGATGTGACAAGAACCTTGTGGATTCGGAGCAGATGATGGGTCTGCTGCGTGACAGGGGATATGAATTCACGGACGATGAAGAAACAGCTGATGTGGTTGTGATCAATACATGTGGATTTATAAGTTCGGCCAAAGAAGAAAGTATTAACACCATCCTGTCAATGGCAGAACACAAGAAAGACAAGCTTAAGGCGTTGATTGTAACAGGTTGTCTGGCACAGAGATACAAGGACGAGATTCTTGATGAAATGCCTGAAATAGATGCAATAGTGGGAACCACTGCTTTTGATACGATTTGTGATGTTGTTGATGATGTTCTGGCCCATAAGGGTCATAATGAGTTTAAGGACGTTAATGCAATGTGCCGTCCCGATTCAAAGAGAATCATTACAACAGGAGGATATTACTCATATCTTAAGATTGCTGAGGGCTGTGATAAACGGTGCACCTATTGCAGTATTCCTCTTTTCAGGGGAAGTTACAGAAGTACGCCGATGGAACAGCTTGTGGAAGAGGCGGAATATCTGGCGGCAGGCGGAATCAAAGAACTGATTCTTGTGGCACAGGAAACATCACTTTACGGCAGGGACATATACGGAGAAAAGAAACTTCCGCAGCTGCTTCATAAGTTGTGTGCAATCCAGGGAATTGAATGGATTCGTATATTATACTGCTATCCGGAAGAAATAACTGACGAACTTATTGAGACCATCAAGACTGAGCCAAAGATATGTCATTATATCGATATGCCGATACAGCATGCATCGGATACCATACTTAAGAAAATGGGCAGAAGAACGACTAATGCCGATTTGAGAAAAATAATATCGAAGCTTAGAACAGAAATCCCGGATATTGCACTCAGGACAACACTTATTACAGGTTTCCCGGGTGAAAGTGATGAGGACCATAATATATTGATGGATTTTATCGATGAGATGGAATTTGACAGACTCGGGGTATTCACATATTCGCCGGAAGAAGATACACCGGCAGCGTCTATGCCGGATCAGATTGACGAAGAAGTGAAGCTTGACAGACGCGATGAACTTATGGAACTCCAGCAGGAGATATCTGCCGATAAATCACAGAGGCTTGTCGGAAAACGCATGGAAGTTATAATAGAAGGCAAGGCGGCGGACGAGGATGTATATGTCGGAAGAACATATATGGATGCACCGGGCGTTGACGGATATGTATTTATTAAGAGTGAAGAAGAACTCTTAAGCGGCGATTTCGCCCGGGTTAGGATTACCAAGGCATTGGAATATGATTTGATTGGAGAATTGGAATAATGAATTTACCTAATAAACTTACTTTGTTCAGAATTATATTAATACCGTTTTTTTTGCTTTTTCTGCTGACCGACTATTGCGGAAACGCAGGAAAATTTATAGCGTTGGGAATATTTGCCGTTGCAAGTCTCACAGATATGCTTGATGGTAAGATTGCAAGAAAATACAATCTCATCACTAATTTCGGTAAATTTATGGACCCGATAGCGGATAAACTGCTTGTGAGTTCAGCTTTTATTGCTTTTGTACAGATGAATCTGCTTCCTGCATGGATTGTTATAATTTTTATTGCAAGGGAATTCATAATAAGCGGATTCAGACTTGTTGCATCTGATGCGGGTATAGTTCTTGCAGCCAGCTGGTGGGGGAAATTCAAAACCGCATTTCAGATGATAATGTGTCTTTTGCTTATAATCAATCTTGATTATCCGGTGCTTAATGTTATAGAACAGATATTTATATATGCATCACTGGCACTTTCAATAATATCACTTATAGATTATCTGGTTAAGAACCGTAAAGTAATTGCTGATATGTAATATGGAGGATACCATGACAGTAGAACTTATTTCGGTAGGAACCGAATTATTGCTTGGCAATATAGTGAATACCAATGCGGCATACCTTTCCAGAGAATGTGCTGCACTCGGATTAAGCATGTATAACCAGTGTGTTGTAGGAGATAATAATGCAAGACTTGCGCAGGCTTATACAGAGGCACTTGGACGCTCTGATATTATAATTCTCGGAGGAGGTCTTGGTCCGACAGAGGATGACCTTACCAAAGAAACCGTATGTGAGGTGTTGGGCGTCGGACTGACGGAAGATGCCAAAGCACGGGAAGACATGGAAAAGTGGCTTACCAATCTTGGACATGTGCCTACAGCAAATAACTATAAGCAGGCACTTGTTCCGTCATCAACCGGCGAGAATGGTGAGATTGTATGTAAAAGTACAGTATTATATAATGATAACGGAACTGCGCCGGGAATAATAATAGAGAAAGACGGGCATTGTACAATATTGCTTCCCGGACCGCCGGATGAATTGAAACCGATGTTCGAGAAGAGTGTGAAACCTTATCTGGCATCACTTTCCGATGACGCCATATATTCTGTGATGATAAGAGAGTGCGGAACCGGAGAGAGTAATCTTGAGACCAAATTGATAGATCTTATCGATGCACAGTCCAATCCTACAATTGCAACATATGCCAAGACAGGCTGCTGTGATATAAGAATAACAGCCCGCGGTGCGGATGAAGATGATGCTAAGAACAAAGTTAAACCTGTCGTTAAGGAAATAAAGAACAGACTGAAAGATGCGATATACTCAACGGATGAGAATGAGAATATAGAAGATGCATTGGTAAAACTTCTCAAAAAATATGACCTTAAAATATCAACCGCGGAGTCATGCACAGGCGGACTTGTTGCTGCGAAGCTTGTTAATGTGAGCGGTGCGTCGCAGGTATTTACACATGGATTTATTACATATTCCAATAAAGCCAAGCGTAAAGTTCTATCGGTTAACCGTGATACGCTGAAGAAATATTCGGCTGTAAGCAAAGAAGTTGCCAAAGAAATGGCCAAAGGCTGTATTATAACGGCCGATTCCGATGTCGCAATAGCGGTTACCGGCTATGCAGGACCTGAGGATACCAAGGATGAACCTAAGGGACTTGTATATATTTCATGCGCAGTTGGTGATAAAGTTATTGCAGAGAAGTTTAAATTTAACGGAACCCGTGCCAAAATTCGTGAAAATGCAGCAGTTAAGGCTCTCAATATGGCAAGACTTGCAATTCTTGCGGCATATAGTAAATAACAGTTGAAAGGATGACATGAATTTATGGAAAAGAAACCATTTGTAACTAAAGAAAAAATCGAAGAGATTGTACAGAAATATCCTACTCCTTTTCATATATATGATGAAAAAGGTATTCGTGAAAATGCAGCTAAAGTTAAACAGGCATTTGCATGGAATAAGGGATTCAAGGAATTCTTTGCTGTTAAGGCGACACCGAACCCATTTCTTATCAATATCTTAAGAGAATACGGATGCGGAGTCGACTGTTCATCCATGACTGAACTCATGCTTTCACATGCAATAGGATGCAAGGGTGAAGATATTATGTTTTCATCCAATGATACCCCGGAAGAAGAATTTAAATATGCAAGGGAAATAGGTGCAACAATTAACCTTGACGATTTTACGCATATTGATTTTTTGGAGAAGGTTGCAGGGATTCCGGAGACGATAAGCTGCCGTTTTAATCCGGGCGGTTATTTTTCGATTGCCAACTCGATTATGGATAATCCTGGCGATGCCAAATACGGTTTCACCAAAGAACAGATAATAGAAGGATTTAAGATACTTAAGGCCAAGGGCGCAAAGAGATTCGGCATACATGCGTTCCTTGCAAGCAACACGGTTACCAATGATTACTATCCGGAACTTGCCAGAATCCTTTTTGAACTTGCTGTTGAAATCAGGGACAAAACAGGATGTGACATTAAATTTATAAACCTTTCAGGCGGTGTGGGAATTCCTTATAAACCGGATGCTGAGCCTAACGATATTATTGCAATCGGAGAGGGTGTACACAAGGTGTATGATGAGGTGCTTACAGCAAACGGAATGGGTGATGTCGCTATTTATACTGAAATGGGAAGATTTATGCTTGGTCCTTATGGCGGACTTGTCACAAAAGCAACTCACGAGAAACATACATACAAAGAGTATATAGGCGTAGATGCCTGTGCATGCAACCTTATGCGTCCGGCAATGTATGGTGCATATCATCATATTACGGTTCTCGGTAAAGAAAACGAACCATGTGATCATAAATATGATGTGACAGGTTCACTTTGCGAGAATAATGATAAATTTGCAATAGGCAGAATGCTTCCGAAGATTGATATGGGAGATTATCTATTTATACATGATACGGGAGCTCATGGATTTTCAATGGGATACAATTATAACGGCAAACTTCGTTCGGCTGAGATTCTCCTCAAGGAGGACGGAAGTTTTGAACTCATAAGAAGAGCTGAGACACCACAGGATTATTTCAGAACATTTGACTGTTTTGATATTCTTGATTCGATTATTAAGAAATAAACAACCGGGAGATTTGTATGGCTGAGTTAATGACAGCAGTTAATGAATTGCTCAAAGGAAAAAGAGTAGAAGAAAATGCGGATATTTATTGTGACGGCATAGAAACGTTATACAAAAGCAGTGCGTATGTCAAATTATGTATGAATTATCATATTTTTTCGGAAGTATACGAAGAGATTGAAGACGACGAGAAAAATGTTATTCAGCCTGTAGTGGCAAGAATCCAGACTTTGGTGGGCAATCTTGTCGATTGCAATGATATTGACGCAGGACTTATCGAAGAAGCGGAAAGTATAAGGGAGCGGCTGGTCAATGTAATGGAGATACTTACTGCACATGCCGACCGTCTTCAGATATTCGAATATATGCTTAACCGAATTGAGTTCAGATTCAGAAACGAACCTTTTGACAGTACATATTACAATGATGGGTTTGAACGTGATATTGAAAGATATGTTCTGAGTGACAGGGATAATGCTGTCATTAATATGAAAATAACCCAGATGGTAAGCCAGCTGCCAATGCGTTTGTCACAGAACAGGTTCTTTAATATAATTGAGAATTCCCTTTCCATATACAAGGGAAGCGAACGCTCGTCACTTGATGACTTTGTATATATGATAAAAACAGCGGGGACGCTTTTTCGGCCGGCTAATTTTGAAGATGAGTTTGATGAGATTCTTTCGATTGAAAAGGAGCTTTCCGGACTTGACTATGATTCGCTTGATAAAACCGGATATGAGAAAGCAAGAATGGCTTATGATAAGGTATCTGTTCTTACGGAAAGATATTCGGATGCGTGCGTTATGCTTACACAGGTGATAAATGATTTATACTCTATCATGCTTTGCGCCGGAGCGGCAACGGATGATGAGGAACGTAATGACCTTATAAGAAAAATTATAACAGCGGATTATAATATTGTTAACGGAAATGCAGCAAGAAGCGGTGATGAAGAAACTATGCTTGCCGGACTTGAAGGAGTTCAGGAGAGCATAAGCCGAAGACTTTATACACCGGATTCTACACTTGATGAGATAATAAATATCAATTATGATATAATGGCCAGAACCGGTCTGATAAGCCGGTTTGATAAACTTAAAACTGTCAGCAGACTTCAGTCGGCAAGTACATTTGCGGTTCTTGAAGATGTACAGGTCGATAAAGAAACTGTTGATGATGAATATGCTGCCAAAGCGGCCGGAAATCTTATAGAAGAATTTAAGAAACTTTTTGACGGTGGAAGCAGGCTTAAGAGAAGGGCTGTAATGGCTTCTGTTGTAGGCAGTCTTCCGGTATTCTTCAGTAATTTTGACGAATTTAAAGATTATGTCCATATATCACTGATGCAATGCAGCGATGAGGCAGAAAGACAGGCAGTTCTTGCGTTGGCGAAGATTTTAATATCCGGTGACTGATATGTATTGGTATAAGAAACTATATTTTGGAGACAATGCAATAGAAAAGTCAAAAGAAATTATGCGCTCATTGAAGAAAAATGAGCCATGTTTCGGAATATATCTTGTTGTCATATCTAATATGCCCGGAAATCTTCTGGATATACTGGAATGGCCCGGATATATTCTGGACGGTCCGATAAGGCAGAAAGTCAGCAGATTGCGCAATCGGGACAAGTCCGGCAGGTGCATTGTCGGGGTTGCATCCGGGTATCAGGATGCACTTTTGCTGGTAAGACGCATAATAGACGAAGTGTATCGTGAAACCGGTGGTTTTGACGTAGCCGGTTATCTGGGTGTGGAGCAGGACGAATAATGATTTTTGTGACTATTTTACTTACGATTCTGAAAATAACAGGGCTGGTGCTTGCGGGAATAATAGGACTCGCATTGCTGCTTGTTCTCTGGATTCTGCTATCACCGATTCGGTATAAAGGAAGAATTAAGTATTCCGGAAAGCCTGATATCAGGATTAAAGCGTCATATCTGTGCCACATCTTTTCAGGGTATTTTATACTGGATGAGAATGGACAAAAGGCGGATTTTAAAATATTCTGGAAAAGCATGCTTAACAGAACATCCGGGACGGCGTCACATAGGCAGAAAAAAACAAAACCAACCGACACTGATTTAATAAAACCGGATAAACCGGAGGATTTTTATAAGGCTGAAGAACCGGAGACATTGAAAATTCCGGAAAAGGTCAGTGACAACGAATTAAAGAAAACCGAAGTCAGAGCAAAGAAACCACCGGAGAATAACCCAAAGCCTAAAAAAAGTATTTTCAAAAAGCTCAAAGATGTATATAATAAAATCAGGAATTTCATAAAAAACATGTCGGAACGTGTTCGCAATGCATTGGACATGCGCGACAAAATCATATCTGAAATAGATAATGCCGACAACAGGGAAGCGGTCAATTATGGACTTGTGCTGCTTAAGAAGGTTCTTAAACATATTTTGCCGCGCCGCCACCGTATCTATATACGATTCGGAACGGGTGATCCCGCATCTACAGGACAGTATCTGGGGCTTATGTATGCATTTGGAGCGTGGCTTGGTCTTAATCTTGTAGTGACGCCTGACTTTGATGATAAGGTCATTGAATGTGATATTCCTTTTAGAGGTCATATAAGTATTGCAGTCCTGCTTTTGTGGGCAGTGAAAGCATACCGGAACAAGAAATTTATGTCATTTATTGACAAGATACGTAACAGATAGAATAACAAGGAGGATATATTATGGCTGATAACAAATTTGATACAACAGTTTCATCGCTTTTTAAAGGAATGGATGGATTCCTTTCTGCCAAGACTGTTGTCGGGGAACCTGTGACTGTAAATGATACAATCATACTGCCGCTTGTTGATGTTTCGTTCGGTGTGGCTGCAGGTGCTGGAAATAATGATAACAAGAATAAAGCGGCCGGTGGAATGGGCGGCAAAATGAGTCCGAGCGCGGTACTTGTCATTCATGATGGGATTACCAGACTTGTCAATGTCAAGAATCAGGATTCCGTTAGCAAAATTATCGATATGATACCTGACATCATTGATAAGATTAAGAGTTTTAAAGATGGCAAGAAAGATCCTGACATAGAAAAAGCGGTTGATGATGTGATAAATGAATAAGGCGTAGGGCTAATCTCATATGATATACTAAAAGGTTCGGCCGGAGAGTATGCTGATGAGAAGAGTAATAGGCTTTGCATTGTTTTTTACGGGTATTGGCATGATTATAGGGCTATTCATAGAAAGTGTGTTCTGGAGCGTGTGCATTATACTTGGACTGTTGATAATAGGATACAATCTGTTTATGAGCTGCCCCGGCAAAAGACACTGATTTTTTGCTAATTTCATAAAAAACACACATTTTGCGTAAAGTCAAGTAGTAAGTGCAAAAAATACAATAAAATACAATCATAACCCAAGTTCCTTTAACGCTGCGGCGAACATGTCATTTGATGAACGCCAGCCGAAGAGCTTCCGAGGATAGTTATTTATCCAATTCTCAAGTTTAACAATGTCCGAACGGGTTACACGTGTGAACGTGCAACCCTTCGGGTAATGCTTCCTGATAAGCCGGTTCTGGTTCTCATTGCTTCCTCTTTCGCAGCTAGTATAAGGATGACAATAATATAAATCTACACGCTTATTTCCTGCTTTATCAAATTGTATTCCATGCGAATCTACAAACTCAATTCCATTATCACATGTTATTGTCTGAAAGATTTTATTAAAAGAACTGCCAAACCGCAGTTGCAGCTTATCAATGACTTTAACAACACTTGTTTTTGTTTTGTCCGGAATCTTATAAATAAGTTCCTTTCTAGTTAATCGCTCAGTGAATACGAGCAAAACATTCTTACTTGAACGCTTGCCAACAACACAGTCCATCTCCCAATGGCCAAACGTATTCCTGGACAATACAACCGGTGGACGCTGTTCAATACTCATTCCGAAAGGAGCAGAGCAGGCATGAACGCGCTTATGTTTACGTTTATTCTTATTCCGCTTAATATATAGATCTTTATTTGTCAATGTCAAAAATAAATCATTATCAATATACCTATATAGCGTTGTTTTAGAAATATCAACATCAAAATCATAATTTAACCGAATATATGCAAGAGCTGCCGCTGGAGAGTATTTTTTTTCATGAATAAAAAATTCAATGCAGCGCGCATAATCAAGATTACTACCAATCTTTAATCCTGATCCTTTTTCTTTTAAATTCTCACGATACCGGCTATCAGCTAAATCAGAACTATACCGCGTTTCTGTCGTAAGATCATACAATGTATGCTCGTATGCTCCACGCTTAAGCTCACGGTATACACTACAAGGATTCTTATTTAATTCGGCAGCTATAAACTTAATACTCATGCCGGCACGAAGCCAACTTTCAAGCCTAATCCTATCATATTTTGTAAAATGACAATAATTATTACCCATATCAGTACCTCACTAAATATCTTATGATATTTAATAATACATTAAAAATACAAGTGGAACAAGTCCACTTGTAAATATTAATTACAACGATTCAAGTTTCTGTAATGCTTTATCAAGAGAATAAATGTAATCCTTCAAAAATCCACGATATTTTCCGGTAAGATAATAATACCAATCACGCGTACTATTTTCTTCACAATAATCAGCAAATTCCATAAATGAACGAATCTCATTATCACGAATATAACGCTGCATTTCTCTAACTTTAAATAACTCATCACCTGAGCTACAACGCAGCCATTCACTCGGATCAGCACCGTTATAACCTATTACTTCATCAGGATCATACTGATATTTGCTAGGATGATCTGCATGAATCATATATCTGACAGAGCCAACAATAGCTTTGCATGGTTCAATAGTAAATGCTGGAACACCCAATGGAACTAGCATATCACATATCTGACGATAATTCTTAACAGAAGAAAACATAATAATACAGTGATAATGTGGTTTCTTTTGATTACCGTCAGGGTTCTGGTCTTTGTCATGCAGCGGAGAACATATCCACTTAGCACGAATCATAGATATAGCTTCACGCCAATCAGATACATATATTGAATCCTCAGACATCATATCAGAATCATCATATGTAACAGTATCAATATCAATACCTTCTTCATCCTCTCCGGAAATAATAGAGTCTGGATAGACTAAAAATGACCAGTCACGAAATCGTTTAGACATATCCGTTTGAAAAGATAAATCTTTCCTAAATCTCATAATACAACACCTCCATAAGAAAATAATACATAGTAGTGAACACTGAACACTAGTAGCCTTGCCGTAGCCGGCTACTAGCGGAATTGCACCGCTAAATTAGAACCGCCTATAAAAATTGTAGAATTGTCAATGATGTGAGACCAATTTTTTAAAAAAAATCAGGCTCAAAAGGTTTATCAGCATATTTATCAATAAATCTATCAACCATTATTTTACAAATAGCTTTCTGTTGTTCAACAGCAGCTATATCACGATATGCAGATACATCAACATAATAATTTGCTAAGTCAGAATCAGACCATTTTCTAAAATAATCGTACATAATAACCTCCAAAAGTAAAAAAGAATTGTAAACTTACACTAAATTAGAACCGCCTATAAAAAAAGGCTTGACATTGAGCCTCCGGCGCATGCGTTTTCCGGCTTTGCGGTCGGCGGCATCGCGCGCCGCTTTCGCGTGGCGCAGCTTGCAGCCGGCCGGCTGATAAGCCTACACACGCGCCCTCTCAAAATCAAGCCGTTTTTTTATTAAACGGCTCATTTCCGTTCCTGACGTACCCATGTTCCACGCGGTAGTGGTGGAGCAGTAAAGGAATCAAAATACTTTGTCCAGCGTGGGATAAAAGTAAGAGTACGGGATCCAAACGGCCACATAAAAAAGGAATCAAATTTTAAGCCTTCACTAAGAGAAGAACTATCATCCGTCATACTTTCCTTAATCGTAATGAATTTATGAATACGCTTACCATAAGTAAATACTCTAAATAAATTACAAATCAGATACATCTGATCAGTTAAATCTCTTAACTTTTTGTCAACATCAAACGTCTGACTAAATAAGTAACATTTAACATGTCTATGACGCTGCAGCTTAAACCAGTCTCTTACCTCTTTTTTGAAATTTTTATAATCACGATTATCGTAAATCATACCAACTTCATCAATTAATAGCAAAATATGAGGACGTAAGGGAAAGAAAAATTCTATGATAAGCATAAAAGGACGAAGGATTTTAGGATAATCATTAATATTGAATGGGTGATAATTGAAATCGACAAGCTCGACAAAACCAATCATTTCCGGCGGAATATAGTACACTCCATCAATATGTTCAGTAGAATAAACTGTCCATCCACGTTTAATATGCTGCCTGGCAAGTTTGGCAAGCGTAGTAGATTTACCAGCTCCTTTCTTACCAAAAATCATATACAATTTATAATGATTAGCATAACGATCTGTTACAAGCAAAAAAATAAAAATAAAAAGAATCAGAAATAAACTAAATTTAAAAAGACCTAAAGCAAAACTCATATCAAAACCTCCTTTCAATCATTCCATAAAATATAGAAAAAATTGAAGAAAAAAACATAATAAAAAATGCAAATAAACCTATTGAATTATTGCAAATATGAAGTATGCAATTCCAAAAACAGGAAGAAATAGAAGAAAAAAATTCAATCATTATCTATTTCCTCCTATTTAGAACAGTTAAAATAAACTGCATAAAACATATAAATAAATATAATGTAAATGCAGCACATACAACCATGCTGACAACAAATAAAAGAGGAATATATGATTCATCAATTCCTTTATCAGCTAAAAAAGTAAACAAATCACTTCCATAAATAAGATCAATAACGAATTCAAACATAAATTACCTCCTTGTGCATACAACAATGGATAAAAACAATATACAAGCAAGAATCATCGTCAAAATTCCTACAACAAGAACTTCAAAAGTTGAAAGTGAAGCAGTTCCGGATTGCTCCGGAACAACTTCAATACTTTCAGAAGTTTCTTCAGAAACAACTTCAGTACTTAATGTCTGTCCTGCGTCAAGTATTGAAAAAGTTTCAGATTCATCAAAATTAATGATGAACAAATCTAAAAAACAGTCCTACCGCTCCACCGATGATGGATAATGAAACACCAACGAGAAGAAGCGGAGTAGATACAACCGTTTCTCCGACTTTAGCAGCCTGGCCAAAAAACCACGTTGCTATTTCGGTCATAGAGGACAGAAAGGTTGACATTGCAGATTGTACAGTATCAGCAAGAATCATAATAAATACCTCCTTAAATTAATGAATTAATGATGAACAAATCTAAAGAACAGTCCTACAGCTCCACCGATGATAGATAACGAAACACCAACGAGAAGAAGCGGAGTACCGACAACAGTCTGTCCAACATTAGCAGCCTGGCCAAAAAACCACGTTGCTATTTCGGTCATAGAAGCTAAAAACTCAGTCATAAATAATACCTCCTGTAAAAAAATTATTTTGATGATCTATGTAAATCTCTTATCTTAAAGAAAATCGATAAAACAAGAGATAATACAACAACACTAAAAGCAAGTCCAAGAATCCAGTTTGAATTAATTAAATTCCATGCAGACTGCCACATCTGAATTACAAATTCAACAAAAGCGTCTGCGTCTGTTCTCCAATCATTCATAATCAACCTCCATGAAATAAAAATGATAATATAATACCAAGCACTAAGGCACCAACTAAAACCATCCAAAGACTCACGTTATTATCAATCATAGAAGCCTGCAAAAAATCAGAAATTTTCTTCCAAAAATCAATCCAAAAATCCAAATACGAACTCATAACAACCTCCTATGCACACATAGTAATTATTGCAATAACAAAAATAGCAGCCACGAAAGGAGACAAGAAAGCCGGAAGCATTCCCTGAAGGGTTGCAACAGCAGATATAATTAACAAAATGATTGAACCAAATATAACCAACAGCGCTTTATTACTCATTTAATTACCTCCTACGATTTACGACGTAATACAATATCAATTATGAAAAACGAAGCTCCAACAGTCACAATCGAGGAATAGACCGGAACAGCATCATAGAACTTATCAACATAAGAACTGATGTATACAATTCCGTCTTTCGTCTGTGTAGAAAAAGCAAGCGCGTCAGATATAATAGAACCTGATACAATGCTAGCAATTCCTTTTGATACAAAGTTAAAAATATTCTGAGAATCATTATCATCCCCAAAAAGTTTATTAACCGTATCGATAGTCATTAATGCTTTGATGTAATTAAGATCTGAATGTAACTTATCATTTCCGGAATCAACAGATGCGGTTAAGCTGGTAGCAGATTCATTAATTGCAGTTACGATAGAATCAGTATCGACATTTACTGATGAATTTTCAGATAACTTTTTATAAACATCCGACAATTTGTTATAAATCATAGTTGAATACGTACCCATACTATAAGGCTTAGTGAAATCATTACTAACAGCCAATACTATATTATCAAGAGCAGCCGACAACTTGTCAAAATCTCGGGAATAATCTGGAGCAGCAGGAATTGATAAGGAATCAAGGTTATCAGATACACGCTTAAGGTACTGATTAGAAAGCGTAATATTATCAAATATACTTTTTAAATCAGCGTGTAAATCTATGCGCAATGCAGATATTTTAGTGTCAATATTTAATTCCGTATTAACCAAATTATACAAGTACATAGAAATGGAAGGGAAAGATTTAACACTCTGTACAACATGAGGATCATCAGGAGCACCTCCACGAGGACCAATATGAGTTGAATTATCTGAAGAATCAACCCATATATCAAATCCATCAGCTATAATACCGCGAAGTAAAAGATCGGATAAATTCATATCAGTAAATAATGAAACAAATCGACCTGAAAGCGGTTTATCATTTACAATATCTTTCAAATTATCAGTCACATCGGTAATACTTCCGTAATCAGGAGTGACCAATGGATCGCCATCAAAACTTTTATCGTTGGTATATACAAGGGTGTAATCGGTAAAGGCATAATTACACGATACCTCAAACCACTTAGCATACATATTCGATTCAGTAGACAATAAAGACCAGCTTATACCATCTTTAGAAGTATATACATAACTATTACATTCAGAATCGAAGTAAAAACGTGGATTAGTTACTCCAGAAGGAAAGCCAACTTCTTTACAACGTTTTGCGGAATCAACGAATATATAACCATATCCTTCTTTATAAAAAATATATTGAAAATTAAAATAATACGAAGGTGTATTAACCTTGCTCGTATCAATTTCGTAAAATCCGGAAATCTCATAATTAGAAAAGATACAAACCAAATCAGTAGGATATCCTCCTATGCTACCAGCAGATCTTGATGAATCAGTCATAAAACAACCAATATAATCGGGATAATGAGCAACATTAAAATTAAATGATTTGGTAGACAAATCATAACATAAAGAGTTATTATAAAACCAATACGGAGATAAAGAACTATCAGGATTTAATACATAATAAAACGATCCATTACTATAACTACGAACAATAATAGAACTTCTATTACCATATACATCATCATATAATATATAAACACAATTATGAGAAGGAGATAACCAATAAGAAACCGGACTAACATATGAAGATCCATCACGACTAGGACGTTCTAAATAACAACCGGATTCAAAATCAACCTTATAACTATTATTAGATGACACAAACCAATATAATCTATCAGAACCGTTAACATGCTGCACCTTATACAACAATGAACTATCAAGTTCATCAACAGATTTCAGATCCGATATAAGCTCATCAAAAGACATATGGCGATTAAATACATATGTATTACCATTGTAATTAAGAGTAATAGAATCAGCATCATAAGCAACTTCAGCACCAATATCGTCAGCTGGTAATGTAGACACTTCCGGAGCTGCCGCATAAGATCTAAAAGAGCCATAGCTATACACAACAAGAACAGCTACCATAAAAGCAGCTAAAGCAGAACATATTTTTCTATGCTTTCTTAAAAAATCCATGCTTGAACCTCCATTAAAAATGATGTATAATTTAATAAAAATCGAAAGGAGTTATATAATGAAAGAAGGATACACTAGCGATTGTTACATCTGCACAATGGATAATTTTGACGTAATATGTGACACATTAATCAATAGAGGATGTAACATCTTAAATGCAGTACCAACAGATTACTACATCAATGGAGCATATATAAATGCAACAAGGATGTGTATAACCTACGAGAGACCAAATACCCCAGCAGGAAAGGATATTGAAAAAAATCTCGATCATTAATTAATATATCCTCCGGACTGAATCCAATCCGGAGGATATATTATTTAATCCTCTTCATCTTCAAGGATTTCCTTCACTACTTTCTTTTTCTTTGGTTGTGGAACATAAGTGTGTTCCTCATGCACATGTACAATCTTACCGCACTTATTTAATCGAATAAGTAAAGCGGTATTAATTACACATATAACCAGTATCAATATAGCAACCATTAATTACCTCCTAATGTTTAGAATTAAACGGCAATATCAAATACGATTGAGGATAATAATCATCATTCAATTCTCGCAATTCATGATGTCCGTCAGGAAATCGCCATACGCTCCGATGAAAATGAACATAAATGAAATATAATAAAATATTATATTCAAGTAATTCCAAATCTTTAATATAATCATCACATTCATTTAGAGTAAATACATCAGAGCATGTACAAATAAAATCATAAGAATGCCAAACTGTATCTAACTGAATAAGTAAATCTTCCTCGCTAATATCTGGAACATTAAATTTAACCATATCAACACCTCCAAAATTACTTGAAATTAATATCAGTAATTGCCATTCTGCCATTCTGCCAGGCGGCAGTTATAAGCATCTCTTTAG
>ENA-ORPD01001399-ORPD01001399.1-human-gut-metagenome-genome-assembly--contig:-NODE-1399-length-17721-cov-5.810766_pt1 | contig 17721 bp, 10 predicted proteins | sample MGYA00242143_ERZ509076 | MGnify/ENA primary metagenome ERZ509076 (study PRJEB26280, sample SAMEA2338706) | human gut metagenome | biome: human gut; feature: human-associated habitat; material: faeces... | reverse complement strand
AAACACTATAAGCATAATTCGTACAGAATCTTAACAGCAAAGCGTTAGCGCACATGAGGGTGTGCCATCCCCCCGGCTGCGTTCCCGGTCTCCCGGTTTTCTTACGCTGTGACTAGATGTTCATTTGTGGTTAGCTAATATTTCTTTCATCTTTTTGCACTTCGGCCTAATACAATTCCACCATATCGCTTGGCATTCTCAGATCACCTCTAGGAGATAATGAAACAGTTCCCACCTTTGGTCCGTCAGGTATGCATGAACGCTTAAACTGCTGCTGCCTGAAACGCGTAAAGAATGTTTCCAGAGTCTTTTCTATTTCACCCTTACTTACATTTGCAAAAGCAATCTCTGCAAGTTTTAATATCCGATCCCGGCTTTCTCCATTACGCAGAAAATGATAAAGGAAGAAGTCATGAAGGTCATATTTGCCGATGCTCTCCTCTGTTTTCTGTGCTATGTTACCGTCTTTATCCGGCGGCAGTAGTTCAGGAGAAATAGGCAGGTCTGCTATTTCGCAAAGCACATTTTTCATTTCATCCGTTGACGCGCACTCGCTGGCATAAGCCTGTACAATGTATTTAACAAGTGTCTTTGGTACACTGCAGTTCACGGCATAATTGCTCATATGGTCACCGTTGTAGGTGCACCAGCCAAGTGCAAGCTCTGACATATCACCTGTACCGATTACAAGTCCGTCTACCATGTTTGCATAATCGAATAATACTTGCGTACGCTCTCTGGCCTGAATGTTTTCATATGTCACGTCAAAAACATCATCCGGATGTCCTATATCCTTCATGTGCTGTCTGCATGCAGCCTCAATATTAACTTCCACGGCTGTCACTCCAAATTCTTCCATAAGCCTGTCAGCAATTGTCTTTGTAGTAGATGTAGTTCCAAATCCTGGCATTGTAATACCATAGATATTTCTCTTCGGAATGCCAAGTGCTTCAAATGCATCACAGCATACCAAAAGTGCAAGTGTGCTGTCCAGACCGCCGGATATTCCAAGAACAACATTTTTTATTCCGGTGGATATGAGTCTCTGTTCCAGACCTTTTGCCTGAAGCGACAAAATCTCCATGCAGCGGTTTTTTCGGTTGTTTTTATCACTTGGTACAAACGGATACGGATTAACTTTCTTTGGCCATATTTGATAATCCTTCATCCGGTTTTCACCATTTAAAATTACTTTTATCACATCCGGCACATCAGCCCATGAATCGCTGTTGTATCTGTGGCGGTCATTCATGCAGCGATCAATATCTATCTCACTTATCACAAAACCAGAGCTCATCACATCATCTTCTGATACCTTTTTATTCATACGTTTTGAATAATCTGACGTCTCACCAGCTATTCTGCCATTATCAGCTATGATGCAGTGGCCGGAAAATACCAGATCCGTGCTGCTCTCTCCTGCACCGCTTGACGCATACACGTATCCGGCACGGCATCTTCCTGACTGCATCGCCACAAGACTGCGCCTGTATTCTCTTTTTCCGATTACGTCATTGCTTGCTGATGGATTTATAATGATATTTGCACCGGCTTTGCAAAGCTCCCCGCTCGGAGGCGCACTTACCCATAAATCTTCACAAATCTCAGTACCGACAATTGCGCCTCTCAGATCCTTGATAATAATATTCGGAGAAAAAGGTACTGTTGGCCTGTTTGCGACATAATTTAAAGTAATCTCATCTGATAATCTCTTGTCTGCACTTGTAAACCAGCGTTTCTCATAAAATTCACCATAGTTGGGAATATATGTTTTTGGCACAATTCCAACAATTTCTCCGCTGTGTACATATGCAGCACAGTTGAAAAGTCTGCCAGCTTCATCTTCTATCGGCAGTCCCACGCATACAAGGATGCTTAAATCCTGCAATGCTGTTTTAATCCTGTCCAGTTCTTGCTGAGCCTGCGCGAGCAGTCCTTTTCTCAAAAACATGTCTGCACAGCTATATCCCGTAATACTCAGCTCCGGAAAAACCACAAGCTGCACATCCTTTTTTGCAAGTGACTCTGCAATGTGTATGATATTGTCAGCATTGTTCACGCAGTCCCCGAGATAAATCTCAGGGGACGATGCGGCAACACGGTAAAATCCTGTATTCATGACATTTCCTCCTAGCGGTCATTTTTCATCCTGTAATCAATGCAGCGGTTTAAGTAATCCACATAATCCGGATTTTTGCACATCCCCTTGCCGGGTGTATCAGAAATCTTCGCTACATCCATACCATTGCATATTGTGGTTTTCATGACAATATTGAGTGCAGGAACATCTGTATCATTGCTTAAGTATGTGCCAATACCGAAAGCTACATTTGTTTCCTTGCAGAAATGTCTGTAGAGCTTGTCAGCACGCTCAAAATCAAGACTGTCGCTGAATAAAAGTGTCTTTGTTTTTGGGTCAATTCCAAGGCTCTTGTAATGAGCAATCATCTTTTCACCCCACTCATACGGGTCTCCGCTGTCATGACGCACTCCTGAGAAAAGTGTCGCATAGGTCAGCTGGAAATCACGCAGGAAACAGTCTGTTGTGATTGTGTCAGTAAGCGCAATACCGTTTAATACTCCATACTCCTTGATCCATGCATCGAGAGCATACCAGTTTGAATATGCCGGATTGTGCCTGTGATTGCCCTGTCCTGTGCACATAATCCACTCATGAGCCATGGTGCCTACAGGTGTAAGTCCATACTTCTTTGCAAGATACACATTTGATGTGCCGACAAACTTTGATGAACTGTGCAGGGTGTCGTTTAAATGTGCGAACTTCTGCACTGCAAGCTCCTGCGCTTCAGCAGAAAGTCTTCTTCTGAGACCAAACTCTGAGAATGTACCCGCGTACCAGTGTCCGTTCTTTAAATTCTCATACTTTGCATCCAAACGCTTCTTAAAGCTGTCAAGCAGCTTATCATAGTCATATGCCATTCTGAAATACACTTCATTTACAATGGCAAGTGTCGGAATCTCATACATTGAAGTGTTAAGCCATGTTCCTTTTGCCTCGATAGACAAGCCACAAGGTGCATCTGTTCCTATCTCAAAATCCTCAAAACGCGGCTGCCAGAGACGAAGAAAATCAACATAAGAGCCTTTGATCCATTTGATATTGTCAAGATATGCAAGCTCATCCTCTGTAAACCGAAGCTTACAGAAAGCCTTAATCTGTTCTGTTATCTCCTGCACCATTTTCTGTGTAAAATGCACATCTTCATTTCTGCACTTGAATGTCCATGTGGTCTTGTAATCCGTAAACTGATGGAATATTGTCTGACCCATGCTGAATTTATACATATCAGTCTCTAAAAGACTTGTGATTATCTGGTTTAATTTCATAATATTCTCCTCCCATTTCTTACACTATTAGTATGTCAGAAACATTTTTAATAAATGGCTTTCTATATAATATTGACCTGAATCATTTTCATTGCTTCTATTGCTGTCTTATGACTTTCAGGCGTTACGCAGGCACAGGCATTTTCTATCACTGACACCTCTGCATCTTTACAGAACGTCTTTGCAATCGCTACGTTGCTGATTACGCATATTCCCGTGCAGAATCCGCAGAAATAAATCTCTGTATCGCTGTTGTCATATCCCGCAAGCAGTTCGCCAAGCTCTTTGCTGCCAAACGTCGGCTTGTCAATATAAGTCATATCATCACAGTCAACTCCACGCTCCTTCATTGCTGCTTTAAGACGAGCGTCTACTTCCCATCCGTTTGTCCCTTTAATACAGTGAGCTACCGGAAGCTTTCTTCCCTCCTGAGTATTCAGATAGTTTTCATCATGCGTATCCCTTGTGAATATCACGTCATCATATTTTCCTGACCTGATTTCATCTGCAATAACATTTGTTGCCACGTTACACTCCTTGTTTCCAAGAACTCCTGTAATAAAGTCATTCTGTGCATCCACTACTACTAAAATTTTCTTTGCCATAATCATTTCCTCCTACATCATATAATCATCATTTGTTGCATCCATAAGGATTTTTCCAAGCTGCTTTAAATCCTTCCACATCCATCGCGGAACCAGATCCCTGACTTTGTCATAATCTTTCTTATACAGCAAATCTCTGATCATTGTACTTGAAATCTCAATATCGCTTCTGCCAAGGTTTCTGATGGTCACATTCTTTAAAATATCATCTGTAAACCAGTTTTCCGCAATCTTCGGGTCGTCGTTGTAATAGAATGTAAAGCTTTTCTCTCCAATTTCATTAGCTATGTTGTAATAGAAGAAAGAACCCCATTCCTTTACATATTGAGCTGCATCCTCCATGCTCCAGTCTGATAATGTCATAACCTTTACATCTGCACCGCTTAAATCCTCTTCCTGCAGTACGTTTTCAACAAGTCTTTTTCTGTATTCGATTGGAAACGGATTTCTCTTTGTATAGCTTTTGTTTGCACTGCCTATCACAACAAGCAGATTTTCGCACTCCGATGCGGCCTGTTTTATCATGTTCAGGTGTCCGTTATGGAATGGCTGTGCCCTTGTGAGTATCACACCGTTTTTATATTTCTTATGCACTTTAACCAGTTTACGTTCATCCATGTTAAGGTCAACATATCTGTACACAGCAGCCGGTTTTCTTCCGACAATAGGTCTCTGCGACCTGTCAAGTGAAACAAGCTGTCCTGCAATCTTCTCACGGAACACCTTTGGATGAACTTCCTTTCCTGAAAGAACCTCAAACACCTTAAGCAGGTCCGGAATGGTAAACTCACGCGGCACAAGGTTAAACATAATGCCTGTATACTCAGCCTTATTCCTTATCCTCATAAGTCCTTCCAGTATAATCTGGTCATGGTCAAAAGCAAGCTTTTCGTCTGATACGCTGACCGGAACAAAGTTTTCCACTGTGATTACACCATTTTTAAATTTCTCAGACCTGAGGGAGTATTCAATTTTAATCAAGTCGTTTGCAAACTCAAGTTTTTCATCTGCAAATTTCACATCGAACCATCTGGCATCCTTTGCGTCATCACCCGCAACGGCAGACTGCTCATATCCATATGGAAGCAGTGCAATGTATGCAATATCAATAATTCTCATACGAGGGTCCCTGTCCGGCTGGCTCATGGTATAGAGCTGCTCAAGATAAATGTCTGTAAGACCTGTTTCCTCTTTAAGCTCCCTGCACGCTGCTTCATATGCTGATTCCTTTATGTTAATAAATCCGCCTGGAAGCGCCCATTTGTCTATCTCCGGATGAGCCTTTCTCTTTATCAGAAGCACCTGCATACAGCTTAAGTCTTCCTTCATACGAAGCACCATCATGTCAACTGTAACCGATGGTCTGTCATAATCGCCCGGCTTATATTCTGCTAAAAACTCCCGTTCTGTTAATCCATTTACATCTACTTTATTCATGTGTTTAACTCCTATAATTACTTTCTGCGTTTCTTATATTTACTTTATGTGCTTATTATAGTAACTCTTAGTAACTATGTCAAGTGCTTTATAGAATTAAATATAATTTTTGCAAATTTATTATGCTTCCACAACCTGTCTGCAGGAGATGCTAATATATAAGCTCAAAAAAAGGGGATGTGAAAAAACTCGATTGAGTTTTTTCACATCCTCTTCCATTTTCTGTGTTTCATGTGCATAATTCTACAGTATCTAAACAGCTTCGCTATACATCAGGCAATTTCTTCGGAGTTACGCTTTATCTGATTCACTATCTCCATTATCTGTTTTGCGGTACTCATATCATCTTTGAAAAGAGTTGTGATACTTCCAACTGATTTAAATGGTTCACCCATCAATACTTTATTATCTTCGATATTTCCATTTGCTACTATATAGTCCACTATCAGATTTACGAATCTCATCTGATTTATGTTCAAGCGCTCTTCTGACATAAAACAACTGAAGGCTTCGTTTACTGCCGCTCTATCTACACCGACTATTTTTCGTACTAATCTGCCTATCGGTGTCTCTCCGTATTCCTTTATATAATCTTCCTTTGAACCAAGCTCAGTCCACAGAATTCGTTCCAATTCCCTTAGATCCGTTTCTGTCAGCTTTTTGTTGTTTTTCAGCTTATACACTGACAATTTGTCACTATGCTCTTTCAGGTAAAATTCGACTTTTTTACGATAATTTTTCAAGTCATTTCCGCCATATAAAGGTTCACCCGGTGTACCATCTGTTATAGAGTCCGTGAAATTTGTATAGTATATTGGCCGTACCTGTCTGTCAAGGTACTGCAACAGACCTCTTAAAGCTTCTCTTACTGTATCAAGCTCTATTATAGTGACTTTATCCCAAAATTCATTTGTCTGGACCTTTTCGATAATCTCCTTTTTCTTTTCCACCTGTGGGATTGAGTATTTGGCAGACAGCTTTTCTGCGGTCTGAACCACTATATTCACCGGACTTTGTATGCTTTTGCTTTGCAACAGTCCAAGATCTATACTGTATACCAGATAGTCAAATCTTCGCGCCAGCTCATCTTCCTTTTTAGGCCTGATAAGAGGTGCAATATGCTCCCTGATATCCGAAATCTCTATTGTCTCCAGATTATCCCACGATGATGAAGCCCTGAAAAACTCTACATAACGCAGATGTCTTTTCACCATAAAGCTATCGTCATTTAAGCTAATTACATCTTCCTTTAAATCATCCACAAGACTTTTTCTGTAATCTGCGTATACCTCATCACTACTGTATACCGGTGCCTGAAGCTCTCTGACAATCTGGGCTTTTGTGTTATATATTTTCTCATTGAGTGATTCTGTTATGCCATTCTCCGCTCCATTTTTGTTCACGCGGAAATATTCAAAATTGTTACAGAAATCAAATATAAGAAATCTTTCTTTGTCCATACCCTCTCCAAGCAGATTAGGGCAAAGCCTGGTTCCCCTTCCAATCATCTGCCAGAACTTGGCATAGCTTTTTACCTTCTTAAAAAATACAAGATTCAAAATCTCCGGAATATCTATTCCTGTGTCGAGCATATCAACAGATACTGCTATCTGTGGCATTTTATCACTTGTGCTAAACTCATCTATCAATGAATCACTGTACTTTATACTATAATCTATCCGCTTTATGAAGTCTCCTCCATATTCCGGAAAAAGCTTATTGAAACGCTTGACTATTGCCTGCGCATGCAAAGAGTTTTTGGCAAAAATTATTGTCTTGCCAAGCTTGTCTCCACCCTCAATTTTTAAGCCCTTTTCCATAAGCTCTCTTAAAACCTTATCAATTGTATCCGCGTTAAAAAGCCATGTATTTACGGCCTCTCCTGATATATCATCACCTACAGTGTCATCATCAGAAAATGTATCCTCATACTCTTCTTTTTCCTCATCTGACAGCTCATCATAGTGAATACCGCTTTCCATTATTTTTGACTTATATTCCAGTGTAGAATAATTGACCAGATAGCCCTCTTCCACCGCTTTTTCAAGCTCATACGCAAATGTCGGAACTCCTCTTTCAAGGTCAAAGACTCCATATGTGTTTTTGTCGATTTCATTTTTTGGAGTGGCAGTCATACCAAGTAACATCGCATCAAAATACTCAAATATTTCCTGATATTTTTTGTAAATGCTGCGGTGTACTTCATCGCAGATTATGAGCTGAAAATGCCCCGGACTAAAGAGCTTCTCACCATATTTGTTTTTCCTCTCATCTATGGCATTCATCATCGTCGGATATGTAGAAAAAATCATCCTGCATGACTCAGGGTCGTCTTTATTGTCAAGCAGATTACAGCATGATAAATCAGGAAGCAAATTCGTATAATTGTTTTTGGCCTGCTTCACAAGAGCTTTTCTGTCTGCGAGGAACAGAATATTTTTCACATAATTGTGGCGCCTTAATACATCAACAATACTAATGCTCACTCTTGTCTTTCCTGAACCTGTGGCCTGCACTATAAGCATCTTGCGGTGCTTATTTGTGATAGCATCGCAGACAGCGGTTACAGCCTCTTTCTGATATGGTCTGTTGGTAATATCATCGCTTATCCGTATATTTTCAAGCGGAATCCTTGAAGTGCGTCCATCCATCTCAAGCTGCAGCTCTTCCTGTGTGAAAAATCCTGAAACCTCACGCCTTGGATATCCCATATAATCATTCGTATAGAAAAATTCAAATCCATTTGTTATGAAAATAAGAGGACGTCTATTGTATTTATTCTGCAAACAGTCAGCATACAGCTTCGCCTGCTGGCTTCCTACCATAGCATCCACAGAAGCCTTTTTAGCCTCCACTACAGCAAGTGGCAGATTATCCTTTCCCCAAAGAACATAATCCACATACCCTGTTCCTGTGCTATTTGGCATTCCTGTAACCGGCTCCTCCTCCGTGACATTTCTGCCAATAACCCATCCTGCCTCCTTTAAGGCAACATCTATATATCTCTTGCGGGTTTCTGCCTCGCTTATCGTATCTACATGGAACTCCCTTGTCTTTACATTCTGACTACGCTTCTTTGCCATCTGCTCGCGGAGCTCTTCATTCTCCTTCAATACGCTCTCGAGCTTTTTATCCTTACTGCTTAAGCCCTCATACAGCTTCATGAGCTCATCAGCCTTTATACGCTTTTCATTACCGCTTGCAAGAATCGACTCATCATATGTCTTCTCATCGTATTCCCTCGAATATGAATAATCAATCCAATCGCAAAACTCAAACAAATCACGAAGCGCTATTATTGCTTCATCCCTGCCTATATTGTTGTTGGTATGAACTGCAACATTTCCCAGATGAATGGTATATTTGAGCATTGGAAACAGCCTTGGCTCAATTATCCTTCTAAACGTTGGCTCATGAATAAGACTCGATACATTATCTCTGTACGGAAGCGAAAGCTCCGCATCATATGAGAAAACAAACCTCACTGCAAGCTCAAGTGCACGCCTCGACAAAATGGCACAAGTGGCCGGTGAAATGGATAAACTTTTTTCTGCTTCAACTGCCTGCTTTGCAAAATCTGCGTATTCTTCTTTCTTTAAAAGGTAATCAAAATTAGTTTCCATGTAATCACCCCTTTTATCTTTCTACAAGCACTTTGCATCTCTTCCTGCAAAATGCAATTCCATAATACATGATATTCTGTCTGTCATTATTTAACAGATATTCCTGATATCTTCTATCCTTTATCTGTTTCAGAGCTTTTTCACAGGATTTTTCCATAGCTTTAAAATCTTTTGTGTATTTAAGCTCTGCAATAATTCCTTCATCCGGATCATCTGTCTCCACAATAATATCTGCAAAGCCCTCTCCTGCCTCAACATTTGACTTTACCAGCCAGTCCTCATTGCCACTCAAAATGCCAATAAGCAGATTATGATAGGAGCTTTCCTTTTCCTCATTTCTCGCTTTTGTGTCAAAAACGCTCACCGAATTGCTCAGCACCTTGTTTAAATACATTTCCATTATCTGTGTATTTCCATCTTTGAAAGCCTTCCAAAAGTCCTGCAACTGCTCGGTATTGGAAAATATTTTATTCCTGAACCACTCCTGTATCTGCAGCTTAAATACTTCTTTAATCTCCTTGTTCGGAATTACAAGGCTATATTTTTTGTCCTCACTGATCTTTGTATATGTCAGATAACCTGTTGTAAACAGAACACTCCATAGATTATCAATATTATTGTCTATTTCGTCATAGGTCATATCCAGACGGATTTGCTTGTCTATGGCTTCTCCCGCGATCAAACGCTCAATTTCATTTCTGGTTGTCTTACCAGCCTTATCTATAAACCTCTTAACAAGCTCATTTCCGCTTGTATTAATCCAATACGCTTCCGGTCCTGCCATTGGATCATCTTTTATTCGGTCAACATGATTGATTACATCCCACGGACAGTATACATCGACATTTCCGAAATGATAACCATCATACCATTCCTTTGTCTCCGCAAACCTGTTTTCCACATGATAAAATGCCAGCAAACGCTCTACTTCCGCATCCGTAAATCCAAAGTGTTCATCAAATCTTGTATCAGTAATAGATAAAATCTTGAAATTATTTAATCCTGTAAAAATACTTTCTTTTGAAACGCGAAGACAACCTGTTAAGACAGCAAAATCCAATGCCTCATTTGTCTTTAATGCTTTTCCGAATATGGCACGTATCAAAGAAACCATCTCTTTATAATAGCCATTTTGAAATGCCTTATCCAGTGGAACATCATATTCATCTATTAAAATAACTGTTTTTCTGCAATGATGCTTATATAACAGCTCAGATAAAGTTTGAAGCGAAGCATACAGTGCCTCATCTCTCATTTCATATCTGCCATCCTCTAATCGAATTAAAGAAGCATACGCCGACTTATCGTCAATGTCCAGCCTGTCACTATTCTTCAAATATACAAATCTCTTAGCTTCCTTTGCAATTATCTCTATCATCTGATACTTTGCAGCTTGAAAATCTAGTCCTTCCACATTCTTTAAAGACAGAAATATCACAGGATATTTACCCATATTATCATCACACATTTTTTTGTTGTGCGATATATAAAGACCATCAAATAATTCAGAAGCTGCTCCAATTTCAAAGAAAGATTTGAGCATACTCATGTTGAGAGTCTTGCCAAAACGACGCGGTCTGGTAAAAAGGTTGACTTTTCCCCGGCTGTCAATCAACTGTTCAATCAGCTTTGTCTTATCGACATAGTAATATCCGTCTGAACGGATCTCATCAAAGCTCTCTATTCCCACCGGTAGTTTAATTGATTCTGTCATGCTTGCTCATCTCCTTTCGAAATACCAATATCCTTCTCAAATTTTTTGATATAGCACTACTCCCTCTCTTTTTATTGATTCCAACAATTCTTTTCTTACAGGCTTATCCAAGTCCACTATATCAAATTCCAACAACGTTGAAGTTGTTTCGTCTACATCCAAAATAAAATGACTACTGCTACCACCGCAAAATGCCAGATCTATATCACTTCGCTCTTTATAATCACCTCGCGCTCTTGAACCAAAAAGAATTACTTTTTCAACACAATTCTTCTTCGCCAGCTGGATAATCTCCTGTAATACTTTACATTTTATTCCTGTTTTTTCAAAGGTACTATTTACATCCATAAATGCTCCTATATTACTTCATTTATTCTTCCTCTTTAATCACCTTTAGGAAACGCTTGACCTCCGCCCATGCACGCTTGGACTCCGGGAAATTGAGATATCCCATCTGGAACACATGAAACATGCCTTCATACACTGACAGGCGCACCTTAACGCCCTGATTTCTTGCCTTTGCAGCGGCATCGACCGAGTCAGATAAGAGCATCTCTATCGAGCCCGCCTGTATGAGCATTGGAGGGAAGCCTCTGAAATCGCCAAACAGCGGCGATATGTATGGATCCATTTTATCGTGGTCACCGGGATAGTCATTCACGTAGATTAGACTGTCCCTTGTGTTCCCAAACAGTGGGTCCTTTTCGTAGTTTGTCTCATATGACTCTCCGCCTGCTGTGAGGTCTGTCCATGGTGACATGGCTACTATTCCTGCCGGAAGCGGCATGTCGTGGTCACGAAGATACATGGTGAGGCACATTGCAAGGCCTCCGCCCGCTGAGTCTCCTGCCAGCACAATCTGCGAGCCAAACCAGCCCTGTGACAAGAGCCATTTATAGCAGGCTATGGCATCCTCAAGTGCTGCCGGATACGGGTGCTCCGGCGCCACGCGATAGTCAGGCGTGAGCACTGAGCAGCCCTCACTTACCTCATTATAAAGGCCTGCAAATACATAGTATGCATTGCGCACTGCCCCCATATATCCACCACCATGCAGCTGCAGTATCACACGCTCTGTATTTGGGTTTTCCTTTGAAGATAAAAGCTTCATAGTGAAACCGCCCATATCTATATCCTCTGTTACAAAGCAGTCCGGAACAAGCCATGCAGGTTCCTTCATGCGCTTCCTGAGCTCTCCGGATTTTATTTTTTTGCCGATTGCAAGGTCATTTGTGATATGTCCCATCAGATTAGCAAGTATTTTTCCCTGTATACTGACTTCTTCATCTGCCACAGCTGCATTGCTATGGACTTTTTCCGCATGCTCACTTTTCATGGCAGATAATGAATTCTTAAACGTCTTTTCAAGCTTATTACCCAAAGCTCCTATTATTCCAGTTTCATTATCACCATTACTATCGCCGTTTTCAATTTCCGGATGGTAGTTTCCCATCTCTTCATCCTCAAACATATGCGAATTTCCTATTCCATGAAAGCCTATCATATATGAAATCTCCGTTTCAGCTCTGTTCTGGCTCTTTTGTCACCGATAATCAGTGTTCCGAGAAACAAAAACAGCGATGCGCCCATCGCTCCCATTGCCAGATATGGGAACCATATGATCTTGACTGCCACAAGTATCATCGCAATCACGCTCATCAGCACAAGAAAAAGCTGCATCATCATGTAGCTCTGCCAGTTTCTTATGTTTACTATCATAAGTATAATTGTTGCAAGAACCATCGCCAGTATGGCACTTGGGAAAACAAATGTAAGTGCCCAGCCACTGGCTCCTGTGAGCAGGTCTATGCCCTCGAGAAACAGCACCGTGAACACAAATGTGCTTACAATTTTAAATATATATCCGTTTCTTCCGACTATTGCCAGACGCAGCGTCACATTCGCATAGATTACAACAAGAAGCACTATAAAGCTCCAGTTTATCTCATGGTCTGTCATGTAATCAACAGTTGTCAGCACAATCTGTCCTACTATAGACAGAAACAATATGATATTTTCCAGCAATCTGTATTTTCTTGATGCGCCCTTGACGTCAGGATATCTCGTACCGTTGTCATGGCTTGCTGTACTATCTGCCCTCTTTGCTGCACTATCTGTATCGTTTACGCACTTATCCGGCACATCATTATGCTGTTCAAAAACCCCTTCAGTGCCCTGATGATTGTCCGATGACAGTTCAACCGGTGCCACAACCTGCTGGCAGAGCGGGCATTTATCTGTATTGTCTGCAATATACACACCGCATTTCATGCATTTAGTCATAATACTCTCCATTTGTCTCAATTGTCACTTCCACTCCGTCATTTACAAGCTTCTTAAAAAAGCTTCTCTGAATCATCGTATCGGCCAGAATAGATGAGAAAGTAAACACCAGCGTGTCCTTGTAGGAGCATATGGTGCCCTTCATAGGCTGTCCCTTGGACATTGGTATAAAGGAATAAAAGCCTGTTATATACGGCTCGTATTCCGGCTCCACCTTTATATTTCCAATATTGGTGATAGTGGTGGTGTTTGCCAGTGCCGACTGCGTATAGACCGCCTTCATTGCCAGATTTTTTATAAAAAGAGGCACCGGTCTCATCAGGATATTTTTCTGATTTGACACACTGTATGAGAAAAGATCCTCCAGATGCTCCTTCGAAATCTGTGAATTGATGGAATCCGTCACTATTCTAAGCACCTCCTCAAATGTGTAGGAGCTGTTTTGCGGTCTGAACTCAGCAGATATCATAACAAAAAAGTTCTTTGTGGTCACGGAGTCAAAATAAGGACGAAGATTCACAGGAACCGCAACCCTGACAGGCATATCGTTTGGCATGCCGTGAAAACACTCCTGATACACACTCCACACAAAGCATGCTACCAGATAATCATTTATGGAAACTCCATAGCGGTGGCAGACCTGCTTCAGCTGTGATACAGGCATCATGCCATGTATCAGCCCAAACTCTCCATCAGGTACCTTTTCCAGCTTTAAAAGATACGCCTTCTGCCTGTTAAAGCCACTTGGCTTACTTGATTTGTAGTTCTTTACAAAGCTGTCCTCTCTATTTAAGGATGTGCCCTGCGTCAATGAATCGCCCTTTAGCTTTGCAATCTCCGGATGTGTGAGACGCAGATACTGATAGGTGAGCTCCCTAAGGAAATTGATGCCGCCCATGCCATCTGTCAACACATGAAATACCTCAAGATTTATTCTGTTCTTATAGTAAGTCACCCTGAAAAGATAGCTGTGATTCTTGTTCGGTCTTATAAATCTGCACGGAAATGTATTTTCCTCATGCACCTTTGGTGCCTTTTTGCCATTTTCCTCAAAATAGTTCCAGAATACTCCCATCCTGAGTCTCACATTAAACAGACCAAACTTCGGAAGCACTATATCCAGTGCCTCCTGCAGCTTTTCACTGTCAATCTCATCAGTTAAGGTGACTGAGATCCTATATACATTTGTCATGCTCTCCCCCGCTATACTAGGGAACAGATTTGCTGTGTTATCCAGCTTGTCCCAGCGGATTGAACGCGTTTTCGACATTTTAAATTCCTCGCTTATTATAATGATATAGCGAAGCAGCACCCTAATCGAGCCTGCCGTACACCTCCATCGGCACATATGCCTTTATCTGTATCCCATCAGCCACATATTCCTCCGACACAAGCTCGCCCTGTTTTCTGATGAGCTGTATCACGCCTGCCTTATCATATGGGATAATTCTCTCAATATATACCTTGTTCTCTCTTAATATCTCCTCTAAAAGAGATTTTACCTCATCTAATCCCAGATCCTTTGCCGCTGAAATGTTAAGAGTATAATCTGCCCTGAAATCATGCAGCGGTTCGTTGTCTGTGCGGGCATCCTGCTTATTAAAAAGTGTGACAAATTTCTTGTCTTTTACACCAAGATCATCCAATGTCTGGTAGGTTATGAACATCTGCTTTTCCCGCTGCATATTTGATGCATCAACCACATGGAAAATGATGTCAGCGTACTTTGCCTCCTCAAGGGTGCTCTTGAAGGCCTCTATCAGATGATGTGGCAGCTTTCTGATAAACCCGACCGTATCAGTTAAAAGCACCTGCTGCTTGCCATCAAGCGCAAGAATGCGCGTTGTAGGATCAAGCGTTGCAAAGAGCTTATCCTCCTCAAGCACATCTGCCTCTGTCAGGTGATTTAACAGCGTGGACTTACCTGCGTTAGTATATCCTACTATCGCAACAACCGGTACTTTATTTTTTTCACGCTTTGCCCTTGTGATATCTCTGTGCTTCTGCACCTCTTTCAGCTCCCTTCGAAGCTGTGCTATCCTGTCATTTATAAGACGGCGGTCTACCTCAAGCTTTTTCTCTCCGGGACCTCTTGTTCCTATTCCACCGCCAAGCCTTGACATGGACTTTCCCAGTCCCGACAAACGGCTTAATCTGTACTTAAGCTGAGCAAGCTCAACCTGTATCTTACCCTCACTTGTTGTGGCTCTTGATGCAAAAATATCAAGAATAACAAGTGTCCTGTCCATAACCTTTGTGTCAAGGTACATCTCCAGATTTTTCTGCTGTGCAGGACTCAGCTCATCATCGCACACGATGCCTGTTGCCCCTGTACTCTCCACAAGCTCTGCAATCTCTGCCACCTTGCCGGTGCCGACATACGTGCCCGGATGAATTTTTTCTCTTCTTTGGATAAGTGTGCCTACAACTGTCGCACCTGCTGTCTTTACCAGCTCCGCAAGCTCTGAAAGTGAATCATCTGCATCATCACCGTCCTGCTCGCTTACTCCGACGAGCACTACTCTCTCCTCAATATCCTCTATCTTAATAGTATCTGCCATAATCTATCTGGTCTCCAAAAACTGATATTCTCTTGCTGCATCCTCGTCATCGGGATAATCCTTCATGTATTCCTCCATTTTGCTCTTTGCTGTGGCAAAATCGCCGGAATACTCATATGCTATAATCATAGCCTTTGTTATCTGCTGCTTGTTCGGCACACTTTCAAGTTCAAGTGCGTTCTGAAAATAAATAATCGCAGTGTCATAGTTACCATTGTCCATCTGCGCCTGTCCCATATTCATCAGCTCATACGAATCTGCCTCACCGCTGTCCAGGTATTTCTTAAAATACTTCTGCGAGCTGTCATTATCGCCCTTCTTCTGATATACCTCACCCATATAGTAGTTTGCCTTGACAAGCTTCTCATCAACAGCCTTTTTCAGACTCTTTATTGCTGAATCATAATCTCCGAGCATGGTGTATATACGGCCTCTCTGCATATAGTCATCAGCAGTTTTTGCCTTAAGCTTTAAGGCATTATCCAGGTATTCCTTTCCCTGGTCATTCATGCCATACTTTGACAAGGTCTCATAAACGCCAAGATAGAGCTCATAATTATCATTATTCTCACTGAGCGCCGTCTTAAAATCCTTCAAGCCCTTGTCTGAATCATTCTTGGCAAAATATATACATCCTCTCAGATAGTATGCGTCAGAATCCTTATTATAGTCGATAATAGCCGTATATGTATCAATCGCGCCATCCACGTCACCGCTTAAATACTGTGCCTTTGCCTTATAATAACATATGTCAAGCTCCTCTGCGCCTACTGAGCCCACCGACTGGTCCAGTGCCTTCTGAAAAGCATCGACCGCATCATCATAGCTGCCGTTTTCTATACAGTTGATGCCATACTGTCTGTACGCATCCTTGTCCTTTGCCTTGTCGCCGGAGCCACAGCCGGTAAGCATGCCTGCTGTGAGCACTACGGTAAGCGTGAGTGCCATAAATTTATTCTTTATCATAATAGTTCTCCATGTGTATATTCTTCCCCTTATTATATATGTATTTGCCAAACTTGTAAATCCCGCCCTTACATTTCTGCTAGGGGGCCCGCAGTTCACGGTGAGGCAGGGCCGGTGACGTATACACTCTCGTGAGTGCTACGCTGCACTGCCAAGATACTGTAGGAATTATGCCTTGTAGGCTTTCTATGCTCGACGAAACCGTCGAAACTCGCCTTCCATGGCTCGATTTCTCCTTGCCCCGGCATCCATGCCGGGCCATTTCTGTGTTGCATGGGCATAATTCAACAGTATCTAGGCAGCTTCGCTATTCGCTCACGCGGGAGAGTGTGCCCAGCCGGTCACATGGGATAAAGCCCCTTACGCTGTGGCAAAAAAGAAAAAAATGTGATGACAAAACACCACCTCTATGCTACAATCAACTCAAAGCATTATATTTCTGTAAGCGGCACCACATAACAGTTTTTCAGGTGCGCACCACTTTGAAGAGGGCAGACCACTTCGCATCATTCTACAAAGGACATGGAAGTTTTCGATGCTTTAATTACCAATCAACAGCAGGAAAATTTAAATGCCGTATGTAGACAGAATGCAGAAAATGTAGTCGAAAGGCGGATGAACTGTATACAGTGAGTAAACATTAAATAAGGACAGTATATGTGTACTTTGTAAATTGTACCACTGTACCCTCATTGGCACCAAATTTTCCTGCTCACACAAGAGAACAGGAGGAGAAGGATTGAGCGCAAAAGACTCAATGGCAAAGGAATACTTTGCTGACAATGCCAGGTTTGCTGACCTGTGCAACAATATACTGTATGGAGGAAGAGAGGTCATCCTGCCGGAAAACCTTAAGGAAAGGGACACCACGGAGGTTCTGACCGCACTGGGACTTGACAAAAAGACCATAGCGATGCAGAAGCTGAGGGATATCTTTAAAAATGCCAGCATCAAATATACCGGCAAATCATATGTGGTACTGATAGGAGTAGAAAATCAGTCCGATATACACTATGCCATTCCGGTAAAAAACATGTTTTATGATGTCATGGCATATGGAAATCAGGTAAAGGAAACAGCAAAAAAGCACCGAAAAGAAAAGGATACAGCAACATCAGATGAATTTCTCTCGGGATTTACGAAAGAGGATAAGCTGATTCCTGTAATTACGATTACAGTGTATC
>ENA-ORPD01001361-ORPD01001361.1-human-gut-metagenome-genome-assembly--contig:-NODE-1361-length-18120-cov-3.474121_pt1 | contig 18120 bp, 16 predicted proteins | sample MGYA00242143_ERZ509076 | MGnify/ENA primary metagenome ERZ509076 (study PRJEB26280, sample SAMEA2338706) | human gut metagenome | biome: human gut; feature: human-associated habitat; material: faeces... | reverse complement strand
CCATGAAGGCTGCCATACTTACCGCAGAAAAGAAGCGTGACGAAGCGATTTCACTATATAAGGAGATAGCCTTGAAAGCTGTTGAGCAAAAAGATGCCTATTATGTGATGGAAGGTTACCGTATGTGTGGATTCCTGCGTTATGAAGAGGGCAAGATGGAAAGTGCTTTCGAGTTCTTTTTACTATCACTGGCAGGCGGAAGTTATCTTCCTGAAAACATTAGAAGAAACTCGACATTTACCTATGCCGCTTATCTCGCTTTGCATACAGGCAAACAAGTAAGGGCTCCTTCAGACATAGAAATACTCGAAAAACAATTACAGGAATGGCTTGGCAAAGATTGGAGGGAACTTGTTGATAACCCATCCATGCAACAAGCCAAGGCCAGAAGAAAGAAGAACATATTCAGTTAAAATCAAGAGAAATAGTTAACATATTTTTAATTTAAAATTAGAATAGTATGGAACTTGGAAATTATGGAATCGGCGGAAACGAGGTAAAACTCGAAGCATCCGAAGGTATTGCGGATATTCCACAAAACCGAACTTTAATGGTTGAGCAATTGACAAAGGACGAACCGGTAGCACCTGAAGTTGTAACAGGTCTTACCAACATTGACGAAGTCTTTGCACATTTCCAGCCGGAAATAGATATTGAGTTCTCTGATGCGGACGGAGCACCAGTCGAGGAGAACTTCCGTTTTAACAATGTTGGTGACTTTTCTGTTGCCAAGATGACAGAACATAGTCCTTTTCTATCCAGTCTGAATGCTGAAAAACAATTTGCAGACAAAATGGAAAAGTCTTTGCGTTCGAACAAGGTTCTGCAACGGGTTCTGGAGAATCCCACTACACGTGACGCCTTTGTCAATGCACTTTCAGTCATGCTGGACGAACTGAAAAACAATGAAAAGTCTAACTCTGTAAATGAATGATAGTTATGAGTGAACAGAATCCTAAAATAGAAGCTGCGGAACAACAAGTTGTTGCCGTACAAACCAGAAACTTAAATACTGAGTTACAGGCTCTTGCCAAATTTGGTGGTTTCAATGTACTGGAATCTTCTGTAGATGGAATACAGAACCTCAACCCAGAACGTAAGGCAAGACGCAATATCTATTTGACCAGTAATGAAAAAGCGGCTGAACGTAAAGAACTTGCAAAGAGTATTGAAATGTGGGTAGAAATGTTGAAAAGCGGCAAATCTATCACAGAAATGATTGATGCTTGTCAGAAAAAGTCAGCAGCTGTATCAGATTTACTTTCACAAAACCAGCTCAAAGCGGTAGAGGAAGTCAAACAGTTGGAAAAATCGTACCGTACAGTCATGCTCTTCTACAAGAACACTGACTCGGACAAGATTAAGAATGTTTCCATTGTCAATGCATCTATGGCTCAGCTTACAGATCTTGACAACTCATTCTTCATTGACGCGATTGCCAATGAACTTCGCGCCAACTATGACCGCCTTGACTTAAGAACAAACTACTCATTATTGGTAATTCCTGGTTTTCTGGGTTCAAACAAGGTTGTTGAGAAATGGGCAAAGATTGCACACGATAACAAAGTAATGATTTACACAGACTTTGCTGACCTTGAAAAACCGGATGATGTTATTGAAATGTTCTTTGACTCCAATTTATCCGGAGGCGACATCTATAAGTCAAATGTATGTATGACTTGTAACTACCTTGTCGGCAGAGGACGCTATGCGGAACTGGGTGAAACCGAAGATCTGCTTGTACCTCCTTCTGCTGCACTAGCAGGCAGTGTCTATAAGACAGTAATGGCACAAGTAACAGCCGGTAAGAAGTATGGTTCAATGAGTGAAGTTGACGGAGTTGCTTTCAATCTGAAGAAAAGTGAAATTTCGGAAATCGAGAAGATAGGTTTAATTCCGATGGTTAAGGAATATGGTAAAGTAATGGCATTCTCAGCCAAAACACTTTTCAATGGTGACAACTTAGGTTTACAGACTTATTCGGTAGTCCGTGTTTTCGATTGGGTAACTAAAGTATTGATGGACTTCCTCAACCGCCGTGCATTTGAAAACTGGAACAGTAAGGCCGAAAGAGATTTACGCAGTCAAATCAGCAAGTTCCTTGATAGCATCCAAGGTCCTGGCCGTCTTATCGAAAAGTTCAAGATTCTCCGTTTTGAACGTGATCCGAAACAGAAAGACCGCATCTTCCTGGATATTCACCTCACTCCGTACTTCCCTGCAAAGAGTTTTGTAATCAAACTTGAAGGAACCAAGGGTGATGATGAAAATGACTGGAACAGCGACTATGCTCAGGATGCTTGAATTTAATAACTTTTTCTGAAGGCAACTGGGATTTCTTTTCTGACTTCCGGTTGCCTTTTCACTTCAAAACTTACCTGTATGCCATTCAATGATTTAGCTCAAAGCAGCAGTGCCAAGCGTGGATTTGCCGACCTCTTCGCAGACTCCAAAGCAGCTTTGGATAATATTCAGGCAGGGTTGGGCGGAATGCTCCCTTCCATGCCCGGGATGCCTGTTGCCAAATTTGGCGACCTTTCCATAGGTATTGATATGCATCCCACTGTTACGCCGCCTTCTCCTGTTATGCCGGTTCCGCATGTCGGGAAAATCTATGACCTTATGGCGGATATTATGGCGGGCATTGCCGCTGCCATACCACCTGCAACCTCTGGTATAGCAGGTGTAGCATGCAATGTATTGAAGGGAATGGCTCCTTCCGTAAAGGTACATAATCAGTGGATTGCGCAGGCAGGAATCAGTATTTTACATCTTCCGGCTTTTGTACTTCATCCGGCACCTTTGGTAAGTGGTATGTCGGAATCTGAAATGTGGATGGGAAGTTCTACAGTCTTGGCAGACGGTGCTCCCTGTTCCACACTTACCCATCCTTCGCTTTCCTGTAATCTGGTCGGTATCCCTACCATTCCACGTAAAGGAAAACCTAAAAAGGTAAGCAAAGCTCTGATGGCACCGACTTCCATGCTTTCAACCATAACTTCTGTGGGAAAGCCTGTGCTTGTAGGCGGCCCTCCTACCATTGATTTGTTTGCCCTAACCATGAAATTGGGTCTGAAAGGCATTGGCAAAATATGGAAAAAGATTGGAGATAAGTTTCAAAATCTCATAAACAATTTACGCAAAAAAGGGAAAAATAAACTGGCAGATATTCTACAGCCCATCAAGTGCAAGACCTTTGGCGAACCTGTAGACGCAGCTACCGGAAGAGTTTATCATACAAATGTAGACTTTGAACTTCCTGGTCCAATTCCTATCAAATGGGAGCGTACCTATTATAGTGATGCTGCAGTTGACGGCCCATTAGGCTATAATTGGCATCATAGCTATAATATGGGAGTAAAACAAATCAATGATAAAGCTTTTGTAATTCGTCATGCGGATGGACGTGAATCTTATTTGCCCATACTTCTTGCTGGCGAAAAATGGATAGACCGAAAGGAACAACTGAAATGGGAGCTTGATTCGCAAGGTTATCAACTCACTGACAGTCGTGGCTATCAATACCGTTTCAACGGATCGGAAAATAAGTCCGGATATCGTATGGTATCATCCATTTCTACACGTGACGGTTTCTCTGTCATACTTAAATATGCTTCTGCTGGACGCTTGGTTGAAATTATTTCTTCTCGTGGTGAACATATTAAAGTAGATACAGATGACGCCGGACGGGTTACCTGTGTTTCTATAAAACAGGACAATGAAGAAATAAAGCTTGTACGCTATTGTTACGATGAACAAGGAAATATGATTGAAACCATTGATGCCCTCAATGTCAGCAAATATTTCTTTTACAAAGAAGATCATCTACTGATACGGCTTGTCAACCAAGGCGGTATGTCCTTTCATTGGGAATATGAGGGTAATGGCGAAAACGCACGCTGCATACATACATGGGGTGATGGTAGTGTAATGGAATATTATATCCATTATGGCAAAGGAACAACCCGTATCCGTAATGGCGAAAATGCTGTCACTGAATATTTCTATGGTTCTGACAAACTTATCTATAAAATTATTGATGCCAATGGCGGAATAACCCGTTATCGTTACAATGCTTCTGAAGAATTAGAAGTTATAGTCAATCCAGAAGGATACACCCGAAAGACTATTTATAATGATTTTGGATTTCCTATCCGTATAACAGATGAAAACGGGGAAGATACCTGGTTGCAATATGATGACAATTACAACCTAACTTCTTTACGCACACCGGAAGGAAGACAACTAACATGGAAGTATGACGAACAGGACAGACTTGTTAGTCGTACTACCATGAATGGTCAAACCATCAGATATTCTTATAAAGATGGCTTACTTCATACCATTACAGACGGGCAAGGACGTGTATATACATTATTATTCAGTTCTCATTATGAACTTGAATCACTTGTTTTTCCAAACGGACTTTCCCGCCACTGGGTTTATGATAACCGCGGACGTCTTATAGAAGCAACAGATATAAAAGGTAATATCACACGTTACGCATACGACCGTGCAGACAACCTGATACGTTTAGAGGAACCTGATGGCAACGTACACCATTTTGAGTACGATGCTATGGGCAACATGATTCATGCCAAGGACAACATCCGTGAAGTCAAATTTACTTACGGAGCTTTAGGCATATTGAAAAGCCGAGAGCAGGAACGCCACTGCATCACCTTCGGTTACAACAGCGAGTTGCAACTCCGTCGTATCGGGAACGAAGCTGGTGAAAATTATTTCTTTGAGCTGGACGGACTGGGACAAGTCATTACTGAGATTGGCTTTGATGGATTAAGGCGCGAATATGAACGTGATGGTTCCGGTCGCGTTACACGTGTTAATCGTCCTGGAGGCAAATGGACGGAATACTTGTATGATGGACTGGACAACATCCTAAAGGAAGAACAATATGATGGCGAAACAGCATTATATGCATATGACAAGGATGGATTGCTTATCAAAGCGGAAAACAGCGAAAACAAGCTGAGGTTTACACGTGACAAAAAAACAGGATTGGTTATCGAAGAAAAGCAGGGAGAATATACTGTCAACCACACTTATGATAACGAAGGCAACTGTACGCACATTACCAGCAGTCTGGGAGCTGACATACGGCATACCTACGATAAGGAAGGCAATCTCCAAAGTATGCAAGCAGGCGAAAACTGGCAAGCTTCATGGATACGTGATAATACGGGGCTAGAAGTCCAGCGCACTTATTCTGGTAATGTCATTGTCAAAACAGAACGTGACCGTTTTGGACGAGAGGTACACAAATCTGTGCGTACAAACAACATTGAACGTGGAGCATACCGCTATGAGTGGGGTATCGCTAACCGATTGCTTTCTAAAGAGAACGAAGTGACGGGAGCAATTATGCGCTATGACTACGACAGTTTCGACTTCCTCATCCGTCAGGAAATGACAAAAGGTTCCGAAACGGACATGATTTACCGCGTGCCGGATTTTGTGGGAAATCTCTTTGAGACGCCGGACAGAAAAGACCGCAAATACGATGCGGGAGGAAGACTTCTGGAAGACCCGTCATGCTTCTACCACTATGACGACGAGGGAAACCTCATTTTCCGTGAGTTCAAGGAGTTGCAGGACAACGCCGTAACTCATGACCGCAAGCGCATGGAGAAGGAACATGGCATCCGCTGCCGGGCTACAGGCATGGGATGGCTCTATGAGTGGGTGTCCAACGGCATGCTGAAGAAAGTGACACGTCCAGACAGCAGGCCGGTGGAATTCCGTTACGATGCGTTGGGACGCCGTACCGCCAAGCGGTATTTCGGCAAGGTCACACGCTGGGTGTGGGACGGAAACGTGCCTTTACATGAATGGTGCTATAAAGCCATCGGCATGCAATCGGACGAAGAGGAAAACACCCCTCCAAAAGAACCTGCCGATGACATTACTACGTGGGTGTTCGAGGAAGGTACGTTTGTTCCAACAGCAAAAATTCAAGGCAATAAACAGTATTCCATCATGTCCGACTACTTGGGCACACCCATCCAGATGTACGACGGACAGGGGAACAAGACTTGGGACTGCATGCTGGACATTTACGGAAAAGTGCTTGCTGTTGACAAGGGAACGGAGTTTGATTGTCCGTTCAGGTTTCAAGGACAGTATGCAGATGAAGAAACAGGATTGTATTACAATCGCTTTAGATACTATGAACCGGAGATTGGTAGTTATATAAGTCAAGATCCAATCAGTTTTTTTGGAGGAAATCTTGCTCTCTACACATATCCACATAATCCTAATATATTATTTGATGCTTTAGGATTACACACAATGAAGGGAGAAGTCTATAGCCAAAAAGGAGGAGATTTAATTTTCCAAAAGGAATATTATAGTGGACAAACACATAAAGGTAAGCTAAATTTCCAGCAGCAACTTTTAACCCATACTGAAAGATACTTTTTAGATGAAGTAGAAGATATTGTGAGCCCTGGTAATCATTTAAAAATGACAGGTGCATTAAATCCTTGTCGCCCTGGTTGTCAACCTGCTATTCGGCGTTTTGTATTAAAAAATAATGTAACTGTTGAATATCTTGCAACAGATACTAACACCAAATTTGAATGGTACAAATCTGCTGATGGTAAAGTTATTCAAATTGAAAATGGTATAAAATATGAGTATAGATATGATGAAAATTTAAATCAAGAAGGAAGACGAAAAAAGAAACATCATTAACGAACATAAATCAAAAAAATATGGAAAAAAATGATTTTATAAAATATTGCAAAATATTACTGCGTAGTGTATCTGTAAATATAGAAGAGCAGACTTCAAACTGTTCAAATATACTTATTCTCAAAAGTTTAAATTTACCTGATTTTATAACTTTTATAGAAGAACAAAAAGAAATTATGTTCTTTTTTCACTACGATAAAGATACTGTATACTTAATAAAAGATAGAGAAACTTTTAATCCTCCCATTTATTATAATGACGGAGATCTTTTTCTTGAAGAATCTTCTAATTTTCTACTTATAGAATTAGCCTTATGGATTTCAACAAAATCTAAAAACACATATTCATGTCATAAATTTGATTATTTAAAAATACGTGACTATTTCCCTATTTGGATTAGACATGACTACTGTTTACATACATTAAGGATAAATGAAAGTTTGTCATCCTTTTTCATTCGAAAAAGAGATATAAAAATAACATTTGTAGCGCCAACAAAATTGATTTTAAATAAAATATTAATGGATTTAGCTATAGCAAATGAAAAACAAAAATCCCTATCTAACACATACAATAAAGAAAAGATATTAGATAATAAAAAAGTTATATTACAAATAGACAAAACTATAGTAAAACAAGATATAGAATTGAATGAACTAATTGAAAAATGGATAGTCTTACTATCTAGTAGTGCAATAAATAAAATTAAAACAAAACTTTCAACATCTCTAACTAAGGAAACATTCTCTCAAAATGAAAGTTTATCAAAGGCAGAACTAAAAGAAAAAGCCGACCTATTATACAATAATCTATATATTAATAAAATAATTATAGACAAAAAATTTATCAACATACATTTTTTGTCTCAAAATTTGTTTCCTGATTATATTATTAATTGTATTGTAAATACTAAACTATCAATTAAAGAATATTACTTAGAACCAAATGTTTAAATTTAAGAATGTAAAGGCTTATGGGTAGTTTATCAGAGTATAATAATTTGAAAGAAAAAAGTCAGTATTACAATTGTACAACAATTGATAATATACAAGATTTCGACAATATCTTCCAAGATATTGTCCAACATCAATCTGAATATGTCTTTCGTTCAGTGAATGAAGCCAGATTCAAACTTTATTCATCAGCTCAACGCCAATGGATATGGAATGATTTATTTAAGAATTATCATTCTTATGAAGATTATATTAACAGTCGCATTGTTTTGGTTCAAAACTATCAAGATATAATATCCTTCTTTTCCAACAACAAAATTTCACTGAATGATTTTGCCATTCTCGCACTACTTCAGCACTATGGTCAGCCGTCTCCATTGGTTGATTTCACCTATAATCCACACCTCTCTTTGTTCTTTGCATTTGATCGTGTCAGACCGGGAGCAACAGGAAATGAGATTGACAATTATGTTTCTCTATACCGCTTGAAGTACACACATCCTTGTTTTTGCAGTATTCAGGATGTGAATGTTCATGGAGCAGACACATTAAGTGATGCATTAAGGAATCTGGATATTCCTTTGTCCCAAATAGATACAAGTAAGGTATTGTTTGATATTCAGAATCTTACTTACCATGAATATGCTGATATTGGAATTATGCTTGTTCATGGAGATAAAATGGGAATAACAAACATTCAGATTCCAGCCTTAGGTTTTACCTGCACTTACAACATAACCAATCCAAATCTTAGAAACCAAGAAGGACTGTTTATGCTAAATACAACAGAAGATATTCCTCTGGAAGACATGATAAGAAAAAAACATCGATATGTAGGTCCACTTATTGATTGTTATGACATCAATAAAGAGTTGGAACCATATATAAGAACTACATATCTTGATCCAATAGGAATTAATCATTCATTAATTTATCCACATGATCAGGATTCACAAAACCTGAGAGACTGGTTGAAAATCTTTTGATAAAAATCAAATTAAAAGATGATAAATTTTTATCATTATAAGTTTGTCGGTATATCTGCCTAATAATTAAACATATACCTACAAACTTATTTTTCTAATATTCTCGTTGGCATATTCCTGTTTTTGAAGTAAATTTGTAGCAAATTTATATATTTAACAGACAATATAATGGTAAACAGCATATCATTAAAAGGCTTCACAAGCTTTACAGATAATAGTTTTTCATTTACCAATGGTATAAATATATTCATTGGCAAGAACGGAACAGGAAAGACACATGTACTAAAATGCCTGGCATCTGCCATGCAGGCACGCCATGAATTTCAGATAAAACAAACCACTTCGAAAGAACAGTTTGAGTATATTCTGGCAGAAAACATGGGCCACTACTTCAAACCGGACTCCATAGGCAATCTGGTAAATAAAAATATTATTTCAGGAAAATCAACTGTCGGCATAGAAATAGACGGAAAAGAACTCTTATTCAGTTTCTCTACAACTTCAAAGACAACAGTAAAGATAGAGAAGGATGACAAATGGGATGATTGCCAGTTTATATACATTCCACCTAGGGAAATGTTTTCGCTGTTTGAAGGTTTTATCGGACTGAGCAGCAAACGTGAGCTTTCATTTGACCAGACCTATATCAATCTGGCCCACTCGCTTGCCCTTCCGGTTTTGCGGGATCTGGAAAGCAATCCGTTAAAGTCTGTTATAGAGTTACTGGAAAAGGAACTGGGATTCAAGGTGATTCAGATGAACGGCCGTTTCTATATAGAGACCAACAACAAACCAATGGAGGCACATCTTGTTGCTGAAGGATTGAGAAAGCTGGCATCCGTACTCTACCTTATCCTTAATGGAGAAATAAACAAGAATACCATTCTGTTTTGGGATGAACCGGAATCAAACCTTAACCCAGCTTTAATACGTGTAGTGGCAGGATTTATCCGTGAACTTGAGAAATGCGGCCTGCAAATCTTTATTGCCACACATGATTATCTGCTCACCCACATGCTTTCCCTTTATTCCGAATACAAAGAGCATACCAATATAAATATACGCTTCTTCGGACTTCATAAAGAGGACAACACTATCAGTGTGGAAGAGGGAGAAACACTTGACACTATACAGAACAACCCTATACTGGAAGAGTATGCGGCTTTTTACGAACTAGAACAACAATATATGAACGATTATGAATAACTTTCAGGAAAGCGGCATCAACTTCTGTTTTCAGCCTAACTGGACTGTATTGAAATATGACGAGCATCTGGCCCATAAAAAGGTAGAAAAACTTATCAAGCCAACTAAAGCCGTTGATTTTCTTGGCATACATAACGACAGGCTGTATTTGGTTGAAGTGAAAAACTACCGCGACCATACTGATGACGAAAGTACCAAAGAGGTATTAAAAGGTAAAGGAGACGAACTTATGCGCCGTATTGCCATCAAGGTAAGGGACACCATTGCCACATCAACTGGTTCGGCCCGATTCTCGACCAACGACGAAAAGTTCTTTAACCAGGTAAACCAGCTTCTACTTGACAACAGCAAGAAACTGACAATAATAGCCTGCATTGAACTTGATGTATCCAATGACAAAGAAAGGAAAGCCAAAATGGGAATATGGATGCAAACACTGAAGCAAAAGCTATCATGGCTAAACCCTGCCAAAATATCCGTCAACTCAGTAGATAACATTACGGATATAATGCCAGACTTGAATGTCTCATTCATCTAATCATAAGAGTGGAAATATCTTGTACAAATAACAGGTATTTCCACTTTCTCTTTTTATATGATTCCTTCTACAATCCATAATGCAACAATCTTCTCTCCCACCTATCAGTTAATGGCAAAATCTAAAACAGAGGAGAATAAGAATATAGTATTTTTTCGTTTACTCTTACCTAAATGGCACATCAAGTAACACCTTATGAAATTTGATAAAAATAATAGGATAATTATTCCCTTTTATTGACTTAAAATCATATATTTGTAAAAAACAGACCGAACGGTTTGTTTTTTTAGAGTTTTTATTATGTTGGATATATTAAACGCTAAAATCATGAATCATATAATAATAGACACTAATATCATACACCTTGATTTCAAGTTAAATAAAGCAAGAATAGTAACGCTTTGCAACACATCAACCATTCTCGGACATGAGATTTTTATACCGGAAGTAGTTATCGACGAAATTGTAAAACAATACGACGAAAAAGCTGAAGAATATATTAATTCATTTAATAAGGCTCTCAAAAAACTATCTGATCTTTCAACATCACCAATAACTCAAACACCTATAGATGCGAAAAGTTTTATATCCAATTATCGAAACGAACTTAATAATCGTATAAAACAACTTGGTATTGGTATAATTCCATACCCAAATACAGGACATAAAATAATGGTTGCACGAGAACTAGGAAAAAAGAAGCCTTTTAAGGATAGTACAAAAGGATACAGGGATGCATTGATTTGGGATAGTGTTATGGAGCATACACAGAAATATTCTTCTAATTGCGGAATTATTTTCCTTACGGCAAACTCCAAAGATTTTGCCGATAAAGACAAAAAAGACCTGCATACAGATTTAATCGCAGATTGCATCTCTAATGGTATACCAACTACTTCTATCAGACTGGTTACTGACATACAGAACTTTATCGACAATGAAATAATACTCAGATCCACTGAACTTAAAGAGAAATTTAATCAATTACAACAGGATGGAGGCCTTGGAGATATAGATTTTATACAACTTATACAAGATTACATTTCTAAAGATATGCTTGATAATCTTATATCCAGTAATGATTTCGACAGCTATCCTGGTTATGCCCCTGGATTATATGAAAATCCGGAAATTACATCTATAGAAAAAGTTTCATGCTCATTCAATACAATAAGAGAAATATCCAGCGACACGATACTTATACAATCTGAGGTTTCTGTTCAAGTTGATTTAGATTGTTTTATATTCCGCGCAGATTTACCGTTGATTGATGATTCTAAATTCCCAACGATTATAGATTATGAATGGAATGATCATTATGTACTTGCAAGTGATTCTGCAACATTCAAATTTCAATTTAATATCTTAACAGATACTAACTTCAAAAATGTAAAAAGCATTGAGGATAATTTGCAGCAAGTAAAGTATTCAACAGGTTATACTTTTAATTAGTTTAACTAATATTAAATTAATTCTTTGTTTGTATCCTATTTTATTTTTTCGCCATTTACAAAAAGAAATCAATATGTCTTGAAAAGAAATCAAAAAAAATTACATACAAAAAAAAGAAACTTATGACAATACCTAAAGTACAATTAGTAATGCTCCCACTTTCAAATTGGAAAGTAGCCAGAGTAATTAGATTTAGATTCAAACATCATTTATGTGATTGTGGAGGAACAATAGTATATACTCGTCCTTTTACGACAACATACAACAAGAATAGTCTAGATAAAATTGATACTTGTATTCTTGAAGCGATAGAGAATCTCTATACAAATGTGCAAATTTATAGCGAAGACCTAATATGGAATACAAGTTACTCTGACATACAAACTATTTATGATGGAGGTAGACCTAAAACAAACCTTACCATCAGAATGACACCATCATTTGACCCAGATTTACTTCCCCAGCTTGAAGGATGTGTAGTATATGCTTATGACGTCAATTTGCATATCTTCCTTAATTATATTGATGATGTTGCAAATATTCCCCCAGAGATTTTTACAACTCAGGGATTCCCTCATAATGAAGATTCATTTTTCCAATCCAACATTCAACAAATCCAAACTTTATAAATACGCATGATAAAAAAGCATTCTATAAACACTTATAGAGTGCTTTTTTAAATATACATAAACACAATAACTGAAGTCTCTGATATAGTTTATTCCAATATATAAACAACAAAATAGGAATATTGAAGTCTATGATTATTTTCAGATACAAACTATATATTTCGAATAACAAGTTGATCTTGCAATGATTTTTATCAAAATTTGGAACTCTTATCCAAATACCAATCCCTACATTTGCATCGTTAACAATATGTTTCACTTAATTAGATAATAAACTATGAATGATAGCAGAAAAATTGAGTTACTGAACGAACTGGCTTCCAAATTAACACCGCAAAATGTTGATTACACACCGCATAACGGCAATTACAGTGTAACGTTAGTGGCAGTACAGCCTATTGACTTTTTCAGTAAAGAAGAACGTAATTTCAAAATTCAAGGCCGTTTGGACGAAGGCAAGACGATTTCAGCTGATTTAATTGTGGAAGGTGAAAAGCTCTTTAGTATAAATCATCTTCCTTACGTGGCACACGAAGGCGACAGAACCCCTATATACAAGATTGTCCGTGATTCCATTTTCTGCGCTTACGGAGCCTTGCAGCTTCCCAGCTTGCACCGTTCTATGAGGAAAATCGCTTGGCAGGATTATCCATTTATGAAAAAGAATCATGAGGAACAAGCCAAAGCGGAAATCCGGTTTATGAAAAAACTGGCAGCTATAAACAATAATTCCCAATCTTGTACTGGGGCACGGACTGCACTGATACATCATACATCCTCACGTTTAAGAGATTGTCTAATATACTACAAGGAATACGAAACCCAGACATACGAAAAAATACAGGATTCCATGAAAGTATTGCAGCCATTCATCCCTTCTAAGGAAGACAACGAAAATGCTGTTCCAGACATGTTTGTTTGGGAATATTATCCGGATTATCCACGTGAAACCTTTCATAATCAGGTAGTCATGCTTAACGCCAAAAGCAAAAACAAGAAGCAGTTTTGGTGGGATTATCTGAAACTCAATATCTTTTTGGGCGATCCGGAATATCGTTTTGGGTACTATATGCTGATGAACAGATGGCAAATTCCTGTAATTCAAAAATGGATTGCTGAATATCATGAAAAAGGTCTGTTCGAATCTCAACGTGCAAAAGATTATCTTCTTTTTTATCTGAAAGCAGGCGAAAAGACTCCAATCCGCATCCTGAACTCTCAGGGGACACAAGTCAAGGTAAAAATGATTTCAAGATAAATTCGATAACATATTTTTCCTCATAGGGAAAAACAATAATGTATTTTGTCCATATATCCCAATTGGCAAGATGCATTATTGGCTTTTCCCTTTGTTTTTATATGGAATATTTATATTTTTGCAATAAAAACCGTCCGGTCGGTTTTTTATGGTAAATAAAAGGATTTATTGCAGAAGATGGAATACAAAAAGACATAGAGGAACATCTCAATTTGAAATTCCACTTTCTGTTTGGGTCCCTCTATGCCAAACAAACCGACTAATCGGCTTATTTAAAACAAATATAGCGAAAAAGAATTTGAAACAGTAAATTAAGGACAAAAAAGATGGTGCGGTAAAATGTCACCAAAAGTTTATTGATTGATAAAAACCTTTTATTCATTTAGTTCCTACAAAGTTACACGTATAATAACATTAAAACCAAAGTGTACTTTCATTTAAAAAGATTACTTTTGTAAAATACAAAAAAGAACATCATGAAAGGAACAAAAGGTTCAGAAACAAAAGCTTTAATAAGGGAGGCCGCATTTAAACAGTTTCTGACAAATGATTACAGCATGGTCCCCCTCAAGGATATAGAAAGTAGTCTCAATTTGTCAAGAGGATGTATGTCATATCATTATCCGACAAAGCAAGAACTATTTATTGATGTTATTGATACCTACATTTTAGATGTACAAAGGATAAAGCATGCATCAGATAATCTATCTGATTTATCGTTATTCGAATATTTCAATCAATATGTTGATAATATCATGAATGCGATAGAACGGCTTTCGCTATTTGTTATTCCTGAGGCAAACATTAACGGTACACGTGCGTATATGACTCTAATTCTGCAAGCAGAAAAACATTATCCTGGGTTTCATCAAAAATTGAGTGAAATAGAAAAACATGAAATGATGCAGTTAAGAGAAGTTGTTATTAAAGCAAAAGAAAAGGGTGAAATACGTAGTTCTTGCAATACTGAATTGCTTGTCCAGCAGGTCAGATTGATTTTTTTGGGTAAATCATATCAAGATGCATTAAAAAATGGCTTAGATGTGAATGCCCTAAGAGAGCAATTTTATTTTATATATTTTCTAATCAAAAACAAGTAAAAATGAAAAATGATGTTTTTATTACGGGAACATCTAGTTATTTCCCTAATAACCCTGTCTCTAATGAAGATATGGAAGATTTCTTAGGATTGATTGCTGGAAAACATTCAAGAGTCAAGCCTATTATTCTAAAACAAAATGGTATTAAACAACGTTATTATGCACTTACAAAAAGTCAGGAAATAACGCATTCAAATGCAGAAATGGCAGTTCTTTCAATACGACAGTTATTACAAATTGCTTCCATTTCTGAATCAGATATTGAACTATTGACATGCGCAACATCAAGTCCAGACCAAATGCTTCCATCTCATGCCTCAATGGTTCATGGATTACTTAAAAACAAGCCAATGGAAATATTCTCTGCTTCAGGTATTTGTTTATCATGTATCCAAGCTTTCAAAACTGCTTTTTGGAGTATCTTGTCAGGAGAGAAAAAAAATGCAGTATGTAGTACATCAGAATTAACTTCTGCAACTCTACTTTCAAAGAATTATGATATTGAATACGAAAAATGTGCAGATTTGGGAACACAACCTTATATGGCACTCGAAAAAGATTTTCTTCGTTTCATGTTAAGTGATGGTGCCAGTGCTGTATTACTCCAAAATAATCCGGGAAAAGGGAAAGCCTTAAAAATAGAGTGGGTTGAGATGACTTCATTTGCAAATGAACTACCCACATGTATGTTCATGGGAGCAGAAAGTAACGATAACGGAGAACTGAAAAGCTGGAAATCATTCAATAATCAAGAAAGGATAGACCGTTCATTATTTGTAGTAAAACAAAATGTAAAATCATTAGGTAACTATGCAATCCCATATTGGGCAAAACATATCAAGTATTGCTTTGAAAAACACAACATATCACCAGATGAAATATCTTATGTATTACCTCATGTTTCTTCCATGTTTTTTTATGATAAAATAATAAACGAACTGAAACAGACAGGAATCGGAATTGACGAAAGCAAATGGTTCACAAATTTACCAAAGGTCGGCAATATCGCTTCTGCGGCCATATTTGCGATTTTGGATGAGTTCTGGAACACACACGAACTTAAATCTGGTGAAAAAATACTACTGATTGTTCCGGAAAGCGGACGTTTTTCTTATGGAACAGTACTATTAAGTGTGGTTTAAGTTTGGAAATAAACAATAAATCACTTATTTTTGCACAGATAAAAAAAGACATAGTACAGTATCATATATCATCTTTCAAACGAAAAGTGGAAAATTTCAAAGAGATAAGATGGGATATGACAGCTTGCGCTATATTCATATATAGCACAGGTGCGTCAGCTTCATCTCTAAGGTATTCCACTACCGCGTTTGGGTTGTTGATTGCATCTGTGCTATTATTTTATATAACGTAGCTATGAGATGGACCCTAATTTAAGACAACGAATAATTAATGAAGCGTACAAGCTATTCATTTCTAAAGGAATAAAGCACACCTCATTTTGTGATATAGCCGTAGCTGTAAACAAGTCTAAAGGAGCGGTCATGCATTATTTTCCATCAAAAAATCAATTAGTCAACACGGTTATAGAAAATTGTTTCTTTCCTTCATCTGCCCTATCTCCAGAAATGGAACTTTTGGCAGATAAAGAATGGAGTGAGTTTATCCAGAATTACAAGAACCCTATTGAACGGGCAATCCATAATTTCCCAGACAAACAGGATAAAATCGGATTACTGCATTATATGCAATTCATATCCTCAGCAAATGAATATATGAGTGAATTTCCACAAAAGTATCAAAAACTCCTTGCTGAAGAACAACGTTTCCTTTTTAATGTCATAAGTAAAACAATCACCAAGCATAATCTGATTGTTAATGATATACAAACATTTAGCCGACAATCATTTGAAATGTCAATCGGCAATACCTTTCTGAAATTGATTTCTTCCAAATAAAGACTTACACTCCTGGTAAAAATAGAAATTCAATTTGATTAATCAAATATAGTCTATCCCTTACATCAAAGGTAAATCCCAATCCTGATTTGCCAGCCGCATTTATTCCTTTTTTCAGGAGAATTTTCTTTATGGCTGACGCCATGAAAATTCACCTGAAAAAGAATGCGGCGGCAAACGGATTGGCATTAAATGAAAGATTACAGGGATTAACTGCGACCGACGTGACGCATAGCCGTAAATCAAAGGCGGCTATCCTTATATCCCATATACGACCTCACAAATACAGTGAAAATCCACCTTTCCAAATAACAAAACATAGTCTGCTTATCAAATCCCGAAATAAGACAGGGATTTCAGCTCCCTCCGATCTGCATAGTTCAGTTGCTTCGCTATGACATCTGATGTAATATAATGCACTTTGATGATAGTCTCTTGTGTTCCATAGCCTTCTATTCTATTTTTGTACCAACCACTTAAACAAATGATTATGGAGATAGTGAACATAGAAGCCAGTGCATTTATGGAAATGAACGACATATTGTTCAAGATAGAAAAACAACTGAAAGGACTGAACTCTTCCAAATCTGAACTGAATGAATGGTTGGATAATCAGGATGTATGTATTCTTATGAATATATCAGACAGAAAACTGTTGTCTTTAAGACAGAAAGGGCTAATCCCCTTCAGTCGTATAGACAGAAAGATTTATTATAAAAAAGAAGATATTCTAAGCTATGTAAGGAATAACCTTAAAACATATACAAATAATGGAAATGGGACAGCAGGTATTGAATAAGGATAGTAATGAGGTCAAGAGATTTATTGAAGCCATGGAAGGTATATCCAAAATGTTGGATGCAAATTCTTTAATCTACAGACCTATATTGGACGGGAACCGCTATATAACAGAACAAGAGTTATCAAAGGCTCTCAAAATTACAAAAAGAACACTCATTGAATATAGGATGAATGGCAAATTACCATATTACAAAATAGGAGGAAAGATTCTGTATAAAGAACAGGAGATTATAGAAATATTGGAAAGAAACAAAGTTTTGGCATTTGAATGACATTTCTTAAATCACTAATAATCAAAAGCTAAACTTTATACAAATAACTTGTAACCACTTTAAATAACTATATAAATATTTGGAGGAATAGAACCGAACACTTACCTTTGTAAAGTCAAAGGATGATTAACGAGAATCTATCGAAATTTGGTGAATTTGGCATATGGCTGATTCAGTGGTTCGGGGATTTTTCCAAAGATATTAAAGTGCTGCAAATTAGGACTTTGAATTAAAACATTCGATTCCTGGTGGCACCACTTTTTAAGAAAGAAAACGATGTAAATCCCTGAAT
>ENA-ORPD01001325-ORPD01001325.1-human-gut-metagenome-genome-assembly--contig:-NODE-1325-length-18621-cov-4.295163_pt1 | contig 18621 bp, 9 predicted proteins | sample MGYA00242143_ERZ509076 | MGnify/ENA primary metagenome ERZ509076 (study PRJEB26280, sample SAMEA2338706) | human gut metagenome | biome: human gut; feature: human-associated habitat; material: faeces... | reverse complement strand
ACGGCCCAGTAAGTTTCAATGTTGCCGTCCGTCATGTTGGAGGGCGAGAATTTTTTGTCGTTGCCGCGCGTCTGGCTGGCTGTGACGGTTGCTCCCAACGCGTAGTCCCTGGCATATAGCTTGTCGCGCAGTTCTTTGAATTCCAGCAGGGATTTGACATCCGCAGGATCCAGTCTGCCCGTTTTGTCCGCCGCCACGTTCAGAATGAGGTTGGCCCCGCGGCCTACGGAATCAAACCATACCTGCATAAGTTCTTCAGGGGATTTGACGCGGGATGCCTGTCCCTGGTGCCAGAACCAGCCGGCATGGTTGATGGTGGTGTCTCCTTCCGCAGGCACCCAGCGTTCTCCGCCGCGTTTTCCGGTGCCTCCGCCCCCGCCGTTCAGCCCTACAGTGCTCCAATGGGGATAATTGACGTGGCCTTTTTCGGAGCCTCCCCAGCGGGCGTCTCCGTAGTGGCCCGCTCCCCAGATGATGCAGCTGGGCTGGATTTTGCGGATCATTTCCACGATTTTTTCAAAGTTGTAGTATTTTTCCGCGTCACCGATATTGCGCTTTTCCCTGGCTCCTCCGTAATAGCCGTCTCCTCCGTTGGCTCCGTCAAACCAGATTTCAAAGACAGGCCCGTAATTGGTCAGCAGTTCCCGGATTTGTTTATAGTAAACGTCCAGGTAGCCATCCTTGCCGTAATCCGCGTTGTTGCGGTCCCAGGGGCTGAGGTAGGTGCCGAATTTGATGCCGTGCTTTTTGCAGGCAAGGGCGAATTCCCGGACTACATCTCCTTTTCCGTTTTTCCAAGGGCTCTTGGTGATGTTGTGGTCCGTGGATTTGGTGGGCCAGGCGCAGAAGCCGTCATGATGTTTGGCCGTGTAAATCATTCCTTTCATTCCGCCTTTTTTAAAGGTGGAGACGATATCGGAGGCATTGAAATCCGTGGGGTTGAAAATTTTCGGGTCTTCATCGCCGTAACCCCACTCCCGTCCCGTGAACGTATTCAGGCCAAAGTGGATGAAGCCGTAGAATTCCATGCGCTGCCAGTTGATTTGGGCGGGTGTTGGAATCGCGCCGTATGGTTTGGGTGGTGCTGCGGTCCAGCCGGGCAGCATGGAGGAAGAGAGAACCGTTCCGAGGAAGAGTGTGGTTAGTTTGTTCATGCGGAAAAAAGTGTGTTGAAAAATACGAAAATCGCTCCTCCCTTCTTTCATACGGAGGCTTTGCTGTCAAGTTGAAAGGAAGTGGGAAACATGGGGGAGCGTGTTAGTGAATTCTAACTCCGACATGCGGGGAATTCCGCTTGATACGGAGTAGGGAGCCGTTTAGCATACAAAGGACTTTCGTTCCCATGTCCTATTTCCGTTTTTTACTGCTGGCGCTGGTTTTTCTGACCGGTTCCGCGTTGATCAGCGAGAGCGCTCCCGTTTACATGGCCCGGCGGGACAGCAAGTTTGCGCTTGTTCCTCTTTGTGACGGTTTTGATTTTCCGGTAGGAAAGCCTGACGGCAACGGCTATTACCGGTCCCGCGGTCTGCGTCTGAAAAGCCCCCGTCACATGGGTGAGGATTGGAACGGCAATAAAGGAGGCAATTCCGATTTGGGCGATCCCGTTTATTCCGTAGGCCACGGGGTGGTAACTTATGCGGCGGACGCCCGGGGCGCGTGGGGAAAGGTGGTGATTGTGCGCCATGCTTTCCGCGAACCCAAGTCCGGAAAGGTTCTTTGCTGCCAGACGCTTTATTCCCATTTGAACGATATTAACGTTGTTTTGGGGCAGTTGGTGCTGCGCGGCACCCAGGTGGGCACTATCGGCACGAACCGCGGCATGTATCCGGCCCATCTTCATGTGGAGCTGCATTACAATCCGGATGTGAATTGCGGCCATCAGGGGATTCCCAAGACGGAGCGCAATTACGGCCGCCTGACGGATTTTATTACCCGCTTCCGCCGCCTGCCTCTGGAGAAAAGGATGGTGCGCGTTCCCATCGGCGGGTTTCTGCCTTACAAGGGAACGGAAGGACTCTGACTTCTGGTGGATGACGGTGAAGCTGTGTATTTTCGGCGGTTCGTTTGATCCCGTGCATGAGGGGCACGTTTGCATGGCCGAGCATGCTCGGAAATATTGCGGAATGGACCGCGTGCTGTTTATGCCGTGTTCCCTGTCTCCGCTGAAGGAGCAGGCCCCCTCCGTGACGGATGACCAGCGCTGCCGGATGATTGAGTTGGCTGTTCAAGGGCTGGATTGGGCCGTGCTTGACCGGACGGATTTGGAACTTCCGCCTCCTTCGTGGTCGTGGAGGGTGGCTGAGAGGACGGCGGAGCGTTATCCCGGTGCAGAATTGTTCTGGCTGATGGGCAAGGATCAGTGGGATTCTCTGGAACAGTGGGGACGCTGGGAATATTTGTCCAGCCTGGTGACGTTCATTGTTTACCGCCGCGGCGGGGTTCCATCACCCAGGAAAGGGGTGCGCGCCCTTTTCATAGAAGGGGATGAACCCGCTTCTTCCACCCGCATACGGCATGATTTGCGTTCGGGCGTATGTCCGGTTCCCCATCTGAACCGGAAAGTGGAGGCGCTGATCAGGAGGGAAGGGCTGTACGGTACGGCACGCGTCTAGAAGGACGGCTGTTTTCAGTTTATTTTCTTTTTGTCTCCGAACGTTTCTTCCGGGTAATGGACCCTCATCAGCGTGAGTCCGTCCGGCGGGGCGCAAAACGGGCTTTTGTCATCCGGGAGCGGAGCGTTGATGAGGCGAGCCAGTTCTTCCAGCGTTATTTTTCCACGTGCGGCTTCATGGGCGGCTCCCGTCATGAGGCGCACCATTTTGTAGAGGAAGCCCGTTCCGGTAAAGGTGATGAAGACATGTTCCCCTGTCTGTGCCACTTGTGTCTGCGTGATGGTTCGGCGGAAGTAACCCTCCGGAATAGGGCGCGGTTCATTGCCGCGCAGGGCGGCAAAAGCAGTGAAGTCATGCGTTCCCCGGAACAGGTGTACAGCCTGTTCCAGAATATCCACGCTCCATGCCAGCGGGCGGTGCCAGGCCAGCCCGGCGTCAAAAGGGTTGAGGATGGGTGCGCGTGAAATGCAGTAACGGTAGGTTTTTCCCGTGGCGCTGAACCGGGCATGGAAACCGGGAGGAACGTATTCCGCATGGGTAATCCGGATGGTTCGGGGAAGGCGCGTGTTGAGCGCGGCAGGCCATTTGTCCGCAGGAATGCGGTGGGTATCCGGAGCGTCTGCATGAAAAACCTGGCCCAGAGCATGAACGCCGGCGTCTGTCCTGCCGGAACCGTGGATACGGCAGGGGGTTCCAAAGAGTCCGGAAAAGGCTCGTTCCAGCACGTCCTGGACGGTACGGCCTCCCGGCTGGCTTTGCCAGCCCAGATAAGGGCGTCCGTCATATGCGGCGGTGAAACGAATGCGGGTCATAGGGGTGATTGTGTTGGAACGGCCCGGTTTTGGCAAGCGGCAAGTGCCGGACGGTGACGGTTTGGAATGGATGCCGTGCGTTCCATCCGCTCTTTAGCTTGGAAGCCGTTAAAGATGGCTATACGAATACAGGATTTTGGAATGTTGCATGTGGCTCCGGATTTGTCCGGCGTGATTCCGTTGAATGCTTTTGAAGCACAGGCCGCCGGTGTGCGGGATCTGGCGGCGGGCGTGATGGATGTGTCCGGAGTGGCGGGAACCGCGCTGAAGGAAATGCAGGAGGTGAGGGATGCCGGCCAATGGGCGCAGGCCCGTGACGGGATGTATCGTTTTGAACAGGACGTGATGCGGGAGCTGGAAGCCGGAGGGGATTCGGAACACCTTCAGGAGAGATGGAAGAAGGCGCTGTCAGAACGGCTTCCTTCCTATCTGCCTGCCCGTATGTCCGGCCCGGTTAGGGAGCGCGTGGCCATGGCGAGAGAGAATCTGGAGACTGCCGGGAGCATTTATTTGCAGAAGATGTCCCGTCTGGGGCAGTTGGAGGAGGCGCGCCGGTATTGGGCCGGGGGGGTGGAGTCTGCCGTGGAGCAGGGAGAGGCCGCTCTGGCCGAACGCAGGATTAAGGAGGGCAGCGGAATATTTGTAACGGGAGAGGAGGCTTCCCGCATGGCGGAGGAAGCGCATTCCCGCGCAGCGCTGAACCGGGCGGTGGAGGAGGTCCGCCGTGATCCGGCGGCCGCTGTAAGCATCGTTTCCCGGCAGGAGAAGATGCCGGAAACTCCGGAGGAAAAGAAGGTGGCGGAAGAGGCTGCGGCAGCGTATGGGGAGTTGAAGCGGCGTTATGCGGATGCTCTGGCGGCCACCGTGTCCGGCGGCGGGTTGCTGCGGGATGACGGATTGGCGAATGCTGAAAAGCATGGCTTGATCAGTTCCGAGCAGCTAAGGCGTTATACGGCTTCCCGTGACCGGAGGCAGACGGCGGAATTTTCCGGTATCAGCATTCCGGAGGACGATATGCTGTTGTGCCGCATGACCTCGCTGATTGATGAGGATTGCGGAGGGGAGGAAGATGCTGACGCCCTGATAGAAGTGGCCACTTCAGGTTTGCCTGCCGTTCAGGTGGAAAGGCTTCTCCGGCGACGCGAGGTGATGTTGGGCATACCCCGCGAATTGCGCCGCGCTGCTTCCCGTCGCCTGTCCGCCATGTTCCGGAATGGCGCATGGGGGCCGCCTGAGGATGCCCGTGCGGCAGAGGAATGGAAGCGTGTCCAGACGGAATTGGCAGAGGCGGTGAAGAGGGCCCCGGAGCAGCCGGCTGCGGAGATGGAAAAGGTTTTTGAGAAAGAGAAACGCCTCCAGGATGCCGGCTGGGTGGGGTTTTCAGATATGAATAACGGAAAAGAAGGAAAGTGATGATGGAAGATAATGGAACCAGGGAACAGACAGGGGCGCTCCCGCTGGAAGGGAGTTTTCCGGAAACGGTTCCCGGAACTGTGGGGGAACGCCATATTCGGAAAGAGAACGCAGTGTTTTCCGTACCTTCCGGCATGGAAAAATTCCCGAAACGGGAGTCGGAAAGGGAAGAATATTGGAATAGCGTATTGACGGGGGATGTGATGACCATTCCGCGGGAAGTGAGGCTGAAAGCGGAGGCGATGTATCCGGAAGGGACGGCGGACCGGGAAAGAATTGCCGCGTGCGTCATGCAGTCCTGGGTGGCGGATTCTGGGACGATTCCCCGTGAACGCATCCGGAGGGACTGGAAGAGTATCCGGGAACAGGTGGCGCGGCAGTATGGAGCGTCCGGCAAGTCTGATGACGAATTGTTCGTGGCAGTTTCCATGCACAATCAGGTGCGCCTTTCCCGGAGGGAGGCTTTATTTGAATTATACCAGGAAGAGTATGAACGTACTCTGTCCGGTGGCGGAACGGTTCCTGACGAACGGAGAAGGGAAGCCATTTCCGCATGGCCGGAAGATTTGCAGGCTGTGGCGCGACAATTGAAGGGCAGGGCCGTATCCGATGCTCTGGATGACAGGAACCGTCTGGCGGATGCCGCTGGGATCATCCGCAAGGGATTGGAGGGGCTGGTAGCCAGTGAGGAGCCGGTGAAGGAAGGTTTTCCCGCCGTACAACTGAACCGGAAAGCCGTTGCCGGAGTTCCGGACGTCATACGCGCCGTGGGTTGCCTGGCTTCCCTGGAGGATGGAGACCGTCAGAAGGTGTTCCGCATGATGGCTCCCTATTTGCGTTCCCGCCCCGCCTTTCGGGATGCCCTGGGGGGGGCGCTTAAACGCGGTGCGGCAGAGGTTGCGGAGAATGCGGCCCAGCTGGCCGTAAACGGCGCAGCATGGCTCCTGCCGGAGGGACGGGAAAAGGAGGCGCTGGACAATTATTCCCGGAGTTTTGAAGAACTGAGGAATTTTGCCAGGATGGAGTTTGCCCCGCTGCGTGGGGGAAAGGATTCCCCCTGGTTCCGGGAGATGCTGGTGGACATGGCCCAGCAGGGAGCGTCCACGGCTTTGGCGTTTTGCGGCCCTGCCGGGCTTGGCATGTTGATGGCGGGGGAGACGGGGCGCCATATGGCGGAGGCCCGGAGCATGAACCCGGACGGCGTGTTTGATGCCCAGATGGGGGGAGCTGTCGTCTCCGGCGGGGTGAATACCTTGCTTTCCTTCGGAATGACGAAACTGGGCCAGAAGATGTTGGGGCAGGGAATGCGGGCGTTCCGGGCCATGAGGCCCGCATCAGGGAATCCTGGTGCGTTTTTTCCCGGGAAGGGGAGCCGTTGCGGCGGATGCCGTGAAGATGGAGGCGGAAAATAAATTGATGGAGTTGACGCCCATGGTCGTTCAGGAAGGCGTGGGAGCTCTTACGAATAAGGCGTCCGGTGTGGACTGGGAGGGATGGAAGGCCAGACAGGCTTCCGCGGATGACCAGTTGAGGGAGGCCGTCATGATGATGCCTTTCCTGCTGATAGGCGCGGGAAAGGTCGCTCTGAACCATTTCCGCCATGCCGGAATGCTGCTTGGAGACGGTTCCCCTCTGAAAGTATTCGGAATTCCGGATGAAACGGTTTCCAGGATTTTGCAGGATAAGGATGTAAACCGTGCCGGGGAATTGTTGCAGAAGTCCCTGCGTAATTCTCCGCTGTGGGGGTCTTTGTACATTTCTAGGAAGGCTTTGGAGTGGTCTCGCGCCCTGGATGAAGCCGGAGAGCCTTTTTTGAAGACGGAACAGGATGTGAGAGATTTTTTGGATTTGCCTTCTCCTGTACGTACAAAGCCTTGGAAGATGCGGGATTTCCCCGAATCGGAAGCGGTGTTGAAAAAGCTTTTTCCTCATCCGGATTATGTTACGGCCAGAACCAAGTGGCTGTTGCGTGCCGGTCTGCCCCGCGTGGGTGAAGCCGCCGCAGCGGACGGGCAGCTTGTTTATGCGGCGGAACCGGCTCCCGGTGTGGAGATGAAGCGAACGCAGGGCCGGCCTTCCGTAGAGGAGGCTCTTTCTTCCTGGTATGAGACTCTGGGCCGTATGGAAGAGGAAGATTTGGGTCTGGTCCGGAACAGGAACGGACGGGAAATCCCATGGCGTTTAAGGAATGCGGAGGAATATGATATTCATGCGGATGCTTTGCGCCGAGCGTTTGTGGCGGACAGGCTGAAGAAGCGCTCCTATCGGCCGTACAGGATGTTGCTGCTGGCTTATCCGGAAGAGGCGGGACGCCGTGCGGGTTTTTCCGGCAGGGACTGGGACGCCGTTACGGAGGATATGGATCTGCGGACACGAGCCAATGTTTATGAAGGAGTGATGGAACGGGTACACGGCGTGCCGCATGAAGAGGCGTCCGGGCATGTGGCTTTTCGTTTATGGAAGTCGTTTTGCCGGGATGAAGGCGCCTGCGGCAGGGCGCGCCGGTGGCTGGAGGAAGGGAGTGCGTTGCTGAATGCTCCGGATTTGTTGTCTGAATCTTTTAATCCGGACGGCCTTCCCTCCGCCCTGGCCAGGATGAGCGGCATGATGGCTTCTCTTGGCGGAGAGGAACGCCATGGGGTAAGCCCTGAGCTGCGGGAGATGAACCGCATGGTATGGGGAACCCAGGCGGATGTGAACAGCCTGTACCACGTACTTCCCAACATGAAGGAATTTGACGTGCATGTGGGGCGCGGCTATACGCCCGTGGAGAGTTACGGGCGGTTGCTGGCCCGGTTTCTGGAGGTGGCGCCGGAGAACGTGGCCCGTTATGCCTCTGTGCTGGATGCTCCGCGGCTGCATGCCGGTCCGGAACAGGTTTCGCCGCGTATTTATCCGGGGACGCGGAAAGCGGTGGAGAGTCTTCTCCTGCTGACCCCGCGCCTGTTCCAGTCCTCACCCGGAGGGGAAGGGGCGGAAAGGCTGTGGAGAGTAAAGTATCCCAATGGAAGGTGGTCGGACTGGCATCCTTCTCGGGAGGCGGCGGAAGCGGACCTGATGGCCAATGTTTCCATGATGTTTTCTGCCGCCTGCTCGGCTAAGAGGGATTTGATCCGTAGCTGGGAATGGCATGCCCATAACGGGCGGCCGGAATGGGATACCAATTATCTGAGGCTGACCACCGGGTTGGAAAACGTGCAGGGGGGGCGGCTCCCCTGCCTGTATGACAGCCTGACGGCCATGGCGGTGGCGGATATGCTGAAAGCTGGTTACGGCGTGCGCGGAGCGGTGGGGTCCGGGGATCGTCTGGAGGTGACGGGCCGGGGGCGCCTTGCCGCTGAAACGCTGATGAGTCGTGATGCCCTGTTGGAGCGCATGAATATTCACGAAAAGTATGTGGGTTCCGTACAGAGGCTGGGCGTGGATGCGGATAATTTGCCCGTTTCCTCAGCCAAGGGGTTGGTAATGCACCGGCTGAGGCTTCATAATACGGCCAATCCCCTGGCTTTGATCGAAGACAAGGCGGAAGTCGTATGGGACCGGCTGATGCGCACGGATCAGCTTTCCCCGGAAGGCGCTTGGGAGATGTTGAAACATTTGGAACGTGTGCCGCGCCGCAGGAAGCTCCCAGGGGAAACGGAACTGATTGAAGAGTTGTCCCAGCTGTCCAAGGAGTATTTTTTTGCCCATCTGGATCATGACACCGTACCGGAAACGGTGGCTTCCTGGGCGCGTTACGGGGCCGCAATGCCTGACAGGGTTCCGGAACCTCTTGAGGAATTGGTGCGCCGGGCCGGATTGCTGAAGAAAACGCTGAGGGAGGATGCGGACACTGCCGAGTTTATGGGAATGCTCCGAGAGACGGTTGGTATGAATGAACGCATACGGGCGGAGCGTGCCTGGGATCCGGCCGGAGGGGAGGTCCGCCTCCCCATGGTGGAGCGGTACTCTCACAGCCTGATGTCCGGACGGCTGTTGTTTACCGTTCCGGATCACGTGAAAGAGGGACTGGTGCGTTCCCTGTCCGCGCTGGACGGATACGCGGGCGGTTCCGTACGCAGGATGGAGCGGCTGGCGGAAAGCCGCATGAGGGAACTGTCCCGGGCGCTTCAGGAGTTCCCCCAGCTGAATTCCTGGCGTCCGGATCCGGAACATCCCGGCCTGTACCTGCATTTGGTGAAAAAGCCGTTCCGGACCGGATTGGGACCTCTGCGCGCGAAGGATGTTTCCCTGGAGGCTTTGGGAGAACATCTTCCGGAACCCATTCTGGAAGCGCCCCTGTATGTGGAAGAAGATTTTTCCGTCAGGCGTGGCGTTCCCGCCCCTGCCGCCTGGCGTAGCCGTCCGGATGTGGTCCGGGCTGTGGAGACGCTGGATGCGGTGAGGCGGGATTTTGCAGGCCGACCGGAAGCTACGGAATCCGGGGTTAGTTGGAAAGGGAAGATTTACCGGATTGATTCCGGAGCGGCTCCCGGGGGGGTGACGTCTGTCTGGAACCGGGAACTCCCGTTGGATGAGGCCATTTCCCTGATTGGTGTTCTGGACCGCAGGCAGGAGGAACTGAGAGGCGGCATGCTTCCCTTTCTTCCTGAGCCGGAGGAAGCGCGCGCGATGTATGCCAACTGCGTGATTTACCGTGACCCGGACGACCCGGGGCATACCGTGCGCCTGATGCCGGGCATTCCGGAAAGTCCCGTACGGCAGGCACGCGCGCCCTACGTGGTACATGCATGGAACGGCGTTTATCTGGACAGCCGGGGAGCGCCTGCGGTGTCCGAACGGGATTCCTATATTCCGCTGGAGTGTTTTACGGGAGCCGGAGAGGAACCTTCCCCGGAAGATTCACGGGCGAGCCGTACCCGGTTCCTGGGTCGGATTTTGGAAACGCTGGGGGATGCGGATGCTCAGGAACGATGGTGGTGGAACAGAAGACAGGCTGTGGGATGCTTCATGGAGGATGTAATCAGGATGTATGAAGAACTGGGCGTACGTGAGAGTTATTTGAAAGGAAAACTTGATCTGCTTGATCCCGTGATGGTGCAGGCACTCCGGTTCGTTTCCCACGTGCTGAACGATCCACTGGCATACCGCCTTCCCCTGGACAAGGGGACGGAGGCCCAGAAGGGGATGACCAGGGAAGGAGCCCTGTTGAAAGAATTAATAGAGGAGTATGGAAAATTCTAATCATTTGACGGAATCATGGAGCCTGTCGTGGCAGTCCGTCCTGTCCAGCCAGCTTTGGAGGCTGGAACACCTGTACTGGATAGAAAATAAAGCCGGTCAGCTCCAGCGTTTTTCCCTGAACAGGGCGCAGCGGCGGCTGCATGAGCGGCTGTGGTACAGGAATGACATCCTGAAGGCGCGCCAGTTGGGCATTTCTACGTATGTGGCCATGTTGATGCTGGATATGAGCCTGTTCCGGTCCAATTTTCATTGCGGAATCATTGATAAAAGCCTGCCGGACGCCCAGCAGAAACTGGCCAAGCTGCATTTTGCCTGGGACCATCTGGATTACGTGCCGCCCAACCCCTCTGCGATGGATGTGGCCCTGGCCCGGCTGGGAGAGAGAATCAAGAGCCTGTCCGGCGTGGAAAAAAAGGGGGAATGGCAACCCCGTACGTTGGCGCGCAGCCGCCTGGCTTTCTCCAATGGGAGCGATGTGCGGGTGGGGACTAATCTGCGAGGGGGAACCATGCAGTTTCTCCATGTTTCCGAGCTGGCGTATGTTTCCGTGCATGCTCCGTGGAGAGCCAGGGAAATCCGTACGGGGGCAATCAATACAGTTCCCCCCGGAGGTTTTATTCTGAAGGAAAGCACTCATGAGGGCGGACGGTACGGAGTGAATTATGAACTGACGCGCCAGGCCATGGAAAACATGGGCAAAAGCGAGCTTTCCCCCTTGGATTTCAGATTCTTTTTTTTCAGCTGGTTTGACCAGGATGAGTACACTTTGCCGGGGCGCGGCAGATGGAGCAGGGAACTGGATGAGTATTTCCTTTCTCTGGAACGGGAGACCGGAGTGGTTCTGGATGCGGGGCAGAAGAGATGGTATGCCCGGATGGCCCGGGTGATGGGCGCCTCCATGAAGCAGGAGTATCCGGGAACGCCGCAGGAGGCTTTTGCTACAGGGGAAGAAGGCAGTATTTACGCCAGCCGTATCATGGCCCTGCGGGAGCGGGGGCGGGTAGGGGTGGAGTTTGAGGCTGATCCGGACGCTCCCACTTTCACGGCATGGGATCTGGGGCTGAGTGACCATACGGCCATTTGGCTTGTGCAGATCATGGGAGACAGTTTCCACTGGCTGGACCATTATGCCGCCAGCCAGCAGCCCCTGGCCCATTACGTTGAAAAAATGAAGGACTGGGAGAAAAATCATGGTGTGGCGGTAACATTCCATCTTTTGCCTCATGATGCTGCACGGAGGGATGCGCACGGCATTTCTTATGTGGAGAATATGGGGAGGCTGGGATTGGTGAATGTGCGCGTCGTCCCCAGAACCACGGATGTCTGGCGTGGCATTAATACGCTGAGGGAATTGCTGGAGCGCAGTTTTTTCCATGCCCGCACCCAGGAAAAGGCGCGAGGCTTCTGTGGGGAAGAGGAGCCGGGAGGCGTGGAGCATCTGGAGTTGTACAGGTCCAGGCCTCCCGGCGTAGGCGGAGCCATTGCGGAAAGCCCCGTGCATGACGGGCATTCCCATACGGCGGATGCCGCACGAACCTTTGCGGAGGCTTGGTCCCATGGCCTGCTCCACGGAACCGGGAACGGCCGGGAGCGCGGCAGGCGCGCCCGGATGTGGTAACAGAGGGCAGGAGTAAAGGAAAAGAGATTTTTTTGATTGATAGTTGACAGTTTTGTCAAAAAGCGGTTCTTTTTTCCGGCCTCCAGCTGTCTAACGCAGTGATGCGACTTATTGAGATGAAATTATCCCTTTTCCATCCGTTGGTTTCCTGCCTGTGTGTTCCGTTTTTGTTTTCGTCCTGCGGTACCACGGGAAGGGAGCTTTCCCCTGTCCCCTCTTCCCATATTCCGGTAGAAGAAATGACGGGGTATTTTGAAGAAACGGGAACTATTCCGGGGCACCTGCTCAAGTGGGAAGATGATCCGTCGCTGCCCGGAAAGCTGCTGGTCGTAGTGGATAAGAAAAAGCAGATGATGTATATCTACCGGGGGACGCACCGCATTGCGTATGCCCCCATCAGTTCCGGAAGAAGTTCCGGCATGACGCCCTCCGGCTACTTCCTCATTGCTTCCAAGGAGGAAGACCATCATTCCTATTACGGTGCGTTTATTAACGCTGACGGAGAATTGCGGGATGGGGATATACGAAGGGATTCCCCCCGTCCCGGCGAGAGGTTTGAACCTGCCAAGATGCCCTATTTCATGAGAGTGAACGGGGCTGTAGGAATTCATGAAGGGTACTTGCCCGGTCATCCATCCTCCCATGGATGTATCCGTGTTCCCCACTTGATTGCGAAAAATCTCTTTGAAATAGCTCCCGTAGGAACCCGTGTGGTTGTCAGGGATGGAAACTGGAATATTCACGAGCTTCAACAAAAGCCGTCCGGAATGTTCCGGACGGTGCACAAGCCTGCTGCCCCGGTGGCTGGCGCAAATTCAGCTTCCTCTGGAAAGAAGGAACTTGTAAAATCGGAAACGTCCGTAAAAAAAGATGCCGCCGCCATGCCGTCTGTTGGAGAACAGAAAAACGGGCAGCTGCCTTTTTCTGAGGCGGACGCTGTGACCCCCTCTTCATCCAATGGCCTCGAAGGACTGGAATAACATGCTGTCCGGGCGTTTATATCATGCCCAGGATTCTGAATTGGCTGCCGCCCGGCTCAGGGCGCGCCGGCTTGTTTTCCGTTATAACCAGTCCGCTCCGGAAAATGAAAGCCTGCGCCGGGAATTGGCCCGGGAGCTTTTCGGCCAAATGGGAGAGGGGTGTTATCTGGAACCTCCGCTGCGTTGTGATTACGGCTCCAATATACGGCTGGGGGACCGCGTGTATGTCAATTTCAACCTCGTGGTGCTGGACTGCGCTGCCGTTACCATCGGCAATGACGTGCTGATAGGTCCCAACGTGGGCATTTATACTGCCGGGCATCCCGTAGACCCGGGGCTGAGACGGCAGGGGCTGGAATTTGCTCTGCCCATTACCATTGAGGATGGAGTATGGATAGGCGGTCATGCGGTGATTGCCCCGGGCGTGCGTATTGGGAGAAATTCCGTGATAGGCGCGGGCAGCGTGGTGACGAAGGACATCCCCGCCAATGTAGTGGCCGTGGGTAATCCCTGCCGTGTGGTTCGCCCCGTGACGGAAAAGGACCGCGAAGTCTGGGACACCGGGGAAAATGGAGAGGGGCCGCTTTCCCAGGGACCGAAGGCAAATTCCCCGGGATGACGAAATTTGAATTGCTTTTGGGGCTGGATGATGCATAGTTGGCGCCCTCACAGTGTCGATTAGCCGCTGCCACGAGCTAAATACATTCAAGGAAAACACTTATGAGTAACGAAATCAATTTGCAGGAATTCAAGATGCATGAAAAGGATTCCGGTAGTTCCAGCTACCAGATTGCCCGCCTGACCCAGCGCATCGCCCACCTGACCGAACACCTGAGCACGAATAAACATGATGTTTCTTCCCGCCGCGGGTTGTTGAAGATGGTGGCTTTGCGCCGCAAGCTTCTTGATTACGTCAAGCGTGAAGATCTGGCCCAGTACCAGAGTCTGATCCAGCGTCTTGGCCTTCGCCGCTAAAAGGCGGAGCATATTCCCGTTTGATTCGGCCGTTGCGGTTTTCCGCAGCGGCCGTTGTTTTTATGGGGGGGCTGGCATGGTAGCGTTGTCATGGAAGGGGGGCATGGCGGGTGACTGTGGATTTGTGTTTTGGTCAGGAGAGTTTGAAAGGCCTGTCTTTTTGTGAAAGAAGATATTCTGGAGTGTGGAGATTGTTTTTGTTGGCATGACTGCCCCTTTATTCCTGCGTAAATGTTTGCTGGGGACGGAAAGTCCGGTATTGCGGGTATGATGCAGCCGCGCAAAGAATAGGAAAATATGGATGAAAAAGCAGTGGGCGGCTGTTATGGGAGTCAGGCAGGAATACTCAGTCCGTCCTTAAATTCTGCATTTCCGCTCCTGTGAAGAAGGGAAGGCGGACGTTTCCGGATATTTTGCTTGGAGTAATGCATTTCAATCAGGAATGCGAAGAATATTGAATGGATGAAGGTGAGATGGGAAAAATACCTTTTCTCCCCATGCGGGTGGATATTTAAAGCCCTGGAAGGAAATGGACTGCTATGGTTATCAAACTATTTGCTTGCATTATCCTTGACAGGGATTATGCTCTCATTCGACGTTCGGGGATTCGTTTCCCGAAACGTTTCTGTCGGGCATGCCTTGAGAAATTTTCGGATTTTCACAGGCTGTCAAGCCGGTAAGACTGGGCCGGAGCGTTTGATCCATCTGGGATGCGCGTCCTGCCGCGTGGACAGTATTCTCCCTCTGTTTCTGGGAAAGGACTGTTGCGGATAACATCTTCCTGAGGCACTGCCCGTACCTGACGCCATTCAGGCTTCCCGCCCGGAGCCGGCCTGGATGGGCTGATGAGGCTGCGGGTGATTGAAAGACAAAAAATATAATGAGCATACATTCAGTTGAATGCAACGTTGGTACGAATCCTATCACGATTGAAACCGGCAAGATGGCCCGTTTGGCGGACGGTGCTGTTGTTGTCCGCAGCGGCGATACCGTCGTTCTTGTGACCGTGGTAAGCGCCACCAAAGTCAAGGAAGGGCAAACCTTCTTCCCCCTGTCCGTGGAGTACAAGGAAAAGGCCGCTGCGGCGGGTATGTTCCCCGGCGGCTATTTCAAACGCGAAGGGCGTCCCACGGAAAAGGAAATCCTGACGTGCCGCATGACGGACCGTCCCCTGCGCCCGATGTTCCCCAAGGGCTACTTCTACGATACGCAGGTAATTACGCTTCTGCTCTCCGCCGATGGTGAAAACGAACCGGACATCCTGAGCATTAACGGCGCTTCCGCCGCCTGTGTCGTTTCCGATCTTCCCTTTGCCGAACCCGTAGGGGCTGTGCGTGTGGGCCGTATTGACGGACAGTTTGTTATCAATCCGACCAACTCCCAGCGTGAACATAGTCAGCTGGATCTGGTATTTGCCGGCACGAAGGATCAGGTCATCATGATTGAAGGTTCCGCTAATGAACTGCCGGAAGAAGATTTTATCGCCGCTTTGCGTGTCGCCCAGGAGAACGTGAAGGTCATTTGCGAAAAGCAGGAAGAGCTCCGCGCCGTTTGCGGTAAGGAGAAGCGCGCTTATGAACTTTGCCTTGCCAAGCCGGAATTGCTGGAAATCGGTTATGAAATTGCCGGCGATCGTATTGAGGAAGCCATTTACGCCCCTTCCAAGGTGGAGCGTCAGAAAAAAGTGGGGGCCCTGCGTGACGAAGTGGAGGCCGCCATCAAGGAACGCCATCCGGAAGCTACTGACTTTGATGTGGAACAGGTTTTTGAATATATTCAGAAAAAGGCTTTCCGCATCTCCATCATGGAAAAGGACAAGCGGGCCGATGGCCGGGCTCTCAAGCAGCTGCGCCCTCTGACTGCGGAAGTCAATGTGCTGCCTCCTGTGGTGCACGGTTCCGCGATGTTCGCCCGCGGTGAAACGATGTCCCTTTGCCTGGCGACGCTCGCTCCGATGGAAGAACGCCAGTACATGGACAATTACACGGGCAGCGTGAATGAAAAGCGTTTCATCCTGCACTACAATTTCCCGCCTTTCTCCGTGGGAGACACCGGCCGTTTCGGCGGTCAGAACCGCCGGGAAATCGGCCACGGCGCTTTGGCGGAACGTTCCATCGCTCCGGTCGTGCCTGGCGAACAGGAATTCCCGTACGCCATTCGCGTCTCTTCTGAAATCATGGAATCCAACGGTTCCACCTCCATGGCTTCCGTCTGTGCGGGCACGATGTCTTTGCTGGCGGCCGGCGTGCCCCTCAAGCGCCCTGTAGCTGGTATTTCCGTGGGCCTGGTGACGGAACAGAATGACCAGCATGAAATCACCTCTTACAAAACTCTGCTGGATATCATCGGTTCCGAAGACTTTTACGGTGATATGGACTTCAAGCTCTGCGGCACGTCGGAAGGCGTGACAGGCTACCAGCTGGACCTCAAGCTGCCCGGCATTCCCCTCTCCATATTGGAGGAAGCCATTCACGTGGCGAAAGCCGGCCGCACGGATGTTCTGAAGGTCATGAATGAAGCCATTGCAGCTCCGGCCCAGATGAGCCCGAATGCTCCCCGTATTGAGACCACCAAAATTCCCGCCGACCGCATTGGCGAACTGATCGGCCCCGGCGGCAAGAATATTAAGGCTATTCAGGCCGAATCCGGCGCCGATATCAATATCGAGGAAGATGGCACCGTGCATATTTACGCCGCCAAGCAGGAAGGCCTGGACCGTGCTTTGGAATTGGTCACCCGCATGTTCAAGACCATTGAAATCGGGGAACTGTACACCGGTAAGATTGTTTCCACGACCACCTTTGGAGCGTTTATGGAAGTGCTGCCCGGCAAGGATGGCCTGATTCATATCTCCGAACTGGCCGAAGGCCGCACCGCCAAGACGGAGGACGTCGTGAGCGTCGGAGACGTGGTGACCGCCAAGTGCATTGGTATTGACGACAAGGGACGCGTGAAAATGTCCATACGTGCCGCTTTGCGAGATGCCAAGGCTGCCGAAGCAGAAGCCGCCGGCATTACGGAATAACGTTTTTCGTTGAGCCTTTAAACTCTCAGCCCCGTTTCCGGTTATTCCGGGAACGGGGCTTTCCGGTTGCTGGAAAGATGTTTTGCAGTTGCTTCAACTGCTTGCGTGATCGCCGGAATTTTTTTACCTGTGCCGGAAGGAGAAAGTTTGGAATGCTGGAAAGGGACGGGAGGAATGGAGCTCTTTCCGCATGGCAGATTTTTTTGTTTCCCGTTCTTGACAGGATTTTTTCGGTTCCTATGATGCGGATGCCCGTTGCGTTTTACGGACACCCCTGCCATACATGATTCTTTTTGTCACTTTCGTTATTCTTTTTCTGATTCTGGTCAACGCCTTTTATGTTGCAGCAGAATTCGCCGCAGTGAGCGTACGCCGCAACATGATCCGGGAAATGGCGGAGAACGGCAGCAGGGTGGCTGTTCATCTGCTTAAGATTTTGGAAAATACAAAAGAGCTGGACCGCTACATTGCGGCTTGCCAGTTCGGCATTACCATTTCCAGTCTGGTTCTGGGCGCATACGGACAGGTTGAACTGGCCGCCTATCTGTTCCCTCTGTTTGAGCGGTTTGGTGGGATGGACTCCGTAATGGCCAATTCTGCAGCCGCTCTTGTTGTACTGATAGGCTTGACGGTTTTTCAGGTAATTCTTGGAGAATTGATGCCCAAATCCCTGGCTCTTCAGTTTCCCAAGCAGGCGGCCTTGTATACTTATTATCCCATGCGATGGACACTGGCTTTCTTCGCATGGTTCATTGACTTTCTTAATGGAAGCGGTTTGTTGCTTCTTAAACTGTTCCGGCTCCCACCCGGCGGCCATCAGCACATCCACTCCCAGCAGGAGATTAATATGTTGCTGGATGAAAGTCACCAGGGCGGGATGTTGGAGGAAGATGAGCATGAACGGCTGCACAGCGCTTTGTCCCTGGCGGAACGAACGGTGGAACAAATTATGATTCCCCGTTTTCAGCTTGTTTGCCTGGATGTGGATGCCACACAGGAAGATATTTTGAATATGATCGCAGATAGGCCTCATACCCATATTCCCGTGTATGAAGGGAACCGTGAATCCGTTATTGGCATGCTGCATATTAAAGATATGGTATCCGCTTATGCGGAAAAGGGAATTCTGCCTCCTCTCCGTTCCATGCTGAGGCAGGTGCCATGCGTGATGGAAATGCAGACGGTAGAGATGCTGATGGCCCGTTTGCGGGAAGACAGGGCCAAGGAAGCCTTTGTTCTGGATGAATACGGTAAGTTTGTGGGGCTGGTGACGCTGGAACGTCTGCTGGGAGAAATGGTGGGAGATATAGATGAGGAATTCATCCGCTCCGGGGAAAAGGTGGAAACCCTTCCGGATGGTTCCGTGCGCATCCCCGGCATGATGCGTGCCCATAAGGCGGAATGCCTGGTACCCTTTTTGATGAATGGCGCCACTACTGTGGGCGGCTGCGTGATCAAGCACATGTCCTGCATTCCGAAGGATGGGGACCGCCTGATTATCGCCGGACGCGTGCTTGTGGTGGAAAAGATGGACCATAACCGTGTTTCCTCTATCCTGCTGCTGCCTCCGGAGAGAAAGGAAAATGAATTTGCCATGGAAAGCGGGGTGGATGCATGATGACGGTTTTCATTATTCTGTTGCTGATTGTGCTGAACGGCCTGTTTGTGGCTGCAGAATTTGCGTTGCTCGGCGCTCCGCGTGCGGCATTGGAGCAGATGGGTGTGTCCGGCAACATGGTGGCGCGCCGCGTTTCCCAGATATTGAAAACGCCCCGGTTACAGGACCGCTACATTGCTACGGCGCAGCTTGGCGTCACGTTCGCCAGTCTGGGGTTGGGTATGTACGGAGAGCATGCGGTAGCCGGATGGCTCCATGAATGGTTGGCGCAGTACGGCTGGGCTTCCTGGCTGGTGGCTCATGGCGCAGCCAGCATCCTGTCCGTGGCGGTGCTGACGTACCTGCATATTGTTCTTGGGGAAATGGTGCCCAAGGCGCTTTCCC
>ENA-ORPD01001317-ORPD01001317.1-human-gut-metagenome-genome-assembly--contig:-NODE-1317-length-18716-cov-2.325492_pt1 | contig 18716 bp, 20 predicted proteins | sample MGYA00242143_ERZ509076 | MGnify/ENA primary metagenome ERZ509076 (study PRJEB26280, sample SAMEA2338706) | human gut metagenome | biome: human gut; feature: human-associated habitat; material: faeces... | reverse complement strand
CCCACAGATTGACGCATTGGTTTCTGCGCAGAATCCGGTATATTCCACGTCTTTCCCGTCAGAAAAGCCCCAGGAATCTTATCATGAGCGCAGTAATTTCTAACGGTTCGTTCTGACACATTCCATTTTTTTGCAGTCTCTGCAACTGAAATATAACCCATGAAAATCCCTCCTTTTACGCAATGGGCTTTTATCATCTGCACAGTGTTTTGTATATAGATAGTATATGCCGTTACCGGCAAGAAATCAACTTTTTCAAGATTTGAAACCGTTCATTTCTTGCCGATAGCGGCATATCCCACATTACTCATATATAGGTTCAAAGTCGTCTGCTCCGTGTCCACACAGAGGACATACATAATCTGCCGGAAGCTCACTTCCCTCATATACATAGTTACATATCTTGCAGCGCCATCCCACTACCTTCTTATCTGTCTTAGGAGGCTTGTCTGCCTTTGGCTTTACATGCGCCTGATAATCAGCATATGTGAGAGGAGCCTTGTCTGACAGCATCTTCGCATCAACCACCTCCGCGATGAACAACGTGTGTGTTCCAAGATCGTGGCTCTCAACTACCTTGCCACTGATAACCGCACAGACATACCAGCCCATGTAAGGGATTCCGTTGACATCCTCCGGCATCTTTATTCCTTCGAATTTGTCCACGTCTCTTCCCGACTGGAAACCGAAGTGCTTTATCGAGTCAAATGTACACTGCTCATCAAGTACACTGAGGGCAAACACACCACTCTTCTTGAGCAGATCACATGTGTAATTCGTGTTGAGAACCGATATCGCAACCCGTGTTGGATTGTTCGCCACCTGTATACAGGTGTTAATGATGCAGCCATTTGCCTTGTCGCCCAGCTTTGTGGACAACATGAAAATCCCGTATGATAAACTGTAGATTGCCTTTTTATCCATGATAATAACCTCCTTGTCAATCATAATCAATCATTTATACAGATTTATTCTCAATAAGACATTTCTATAATATCATATTATCATGCAAAAAGCTCCCCCTGTTTATCACAGGGAGAGCCTTTATTCAGTGAATAAATCTATCTCTCAACAGATATTATGTCATTTATTCCGTTGTCTGATTCCTGATAAAATACTTTTATTTTATCTCCACTCTGTATAAATATCAGTTCCTCGTTCTCTGAGAAATCCTGCTTGTATACATTACCAGCCTCATCTGTGATATACACATATGTCGTCTCATCCATGTTGATATATTTGATATCAGCTACCGTGATCTGTCTGTTTGGTATATCGTCCGTCATGCTCTGCGTACTCTTAAGTCCGTTCTCTGCCAGCAGCTTGTTGTATGCCGCAAGTGCGTCCTTCTGGGTAGTGCCTGTAGCTACAATATTGTACTTCTCCACATCTACAAGCGCATACATCTTTACCAGGCCACCGTTGTCCTTTAAGACCATGATGTAGGTTGGTATTCCGCTGATATTGATGAGTGATGGGAAGGATGCTTTGTAACCAAGATGCTGTACCTGTCCCTCTGCCGACGCCATGGCTGAGTATTCCTCTGCGCCTGCCACCTTGTAATATTTGCTCTCTCCTGTCCGGAGGTTCATCAGGGCAAATCCTATGTTGGACTCGTCACCATTTACCGATGTGACACCTGTATATACCCACACATCGCCGTCCATAACCTTGTAACCGTAATCATCCGTAGTCCTCTTGCAGCCCTTATTTCCAAATACGCTGTTCCAGTAGCCGCCTGAGAGCTCACCGTACCAGTCGTATTTCTGGCACACCAGGTCGCCATCATATACACGGTCCACCCAGTGTGGAACATCACTGACTTCATGATACTCTGTATCGCCCGTACACGGATCGCATATAACCACACCCTTTACATCCTTTGCACCGAAGAGTCCTGCATGCGACTCAAGAACCGGACAGATGTAATACGGATTGCCATCGTCATTGAGCTCCAGATAGAAACCTTCAAATATATATGTCGGATAAGCCATCTGGACATGTCTGTACAGGTTGTTGTTGAAATACGCTGAAGGCGAATATACTATTGGCTTTTCAGTCTGTATATAGTATGCCTCATTCTTTACCGGATCCACAAGGACATAACCCGGGATTCCGTTCTTCCTGTTGTTCATATATTTGATGAATCCCGCATAATTGAGTGCTGCGACCTTCATCGGCGCGCCATTGTAATCTATAGTGCTGTAATTGCCGCTGACCTCGTACTGGCTGACCACATCCGAGAGTGAACCGACGGCTCTCTCACCTATGATCCTCGCTGTGCTTGTATCCATCAGCGCAATGTCATTTATCTGCCTGCTCTCCGGGATATCCGTCTGAAAGTCCCCATCCTCTATATTGATAAGGCTTGCGTACTTTGATGCACAAAACAGCTTGGATGATGCCGCCACCATAATGAGTCCGACCGCTATCATTATTACAACTATCCATGCTGCCGGTTTCGTTGCTTTCGTTGCGACACTTCTGGTATCATTACTCTCCACCGTGAAATCAAGCGTACAAAAGCCAACAAGCGCAACTGAAATGACCATCCATACCCAGAAACTTGTACTCTGTATGTTGATCGCCGGTGTTGCCGCATAATAGTATATAAGCTCTCCTATGACCAGCACGACAAATGCTATCACATTCCATTTGCCGAGCCTTCCTGGGGGCTTTGCAAATATCTCCTTTGCCGCTCCTGTGCTTTTCTTTTTCTTTGTCTGTTTACCCATGTTGCCCTTCTTTCCGGCTTACCACGATCTGATTTTTCGCTGCATATACTTACCGGATCGTGTCTGCCATTAATCTATCTACTCCATTTGTCTGCCCCATATATTATCATCTATTCCGATAAAAATATATATCTATCCGGTATATGTTATGCCTCGTATCGTTCTGCCAGTGAACGATTGTATATATGTGTTCTCCTGTGCTTTTTGTTATCCTTTTGCCTGCTTTAACAGGGCATCCTGCAAAACCTATGCAGAGGCTACTTTCTCTATCCACTTCACAGCCTTCGCCAGCCTCTTCCCGGAATCGGCAAAATGTCCGCCTGGATTTATCTCATATATCACATCGTTGTCCTTCTTCAGCAGACCGCAAATCTCCTTTGTCCGATCCGCCACAGTTGACATCAGCCTGTCGGATGTCCGCGATTCCTTGCCGCCGAGGCTGATGTATATACGTTTATTCGCTAGTGTCGGCTGGCTGTTTACATATTCCACAAATCCCGGATACCACATTGAACCTGAACATGTGGCACACCCGGCAAATATATCGGTCTGATACATTGCCCAAAGTGCAAAAAGCCCGGCAAGCGAATATCCCATGATATAAAGAGGCCTGTTCGCCTGGCTTTGAATATCCAACTGCAGCATGACCTGCTGTTCTATATAATCCAGTGTCCGTCCCGCCTCTCCGGCAAATGATCCATCGACCTCATTCGATCTCCACGGTGAGAGATCCCTGTTCCAGTCATCCACCTGTATCGCAACTAGTGTAAACTGTTCTTCTCCCACCAGTTCTCTGATAGAATCCGCTGTGTGCTCCAGTTCATCTCCCCTGTGTGGGTACATGACCCAGAGAATGATCGGACCATTTTCCGAAGATATAAGTGTGTGTAACTGCATATATATTCATCTCCTATAATGTGTCGGCTATCTTCTGGACTTCCTCCACTGATATGTTCAGTTTCTTCGCTATCTCTTCTATAGGAACCTTCACATCCAAATATGCTCTCACTGCACCCTTTAATTCTCCTCGCGCCTCGCCTATAGATATTCCTCTTTCTTCCGCCCTATCAAGTACTTCACACATATTTTTTAAACCTCCTTTATTTCCGTTAGCCTGCGCCTGTTCAAATCTTTCGTCCTGCGTCAATACGCTCATGAGCTTTAACACCTCGTCAACAATCGTTTTTCCACCGAACAACAATACATTTACTATATCTGCAAATACATCATTATAATCTGCCAGTATCTTTTCTGTTATATCCTTTTCTCCCATACAAACCTTCCTCCTCTTGTTTCTATGAAAAGCAAAGAAACCAATAGAGGATAGTTGCATGAATTTATAGCCATATTTTTTATAATTATACTATAGCAAAACCTGAGCGGCAACACACCTCTACCGTCTCCATATTAATTTGAATTATTTTGTGATAATCGCAGTGAAGTACTGCAAAGATCAATTTCGGAATTACACATAACATGATAAACGAAATATAACATGCTGATTTTAGAAATACAATTAAATAACTATAAACTATTCAAAAGTATTGAACTCGTATTTTCATACCAGAAGAACGAATTGTCACCGGAAGAACTTTTAGATATAATGAATTATATAAACAGGATCATTAAACATATTGCGGATGGCAATGAATATGAGGAAAGGATGGTGAGTATCATGGGTGGTACAGTGGAAGAAACCCCATCTCAAAAACTCAAAAGGCTGGAAGATGAGAGAATAATACTTAACCTTTTTTCTAATGGTGTAGGATTCGAACCAATTAGAAAATCCGTTTCTGAAGATGTTATATCAAATGAAAGACTTTTAGAACTACAGAAATTAGCTGCACCAAAATAGAATTTTAACAGATAATGATCATCTGTGGGTAATCAACTTACTCACGGATGATTTTTATTTATACGGCGGTTTGTCATAGTTGACTTATTGCGGAATCTGTATTATATATTATAATACAGATAATACAAAAAGGAGGGCCACAACATGATCATAGAGCTTGACATGAGTAGTGACACACCCATATATGTACAGCTGCGCAATCAGATAGTAAAGGGAATCGGCAAAGGCGAGATACAGCCCGGCGAAAAGCTTCCCACTGTAAGACAGCTTGCGGCGGATGCCGGCGTGAACACAATGACTGTGAATAAGACATACCAGATACTCAAAAACGAGGGATATATCAGAACTGACAGAAGGCTTGGAGCATTTGTATCAGAAAATATCAATATGGACGCCGAGTTCCGTGACAAGCTGGAGTCAGAGTTGGAACTTCTGTCCGCCGAGGCAAGCATAACCGGGATGAACCGGGAAGATTTTCTCAAGTTATGCGATGAAGTATATTCCAAAATGAAGTCTTCTCCAATCCAAATATAATACACTGAACCATTAGGCGATATGGTGTGACCAATTTGCATGAAAATAATACCAATTATGAATAAGCATTATCATCACTGTGAGAAAGAATCTTTATACAACAAATATCCACTTAAATTACTAGAAAGGAGCAACATATGAGCATAGCATTATTTATCATATTCCTGTTTATGAACTTCTTCATACTGCTCATAATGAAGTTCGTATATACAAGTAATTATTCGTATACCGAAGGAATGCTCCTGGGTGTCCACATTCCAAAGGAACACAGTGAAGACGAAACCGTCCTGAATATTGTTGCTGCTGCCAGACGTAAGATGAACCGGATTATCTGGATAAATCTCATCCTTGGAACAGCCCTGTGCTTTGTCGTGTTCTGGGAGATCATTATATTCGTACTGGCATACACTATCTGGATGATCGCATTCTGTTTCCTTATAACATATGCAAACAACTCCGCGCACAGGAAAATGTATGCCCTTAAGATGAAAAATGACTGGATAATCCCTGCTCAGAAAAGAAAACGCTACATTGATACAAATGTGTCAGCTCTGATCGGCAATAGTGAGATCAGTTTCAATTATCATGGAATAATAATCCTTGTAGAACTCATTTGCCTGATGCCTTTTGTGATAGGGAAAAGTGCGGTCATATCAACCACAATGATAATAATAGGACTCTGCTCCGTCCTGATGTCACTTACATCCATGATATTCCACATATATGTAAACCGGCACGAACGAACTGTGTACAGCTCGGATACCCAGCTCAACCAGACCGTCAACAGAACCATGAAGATATACAAGGGACTTGCAATGCTGATTCTTTCGGCAACAAATGCTGTCGCATGGGTATATATCGCTATTGACACCCTGATTCATTGCATATCATCAGCCAATAAGTCCCGGCAAATTTCGCTTTCTGATATTCTGAATTTCAAGGGTGCGCTTGTAGATGTCTCGCTGTGCAGCTCCGCACTCTATGTCTATATATTTATCCAGACTCTCGCAGCCATCGGATTGTTTACGCCTCTCCTCATGTCTCAAAGCAGAAAACGTGAACTCTTGGCAGCCGACACCCAGCCTCTCTACGTGGATGACGACGAATACTGGAAAACCGGATATTACTACAATCCTTCCGACCCGCATGTGCTGGTTCAGAACAGATTGCAAAGTGGAAATTATACATTTAACTATGCCACCAGGGGCGCAAAGATTTTTACAGGACTTACATGTATCCTTATCCCCGCCTGCATCGTCTGGATGATAGGTGTGCTTGTGCCATTCATAAACGTGCATATCGACACTCAGCTTGACTCTGACAGACTCATCATCTCCGCCGCCATATACTCGTCAGAGGTTTACTTTGATGACATTGAGGATGTTCAGCTTCTGGACGAACTGCCAGACGACAATTTTGTCCGTGTCAACGGAGGTGCCACCGATGAATACCTGATCGGCCATTTCAAGAGCAGCACCTACGGCAAATGTGAAATGTATGTATACGCAGACAGCTATCCCGTAATCATGATAAAGACGAGGGATGAAGTGATATTTATGAACGCTAAGGATTCTGATGATACATGTTCTGTCTTCAGATCCATATTTCATACTTTCACTTATAACTACCTCCCCTAAAATAACTAAGGGGCTGTCGCACTAGTTGCTTAGTGCGACAGCCCCTACATCTTATAAATTTCGTCCTTGATATTGAACTGTTACCACGTAAACGGTTTTGCGTGGTTCGTCAATGCGGAATATGGCGATATAGTTATCAATCAATAACTGCAGATAGCCTTTGCCGGCATATCTGCCCTCGCTTCGTTCTTGATGGGACTGTGGAAAAGTATCCAAGCTTAAAATAGATTTTTTAATTCGCTCAATCTGCCCTTTGACATTTTCAGGAGCCAATTTCTCATTTGCAATATATTCGTAAATTTGGTCTAATTCACGAATTGCCTTAGGGTTGATTTTTACCTTGTATTTATCCAAAATGTTTTTTCTCCAGTTCTGCAAAAACCATCTCAGCGTCAACTGCTTCTGCTCCGTTGGCAATTTCCTGTTCTGATTCAAATATGGCTTGGTCGATGCGGTTCATTCTTGCAAATTTATCATATAATTCACTACTCATTACAACCAAGTCGCTATATCCGTTTTTAGTAATAAAAATAGGCTCCTGTTTCTTATGAGCTAATTCTGAAATCTCACTTGTATTTCTCAAATCTCTAATTGGCATAATAGTTGGCATGATCAACACCTCTCTTTCTTGTGTCATTATTGTAGCATAATTATGTCACACTGTAAATGTATAATCTTATGTCAACTGTCACCCCAATATGCGCATTCATATTATAAAGCTGGTGTATTTATAGTATGTATGGTGTAATCCGCCTATAAGTAACCAAAAGAAACTATTGGATTTTATAACCCTATTAAATATTTTTATTAAGAGGTAATTATTATGAGCGACAAATTAAAAGAATTGCCGGCATGCCCGGTTGAGACGACATTAAGTCTTATCGGCGACAAATGGAAGGTTCTGATCCTGAGAGATCTGATAACCGGCACAAAGAGATTTGGAGAACTGAAAAAATTCATCGGAACTGTTTCACAGAAGGTTCTCACCGCACAGCTCCGTGACATGGAGGAAAACGGACTCGTTCACAGAAAGGTATATGCGGAGGTTCCGCCCAGAGTGGAATACTCGCTGACTGAACTCGGACAGAGTCTCCAGCCTGTGCTTGATGCAATTAGAAATTGGGGCGAGAATTATAAAAGCAAGAATGCCTGAAACAACTCTGTTATATATACAGTAAGGGCTGACTACTCTGTTTAGAGCAGTCAGCCCAATTATTGTCAGCCGACAAGTTTGTCTAATTCCCGCTTAACCTTCTCAAGCTCTGCCTTATAGTCTGCCAGATGTCTCTTCTCCTGTCTTATCCTATAAACATAATTGCTGGTATCCTGGGAAGTTTCTTTCTCCTCCTGGCGGCAGTGAACATACATTGGTATCTCTTTTGCAGCACGTCTTATCACATATGCTATGAACGAAACCACCACAGCCCCAACAATGATAAACAAATACGTCTGTGCAACAAACCTATTTCTTCATTTAACTTTTTCTGTGATACCGATAAATGCATATGTCTTCCTCCTTATTTCCTGAATATCAGTCTCACTTCAACCCCGTCATCGACATTCTTCATCTCACAATCAAATCCATGTCTGTCCATGATGGTCTTGACGATCGAAAGTCCAAGTCCGGTGCCCTTATGTCCATGACGACTGTTATCACCCTTGACAAATGGCTTCCACACATTTGTCAGTGTGTCCTTATCAAGCGGTTCGCAGGAATTGACAAATGACACCTCTTTGTCATGGAGCTCCACCGTGATGTGTCCGCCGCCAGTCACATACTTGACAGCGTTATCCATGATGTTGACAACAGCCTGATACATCAGAGCTTCATCCGCAGAGACCGTGCATGCCCCCGATATATTGATCTGTACGTTTTTCTCCGATATTTTCTCATTATATATCTGTGCCACAATGTCAACTATGCCTGTCAGATCCACTTCTGTCTTTTTGAGCTTTGTATCCACGTCCTCTGCCTTAGCCATATCCAGTATAGTCGCAACCTGCGTATTCATCTGTCTGACCTCATCCAGTATGCCGTCCATATAATACTGGTTCTTCTCAGGATTTGTGCCAGCCTTGAGATTTTCAGCGTAAAGTGAGATGACCGCCAGTGGACTCTTCAGATCGTGCGCCATAGCATTTGATGTGGTACGCCTGTACTGCTCCATGTCATAGACAGATTTGTATGATCTGTACAATACATAGGCTATTGCAAGTGAGACAAGCGTGCTCAGCAGTGCTATTCCTATCCACGTGGCAATTATCACTTTTCCAAATGAAGACTTTACGAGGTCGGTGTGATAATCCATCACCAGATAATAACTATTTCCAATCGCTACCACATCGGTGTTGTGCTTTCCCTGATCACAATTCCTACTGACTCTTGATGAACCTCCAACACCGGAGTCCCCCAGATCTGCCACAAGAGTCTCTATATTTCCTTCATAATCCATATTACGGGAAGCTGCTCCCGAACCGATAAGACTGCTATTATAAAAATGGTATCCTTTGCTTGTGTCAAGCTTCACATAACCATCGGGGATCTCTGTTACTGTAACACTCTTCTCATCAGATTCGCCATAGTCCATTGGGGCCTCATGAGTTCCTATGACCTTAACGTCATCACCGTAGTCATAGTAACTGTATTTACTTATCCAGAAACTGGTTCCCTTTACATATATCTCTTCTATCCTAGATAAAGCAGGCAAACCATCGGCACTTCCGTATCTTGGAGCCTCCGCCATCATCTTCTGATAATCCTCATATGTACATGACAATTTAAACTTTTTATTGTTATCATCTGTGACAACAAAAAACATACGGTAGTCATGCCCGGCAACCAATGTCAAAGTGCCATCTGAGTCCTTATAGTACAGACTTGCAGCAGCACCGCCATCCACTGCAATCGCACTTAGCATTTCGCACGTATATTCAACATCACTGGTGAATTTGTTATCCGCAGTCTCAAAATCATAATTGATCCCATCCACATAGGCTCCTGCCAGTGCATCTTGATATTCTGTAACTGCTTCATTTACATTTGACCTGATTCGTTCCTCAGCACTCGCTACACCGTTGTCTACACTAGTATTATATATAGATACCAACAGATAGGTCACGATCCCTCCCAGCAATGCTGCCACCAATATAAACGGCACAAATATTCTCAGAAAAAATGAACCGAATCTTTGTTTTTTCCCATATAACATATTTTTATTCATATTATAAAACATCCTTTCCCTTTTAATAACCTCCGAGTCATGGGGTCTGTGTACTGGCACATCCGTTAGACCTTCATACACTTTGCACAGTCTTAATCCATCCTGTATCCCTTTGCAAATACTGTCTTGATCTTTTTACCCGGCTCTCCAAGTGCCTGGCGCAGTTTCTTGATATGATTGTCCACTACTCTGTCGCTACCCTCATAATCATAGCCCCACAGCCTGACCAGAAGGTCGTCCCTTGTGATAAGCATTCCTCTGTGCTCCATAAAGTACTTCAGCATGGCATATTCCTTCGGTGCAAGCCTTACCTCGTTCCCGGCAACAAATACCTGAAGCTTGTCCGGATAGATCACGATGTCATACGCCTCTATGCTGCTCTTCTTCTCCCACAGCCCCTTGCTTCTTCTGAGGAATGACATAATCTTTGCAGAAAGCTCCGCCATGGAAAACGGCTTCACCACATAGTCATCACAGCCTATGTCATAGCCGTACAGCCTGTCCTCCTCCCTGCCCCTTGCAGTCAGGAAAATGACAGGCACATAACTCTTTGCCCTGATGGCCTTGCATATCTCAAATCCATCTGCCCCCGGAAGCATGATGTCCAGCAGCACCAGATCGTATTCGTTCTCATACACAAGCTCCAGTGCCTTGTCTCCATCATCAGCCCAGGTAAAACAGGTCTCATATTCTGCTTCCCCGCTGTTCATATAGTCCATTATCCCCTCGGCTATCTTCTGCTCATCCTCAACTAGCAGTATGCTATGCTTCATATTTCCTCCCCGTGGCAGCTTTGATTCTATATACCTCACGGCGCCGTGCCACTCTATGTAAATCATCGATATCTAAAATTCTGAACACAGTATACTTCAAACTTATATCCTTTTTATATCCTTTTGCATGTTTTTTATAAACAAATTGACCTTCTACCAGGAATCCGATTACGTATCGCGTAATCAGGTGTATGCATACAACCCAATCATAAACGAGTCTGGGGACACTTCTCTGGAGGTTTATCTGCTCAATTCTAATCTGAAGGACTTTACATTTCCTGAGTCTTTCTGGGGAGTACCTGTGACACGGATTGCTGAGGGCGCATGCAATAACAAGTTTACAGGTTCGGCAATACATGTTTTGAAGCATGCAGCTTTATTTCGGATATTACACTACCAGACAGCCTGCAATATATTGGAGACTACGCATTCAACGACGCTTTGAGGAATGTAAGTCTGAAGATCCCATCTACTGTAAAGGAGATCGGGAAGCGGGCATTTTACAGGAGCGTAACCCCGGCATATGGTGGATACCTGTCGCTGATCGTTGAACCTGGCAGTTATGCATACGACTACGCAAAAAAGAACGCCTTATCCATGGAGCTGGGTGAAACTACTATCCTATACACAACCTGCATGAATGGTGATCACGACTGGCGCGTCATCGTCGATAAGGACCCTACATGTACAGAGGACGGCTACAAGTCCTACGACTGCATGAATAAGGGCTGCACTGCAACGAAAAAGGATACTCTTCCTGCCACCGGTCACAAGATGGAGGAATATACCAAGTATGAATCCAATTCACACAAGGGAACCAGATACATCTATTGTGTGAATTGTAATTACTCCAGAGCAGAAGCTGTGATATATGTGGATTAACCGAAACCCGCAAATATGGGAAAAAGGTCACCGCGACAATGCGTGTCAATGTGACAGCCATCACATTGAACACAGGCCAGAGCTCAAGCAGACTGAAGGTTACAGGTTTTCAGACAGGGGACAGTGTCAGGGCATGGACATCTGGCAACAGCAGGATCGTGAAAGTTACTGGAAAACCCAATGGAACCTGTGTTCTGACCGCCGGCAAGGTAACAGGCAAAACCACCATTACCATCACTATGAAGAGCGGCATAAAGAAAACAGTCACGATAACTGTCAAAAAGCCTGTTGTCAAAACCAGAAAGATTACTAAGGTTCCAACGAAGATCAGCCTTAAGCGCGGCAAGATATCTGCCAGATGCAAAGCTACAGTAAAGTAAATAAAGTGGACGGGGGATTCTATCCTCCGTCCACTTATGTGTTTTATATCTAGTTGTTGGATACCGTCCCCTCGGATTGCTGTGTCTCCACCGCCACAGTCTCTCCGGACATATACTTCACATAATCCAGATAGTCATTATTCCAGTCCGCATACTTTTCTGAATGTCTCTTATCCTTAAAAGAATAATTCTCTGAAATATATTTTCCAAGATAGGCGCTTACCTTCTCTGCGCCCTTGCAGTTGAGATGTCTTCCGCCATCCCTCGTGTCGGTGCTCCAGTCGATTGCATAATCACCCTTGAGCGTATTCATATCGACAAAATCAATATTCTTGGCCTTAGCATACTTAACCATTGCATTGTGTCTTGCATAATTCCATGACTTCGCCGTCGGAGTCTCCATGAACATGATCTTGATTCCATTCTTCTCACACTTGTCTATAAGCTTATCGAGCAGTATCTTTGATACCTCCGGTATGTCCTCAACAGCCTTGGTTTCCACCATCTTGCTCTGGCCTGAAAACGGCTTGACCTCCATGCTGAGATACTGTCCTCTTGAGGCTGATCTGTATGTATAATCCTTTCTTCCGAACATGTCCGAAACACTCATGCTCTTCCATCTGTTGTGATACTGGGCAAGCGGCAGATACTTGTATGCCAGATTCTTCAGATTGTTCTCCACCTTTTTCAATGTCGTCTTGCCTGTCCACAGCATATTTACATCGAACACCACAAGCTTCGGTTTCTGACATGAGAGCACCTCGTCCAGTAGGTTTGAGGCACCTGTCACATTCTGAAATCCCTCTGCTGCAACATACGTTGGTATCCCGAATCTGTTCCATATATACATCGGCGAACATGCACTGTATGCATTGCTGTCTCCAAGTATCAGCACATCTATCGAATTCTTCGGCTCACCATAAAACCCTCTTGCATTTGAGTTTGTTATTCCACTTCCCGGGTCACTGCGCTTCGGGGTAAATGCCACGCCAAGCACCCCCAGGATAACCACAAACACCATTGCAAATGCTATCATCTTTATAAGATTATGTCTGCTGTCTTTTTTCATAATCATCACCCTTACTGTTGCCTGTCAGTCAACTGTGATCACTCCCCCTCGCCTGCATTCCCCGGCTCCTGAACATCATCACTGTCAACTTCTATATATATTTTCTTCTTCAACATATAGCTTCTATACTCCGCATACTCCTTATTCCAGTTTGCGTACTCTATGTCATTCTGCTTATTCTCAAATGTATAGTTGGATGTGAGATACTTTCCAAGGTACGCAGTAACTTTTCTGGCACCGTACGAATTCATGTGCATTCCGCCATCCCTGGTATCCTCACTCCAGTCTATTGCATATTTTCCTGTCAGAGTATTAAAATCAATAAATGTCATATCGTGCTCTTCCGCATAAGCTTCCATAGCAACATGTCTTGCATATGTCCACGAAGTTGCAGTTGGTGTCTCCATAAGAACCACTTTTATTCCATTTTTTTCACATTTCTTTAAAAGCTTTTCAAAAAAGAATTTCGTTATCCATGGGATGTCATCAACCTCATCCGACTCCTGCATCTTATCCTCGCCAACATATGGAAGAACCTTCCTGCTTAAATTCTGTCCGCGGGTACTTGATCTGTAAGTATAGTTCTTACCCTTAAATCCATCGCCCAGAGACATATTCTTCCATCTGTTGTGATACTTTATGATCGGCACATACTTATACAGTATATTTGTTATGCAGTCTTCTGTCCGCTGTGTATCGGTTTTTCCCGACCACAGCATATTCACATCAAATATCATAACCTTGGGTGACTGACACTCAAGCACCTCATCTAGTATATTTAGTGCACCCACGATATTTTGGTTTCCCTCTGCTGCTACATATGATGGTATACCATATTTCTTCCATATAAACATAGGTGAATACGCACAGTATGCATTGCTGTCACCAAGTACCAAAAGGTCTATGGAATTCTTCCTTTCTCCGTAAAATCCCCTGGCATTTGGATTTGTCATTCCCCCCTGCAGATCGCTTGTCTTAGGTGTAAATACCTCACACAGCACCGCCAGCATTGTTGCAAACAGTACCACAAATATAATTGACTTTATCAGTTTCTTAATACTCTTGCTATTCATCCGGATCAATTCTAATCTACACTAAAATTTTATAAATCTAGAACTGGGCATATATGAATCCTGCCACCTCGTAGCCCTTTCCATATGCGCCAAGTATTATCACAGAAAATAGCAGCACATAATATACTGCCCATCTGAGGACTATATTCTTTGATGCAAGCTCCGCTCTTATCTGATGTCCTTTCTCCTTGTAAAGTCCAACCAGGAACAGTATGAGCGCTCCCGCCATCAGCACTGCGAAATCAGCCATGTCAAGCTTTATTCCAAGCAATGTTCCATTTGTAAGATCTGCAAATGTAAATCCCTTGAACATTGACACAAACATATGCCCAAATGCTGTCAGATCATCCGCCCTAAACATGAGCATTCCAACATTTACAAATAGGAAAGTTCTAACAACCTGAAGCAGCCTGTATATCTTTCCCTGCCTGTCCACATGCATTTTATCATAAAGCTTTTTGAAAAACGGCTCGGTAAGCAGTCCGATAATCATAATCGCCCAATAATAAAGACCATACATTACATATTTCCAGCTTGCGCCGTGCCATATTCCCGTTCCAAACCAGACGATAAACATCGCAACAGACATAGGGACAAATGTCGCGAAGAACGCATTCATATGTTCCCTTGTCTTCTTGCTGAGCTTTACAAACGGCTTCGAGAGGGATACAGAATAAAATACATAATCCTTGAACCATGAGCCCAGCGTCATATGCCATCTTCTCCAAAACTCGCTCACCGTCTTTGATATAAATGGCTGGTTAAAGTTCTCAGAAAGTCCGATTCCAAACATCTGGGCACTTCCTCTCACAATATCCATGCATCCGGAAAACTCTGCATAGAGCTGAAGTGTGTAGAGAAGCATTCCGCATACGACAGGAAGTCCTGTATAATCACTGTAATTGTTGAAGATCTGGTTGACGTACATATTTGCACGGTCCGCAATCACTATCTTCTTAAAAAATCCCCACAGTATGAGCTGAAGTCCCATCGTCATGTTCTCATAACTGAACTTGTGCCCCTCATACATCTGGTCAGCCACCAGGTCAAATCTTGCTATAGGGCCCTCAACTATATGAGGGAAAAATGCCAGGAACAGAGCCACCTTGCCAAAACTGTCCGAGGCTCTGTATTTGCCCCTGTATACATCAACAATGTAGCTTACTGCAGACAGAGTATAAAATGATATTCCTAGAGGCATCATCCTCTGATACATGGGATTCTCAATATTTATATGTATAAGTCCCAAAATGTCCGTGAACACCTGTCCAAAGAAAACAGAATATTTCAAAAATACCAATATGCCCACATTCACAAGCACAACACACACGCATATACATTTCTTCTGCCATCCTATCAGTGCCTTGTACTCTTTTTTATTCTCCTTCGGAAGTGCCTTGCGCGCCATATTGTAGCCATCATCTATCTTGTTAATCAGCAGTCCGCCAATGTATATTGTCAGAGAGCCAAACAGGATAAACAAAATGTATTTTCCTGAGTTGATAAAATAAAACAGATAACTGAATGTAAGCAGCACCTTCCATCTATGTTTGATCGGCACTATATTGTAGACTATAAAGCAGCCCAGCAATATAAATACCAGATATGATATCGACGTATATGACATATTTTCCACTCCTCAAGTATTTTTGACGGCAGTCAGTTCCAACCATCTTCCAATATCTGTATCTTGATCCTACTCATCTTCAAGTCTCTTTATCATATCGTAGATAGTCTGAACCGTCTTGAAGTTCTCAGGTGTCGACAGGTGTGATATCAACGTCAAATTCATCGCTGAGCTGGAGTACCAGAGTTACCATCGTGATGGAATCCAGAACACCGTGTCCTATAAGGTCTGTCTCATTCTCATAATCAACACCAGGCTTAACGTCATTTAAAATCTTTAATAATTCTTCCATAATCTCATATCTCCTTATAATAAAAATTTTCTACATATTATAGTAATACCATCGCAGCAAATAAAGTGGATTATATAGATATTCGCTATTTACCCTGCGCGTATTCCGCCTTCAGCTTCTTTCTGTCAATCTTGCCATTTGCATTGTGTGGCATGCTCGTGATCCTTATGAATCGGTTCGGCTCCATGTAGTGCGGAACCCTCGCCTTAAACGCATTTAGCAGTTCAGCATCGTCCTTCTTCTTTCCTTCATATATGAACAGAATCTTGTCCGCCGCATCATCGTAGATACATGCATAACTCCTGATTCCTTCTATGGCTCCCGCCGCAGCCTCTATCTCTCCTCGATTCGATGTCCCATGTGCTTAATCTGATAATCCTTGCGGCACACATACACAAGCTCGCCATATTTGTTGTACTTCACCAGATCACCAGTCTTGTACACCAATTCTGGATAATTCGGATTGAGCGGATTCTGGACAAATGCCTCCTTCGTCTTCTCTGCATTTCCATAATACCCAAGTGCCACAAATGAGCCTCTTGCGTAGAGCTCTCCTTCACGGCTGAAGCCGGTCTCAGGATCCACCTCTGGTGATATCTCTTTTCCATCTTCTCCAAGGACAAACACATCGCAGTTGTTGCATGCATGCCCCATCGGAAGCGGCTCATCATCCGCAAATTCCCTGTTCACGACATAGTATGTGCATATGTCTGTTGTCTCTGTAGGTCCGAACAGATTTGCGTACATAGCATCCGGCAGATTCTCTCTCCAGTAATTTAAAGGTCTTGTCGGCATGACCTCTCCGGCAAACAGAACCTTCTTGAGCTCCGGCAGTTTTGCATATTGGAACATCTTATAATTTGCAACAATCTGCAAAGCCGAAGGCACCCAATATATCGTGTTTATCTTATAGGTGTTCAAGAACTCCATCAGTTTCATAGGGAAAGTGAAATATACCTTTGGTATGATATACAGTGTCGCTCCATTTTTCAGTGTGCTGTATAGATCAGACACCGACATGCTGAAATAAAATGGTGTCTGGCTTCCAAACACTGTATTTTCATCTATGTCAAATGCCTCTGTGTACCAGTCTATGTAAGCGATGATATTTGAGTGTGATACCACAGCGCCCTTTGGAACTCCTGTTGATCCCGATGTGAAAAGCGCATACACCGGATCTGTGTCTATCATCCTGGCTCTTACACCGTCCAGCCCGCTCTGATCCGCGTCAGCATCCATCTCATCAAGATCTAACACTTTGATCTCATCAATGCAGCATTTTTGTTCTCCTTCTTTGGAAACAGCCACCGCTTCCTGTGGCTCTGCCGTCTCCTTCACTGCATCTGCAATGTTCTTCGCAAGCTCCATGTGAAGATCATCCGTCAGTATCGCTGCCGGTCTTAAAGCTGCAAGTATGGACTCCGCTCTCTGCTTTGGCATCTCTGCATCGAGTACCACATAAAAGTTACCGCTGTAGACAACTCCCATGTACGCCGCCACACTCTCTGGTTTCTTGTCCAACAGCACAGCTATAGCTTTATTTCTCACGCCCTTGATCTCCGTCAATATCCATGCGCCTATCTTTCTTGAAAAGATCTCCAGCTGGCTGTATGTCAGACCGCCATTCTCATCCGCAACCGCCAGCTTATCAGGATATCTCGCTGCTGAATTCTCTATAAATTCAAGTATATTTTTCAATACAACTCACCTCGTTCAATAACCTTTTTATCTTTTTCCTTAAATCGAATTGATTATATGACGTGCCACGTGTCAAATTCAACTTAATATACATTCAACATGCTTAATTATAAGTAAGACTTATTACAATTCGATCGGGGACGGAGGGGTCAGGTACCTCCGTCCCCACATCGCTGGGGGGGCAGGCACCTCCGTCCCCACACCACTGCTGTACATCCGGTGATTATAATAAATTTATTTTTAAGGTTCAATTGGGAGATTCTTTAAGAAAACATTAAAAAAGGGACTGGATTACTCCAGCCCCAAGGTTTAAGGGAAATGTTTTATGTGAAATTTTTAATACCTATTTTAATGTGAGTCTTTCCATTGCCTCACTCTCTTCCGGAATCGATCTGAGTCCTCCGCGCTTTTCAACGCACAGGCTCGCCACCGCATTTCCATATCTTGCATACTCTGCAAGCTCATCTATACTGAATTCCTCCAGCCTCTTGTCCGCTCTGATGAGCTGTGATACAAATGCTCCCCAGAATGAATCTCCAGCCCCCGTCGTATCCACCACATGACTGGCAAATCCGGGAACCTTTCGGCTGCCATCCCTGCTGCATATCAGCACGCCCTCACTTCCCAGGGTTACCGCAACAAGTCTGACACCGCTTCCCAGAAGATACTCTGCTGCCTCTTCCGGATCGGCAAATGGTGTGAGTAGCGCTGTCTCCTCGTCCGAAAGCTTCATTATGTCTACGAACGGAAGAATACTCTTCATCCTCTCCATCGCATTTTCTCTGCTGTCCCACAGCGGTGCTCTGTAATTTGGATCATACGATATAACCGCACCGTATTTTTTTGCCTCCTTCACCGCCTGGAATGTAGTTGTCCTCGCCGGTTCATCCGTAAGTGACAGCGAACCTATATGAAACACCTTTGTATCCCTGATCAGCTC